>Ga0302319_10002671_pt1 | contig 38029 bp, 37 predicted proteins | sample Bog_T0_2_FD_203319 | JGI IMG/M metagenome (GOLD analysis project Ga0302319, IMG submission 203319) | Peat permafrost microbial communities from Stordalen Mire near Abisko, Sweden - Bog_T0_2 | ecosystem: Environmental > Terrestrial > Soil > Wetlands > Peat | place: Sweden: Abisko, Stordalen Mire... | reverse complement strand
CACCGACAATCAAACTCAAAATTAGCCCTTGCCAGCGACAATCAAACCAGACATTGTCGTTGCCGTCGCGGTCACAGTTTCTCACCCTGATTGACGCGGTTTCTCACCCAGATTGTCGCGCGATAGCCGGAGGAAAAATGCATCGGCGGCGGGTTGTCCGGCAGCCAGCCCTGCGCGCCGGCAACCTGCGCATGCTGGCGGATCGCCTCCGCCAGGCCACAGCCGTGGATCAGATCGAGATACAGCGGCAGACCTTCCAGCGACGTCAGGCCGGCCAGCGACGTCAGGCCGGCGGTTGAAGGCTCCGCCTCATACTGGAAACCCAGAACGCCCTGTGCCAGCATCTCGCACCCCGTTGGTGATGGTCGGTGAGTCGCAAACACAGACTATCTCCCTGATTCTTCAGGGCCAACGGGACATTGACGATTATGAGGTCCGGGATCCCGGGTGCGGTTCGTCAAAGGCTTTCGGCGGGCCGCTCGCCCGCCCGGTTGCCGCCGGCGCCGGAGAGGCGGCCCTCGCTGTCCAGGCGCTGCAACAGGTGGGCACAGCGGTAAACCATCGCCGCCTGACTTCGCACCCGCAACTTGGCGAAAATCCGCCGCAGATATTCCTTCACGGTCCACTCGGTGATCCCAAGCTTGTAGGCGATGCACTTGGTCGGATTGCCCAGTGCCACCAGGATGGCGATCTGCAACTCCCGCTCGGTCAGCCGGGCGACGACATCGTCGTCACCATGGCCGTTGCCGCTGGCGGCTGGTTCCTCGACGACCAGGAAGGTTCGTCCGCAGAGGTCGAAGCGCGCCTCCTCGCCGGGCGGCGCAATGCCGTTCCGGTCCTGCCCGTTCAGGCTTGCCAGCGGCACCACGCAGAAGGCCCGCTTGCCCACCAGAATGCGCGCAATGCTCCCGGGCACCCGGCCGTGCGATGATTGCTCGGAGCGTCCCGACACCTCCGGGCGCGACCGCGGCATGTTGGCCGAGCCGGTCATAACCTCCCTCCGTCGTTGCGCTTACCCGTTGCATACTTTTGCACGCCGAGCAATAAGCAAACCTATCCTTCACAACAGCACGTTATCTGTTTTTCGCAGCGCCAGTGGTGCATGGTGCCGGGGCGCGGACAGCGCGCGCCGCGCATAGAGGGCGGCCAGGTTGGCGTTGGCGTCGCGGACCGGGCGGAGGGCCCTCGCCGGCCCGGTCAACAGCACGGTCACGCCCGGTCCATGCCCGCTGACGGTGCTGTCACTGTGCACCACCACACCCACCGTTACCCGCCCGCGCGCCCAGGATGGGCCGAAGCGGCCATCCTCGTTGGCGATCGCCACCAGGTCGCCAAAGCGCAATGTTTCCAGGCCATAGCGCCGTCGCATGGAAGCGTCGGCCAACTGAATGTCCACGTCGCCGCGCCAGACGGTGTTCCTGCCAAGACCCGACCCCATCAACGCCGCCGGCAGCACATGGGTCACCGGCACCTCCAGCGCATCACCGCGGCGCCGCATTGCCCAGCGGCGCAAAAGACCCGGCGCGGCATTTGCGACCATGACCGCCGGATGATCCGGCAATCGCAGGCCGAGCCCAAGGGCATAGATCTGGACCCGGTCGCCGATATTCAGTTGCATCAGCGTGGGGGTGTCGAAGTCAACAAGAACGTGATTGATGCCGCCATGCTTGCCGGTGACCAGGCCGGTCGCGCCGGTGCAGGGGCCGCTGACCACCCGCGCCCTGTTGCCGACGCAGGCGCTGGTCAGCAGCGCCATGTTGGGTCCGTTGCGCGGCCCGACTATCTCGCGGCCGTTGTTGTGCAGGGCAACCCCGGGCTCGATGTGGTCTCCGGCCAGACCGACGCAGCGATCGCCGATGCGGCGGTTGATCACGATGCCGCCGGTGCCGGGCAGCACGCGCGGCACGCCGTCATGGCCGACGCGATAGGGGTTCGGCCGGCCGATCGGGTGGGCGATCTGGCCCTGCACGACCTGCATGACGAGATCCGCGGCGTTGATGCGCGGGCCGCTCGCCGGGCGGCGCTGGTCAGGCCGCATGTTGCCGTTCCGGCCGGAGGGCGTACCAGAAGGCGCGGGCGTCGTCCCACGGCGCCCGCAGATTGTCGCCCGGCTCGGCAAACACCAGCACGTCGTCACTGTCCGCACCCAGCGCGTCCGCCTCGGAACGGAGCCGTCCGACACCCGCGGCGTGGAGGTGCAGGACGGCAAGGTCCATGCCGCCCCAAAGGAACTTCGCCAGCCCGGCCTGCACGAGCATGCGGAGGAAACCATCGCGCTCGATCGCCACCAGTTCGTCATCGCCGTTCAGTTGCTCGCAGGCGACACCCCAGCCGGCGATGTGCTGGCACAGCAGCGGCGCCCGCCGGGCGGCGCCGCGGTCGCGCAGCGTGAGGATGGCGGCCGGCAGCACAGCGCACAGCGCCACGGTGTCGCGCATCGTGGCGATCAGCGGTCCGCTTGCCTCGATGGCGCGCGGCAGCCGGCTGTCCAGCGAACGCGCCGCCTCCTCCCACCGCGCAACCACATCCTCGGTCATGCCGGGGGGGAGACAGCTTTCGCGCAGCACGTCGCCGATCCAGTGCAGCGGACTGCCGCCATAGCCGGCCTCGTCGCGCAGACAGGTCCAGTCGCGCAGCGCGTGCAGCAGCCGGAGGGCGTCGGCCCGGCTGGCGCCCGGCCCTGCCAGCAGTTCCGGCTCGTCCCGATAGATGCGCGCGCTGTCCAGGATATTGAAGAACTCCGTGCCGAGCCAGACTTCCGCATGCGGTGCCAGGCGTCGGGCGAATTCCGCGCCGGACGGCGACAGCGCGAGGTTCGGGTCCAGCACGCAACGCCAGCGCCGCTGGGTCAGCTGCACGGACACATCCGGGAAGGCCAATCCCGTCATGGGGGGACTCCCTTGTCGAGCCGTGCCTAGCGCATCTCCGCCTGTGCCATCGGCGTGGTGTCCATGCCGAGCACGCTGCGCAGCGCCGGGGTGACACCGGCGAAGCCGCGGCCCTCGCGGGTCATGCGGTAGGCGGCGAGCCAGGCTTCGGCGTGCGGCCCCATCGGGCGCATCTCGGACTGGAACAGCACCGGATCGACCGCGGTCCTGAAGTCGTGATCGGCGACGAATTGCAGGATGCGGCGTCCGCTTTCGGCCATCTTGGCGCGCTGGGAAATCTCCGCCATGCCGCCGAGATAGCGCTGCGAGACGATCTCAACCACGTTCCATTTCGTATTCGCGTCGAACGCCTTCTTGATATCGGGCGTGTCGAGCAGGGTCAGGACCTGCTTGAGATAATGGCCGGTTTCCACCGACAGGGCGAAGATGTTGCCGTAGGTGGAGCGGTCGAGCGCATAGCGCAGATCCAGCCCGATGCGCTGCACCGTGCCGATGCTGCCGAACGGGCGCTGCTCGATCAGCTGGCCGCCGCGGATCACTTCGCCGATCAGCAGGTCGCGGAAATACTGCGCCAGCGCCACCATGAAGCCGACCAACTGGCGGTGGAAGTTGCGGTTGACCACGGCGCCGGCCGGCGGCGGCGTGGTGCCGTAGTTGAAGGCGCGACGGTAGGCGATTTCGCGTTCGCGCAGCTTGTAGCGCAGCGGCTCCCATTTTTCGAGCAGATACAGGCCGCGCGCGCCCGGGCCGCGCTGGATGCGGATCTTGCCGAGGTGGAACAGGCGCAACAGCACCTCGACCACCTGGAACACCTTCGAACGCTCGTACTGATAGACCAAATAGAGCTCCGCCGCGGAGTGCAACTGGCTGGGCACCACGCTGTCGTCGAAGTCCGGCTTGACGTACGGATAGGCCATTTCCTCGAACGGCACCGCGCCCTTGCCGCCAAAGCCGAGCATGTCGAGGAAGCCGTCCCCGCCGGGGGCGGCGCCGTTGGCCCCCTTCTGCAGCAGTTCGGCGAAGCGGTCCTCGAACTGCTGCTCGAACGCCCGGCGATCTTCGGGGGGAAGGCCCGCAAGCTGGTCGCGAATGAACCGATCCCAAAGCCGCTGGATCGTTTCCGTCTGCTGGATGGTCATCGAACGACTCCTCGACTCGGGACGTCAGGGGCGGCGGCTCTATTTCCGTTGTGGTGTGGGGTGAGACCTTACCCCGGCGGGCGTTTGGGCGGGAGGTTCGTGCAGCTTCACCGCCGCTGGTAACCCGGCAATTCGCTGCTCTATCGTGATGATGCGTTCCTCGTGCGCGGCGGTTATCGCCAGGAGGTTGGGGTCGTTGAGGCGCCGCTCCGCAAGGATTCCGACCATCGTTCCGATGTGCCCGCTCATCTCGCTTCGAAACTCCAGAAGATTCCTCACCAGGAGCTCGAGCGTCTCGGCCTGAAGCTCGACAATCATGCGCAGCGGCGCGCCGTCCTGGCGGACATGTAGTGGATTCTCGGGCGTGCCATGGTGCGCGAGCCGGCCCAGCTGGCTGGAGATGGTGGAACAGGCATCGTGTATGCCGCTGGCGAACTCGCCGAATTTGGTTTTGGTCGCGTCTTCATCACCGGCGACTTTCAATGACAGAGCAGTCAACTGGGCTTGGATGTCCTTCAGCGCGGTCGCGAAATTGGTATTCGTGGTGGTGATGCTGGCCGAGAGCGTGTTCATGATGCCGCTGATGCAACTCACTTGGCCCAGCAGCTCGACCTGCACGTCCGCGTTCACCTGGTTCAGCGCAAAGCTGGTCGCGGAACCCAGGATGCGGTCCTGGAGTTTCCCCAGTTCGGCGTCGGTAATCTGAGGCATGACGGCGTCCTCTCCTGCATTTCCCGGCACATCGACGCGCCTGGTCCTGGTCGGTCAGCGACCGGCCACGACCTACTTGCGATCGGCGATACGCTCGAGGCTCTGCTCGTACTGCGGCGGGAAGCGGCCCTCGTGGATTTCGGGCTGTTCCCAGCTGATGGATGGCGCCCCGGTGCCGATCATGAGCGCACGCGCCGCTGTGGGCGACAGCTTGTCGGCGGCCGATATGGCCTGCATGATGACCACGCGGAGCCAGTTGAACACCACATCCTGCCTGGCGGCCTCCGGAGCTACCGCGCGCACCAACTCACGCCAGCGCTTCTCGAGGCTTTTCTGGACGAGCAACTCCTCCGTCACGCGCGACTGAAGGTGCGGCTGGGCAAGCAGATCGATTCCCGGAAAGTTACTTTTTATTTCATTGAGCGTGTTGCCGAAACTGGCCCCGTCAAATTTGGTTTTAATAGCCTCGAATTCACTCCTGAGTGCCGCATCAGCGGTCGCGTTTTCTTTATAGTAGAACTCCTGATATATTATGTCCGGACTTGCAAGTTTCGTCGGATCTGGGCCGTTCCATATCGGGATGCCGGGTGGTAACGGCCCCGACGAGCCGAGACCCTGGAAAACCTGTAGAATAGCGCGGACGACCAGCCAATAGGCGAGCGCGCGGCACTGCTTGACGATATCGTCGTCGGTCCCGTCCGCTCCCATCGCGAGCAGGTCAATAACACGGTCCAGTGCCGCGAGCAGCATATCGAACAGGACCTGGCTGGCAACCGTGGGTGCGCTGGAGCCGAGGAAAAATGTGTCCAGCGTGGTCGCCAGCGCACCGCGCGCAGCGATGATCTTCAGCAACTGGAAGTCGGCGTTCGTGGAGTCGATGTTGTAAAGCCCATAGAGCAGGATCGGCGGACGGGCGATGCGCAGCATCCGCAGGCCGCCGGCCGGGGTGAACGCGTCGGCAAACAGCAGCAACGCCTCCAGATAGGCGGCCAGCGGCGGCGAATTGTGCTGCGCGACCGCCCCGGGCGCGATAATCGCCATCCGCCGGAACCGCTCGATGTCAAGCTGCGCGGTCACGCCCAGCGCCCGCAGCCCTTCAGGCGAGCCGTTCTGCGCCCGGCTGATCAGCTCGTCCATCACGCGCGCGACCTCGTTCTCCACCAGCAGCGTGCGCAGGTCGCCCTGGCCCTGCTGTTCGAGGCGATTGAACAGCAGCCGGTACGCATTGATGCCGCGCGGCCAGTCATCCGGGCCGTACGATTGCTGCGCGCCGCCCATGAAGTTGCGCAGCGCATAGATCACCGCGTCGCGGCGGGACTGCAACTCGGTGAACGGCACCTGCAGCAGGAAATAGCCGGAGGCGAAGCCGACGCTGGCCAGCGCTTCGCCCAGCATGACGATCAACACCGCTGCCACCTCGTCCAGCGACTGGCCGAGCCGGCGGAAGTTCACGTTCATGTAGGGATACAGCGAGCCGACGAAGCGGGCGAGGCGCGCATATTCGCTGAGCTGGCGGCGGATGCCCATCACGCGGTCGCGCATGCGCGGGTCGAGGCCCTGGCGGGCGGCGGCCGAGCCGTCGGTAATGGCGGCGCGGATCGTCTGCGCCCAGCCCTGCATTTCGGGAATGATGTCGTTGGTCAGCGCGTTGGTGGACAGATCGCTCAGCGCGCGCTCGACGTCGTTGGTGGCGATGGCGAACTCGCGGTCCGACGAGGTGGCGGCCGGCGCCGGCAGCAGCGGCCCCGTCTGCGGCGTCAGCAGGAACGGCAGGCCCTGCGCTTCCTGCTGGATCGAGGCCGCCTGCGGCAGATCCTGGTAGTAGGCCAGCAGCGCGTCCGCCACCTGCTTGGGGTTGCGCGGATCGCTGACCTTCAGCTGATTGCGGATCATGTTGTCGAGCGCGAGGCTGACGGAGCCGGTGTCGCCGGACACGCCGCGCCCGGGAGAGGCGCTGCCGCTGCTGCCGGAACCATTCAGGGGGAAGGCCATTGCTGTTTCCTCGCGTCAGGGGGATGCGTGGTCTGACAATCAGGCGGCGAGCGCGGCCTGGGCGGCGCCCAGCGTAGCGGCGGCAGGCGGTCGGCGTTCAACCAGGCGGCCGATCACCAGCCGGATCAGCGATGGCGGCGATGTTCGCCCGGTCGCCAGGGCGTAGGCCGCCGCGCTGACCATGTGCCGCGGCGGCAGGTCGGCCGGCACGCGGCCTTCGACCAGAAGCCGCGCACCCTCGCGGATCGCCTCCTCGTCGCCCGTGCGGAACGGGATGACATCGATCAGCGCACGGTGCGCCAGATTGCGGCGCGTCTGGAAGGCTATTTCGTCAACAATCTGCGGCACCAGCGCCCCGGCAGTGCCGAGCAGCACCGCGGGCAGCCGCGGATAGCGCCGCGGATCGTACAGGCGCCGCCACACCCGCTCCATCCGGGCCGCCTCGGCGCCGAACCCCATGCGCCGCAGCATTTCGGCCAGGATCAGGATGCGCAGGAACCCGGTGGGATGCGTGCCGCCCGGCCGGAAGGTCAGCACCCGCGGCGACGGATGCAACAGGAACAGCGCCATCCCCCAGGCCGCCGCCGGGCCGCCGAGCAGAATGGCGGCGAGGTCGGCGAAGATCTCCTTGTGCCACAGCCCATAGACGCGGGCGAGCAAGGGGGTGCCGCTGAAGCGCAGGGCGCGCGTCTGCACCGCGTTGCGGTTTTCCTGCCAGATGCCGAGGTCGGCCTGCAGGTTGTGGCTTACCTCGTGCAGGAACACGGCCTGCCACGGGTTGTCGCGGTCCCAGGGGATGCGGATGATGGGAAACGGGTTCGGCTCGCCGAGCAGCCGGCGCAGCACGACGCCGCGGCGCATGGTGGCCGGGGAATAGCCGTGTTCCATGTAGGTCAGCGGCTTCAGCACCGGCCCGCGGAAGATCTGCGGGGCCGCCGCCCGCACCGCGGCGTAGCAGTCGGCCGCAATGGCATCGTGGGCGGCCAGTGCGGGCGCGAAATTCGTGCCGCGCTGGCCGAACACCTCGAAGAACAGGCCGAAGGCACGGCGCGCGCGGTCCACCTCGCGCTCGACAAGCGCGATGTCCACCAGCACCCGCTCGTGCGGTGCCGTCGCCCAGCTTTGCCGCAGCCGGCGCAGCCGGCGGGCGATCTGCGCGTCGATGGTGGCGAGCCGCTCGTTGGCGGCACGGAAATGCGCCGGCGACGGTGCGTACGGAAGGTCTTGCGGCCGGATGCCGGTGGAGGCGTAGTCGATGCGCGACAGGCGATGGGCACGCGCGGCGAGGGCCACGATCCTGGCGCGCAGAAATGCACGGACTTCCATGATCGTTGATCCTTGCCGCACGATGCCCATGCCCGGTTGCCGCGCTTGCCGGTCAGACCGGCTCGATCGTCAGCCGCACCGGACCGTGGATGACGAAGCTCCGCCGCTGCCGCGCACAATGCGGGCAGTAGCCGCCGCCATGGACATGGCCGCCGGCACCGCCGTAGCCGCGTGCATAGCCGCCGCGATAGCCCGTGGCGGGCGCGCGCCCATAGCGCGGAGCGACGCCGCCCACGCCGGCGCCGGGGGCGTAACCAAAGCCGCCGCGGCGGTAACGGCGCCGCACGCCTCCGCCGGCGGTGCGCAGCCGGCTGGAAACCTGCGCCAGACGCCGGACCAACTGCGGAGACCTCGCAACCCGCGCTGCGGTCCGCAGCACCAGCTGCGGCAGACGGTGCGCCGGCAGACCGCGCCGCACCGCGGTGCGGCGCGCCTGTCGCAGCACGCCGGGCAACACCGCCGTCGCCGCGCGTGGCCCCTGGCGGCGTGCGATCTGCCTTGTGGCGGTGGTGGCCGCCCGCACCAGCTGGCGCCGCACCGGTCGTGGCAGGCGCGCCGCACCACGCATCGCGCCGCGGATGGCCAGTCCCGCGACCAGCGGGGCGGCTGCGTCGAACCCTTCATCGTCCTCCTCGGCGAGGTCGGCCAGTTCGTCCAGGCCGTCGAACTCGTCCCCTTCGTCGGCCGCCAGCCGTCCGATCAGGCCGGCGGCACGGCCGATGAGTTGCGCCTGCGGGAGGGGGATGGCGCTGGCGACGCGGCTGATCACGGGCGCGACGCGGCGGACAATGCTGCGGAGGCGCCGGAAGAACTCGTCGGAGTCCTCCGCCTCGAGGGCGTCGGCGACCGCATCCTCCATCTCGTCGGCCACATCGGCCTCGTCGCCCTCGAACTCGTCGCCCTCGTCGTCGAGCGCGTCGTCGTCGGCTTCGTCGAACTCAGCCAACTCATCGTCGCCTTCGTCGTAGGCGTGGCGGGACTGCGCCGGGCCCTCGCCCTCGTCCGCCAGGTCATCCAACAGATCGTCGTCGAGCCTGTCACTCATGATCGTCTCCTGTCTGTGCCGACGCGCGGGGACGCGCGCCGCGGGTCAGCGCGCGAGAATCGCGATCTCCACAGGGCTGTGCAGGACGCTGCGGCGGGGACGGCCCCAGGTTCCTCGCCACGTCTGGTCGGGTTCGGGCGCCCCGGCGCGCACCAGCCGTCGCGCGAGGGCAGGCTCGTGGGTCAGCCGCGCCACGATACGGGGCAGCGCGTTCGCTACCGCTTCGGGCGGCGCGCCGCGCCGCAGCGCGTGCCGCACCAGGTAGCCGGCGACGTGCGGCAGCGGTTCCAGGCCCTCCTCACGGCGGCGGCGCAGCAAATGCCGCGTCGCGGTGACCGCTTCGCGCGCCAGATGCTCACGGGCACCGGCCCCGACCTGGCCGCCTCCCTGTTCCAGGCCCCGCACGATCGCGCGGGCGGTGAGGGCCGCCAGCACCGGCACCGCATGAGCCAGATCGTCGCGGTCCAGCGCGGGATCATCGAGGGCATCGACGAACTGCACGAAGGCCCCGGTTTCGTCGCCATTATCGCCAAGGTCGAGGCGAAGCTGCCGCAGCAACGGGGCGAGCCCGCCCGCATCGATGTTGGCTCCGCCGAGCCGGTTGAGCAGCCGCTGCACGAACGCCTCGCCGCGGCTGGTGGCGACGGTGCCGGCGATGGCCGCGATCAGCGCGTCGTCGCCACTATCGTTGCTACTATTGTTGCCGTCGCTGACCGGCGTCGGCGCGTCAACGGCACTTCCGGCATCGGTTGCTTCGCTTTCGCAACCGCCGCCTGCAAAGCCATCATCGTCGGCCATGTCGCCCGGAAACACGAACTCCGCGTCGGCATCGAACGCCGCGGCGGCCTGGGTGGGTTCGTCCTGCGCCGCCCGGCCGGTGTGCGAATTATGGCTCACGTTTGCCTCCCGCGAACGTTACCGCGCATCTTGCTGTCCTCCTGGCGGATGACCGCACGGATGGACGGCGGGTGCAAAGTCGTCGGTTCTTGGTTGTCTGAACTCGGTCCCTCGAACGAACGACGCGGCGATCGGGCAGCCAAAACCAGCCGCCGATGCGTCGCGCCCACCACGGTGGCCGTCCCGGTGTTGGCGAACCCGGCGTGTTCGCGGGCATCCCTCAGCCACAAGGCAGTCGACGCGCCGTCAGGAGGCCGGAGGCTTCCCCGATGACTTCTTGGTCAGTACGCGATTGACGCGGCTTCAGCCGACGCGCACACGCTTCCATCAGGAAGGAAACCATGGTACCCGCGGCACATGAGCACGACATCGGACAGCAACACATACTTCTATGCTTACTTTGAGGACGCAGAGCTGAAGTTCGGCGTCCCGACCGCCATGGCACAGAAAATCGTTGAGTCGACCAAGAAAAGTATCGGGAAGAAGGTCAGTCTCGCGACAGCTATTGGGAACGGCGAGAAGGCAATAGCCGAGGTTTTCCGCAAGGGTCTTCACCGGAACGAGAAAGCCAGCAAGAATATTGCGCCATTTGTCATTTCGTGCTGTATGCTGTCCAAGGAGGCTCTGGAGAACCCTGATGCCCGCGGGTTCATTCTTGAGATCTCCCGCAGCCTGGTTCCGTCATGGTCGGCGGAAGCAGGTGAAGTTGCTTCGGACGACGCCCCGGGTGGAGAGTTGAAGACGTACGCCCACTACAGGGCCATGGCGGGGAGAGACGAAATCGATGCCCTCGTGGCGCAGTGCCGTGCGGCAGCCATGGGGTCGACGCCGAGCTGACGGGCGAGAACGTCCGCGCGCCTGGCGTTGACAGCCATCTCCGAAAAGATGATGGCCGCCTCGTTCAGCTCGCCAACACGCTCCGAATGCAGGGCGACGTGGACGTCGAGCAATTCCCGCACCTGGTTTGATGCCCAGCAAGCCGGACGCGCGGGCCTCGCTGTTCTGAACGCGGCAGAGCAGGACAGGAGCCGGCCGGGACGAAACGCACACGAACCAGGAATTGCCGCTTGCCCGCCGCCAGGCCCGCGCTCTGCGGTGATTGCGAGACCATCTGCTCGACCAATCCCTGCGGCAAGCAGAAGCCGCCGCCTTATGACACCTGCCTGCTCGGCTCGGTCCTTTGCTGGCGGGTAGATTTCAGCGCCGGACAGACGCCTTTTATCGTCGTCGGCCTGCCCACCTACCCAATAAGCGTCCACGCGCGGCTGCCGTGCACGAGGTAGCGGTGCATCCGGCGACCATCCCAACCGTGGCGGAACTGCCGTGCGTGCCTGGGTGACGGGCAACTCGACGCAGTCAGGCCAGAACAAGGCGAGCGCCAGCCCGGAGGGGCACCGCACGCTCTGGTAGACCGCCCCGTCTCCGCCCAGGTTCCGGACGGCCCGGCCCATCGCCTGTCCCGCGCTCCGGTCGTCCGGCGCGAGCCCCCCCGATTCCGACCCGTCCGCTACCTGGCCATGCACGGCGCAGACGAGTTCTTGGTAGTCGGCTTGCGGGCATGGACATAGACGACCCGGTCCGGCGTCAGCCCGGCCGCGGCAAGCGCCGGCGGGTGGATATCGCGCTGCTCCAGAAGCCACAGGACCTCACCCGGCACCCGGGCAAGCAGTCCGGCCGTGAACAAGGCCGCCGCCGTGCCGTGCTCGACCTGCGCACCGCTGCCGGCGGGAAGCGCCCGGTCGATCGCCTGGATGCCGAATGGGATGGACTCTTGGCCTGACAGCCTGGGCCGGGACGCCGCTCCAGGCGCGCCACCTCCTATCTGAGGGCGGCAAGGCCGGCAATGTCCAAACCTGGCTGCATGTTTCTGTCCGTCCGCAGGCGCGCACATATGCGGAACATAGCCGGGCTGGAAGGGGAAATTTCCCAGAGTTGCTTCGGGTGGCCGGAAGCGTTACAACTCAAGCTATTAAAATGCTTCGCTCTTGTGCCGTCTCCGGTCGCGTCGCTATCGCCCGGATGCGGAATTACGTCCTAACCCGTGGGGCGTCCTTGTTCTGGCTATGCGCCTGAACCGGACGGCAACCGCCCTGCGGGCGTCGTCCCAAGGCAGAACCGTTACGGATCATCGTCCGGCCGGGCGGGCACGGCTCATGGCCGCCGATCCCGCCGCATGCCGGCTTTTGACCACCAGCGGAAGCGGCTCCGCTGGCAGAACGTACCACTCAAGTGGCCGGTTCCGTAACGGGAACCTTGATCCCGCTACACCGCCGCGGATCAAACCCCGCCGGCGCTACGCGAGCTTGAGATTGGTGGCTGCGGCCTTCCCACGCTCGGTGGTTACCTCATAGCTCAGCTTTTGCCCGTCCTCCAGGCCACGAAGTCCCGCCGCCTGGACCGCCGTGATGTGCACGAACACGTCCTTGCTGCCGTCCTCCGGCAAAATGAAGCCGAAGCCCTTGGTGGCATTGAACCACTTAACCGTTCCGATCGCCATCGTCGCGTCACTCTCCGATGCAAACGCCGCACAACAGCGTGCGGCGCGGACAACCGGCCTTGGAGGTCTGGAAGGCACCGGTATGGATCGGAGCCGCAGCAAGTCCGCCAAACCACGATTGCATACGCAACGTCACCAGAAAGCCAAGGCAGTGTCAAATCCAGGATTCTTGCGTATTCCGAACCGCCGCGGATCGCCTTTGGGCATAATCATGCCCGCTTCGCTCAGCCGGGTGGCCGGCCAAAATTGTGCGCAGCGTGATGGCCGCGATCATACCGCCATCCCTTTGCTGGAAACCCTATGCCGCCATGGCGGCGGCGAACCCTCTGGCGCGGTTGAGCTTCAAAAACCCGTCCAGCGCCGGAGAATACATCCGCCCATTGACCGCCGCCAGTACGATGGCGCGCATCTCGCCGGCCTCCGGCACCGGGCGGGCGAGCAGTCCCGGCAGCACCGCGACATGCCGCGGCAGCAGCGCGACACCAAGTCCGACGGCCGCCATGTGCTGCGCCTGATCCCAGGAGGCGGCGCGCAAACGATGATGCTCGCCGCCCAGCCGAAGCCAGGCACTGCCCCAACCATCGCCGCGCACCACCGTCTCGCTCGCCAGGGCCGGCAGCGCGACGCAGGTCGCCTGTTCGAACTCATGACCGGGCGGGAACACGGCGCAGCAGCCCTCATGCAGCAGCTTCCAATGGTCCAGCCGATCCGGCAGACCGCCTTCATCGATCAGCAGCGCGGCATCCGTCTCGCCCAGCAGCAGGGACTCGACCAGCGGTTTCTGAGCATCGCTCTGAAGCCGCAGCTCCAGGCCCGGAAACCGCCGCTCCAATTCCGCCAGGGAGGCGCAAATCAGCGACGCCGACAGCCCATCGACCAAGCCTACGCGCAGCACCGGAGTCTGCTGGCGCAGCGTACTGGCGACCTGGCTGACCGTTTCCGCCGCGCGCGACATCGCCTCCAGATGCGGCATCATCGCCCGGCCGAGCGGCGTCAGTTGGGTCAGGCTGCGCTCGCGATATAGCAACGGACCGCCGAGTTCATCTTCCAGCCGCTGGACCGCCCGCGTCAGCGCCGGCTGCGTGACATTGCACGCCTCCGCGGCGCGCGTGAAGTTCAGCGTGCGGCAGAGCGCCAGAAAGTAGCGGACCTGGTTCAACTCCAACGCAAGACCCCCTTCCGGACCGGAATTGCGCGTGTACCGGTTCAGCCCAGCCCGCGCAATGCCTCGACAATATCGGACGGTTCGGGGCGACGGGTGAAATCGATATCCATGAAGTGCCAGCTTATCAATCCATCGCGATTCACGATATAGACCGCCGGCACCGGCAGCAGCCATCCGCCATTCCCCTGCCGATCGGCCAGATCGATACCGGCCCTGGCGAGACTACTGCGATAGGGTTCGGGGACGCGATAGACCAGGCCACAGTGCAAGCCGACACCGCTATCGACGTCGACCAGAACATCGTAATGCAGGTTATGCTGCCGCGTGACCGCCAGGGCCCGGCCCCCGGTCTCGGGCGTCACTGCGATAAGCTGGCCACCGGCATCCTTGATCCCGGGCAAGGAATCTTCCAGCGCGGCCAGCGCCAATGCGCAATACGGGCACCATTCGCCGCGAGTGAACGTGATCACCAGGGGACCACGGGCCAGCAAATCCGCCAGGCTGATCAGCCGCCCCCCGGCGTCGGGCAGCAGAAAATCCGGAAACCGCGCCCCTGTGCGCAACGCCTGATCGAGGAAATTGGAGCGCCGCAATTCGGCGAACGTCGCCTCAAGGGTGGCGCGGAACACCGGGTTGGCGACGCTGCGGGCGCGCCGGGCGTCCAGTTTCTCATGCAGCGTCATCACCGGTCCTCGTGTCAGGCCGCCTGGCGGCGGGACAGCCCATAACTTAGCAGCCCGTCGAGCGAAACAATACCCGGACCGCGGGTCAGGATCAGCAGCAGCAGCGTTGCCCAGGTCAAGTGCTCGGGCCAGTTCTCCGGATAAACCAGGGTCTGGATGACGAACACCATGCCGAGCAGGGGCAAGGTGGCGAGACGGGTGAACAGGCCAAGGGCGAGCAGTGTGGACATGCCGAGTTCGTTCGCGGCGGCGAGCGGCGCGGCAATCTCGGGCGGGATCAGCGGCAGCGCGTATTCGTCGCGAAACAGCGCGATGGTGGTGTCCCAGCTGGCGATCTTGGTCAGTCCGGAGCGGAAGAAGACCACCGCGGCGGCGATTCGGGCGGCGAGCAGCAGCAGATCGAGCGGCACGCGGTCCAGTCCCCGGTATAGGCGCAGGACAAAGTTGTTCATGGCGTTCACGCCTCGGGTTGAGGTGGGGGAAGGATGGCGACGGGCAGGCACTCGACCATCAGCGCCCGCAGCGCGGCGCCGAGGTCGAAGTCCGGGTCTTGCGCGAGAGCGGCGACGGCGGCGTGGCCGAGCGTCCCGCCTCCGGCAAGATGAGCGCGCAGCGACCAGGTCGCGGGGTCGAGGCGTTCCACCATCACCCCCGGCCCGCCGCGCCGTATCTGCAGCCGGACGGGCCAGCTGATCGGCGTTGTGTCCATGTCGGTTTCGGCGCGGTTCGCCCGCCAGATCTCGTCCACGTTCCAGGCGGATGACAGGTAGAGCGCGTCGAGACCCAGCCGCAACGTCTCGCCTGCCGAGGTGGCCGCGCCGGCGAGCGTGTCGAACGTCAGCGGCGTCCGCACCGGTGCGTTCCAGGCGACGTTGACCGCCCATTCCAGGCGGGCGACATCGGGCAGAAACGGATAGTCCGCGGCCGGGGCGAAGCCGGCGAGGAAATCAGGGAAACTGCCGCCGTACTCGAACAGGCAGGGCCGGTCCGGCAGGTGGCCGGCGATGTACTGCGCGGCGGCGAAGTTGAAGAAGCCGCGATCCACCAGGCGGACGATGGCGGGATAAGTCGCGGCCAGGGCCTCGGTCAGCGTGATGAAACTGTTGTTGCGGTAGACCTGGAGGCATTGCTCCGAAGTGAACCCGTGGCCAGCGACGGCCTCGGCCAGTTCGGAGGCGTCGCCGCTGACGATGGCGCCCACAAACGATCGTTGCAGATCAAGCAGCGCGGGCATGGCGCACCTCCGCAATGGCGTCCGCTTGCGCGGCTTCGTCCAGCAGTACATCCAGCGGCGGCAGCGCCGTGTCCCACTCGATCATCGTCGGAACCGGGCCAAAACGGGCCACGGCGTCGCGATACAACGCCCACACCGGGTCGATCACCCGGCCGCCATGGTCGTCGATCAGCATGACCTGGCCGTCGATCTCGTTGCGGGCGTGGCCGGCGAGATGGATTTCCCCGACCGAAGCGGGGGGCAGCGTCCGCAGATAGTCCTGCGGGTCGAGGCCGAGGTTGTGGGCGCTGACGTATATGTTGTTGACGTCACACAGAATCCCGCAGCCGGTGCGGCGAACCAGTTCGGCGAGAAACACCGTCTCGGGCATCGTCGAGTGCCGATAGCTCAGGTAGGAGGACGGATTTTCCACCAGGATCTGCCGCCCGAGCACGGTCTGCATGCGATCGACGTTGCCGCAGATTACGCTCAGCGCTTCCTCGGTGTACGGCAGCGGAACAAGGTCGTTCAGCCAGGCGCCGCCATGCGCGCTCCAGGACATGTGCTCGGAGACGCGGCACGGCTCCAGCCGATGCGTCAGCGCCCTCAGGCGGGAAAGATGCCCGGCGTCGATACCGTCGGCACTGCCGAGCGACAGACCGACGCCGTGCAGCGACAGCGGGTAGTCGTTGCGCAGGCGTTCGAGCGCATCCGCCGCGGCGGGCGCCCCCATGTAGTTTTCCGGGTGGACTTCGAGCCAGCCGATGCCGGGACGGCGAGACATGATTTCCGCCATGTGCGGCGCGCGCAGGCCGATGCCGCACCGTGCCGGCTGGACGTGGGGGGAAGGAAAGAAGGTCATGGCCGCCGTCCCACGATCAGGGTTGCACCTACTTCGCCGCCAGCTTGCCGCCGGCGATCTTCGCGCAGGTGCCGGCCGGGACGTAGATCCAGGACGCCGGGTCCGAAGCGCGGGTCGCGGTGCCGGCGCAGGAATGCGTCGCGGTCTGGCAGTCGTTGGCGGCGGCGGCGGCGATGCCGAAGCATTTCTCCGCCTTGAAGGCGGGTTCCGGCGCCGGGCCGGCGAAAGCGGCGACCGGCAGGGCGAAGGCGGCGAGGACGGCGGTGTGAACAAGCATGGAGGTCTTCATGGGTCGGATTCCTTCGGTGGTGTTCGCGGCGATTTCGCCGGCGCCCCCTGTGGGCTGCGGACGGATAGTCGCGAATGTCGCCGCGCCTCGGAAATGCCGTTGGGGCATGGTTTTGATAATCCGCAGGCATCGGGTGCCGGCGTCCCCGAAGGAGACACCTCAGTCACTCAGATGCGCCAGATGGTCCTCTCGCACCTGTGCCAGCCGCAGAAGCTGCCTGCTATTGTCCGCAGCTTCTTTCACGCACCGACAACACGATATGCCTGTGCGTGAATGGCAACCATTTTAGGGAGGTTAATAATCAATCCCAGGTTGTATCCGGCGACGTGGATCAGAGAGCGCTTCTGCACCTTCTCCCGACCGCGCAGCCTGGCCCGTCGCATGCCGCCACGATCAAGGATCAGCGCGAAGCCGCGTTTCACCCGTTCGGCGCGCAGCTTGAAGGCGGCTCGGGCCACCCCCGAGAGGAGCCGGGCCCGGTTGCTGCAAACTGCCCGCCGCGCCGCATCCGCGCCGTGCCAACGCGGGAATTGGTCGCGATCCGGCTCGGAAATGCGCGACGTCCACGGCCCGCCATCGAGCTCTTTCAGGGAGGCGCGCGCGTGATACCCCTTGTCGGCGACCAGTTCGGCGGGCGCTTGCGGCGTCGGCGCCTCCACCGCGGCGAGGTGCCTGACCGCGCTGGCCAGCGTGCCCGGCAGCGTAGTGGTGTCGCCCTGGTCGGCGGCATGCACCTCGGCGGCAACCACCGCGCCGGTGTCGAGGTCCACCGCGCGCTCCGGCTTGTAGGCCAGATGCGTGCGGCCGTCTTTCAGTTTGGCGATCTTGGCATCCGGGTCGGTCGGGCTCTGCCACTCGGCGTTCGACAGCGTCTTGTCGCGGCGTTTGCGGTCCAGCCGGATCAGCTCCTCGGTCGTCGGCGTCTCGATGCCGCTCTCTTTCGCCATGCGCGTCAGCATCTCACGATAGCCTTCGCCGCTGTCGCGCCGCACGATCTGCGCAGCGCCGCGTTGGCCTCCATCGTCGAGGCATCCATGGCCCGCCGATCCCCAGAAGGGACCTTGGGGCGCCGGCGAGCGATCGGCGCCCCGGAGTCGGCATGGTGGAGTGAGTAGCCGCGGTTGCGGCGCTCGACCAGGACGTTTCCCCCGGCGAACCGGTAGCGCTCGACACGCTGGATGATGTCATCGGCCATCGCACCTCTATTATAGAATGCTCGGCGGCGTGCGAGCGAGGCTGGCGGCGCGGGGCCGGTTCGATTCCACGGATTCGATAACACGAGATCGCATCCAAATCCGTCCCGCCAACGACGATGCCGGCCCCTTGCCGCCGATCCTGCTCACCTGGCTGGCGCCGCTTCGCGACTGCTTCATGGCGCCGGTTTGGCGGCGCGCGCTGGTGCTGGTCGCCGGCGCGGTGTTGGCGCCGGGCCAGCGGACGGTCGGCGCCGCCTTGCGCGTGATGGGGCTGGCCGGCCAGCCGAGCTTCGGCCGCTTCCACGAAGTCCTCAGCGAGGCACGGCGGGATTCACATGCCCTGGCGCGCAGGCTGCTGCTTCGTCTGCTCGACGCCTTGCTGCTGACCGGCGAGGTGGTGAACCGGTAACCTCAAGAAACGGACGGCGGAAAACCGAGTTTATACCAATTCCATGAAGGATCGATTCGTCATGGCCGGCGGAGCCGGCCATCCACGACTTCAGCGCCGCAGCAAAGACGTGGATGCCCGGGGCAAGCCCGGGCATGACGGGAAAGGTCAATCCTTGCTGGGTTTGGTATGAGTGCCTGTGGGGCAGCGCCCCGGCTATCCGATCGCGAACACCACCACGCTCTCCAGACGAGCCGACCAGAGAAACTGGTCGATGGGCACTGCATGGAGAACCGAGTATCCCGCCCCACGCAATACGGCGGCATCGCGTGCGAGCGCGGCGGGGTTGCAACTGACATAGACCACGCGCTCCGGCCGTGCCGCGGCGACCTGGGCGATTTGCGCCGCCGCCCCGGCATAGGGCGGGTCCAGCACCACCGCCGCGCAGTTCGCCAGTTCCGCCGCCATGACCGGCCGTCGCGCCAGGTCGCGCTGCTCGACGGTAATCCGCACCGCCAAACCCTGCGCATTGGCGGCTGCCCGCAGCGCCGCCACCGACTCCGCATCGCCTTCGTAGGCCGTCACCCTCGCGCGTGAGGCCAGGGCAAAGCTCAGTGTGCCGCAGCCGGCATAGAACTCCGCCACCCGCGCACGTGCCGGCAGATGGCCGGACAGGCCGTTCAGCACCGCCGCAACGATCGCCGCCTCGCCCTCGCGGCTGGCTTGCAGGAAGGCGCCGGGCGGTGGGCGAACCGGCACGCCAGACAGCGTCGCCACCGGCGGGTGCAGCAGGCACAGCGTTTCCGGCGCGGCGTTGCCACGCGCCCAACTGATTCGGCACAGGCCGTGCTTGCGGGCGAACTCGGCCAAATGGGAGCGGTCGGCCGTATTCGGCTCGGCGTCGGTGCGCAGCAGCAGGTCGGACCCGCTCTCCAGCAGGTTGAACACGGCCGAGCCTTCGCGGCGCAGCAGCGCCAGCCCCCGCAATGCCGCGCGCAGCGGCGCCAGCACGGCGAACAGGACCGGGTGCAGTACCGGGCAGGCGGTCAGGTCCACCACCTCGGCGGCGCGCCCCGCATGCAGGCCCAGAATCACGGTAGCGCCCTGGCGGCGGATGGCCAGATCGACGCGCTGGCGGGCGCCCGGCGGTGTTGCCACCAGCGGGGCGATGTCCACCGCATAGCCGGCGCGCCGCAGCGCGGCCGCGAGCAAGCCCGATTTCCAGGCGCGGTAAGGCTCGCTTTGCCAGTGTTGCAGCGCGCAGCCGCCACAGGCGCCGAAAAGCGGGCAGGGCGGCGCGGTTCGTTCCGGGCTTGCCGCGATCACCGCCTCGACCTGCGATGCCCAGCCCTCGCCGCGCGTTTTAACCGGCCGGGCGCGCACCGTTTCGCCTGGCAGCGTGCCGGGCAGGTAAAGCGGCGTGCCGTCGGGAAGTTCGGCGATGCCGTCGCCGTCGGCGCCCATGCGCAGGACGCGGAATTCGGCCGGGTTGCTCAAGAGAGGGCCAGGGCGCCTTCCTTCCACCCGGCTTTCATTCGCCAAGCGTGAAAATTCCGGTCTGTGTCTGTCTCCGGACAGGCGCATCCAAGCCATCCCGGGCGAATGGCCCGGGCGTGGCTTGGGTGGATGACCCGTTCACGTCAGGCGTCCGCTTCCTCGGCCATGGCTTCGGCGTGGGAGCGCCGCGGTCGGGCCGCGACCAGCATGAAGGCGGGAATGTCCGACCCGAAACCTACCACCGAGGGGCCGTGGTCGTCGTCGCGGCGGCGATCGCGCGTCTCGTGCTCCGGTCGCAACTCACGCTCCGGGCGGGGCGCGCGCGGGGCATCGGGGCGCACCGGGTCTGGCCGCGCCGGGCGTTCGGGCGCTTCCGCCCGGGCCCGCTTGGCCGCCGCTTCCGCACGTGGCGGCTTCCCCGCTGCCTCGGCGTGTGGCGCCTTGGCGGGCGCCTCGGCCTTGGCCTGCCGGCGCGCGGGCTTGCGCTTCTCCTCGGATGGGGCTGCTTCGGCGCGCTTGGGCGCCGCCCGGCCGCGGCCGCGCCGCTTGCGACCATCGCCCTCGGCCCACTCCACCGTATCCAGCCCGTCGATATCGGCGCGCGGGATAGGGTGGCCGGTCAGCTTCTCGATCGCTTCCACGGCCAACTGGTCCGCCGGGGTTGCCAGCGTGAAGGCGCGCCCCTCAAGCCCGGCCCGGCCGGTACGACCGATGCGATGCACGTAGTCCTCGGCATGGTGGGGCACGTCGAAGTTGAACACGTGCGACAGCCCACCGATGTCGATGCCGCGCGCCGCCACGTCGCTGCAGCAGAGCAGCCGGATGCCGCCTGTCTTGAACTTCTCCATGGTCGCGAAACGCGCCGGCTGGGCCATGTCACCGTGCATGGCGCCGACCGAGAAGTTGTGCCTGGTCAGGGACTTGTAAAGAATATCGACGTCGCGCTTGCGGTTGCAGAAGATCAGCGCGTTCTGCACGTCCTCGCTGCGGATGAGGCGCCGCAGCGCCTCGCGCTTGTCGTGTTCGGCCACCACCACCATGGTCTCGGTGATGGTTGTCGCCACGGTCGCCGGGCGCGATACGGTCACGACCTTCGGGTTCTGCAGGAAAGCGTCGGCGAGGCGGCGGATCTCGGGTGCCATGGTGGCGCTGAAGAACAGCGTCTGGCGGTTCTTCGGCAACAGCGAGACGATGCGCTCGACGTCGGGAATGAACCCCATATCCAGCATGCGGTCGGCCTCGTCGATCACCAGCAGGCGGGTGTCGGTCAGCAGAAGCCCGCCGCGCTCGAACATGTCGATCAGCCGCCCCGGGGTGGCGATCAGCACGTCCACGCCGCGCATCAGCAGGTCCTTCTGGTCGGACATGCTCTCGCCGCCGATGATCAGGGCGTGGTTCAGTTTCAGGTATTTGCCATAAAGCAGGAAGTTTTCGGCCACCTGCAGGGCAAGCTCGCGCGTCGGCTCCAGGATCAGGCTGCGCGGCATGCGCGCCCTGGCCCGGCTGCCGGACAGGATGTCAAGCATCGGCAGGGTGAAACCGGCCGTTTTGCCGGTGCCCGTCTGGGCACAGCCGAGCAAATCTCGCCCCATCAGCACCCAGGGAATGGCCTGGCGCTGGATCGGCGTCGGGCTGAGGTAGCCCTTTTCCGCCACCGCGCGCAGGATAGGCTCCGACAGGCCAAGTTCGGCGAAGCCGCTCTCGGGTTCGGTCGCCTCGTAATCGTGCTCGGCCGCGGCGTCCTGCGCCTCCGCTTGTGCCGGCGTGTCCGCCGCGGCGGGCGTGGTCTCGGAAAACGGAAGGGTGTCGGTCAAACTGGTATGTGCCTTCAGGGCGGCGCCAGCATCGGCGCGCGACGGCACGCACACCCGTCGGCGTGCGCGACGCCCGCATATCAGGAAACCGGGCGGGAAAGTCAAGGTTGGGAGAAGGCGACGGTCGGTCCGGGAGGCGGTGGCCCCGACAAAGCGGCCATGCGGGAGACGCGGTTGCCGGTGCCCGGCCCTGGCCTGGGTGACGCGCTCCTGGCGCGTCCAGCCAATCCTCTGGCTATCCCTGGCGCTATGCCGGTGCCGCGCGGCAATCCCGGCATCGGCCGCTGGCCACCAGCGGAGGTGTCGGAATCGGTCAGCGAATTGCCGCGACAGTGGCCGGAGGGTGGCTTTTGGTGGCATACTCGCTTCAACGAACCGCTCGAGGAGCGTATATATGAACGTAACCCGTGCCACCTTGTGCCGCATCGCCTTGCCGGTCATCGGCGGGGCGATATTGCTGCTGCCCGCCGCCGCGCAGGCGTATTGGCGGGGTGGCGTGTTCTTTGGTTTTCCGCCGGTGTACGTGGCGCCGCCGCCCGCCTACTATTATCCGCCCCCGCCGGTTTACCTGGCGCCCCCGCCGGTCTATGCGGTGCCGCCCGCCTATACCAGTGGCCCTCCGCCGCTGGCCCAGGCCTGCTTTGCCGGACCGTTGGTCTGCCCGCTGGATCGTCCAACCCCCAGCGGTGATTCCTGCTCCTGCATCGCCAACGGCGCCCGGGCCTGGGGTCGCGCCAACTGACGATGCCATCGCCCGAGTGCCCAAGAGCGCGGCGGCGGTATTGTTTGTTCGGATACCGCCGGATTTTTGTTCGCCGCGACTGAGAACTTTCGGCCAAGTCCCCGGTCCATGTGCCGACGTGACCGAGGGGGCAAGTGTCGGCGGTGGCGTGCGCCCCCCTGCGTCGATCAGATGCCATCGGTTGGCGTGACCCGGCCGTTAATGCCTCAAACGGCCCGCTGTATCCCAGCCGGCCGAACCGGCGCAAAGGGGGGGCAAACATTATAAGCGCCCATTGTTTCTTCATACGTGAGGCACATAGGTAGTCAAGGCACGGCGTTTCGCGCTGTGCCAGGCACCTCGCCAGCGCAACCAGAAATGCCGGGAATCCAAATGGCTCTTGTTAAAAAGGCTGGCGTGACCGCCAAGCCGTTCACCGATGTCGTGGATCTGGCCGAGAGAACCGGGACTGCCGGTGCCCCCGGCCTGCTTGCCGAGGCCCAGAAGCGCAAGGCGCGCACTTTTGCCCGCCAGCAAAAGGCGGCGGAGCGGGTCGCGGCGGCAACTACCCAGCTTGCCAGCGGCCTTGCCGAGGCAGGATCGGCCGCGCAGGAACTGACGCGCGCAACCACCCAGATCGGTGCCGGCGCCGAGGAGGCGGCGAACGCCGCCGCGCAGTCGCTCAAGGCCGTCAACCAGGGCGCCAGCCTGATCGTCAAGGCCAAGGAAAGCGCCGACGCGGCGCTGAAGAAGACCGAGGGGCTGCAATCCCTGGTGGCGAATGTGTCCGGCCGGATATCCGCCTCGCTGGGTGCCATCGGCAAGTCTTCCGAGCGGCAGGATGCGTCGATGCGCCGGGTGCAGGAACTGGAAACCCAGGCGGCCAGCATCGGCGACGTTGTGAAGGCGGTGGCGCGCATTGCCGACCAGACTAATCTGCTGGCGTTGAACGCCGCCATCGAGGCCGCCCGCGCCGGCCAGCACGGCAAGGGTTTTGCCGTGGTGGCTGACGAGGTGCGCACCCTCGCCGAGACGTCGGAAAAGTCGGCGCGCGAAATCCAGGACCTGATCGCGCAAATTCAGAGCGAGGTGAAGATCATCGCCGACGGGATCGGCGCGTCGGCGCAGGCTGCCAAGCATGAGGTGGAAAAAGGCGTGGTCGTAACCGCGCAACTCGGCGAGGTGCGGGCGGCGCTCGTCGAGGTGGCCGCCGGCTGCGTCGATATTGCCAAGGCCAACGAGGAATCCGCAGCCGCGGCCAAGGAGGCACAGAAGGGGTCCGAGGTGATCGCCGCTGCCGCCGAAGAGCAGGGCGCGGCGTGCCAGGAGACCGCGAATACGGTCGAGCAGCAGACGACCGCGCTGAACCAAAGTGAGAAGGCCGCGCAGGAACTTTCCGAGATTGCCGACGAACTTAAGAACAGCACCGATATCGGCAAGAGCGCCGAGGAGGTTGCCTCGGCTGCCGAGGAACTTTCCAGCGCCGTCGAGGAGATCAACCGTGCCGCGGCCCAGATCATGGCGGCACTGGACCAGATAGGGCGTGGCGCCCAGCAGCAGGCCGCGGCGACGCAGCAATCCTCGGCGGCGATCGGGCAGATCGAACGTGGCGCGCAACTGTCGCAGCAGCGTGCCCAGACATCCCTTGAGAAGGCAGAAGCGACAGCCGGATTGATTAACACCGCCAGCGGCGCGATCCAGGAACTGATTGAGGGCGTGCTGCGGTCGGTGCAGGCCGGCCGCCGCAGCCGGGAGCAGGTGGCGGCACTGGAGCAGATCAGCCGTCGAATCGACAAGATCGTCGATGCCATCACGACCGTGTCCATCCAGACGAACATGCTCGCGGTCAACGGTTCGGTGGAGGCGGCGCGCGCGGGCGAGTTCGGCAAGGGCTTTGCGGTGGTTTCCACCGATATCCGCAACCTAGCCCGCGATTCGGCGGAAAACGCCGAGCGAATCAAGGACATTGTGAAGGCGATCCAGGACCAGATTGTTAACGTCCGCAATGAAGTGCAGGAGATTGCCGACAACGCGGCGGTGGAAGCCGAGAAAAACCAGGTGATTGCCGACGATCTGAAGATCATCGGCGGTGACGTGCAGTCGGTGCTTGCGGGGAACCGCGAGGTGCTGGCCGCCTCGGCCGACATGGTGCGCGTGGTGGGCGAGGTCCAGACGGGCATCGAGCAGGTTGCCGCGGCTGCCAACCAGGCGTCGCGGGCCGTGGGTGAGGCGACGACCGCGGCGAAGGAGCAGGCAAAGGGATCCGAGGAACTGGCTGCTGCCATTGAGGAAATTGCCTCGCTGGCCGACGAGCTGCAGGCCCGCTGAGCGGGGGGAGTGGAAAAGGACCAGAAGCAATGAGCGATGTCGTCGAGCCCGGCGTGGCCGGGCCCGCTGGCGGCCCGCCTGAAGGCGCGGCCGCCGCCCCCGACGCCAGCCAGTTTGTCATGTTCCACGTGCAGCAGGAGAAGTTCGCCGTACCGTTGGCGCAGGTGCAGGAGATCATCCGCATGCCGGACGTGGTGCGGGTGCCGATGAGCCCGGCGGCGCTGGAGGGACTCGCCAACCTGCGCGGAACCGTGCTGCCGGTGATCAGCCTGCGTGAAGTGTTTGGCTTTCCTATCGCCCTGCATGATGACGCCACGCGCGTGGTCGTGCTCGACCAGGGTCGCCCGGTCGGGCTGATCGTGGACCGGATGGCCAATGTCGTGACCGTGGAAGCCAATCGGATCGAATCCGCCGCCACGATCCAAAGCACGGTGGCGAACGATTTTCTGACCGGCATGATCAAGGAGGAGGACGGCCGGTCGATGGTGATGATCCTGGACACGGGGCGCGTCGTTCGCCACGAGTTCAAGGATATTGCAGGCCGGGCTGCCGGGGGCGCGGGAGGAGACTTCGGCTCGGCGTTGCAGGAGCACAAGCGCGCTGACGATGCCGGAGAAGTTGACGAGGACCAATTGGTCAGCTTCGAAGTCGCCGGCCAGGAATACGCCTTCCCGATCGAGCAGGTGCAGGAGATTGTGCAATTGCCCGACCGGATCACCCAGGTGCCGCAGGCTCCGGGCCACCTGATCGGCGTCATCACTCTTCGCGACCGTTTGTTGCCGCTTGTCAGTCTGCGCGAGATGTTCCGTCTGCCGCCGGCTTCGCTCAGCGAGGCGAACAAGGTGGTGGTGGTTTCGCTCGGTGATCTTTCGGTCGGCGTGGTGATGGACAGCGTCAAGGAGGTGCTGCGGGTCAGTCGCTCCCTGGTGGAGCCGATGCCGGGCTTGCTGTCACGCGACTATCATCTCAACGACGTTCGCGCGATCTGCCGCCTTCAGGACGGACGGCGGCTGGTGTCCATCTTGTCGGCCGAGCAAATGTTCAACGCCGATGAACTGCGCGATGTGGTTGAAGGCGGAGATGCAGGCATGGCAGCAAGGGCGGTTGCGACGGAAGATACGGTTGGCATGGATGATGACGAGGAGCAATTCGTCGTATTTCGCCTGATGGACGAGGAATACGGCGTGCCGATCGAGGCGGTGCAGGAGATCGTCAGGGTACCGGACCAACTGACGCGCGTGCCGAAGACACCCGACTTCGTTGAAGGTGTCATCAACCTGCGCGGCGTGGTGCTGCCGGTGATTGATCAGCGCCGGCGCTTCGGCCTGCCTGGTGCCGAGCGCAACGATCGTCAGCGCATCGTGGTGTTTACCATCCAAGGTGTGCGGACCGGGTTCATCGTCGATTCCGTTTCGGAGGTGATGCGCATTCCCGCCCGGTTCGTCGGCGCCACGCCGGAGCTGTCCGAGGAGCAGAAGCGGCTGATCCGGCGGGTTGCCAATCTTGAGGCACAGAAGCGGATGATTCTGCTGCTGGATGTGACCCAGCTGCTGAATGTGCAGGAACTGACGGCACTCAAGCGGGCGGCATGATGCGGTGGCGGAGGCGGCGGTGCCGCTTCCGGCACGGCGCCATCCATTCCAGGACAGGCGGCGGGGCATGACGATCAAACTTCTGGTGGCTGACGACTCGGCGCTCATGCGGAAACACTTGAAGGAGATCTTCGAGCAGGACCGGGAGTTCGAGGTCAGGACGGTACGTAACGGCGCCGAGGTGCTGGCCGAGCTGGAGACGTTCGATCCCGACGTCATCACCCTCGACATCAACATGCCGGTAATGGACGGGCTGACCTGCCTTTCGCACATCATGGTGCAGCGGCCCAAGCCGGTGGTCATGGTGTCCTCGCTCACGGCGGCGGGGGCGGAGGCGACGTTGCAATCACTCAGTCTGGGCGCCGTCGATTTTGTCCGCAAGCCGGATGGGACGATTTCGTTGTCTATTGAACGGATCGGCAATGAGTTGCGGGCCAAGGTGCGCGCTGCCGCGGGGGCGCGGGTGCGGCGCAGCACCGGGCTGCGCGGGCGGTTGGAGAGCGAGCGCGGGTGGATCGTCGCGCACGCTGCCGGTCGCGGAGTTTCGTCGGAGGGGAGGATAGCGCCTGGCCGACCGGGCATGGTGCTGGTTGGCGTTTCGACCGGCGGTCCTGGCACGCTGGAAGAGATTCTGCCGCGGCTGCCCGCGGATTTTCCGTGGCCCGTGCTGGTGGCGCAGCACATGCCGGGCGGCTTTACCGGCGTGTTCGCCCGCCGCTTGAATGACCTGAGCGCCGTGCGGGTAGTTGAAGTAACGAATCAGATGCCGATTGAACCCGGCACGGTCTATATCGCCAAGGGTGACGCGGATTTGCTGGTGCTGAAACGTGGCACCGCCTATGTCGCGGCGCCGGTGCCGGCTTCGCCGGAGCATCTTTGGCATCCCAGCGTCACCAGGCTGGTGCGCAGTGCCGCCGACGTGGCGCCGTCCGATCGACTGATCGGCGTTCAGCTCACTGGCATGGGCGACGATGGGGCGCAGGCCATGGCCGACCTGCAACGCAGCGGCGGCCGGACCATCGCCCAGGACGCGGCCAGTTGCGTGGTGTTCGGTATGCCCGGCGAACTGGTCCGCCGGGGCGGCGCTTCCGTGGTCCTGCCCTCGGACCGGATTGCCGACCAGTTGGTGGCCTGGCTGCTGGCACCATACGTCCAAACGGGGGAGAAAGCCGATGCCGCTTGTGCGCGCCGCTGAACTGCCTGGGGAGAAGCCGCCCGCCGACGCGGACGGTGACATGACGGCGTTGCTGGCGGATCTGCACTCGGATGATTCGTCGCGCCGGCGGCAGGCTGTGCGCGGCTTGGCGTTGCATCCCTGGGCGGTGCCGGCGCTGTGTGCCCGGCTCGGCGTGGAGACGGCCGCGAGCGTGCGGAGCGTCATTTTCACCGTGCTGATCGGCCTGCGGTCCGCCGCGACGGTGCACGGCCTGCTGCCCTTGCTGCGCAGCGAGGATGTCGGCCTTCGCAATGCCGCCATCGAGGCCCTGCAGCAGATGCCCGACTCGCTGGCGCCATGTGTTGGCGACCTGCTGGCCGACAACAACAGCGATGTCCGCATTTGTACCGTGAACGTGCTGGGCGCGCTGGCGGACCGTCGGGCGCCGCGCTGGCTGGAGGAGGTGCTGCGCCACGATCCGCACGTGAATGTCTGCGCAGCCGCGGTGGAAGGGTTGGCCGAACTGGGCGATGCCGAGTCACGGCCGGCGTTGGAGGCTCTGCCGAAGCGCTTTCCTGATGAGCCGTTCATCGCATTTGTGGTCAAAGCCGCGCTGCAACGAATCGGAGCGGGCTGATGGAGGGGCTGCTGCACCGCCCGGAACACCAGCCGCCGGCTGCCATGTCGTTGGAGGAGTTTGCCAAGTTCTGCACGTTCTTCTACCGTCAGACTGGCATTCTTTTCAATGAGCAGAAGCGCTATTTCGTCGAGCGCCGCGTGCACGATCGCATCCGCATTACCGGCTCGGAAGGGTTCCGCGACTACTTCGCTCTGGTCCGCTTCGGCGCGCCGGAGGAGGAGCTGCAACAGCTTGTCAATATCCTGACCGTCAACGAGACCTATTTCTTCCGCGAGGACTATCAGTTTAAGGCGCTGACAGGTGGTGTGTTGCCGCATCTGGCGCACCAGCGCAACCGGCCCATCCGCATCTGGTCGGTGCCATGCTCAACCGGGGAGGAACCTTATTCGATCGCCATGACCATTCTTGAGGACTGGGACGAGGCCGACCTGCATGATATCGAGATACTTGGCTCCGACATCGACTCCGGGGTTCTGGAGCAGGCGCGGGCCGGAATCTATGGTCCGCGCGCCCTGCACGCCTTGTCCGCGGCGCTGCGGGCACGCTACTTCGCCGCGCTGCCGGACGGCAACTTCCGGCTGCACGACGGCATTCGCCGGTCGATCGACTTCGGGGCGGTGAACGTGGTCGATGCGCGGAGCATGCTGCGCTACCGCGATATTGATGTGCTGTTTTGCCGCAACATGCTGATCTACTTTGACGACCTTTCGCGCCGGCAGGCGGTGGAGGCGTTCTACGAATGCATGGCGCCGGGTGGCTTCATCTTTCTCGGCCATTCCGAGAGCATGAGCCGCATCTCGTCGCTGTTCCGTCCATGCCGCGTTGGTGACGCCATCGTCTACCAGAAGCCGTTGGACGGCGAATGAGGGACAGGATGAACCGCAAACGGATTCTGGTGGTCGACGACGCGAACACGGTGCGGCTGTTCTGCCGCGACGTGCTGGAGCGCGCCGGCTTCGTGGTGGAGGAAGCCGGCAACGGAATCGAGGGACTGGAGCGCGCTTTGGCCGGCCGCTTCGATCTGTTGCTGGTCGACATCAACATGCCGCAGATGGACGGCTACGAGATGGTGCGCCGGCTGCGCGAGGATCCGGGGCTGTACGCGGTGCCGGTGGTGACCATCAGCACCGAGGCGGAAGATGCGGATATCGTGCGCGCCTATCGCGCCGGTGCCAACTTTTACATGGTCAAGCCGGTTCGGGCGGTGCAACTGACACGCACGGCCCAACTGCTGACCGGCCAGCGGCCGTCATGAACGCGCTGCTGGCCTGCTTCGTTCCCGAGGCGCGCGACCTGCTGCAGGCCGCGACCGCCGGTTTGCTGCGCCTGGAGCGCGAGGCGGGTGACGAGGCGCTGGTCAACGAGGTGTTCCGCGCCGTGCACACGCTCAAGGGCTCGTCCGGGCTGTTCGACGCGGTGGCGCTTACCCGGCTGGTGCACGTGGCCGAAGATCTGCTCAGCGAAGTGCGTGCTGGCCGGATGACGCTGACCTCCGACATGGTGGACCGGCTGCTCGATGCACTCGATCAGGTCGGCATCTGGGTGGATGAGCTGGAACGCCACGAATGCCTTCCGGAAGATGCCGAGTCCGCGGGTCGCGACCGGGTGATGGGGTTGCGCGCTCTGCTGCCGGTGCATGGCGACGACGTCGCCGCGCCCGCCGGCGTGGTGAGAGCTGCGGGCGTCGGCTGGCTATCGCTGCTCGATGCGGGCGAGCGACGCGCGGTGGCGGGGCGCCTGGCCGATGGGGAAACCGTCGTGGCCATCCGTTACGTTCCCGACGAGGGCTGTTTTTACCGCGGCGAGGACCCTCTGCAACTCCTGCGCCAGCTTCCCGATGTGCTGGCCCTGCGCATCGCGCCGCGGGCGGACTGGCCGCCGGTGGCTGAACTCGACCCCTATCGCTGCAACCTGCTGTTTCACGTCGTTGCCGTTATGTCGGAGGACGCGGCGGCGCATCTGTTTCGCTACGTTGCCGATGACGCGGATATCGTGGCGCTGCCGCTCGACGCCCTGCATAATGGCGACGCGGCAGAGGTGGCGCCGGCGGCTTTGCTGGCGAATCTGCTTGCCGAGCAGCGTCGCATTCTGGCCCTTCCCGACGAGGGCGACGTGCGGCGGCGTATCGCCAGCGTCGCAGGTGTGCTGGGCAACCTTCTGCGCGGGGCCGGGCTGCCCGTTTCCCAGGCGGCGTTCGATGCGGTGGTGACGGAGTCGCTCGATGCCGGCAGAGCCGAGCCGCTGCTGAAGTTGCTCGACAGGCTGGAGCGACCCGCCGCGGCTCCCGAAAATGACACGCCATCGCGGCCGGCGCTGCGGGTGCTGAAGGTCGATCAGGCCCAGGTTGACCTGTTGATGAACCTCATCGGCGAACTGGTGGTATCGAAAAACGCGCTGCCCTTTCTTGCCCGCCGCGCCGAGGAGGTCCATGGCAACCGCGAGATGGCGCGCGAAATCAAGGACCAGTACGCCGTCATCGACCGGCTGGCGCAGGAAATGCAGGGCGCCATCATGCACGTGCGCATGATCCCGGTTTCCGAAGTGTTCGAACGTTTTCCCCGTCTGGTGCGTGATCTGGCGCGCAAGCTCGACAAGCGGATCGACCTGGCGATCGTCGGCGAGGACACGGCGGCCGATAAGACAATCATCGAGGCCCTTGGGGACCCACTTCTCCACATCGTCCGCAATGCGATCGACCACGGGGTGGAGTTGCCGGCGCGGCGTGAGGCCGCCGGGAAGCCGGCCTGTGCGACGGTGCGTTTGGCCGCCAGCCAGGAAGGCGACCAGGTGGTGATCGAGGTTGCCGATGACGGAGCCGGCATTGATCCGGTCCGGGTTCGACGTGCCGCCATTGAAAAGGGCGTGCTGAGCGCGGCCCAGGCCGAGCGGCTGTCCGACCAAGAGGCCGTGGAACTGATCTTCCAGGCCGGCTTTTCGACCGTGGCCGAGATCTCCGATCTGTCGGGCCGTGGCGTGGGCATGGACGTGGTGCGGACCACGGTGGATCGTCTGGGTGGCCGGGTGGGTGTCACCTCGGTGGTCGGCCAGGGCACGCGCGTGCGCATATCGTTGCCGCTCAGCATGGCGATCACGCGGGTGATGACGGTTGAGGCCGGTGGCACGCTGTTCGGCATTCCGATGGAGCTGATCGTCGAGACGGTGCGGCTGGACCCGGGGCGTGTGCATGCCATCAAGCAGGCCGAAACCTTCGTACTGCGCAACCAGATAGTGCCGCTGCTGCGGCTGGTTGACCTGCTCGGCCTGTCCGCGCCGCCGCGGGCTGATGACGCGCGGGACGCGGTGCTGGTTGTGCGCATTGGCGGCATGCCGGCCGGGTTGGTGGTGGACCGCTTCCGCGAGGGTATGGACGTTATCCTTAAACCGCTCGACGGTGTCCTGGCAGGAATGCGCGGCTACGGTGGCACTGCCCTGCTCGGCGACGGCCGCGTTCTGCTGGTGCTGAACCTCAAGGAATTGCTGTGATGGCATTGCGGTTGGACGGCGATACGTTGCACCTGGAAGCGACATGCGGCGTCGAGGAGGCGCTGGCGCTGCTGGAGTGGCTTGGCGGCGCGCAGCCGCCCGCTGTTGACCTGCGCGCTTGCTCGCATATGCACACGGCTTTGCTGCAGGTGCTGGTTGCCTGCCGGCCGCGCATAGTGGCGCCACCGGAGGACGACTTTCTCGTACGCTGGCTGATGCCGCTGCTGTCGGGGGCATTGCCCGCTGCGGTGGGCATTCCCGGATCGGTCGCCGAGGCGCGACCCGTTTTATTGGAGAGCCTCGCATGACCAAAGCCATCATGATCGTGGATGACTCGTCCACGATGCTGCTCAGCCTGCACGGCATCCTGACCAAAGCCGGTTACGCGGTGGAACAGGCGCGCAGCGGCGAGGAGGCGGTCGGCGCGTTGAAGGCGGGGCTTCGGCCGGCCATGGTCATCACCGACTTCAACATGGGTGCGATGAACGGCATCGAGGTGGTGCGCCAGGTCCGCCGGCTGCCCGGGTTGCAGTTCACGCCGTTGCTTCTGCTGACGACGGAATCGCAGCGCGACCGACGCGATGAGGCGCGCAGCGCCGGGGCTACCGGCTGGCTGGTGAAGCCCGTGCAGGCCGATGCGTTGCTGCAGGTGGTGCGCCAGCTGGTGCCGGGCGGCTGACGGGTGTGACCGCCAGGATGCCGCTTCCTCCTTCCAGGAACAAGCCGATGGCTGCCGAGCGTGGTTCACGGGTTGTCCTCAACCGGCACTTCGGCGTCTTTCTGGGCCTGACGTTTGCCGCGACGGCTGTGGTTTCCTTCGCCTGCGTGTTTCTGCTGCACGATGCGTTCCAGGCGCTCGGCGAGGCGCTCGGGTTGACGGGCCGGCTGTCCGATGCCATCGGCGAGACCGGCGGGCTGGTGATCGCCGCCGGCGCGATGCTGCTGGCGGCGTGGTCCTACCGCCACGTGTTCCAGGAATCCGTGATCGTCAGTTGCGGCGGACGCTTGCGCGCCGGGCAGTGTGAGCGTGACGGGGCTTTTCGCAATGCCTTGTCTGAGAAGGCGCAACTGGGGGCGGAACTGCAAGCAGTACAGGCGCAAGGCCAGGAACTGGCGGCCGCCTTTCCCGTTATGGATGTGGCCAGCAAAAAGTTGCGCGAGTGTATCGGCGCGACCGCCGGGCTGACCGAGGACGCCGCAACCCAAATCGTGCATGACCTGCACCAGGTGGACGAGGCAGTGCAGGAACTGGTGCGCCACCTGACGCAGTCTGGCGAACGGTCGGACAGCATCGCCCGTCGGGCACGCGAGCGAATCGAAGCCAACCACCGTTTCGTCGCGGACATGGAAACATACGTGCTTGGCCGCCGCGACGACGTGCAGGCCAATCGCACGCAGTTCATGGAGATCATGGAGTACATCAAGGCGTTTGGTCAGAATCTTGGCAGCATCGAAGCGATCACCTCGCAGACCAACATGCTGGCGCTGAATGCGACCATTGAAGCGGCACGCGCCGGCGAAGCGGGGCGCGGTTTCGCCGTCGTGGCCAACGAGGTGCGCCAGCTTTCACACCAGACAGCTGGCGCCTCCAACCAAATCCGCTCAGGTTTGGCCGGCATGCAGAAAATGATCGACCGCTTCCTGGTCGAACGGGTAGATGCCGGGAATGCCAGGCGCGAGATTGAAAAGCTGCAATCATTCGGCCACCAACTGAGCCAGGTGGTGGGTGGGTACGACGAACTGACCAGCTACCTGCGCGAGGTGATCGATGCCGCCGACGGCCAGAGCCAGAAGGTGGCCGCCCGTATCGCCGATGCCCTCGGCGGAGTCCAGTTCCAGGACATCGTGCGCCAGCGGCTGGAGAAGGTGGCGCACGGGCTGTCGGTGCTCGAAGAATGCAACGGCACGATTGCGGACGCGATTGTGGCGCTGCCGGAGGTGCATCCCGTCGGTGATGCACTGGCTGCGGTTCGCGGCCTGACCGGTTGCGGCGGGTTGTGCGCATGCACCGAGGCCGGCAAGCCAGCCGAGCCGGCCATAGAACTTTTCGCCTGATCGGGTTTCACGGTGTTCCCGCGGTACACGCAACGATGAAGAGAGTTGGCATGTCCATACGAACACGAATCCTGCTGGGCTTCGCGGTGGCTTTCCTGGCCTGCGCCACGTTGGGGGCGGCAGCCCTGTACGAAGCGCAACAGCTCAACGCGACGGTAACACGGTTTGGAACCGAGTGGTTGCCGCATGTCAACATGCTTGGAGATCTACGCAGCGAAGTCATGGAGCACCGACGCATCGTGCTGCACCATGTGCTGTCGGATGACGCCGGGACCCTGGACGAATTGGAGGAGAAGCTTGCGGACGAGACCGGCCTGATCGACCGCTGGTTCGACGGGGCGGGCGCGCGCTTCAATTCTGAACGGCAGAGTGGGCTGCTGGCGGCAGCCAAGGCTGACTGGATAGCGTATCGTGCTGCCACGCCGAAGCTGCTGGAGATGTCGCGCAGCGGGATCAAGCATCTCGCCGAGCAGGAGGTCGATGGCGACAGCAACGTCGCCTACCACAAGCTGATCGACAGCCTCAACACGATGCGCCAGTTGACGGTGCAGGATGCCTGGATTGTTGTCGGCATCGCGGCCGGCACCTACCGGCTGGGCTGGTGGCTGATCGCCGCCGCCCTGGCGACCTGCGCGGCGGTATGCGCCGGCGCCGGGCTGCTGACGGTGAACACTGTTTGCCGTCCGGTGCTGGCGCTGGCCGCGCAGATGGGCCGCGTCGCCACCGGCGAACTCGGTATTGAGATACTCGGCCGCGACCGCCGCGATGAGATCGGTGCCATGGCGCACGCGCTGGAGCGGTTCCGCGAGGATCTGGTGGAGGCCGCGAAGCTCGCCGAGACGCAGGCCGCCGACCACGTCGCCAAGGACCGCCACACCGCCCGCGTCGACGCGCTGGTCGCCGGCTTCGACGGTTCGGTGGTTGGCGTGCTGCAAACCGTCACCGCGGCGGCCGCCGAACTGGACGCCACCGCCCGCAGCATGACCGGCATCGCCGCCGACACCACCCGTCAGGCCGGTTGCTCGGCCGAGGGTGCGCGCCAGGCCACCGTCAACGTGCAGACCGTCGCCGCCTCGGCCGAGGAACTCGCCGCCTCGCTGCGCGAGATCGCCCACCAGGTCGGACGCTCCACCCAGATCGTCGGCCAGGCCACCGAGGAGGCGCGCGCCACCGACGCCAACGTCACCGAACTGGCCGAGGCGGCCAGCCGGATCGGCGAGGTGGTGCAACTGATCTCCTCGATCGCCGGGCAGACCAACCTGCTGGCGCTGAACGCCACCATCGAGGCGGCGCGGGCCGGCGAGGCCGGCAAGGGGTTTGCCGTCGTCGCCGCCGAGGTCAAGGCGCTGGCCAGCCAGACCGGGCGCGCCACCGAGGACATCGCCCGCCAGATCAGCGCCATCCAGGGCAGCACCGGCAAGGCGGTGGACGCGATCGGGCGGATCAACACGGCCATCGCGGCGGTCAGCGAGGTGGCGTCCGGCATCGCCGCGGCGGTGGAGCAGCAAACCGCGGCGGTGGGCGAAATATCGCGCAGCGCGGCCGATGCGGCGCAAAATACCGCGCAGGTGTCGGACTCGGTGGCCACGCTCACCCGCATGTCCGGCGACGCCGGCGCCGCCGCCGCTCAGGTGCTCGGCGCCGCCGAGGAACTCGCCCGCCAGTCCGCAACCCTGCGCAGCGATGTCGGCAGCTTCATCGCCCACATCCGCGCCGCGTGAACGACCCGGGCGGCAGGAGCATCAAAGCGTTATTCGGATTCCCACGAATCCGCCGACCGGCGCGGCCGGGCTGTAGCTGCGCGGATTGGTCGCGTTGGGCGCTTGCGCCAGGAACACTGACGTGGTCGGCGAGAACGTGCCGTAGGTGTAGTATTTCTGGTCCGTGACGTTCTGCGCCAGGGCGAACAGCTGGATGTTCGGCGTCACCTGGTATGACGTGTTCAGGTTGAGCACGACATAGGCCGGTAGCTTCGGGTTCAGATTGGCATCGTCACCAAACAGATAGGTGCCGCTCTGCGCCACCGCGGTGCCACCCACGGTCCACGCATCCGTGATCCTGTATTGCGCACCGAACTTGACGAGGTTCGCCGGAATGCCGGGCAGCCGGTTGCCGGGATGGACGGCGATATTGCCGTTGGCATCGGCCTGCGGATTGTTGCCCGCGGACTCCACAAATCCGCTCTGGAATGTCGCCTCAATGGTGCTGTAGTTGATATAGGCCAGCAACCGGTCGGTCTTGATCTGCAGGCCGGCGTCGATGCCCTGGCGGCGGGTCTGGCCGACATTGGTGAAGAAGGCGCGACCCTGCGTCACGCCGTTGACGAAGACGATGTCGTCCTGAAGGTCCGTGTAGTACAGACCAAGGTTGTAGGTGAGACGGCCGCCCTCGAAGGGCGCGAAATCGCCGCGCAGGCCGGCCTCGACCGTGTGCGCGACCACCTGCTTCAGGTTCGGGTCGCCGACAAAGAAGTTGGCCAGGCTGCATGACTGCGTGGGGCTCGCGCAGGAAAGTTCGGCCGGTGTCGGTGCCCGGTTCGCCTGCGAATACCCGGCATAGGCGGTCAGCCACGGCGTGACCTTGTAGGTGAGGCCCGCGGCCGGGTTGAAGTGATCGTAATAATGATTTCCGGACAGGTCGCCGCCGCCCTGGTCGTTCATATCGATTTGCGCGGCGTTGAAGCGCCCGGCCAGCGTCATCGCCAGTTTCGATGTCAGCTCCAGCGTATCGGTCGCATAGGCGCCCCAATAGGCATTGCTGATGGCGACACGTACCGGAGAGTTCGTGCCCGGCTCCTCGATCACGATTCCAGGTCCGACAAAGACCCGCGTTACCGGCGTGATGCCGCCAATATACGACACGCCGTCGAACTCCGTTTGCGCGCCATCGAAGCTGATCCCGCCGACCAGATGGTTCTTCCAGCCGAACACGTCATCCATGTTCGTCACCTGCATGGAAGCACCATAGCCGTTGGTGTTGGTCGTCTGGTCATCCAGCTCGGCATACGGGCCGCCATTGAGAAAATCCGGGATCGGCGCTCCGCCACGGGTGGTACTGTAACCGCCGCCCCCCTGGCACAGCAGACCTGATCCGTCATTGCACGGCGTGTCGTTCGGGGCATTGCCGTTGACGACACGCTGGAGGAAATTGCTGTAGTGGGCCAGCGCCTGCAGCGACGTCGTCTCGTTGATGTCGTAGTTGCCGGACAGGCTGAGTTGCAGGTATTGGTTGGAAATGCGGTTTGGCGCGGTGAACTGCGCGCGCGGGTCGGCGTTCAGCAGTTCCACCGGCGAGGTTCCGGGACCGTTCAGCACCGTGTTGGCGGCGGTGATGCCCAGATGGACCTCGGCCTTGTCGCCGCGCCAGCCGATATCGCCGAAGACGTTGATGATGTCGGAAGATTGCAGGTTACGCCAGCCGTCCTGGTGCAGCACGTTGCCGCCGATATAGGCCGACTCGTTGTCGCGTTGCGTGCCGCACTGGAACTGCCCCTGCGCCTGCCCGAAGGAGCCGCCCGAGGCGACAAGCTCGGCGCCCTGGTAGGTGAAGCCGTTTTTCAACTGGATATTCAGCGATCCGCCCAGCGCGTTCAGGCCATAGACCGGGTTCGACCCCTCCAGGTTCATCCTGTCGATGGCGATGTCAGGGATCAGATCCCAGTTGACGGTATCGCCGAAGGGCTGGTTGAAGCGCACGCCGTTCACATAGACGGCCACGCCTTGTGGTGTTCCCTGCAATGGCGATGCCTCGAAGCCATGATACATCAGGGTTGGCTGATTGGGGTTGCCCGACGCGGAATCGAGCGTCACCCCGCCGGCCTGGTCGTTGAGCGTCTGCAGGGCGTTGGGGCTGCCCTCGCGGGCGATGTCCGGGCTGGTGAACAGCTGCGTCTGCGCGGGTACCAGGTCGCGTTCGATGCCGGTGCCCAGCAACGGCGAGGCCGCGATGACATTGACCTGTGGCAGCGTTGTGGCTGAGGCGTCCGACGCGGCCTGTGGCGGATTTTGGGATGCGGTTTGGGCCAGCGCCAGAGGCGGCAGGAAGGCCACCCAAAAACCGAGCCGCATAAGTTGTTTCATTTCCTCTCCCGCAAGCCGCATTGAGTCAGATCCTTGGGAACCACACAGGTTTTCCTGTGTCCATGCCATGCGCCTGATTACCGCGCAAGATCATTGAGCGCGCTTTTCTGACCCTGCATCCGCCATCAACTCCGCTCCCGGCGGAAACACCAATGGTGATGGAAGTAATAAAACATTGAGTCGTTACGGCGTTTTGCTGTCGTCGACCGAATGGATTGCGCAATGTAACTGCTTGACACGGTTACGGGGTAACCGGTCACACCCTCCCCCGTTTTGCGCGACGGTTGGCCGCGAGCAAGCTGGCGTTGGGGTGAAAGAAAGGGGCTTGCATCGGAAAGCGAATCGGACTCGATAGCTTGGTATGGCCAAGCTG
>Ga0302319_10002668_pt1 | contig 38048 bp, 38 predicted proteins | sample Bog_T0_2_FD_203319 | JGI IMG/M metagenome (GOLD analysis project Ga0302319, IMG submission 203319) | Peat permafrost microbial communities from Stordalen Mire near Abisko, Sweden - Bog_T0_2 | ecosystem: Environmental > Terrestrial > Soil > Wetlands > Peat | place: Sweden: Abisko, Stordalen Mire... | reverse complement strand
AAGCCAAGACCAACCTCGATGGCGAGTGGCTCGACGCGCATCAGCGTTTCCAAATCTTCTTTGGGAGCGGCGGCGGCCGTCGCGGCCGTTGCGGTATCCGTCTCATTCTTGACGGCTGCGTCAAGACTTTTACGCTTTGCCCATCCTGCCGCGCCGAGGCCACCGCCCATTAGCAAGAACGGAATGGTGGGCAATCCGGGGAACGCCGCCAGCACGACCAGCACGCCGGCTGATAAGAGCAGGGGTTCGGATTTGCCAAACAACTGGCGTTTGAATTCCTGGCCGACCCGCACGTCGGAATTAGCGCGCGTCACGATTAAGCCGCCGGAAACCGAAATCATGAGAGCGGGAATAACCGTCACGAGGCCGTCGCCAATGGTAAGCACCGTATAGGTTTGCAGTGCCTTGCTGAGTTCCATACCATGCTGCAAAACCCCGATGAGAAAGCCCGCGATAATATTGATCGCGGTGATCAAAATGCTCGCCACGGCGTCACGCTGGGTAAAGCGCGAGGCGCCATCCATGGAGCCGTAGAATTCAGCTTCGGCGGCGAGTTGTTTGCGGCGGCGGCGGGCTTCTGCTTCATCAATGAGGCCGGCATTCATCTCGGCATCGATCGACATCTGCTTGCCGGGCATAGCGTCCAAGGTGAAGCGCGCCGACACTTCGGAAATGCGCACCGCGCCATGGTTGATGACAACGTATTGAATAGCAATGAGAATGAGGAAAATCACCGCGCCGATTACATAATTGCCGCCCACTACAAAATTGCCGAACGCTTCGATGACGCTTCCGGCGGCGGCCGTGCCGCTATTGCCGTTCAGCAGAATCAAGCGTGCGGAGCTCACATTGAGCGCCAGGCGGAACAGTGTCAAGAGCAGCAAGGCGGTAGGGAAGACATTGAATTCAACCGGCTTCAGGATGTACATCGTCACCATCATCACAATCACCGACATCATGATGTCGACGACGATCAGCATGTCGAGGAGCCAGGATGGCATGGGCGTGATGAGCGCAATTACGATGCAGAGAACTGCGATCGGCACAACCAGTTCGCCCATGTCGGGCAGGGCTAGTTTCTTGGTAGGGGAGATTACTTGGGGTACGGTTGACATCGGCAGTGCTGCCAATACCTAGGGCAATTTACGGCCCATTAACCGGTACACATAGGCAAGAATTTCGGCGATCGCTTTATAGAACTCGGGCGAAATGGCGCTGCCCACTTCCACCGCACCGTATAACGCCCGCGCCAGCGGGGGATTCTCTACCACCGGCACTTCGTTTTCAACGGCAATTCTCCGGATGCGCAGTGCCAACAAGTTTTTTCCCTTAGCCACTACCACCGGCGAGGCCATGCTCTCCATGTCATAGCGGATCGCCACCGCATAGTGCGTCGGATTGACAACGACCGCGGTCGCGCGCGGCACGTCACGTATCATGCGGCGCCGGAGCAGTTCGCGGCGCAGCTGGCGGATGCGCTGCTTGACGTGCGGATCACCTTCGTTGCCGCGGTTTTCCTGCTTAATCTCCTGCTTGCTCATCTTCAGCGTTTTCATCTGCCTCTGATAAGCCTTGAACAAATCAAATGCGCCGAACAAAATAAAGAGCGCAGCCGCTTTCCACAGCAAGCCATGCACCGCGTCTATGATTTGCGCCGCCGAAGCGCGGACGTTTTCGAGTGGCAGTTGCAAAAGAGCTTCCGCGTGCGATGCCAGGAAAGAACGCAGAAAGAGCGCCAAGGCGACAATCAGCACCACCGCTTCACCGACACCTTTCAGATTCTGCGCCGGTAGGTCTTTCAATTTGTTTATGGGATTGAGGCGGTTGAAATCCGGCATTAGGCGGCCTAGGTTGAACCCCAATTGCGTCATGGCCATTTGGGCGGCCAAAGTAGCCCCAAACAAAGCCGCGCCTAAAGTGAGGAGCGGGGTCAGCGTTTCGGCAAACATGCCGCGCAGCAGGCTAGTCCATTCAACCGGGCTAATCTCTTTAGTCAGAGACGTCTGATAAAGGTGCGCCATGGCGCGCGCCAGATTGTCGCTCCAAGCCCGCAGGACACCGCCGGCCAGCCAGACAAAAACAATAAACTGGACCGCGCCCAGCGCTCCGCGCGAGGACAGAAATTGCCCTTCTTCGCGCGCCTTCTTCAGGCGCTGAGGTGTCGGTTTTTCGCTTTTTTCACCAGCCATATCTCGCTGTGGTCCGAATCAGTTCCGCAGCACTTGAAAAAGCCGTTCGGCAAATTCCAGATATAGGCCCGGAATAATCTTAAGTACCGTCGCCAGTGTGACTAAGGTCAGCAACATCTTTAGCGGTGCTGAACTGTGGCTTAGCTGCAAGGCACTATTGAGCCGGGCGATGGTAGCCAGCGCGATTTCACACAGTAACAAAAGTCCGAGCACCGGAAAGGCCAGCCGGAGACCGAGCGAAAAAACGTTCGCTGCCAACGAAAATACTGTATCGACCAGCGTATGGGTCAATACGAATCGTCCCGGCGGATGAAGTTGCAGGCTGAGCGCGAGGGCACGCAATACCTGGGCATCCAGGCCGCAGGTGAAAAATAGAAATCCGCCCGTCAAGCGCGCCACAACCTGTATGACATCGGAATCGGCCTGAGTGGTCGGATCAATCACCGAGGCGTAACCATAGCCCGCCTGCAAACCCAACAATTGGGCGCCAAGCGTTAGGCTTTCGGCGAGAAAGCTGACCAGTAAACCAGCCGCTAGTCCAAAGGCCGCCTCGCCGGCGAGCCAGACCGCAAAAGTGCCGGTGGCCGCTTGCCGGGCATCGACGGAGGGCCAGTACGGAAAGAGTGCTAAGGCCACGGCAAAAGAAAAAACCGCGCGCGCGACACCGGGCGTCGCATCGCGCACCGGCAGCGGAAGAAAGAAGAATACCCCGGCCACGCGCGCCAAAACGAGTCCGAACGAGAGCGGCAGCCCGGCGGGGATACTAAAGTGCGGCGCCGCCATGACCTACCTGTAAGTTCAACGCCAAGGGACCGCTAGTGGGCATACTTCGTCAAGTTGCCCATCACGGCGATGGCATATGCGGTCGCGTGGTGCAGCATCCACGGCATGAGGAACAGAAAGCCGCCCAGACACGCGATCAAGCGCGGCACCGTACTGAACACTTGATCTTGTAAAGATGTGGCGATCTGTATCAGATTGACGGCGATGCCGAGAATGAAAACCATCAGCAGCAGCGGAGCGCAAATCCAAAACGCCGCGATGAGCGCCTCACTTACAGTCTGAATAGCAAGTTGTGGTGTCAAATGAAATAACTCCTTTTTCTAGGACCGGCACGTCAGGGACCAAGAAACGTCTTCATGAGCGATCCAATGAGCAGGTTCCAGCCATCCACCAGGACGAACAACAGAATTTTGAAGGGCGCCGATACCATGGCAGGCGGGAGTTGCATCATGCCGATGGACAAGGTTACTGAGGCAACGGCGATGTCGATCACCAGAAACGGCAGAAAGAGTACCGCGCCGATTTGAAAGCCCGCCTTCAATTCCGAGAGGATGTAGGCCGGGATCAGGATCTTCAAATTCAAATCGGTGGCGTGCTGCGGCGCGGGCTCGCGGCCAATTTCGAGGAACAGCTGGATATCGCGCTCGCGAGCAAAGCGCAGCAGGAAGGTACGCAGCGGCGTTGAGCCTTGCTCGAACGCTTGCACGGCGGTGATTTGCCCTTTTTGGAGCGGTTCCCAGGCTTTCGTGTACATCTCGGAGAAAACCGGTTCAACGATGAGGAGCGAGAGAAAGAGCGCCAAACCTGCGAGGACTTGGTTGGACGGGGCGGTCTGCGTTCCTAAAGCTTGCCGGAGGAAGTGCAGGACGATTGAAATCCGCAAAAACGGAGTGATACACACCAGCACGGCGGGCAACAAGCTCAGGAGCGTGAGACCGAGCGCGATCTGCATGGGGGCCGACAGGGTAACACCGTGGCCTGCTGCGCCGCTGGTGGTTACGCCGAGAGCCGCGAGCGGGTCAGATGCTTGCGCCGCGTGCGCCTGGCCGGCGGCAAGCCATGCCCCGCCAAGGATAACGGGTAGCCTATGGCAAAAGTCGCGGCAGGCTGAATGCCTGCCCCACCTGCCTTTAGGTGGCACAAGCAGTTTCGCCTGCGTTTCGCGGTTTTTTATACTTTTGCCAAGGGGAACTAGCCCGCTGGGGATTGCATTTCGCAAAATGGCGACGAGCCTCATCGCATCCCGTTCGTTGCCGCAGCGGCCTCTGCCGCTCTCTCGCCCAGATCCACCACCGCATGGCAGCCTGCGGGAGATACGCCGACCAAAATCAAGCGGCCCGCGCAGTTAACCAGATGCAAAGAGTGTTGGCCGGTGAGTGGGATGCGCTCGACAACACACAGCTGGCGTGGGACCCGCCTATTATTTTTTCCAGGCATACGCAGCGCTAGCGTGGCGAGGCCTTTGCGGCGTGCCAGCCACAATAGTGCCGCCAGCAACGCGAGGACGAGGAAAACAGCTAGGGACTGTGACAACATTTAAACTTTCAACGAACCGTTCCAAATGATGGATCGGCGGAAAGCCCCCTTTGCAGGAGGCCATTTCCGCCGATAGAAACAGATCACAGAACACTAATGGATCAACTGAAGCTAGATCCTGGCTACTAATGGATCAGCTGAAGCAGATCCTGCGTCATCGTCTGCGCCGTCGAAATCACCCGTGAGCTGGCTTGATAAGCGCTTTGGAAGACAATCAGATTAGTGAATTGGGTCGCCATATCAACATTCGAGCTCTCGAGCGATCCGCCCAAAATCTGCCCGCGGCCGCCTGTCTGGGGTGCGCCGACGGCTGGCGTGGAGGTTTGGGTCGATACTGAGTAATTGTTGTTGCCGACGTTTTGCAGCGACGTCGGATTCTGAATCGCCGCGAGCGCCAACTGGGCTTCCACTTTCTGCTGACCATTCGAGTAGAGCGCCACCACTTGGCCGCCGCTCTGGATCGAGACGGAGTTCAATTGCGCCGGCGTGTTGCCGTCCTGCGTCGAGGAAGCCAGCGCGGAAGTTTGTGCGTACTCCGTGAGCATTCCGTTGCCGCTCGCGTCGAACAGATTCCAGTTAATATTCATATTCGCAGCCCCGTCCGCCAAATTATTGATAGTGACTCCAATCGGGGCGGTGCCGCCAGCCGTGCTGAGGGTACCGTTGTTGTTGAAAGTAACCGTGCCGGGGGCCCCCGCCAAGACCGATTGTTGGGTGTTCGCCGCACCGCCAGTCAAATCGGTAGCCGGAATCGTTACGTTGTAACTCCAGGTGTTCGGCGACGCAACGCTCTGTGTGAAAGTAATCGTCAGATCGTGCGTGTTGCCGAGCGAATCCACCACCTGCATGGGCGCGGAGAAAGTTCCGGTCGCCGAGCCGGCCGCAGCCTGGGCGTCCAGATTGGCATTGATCGAAAAATTCTGCGTGGCCGTGGGCGGCAGAGTGGTACCGGTCGGCAGAACAATATTGCCCGTGACGCCTGAGGTATTGATCGTGCCGTTCGCTGCGGCAGTCCATCCTTGTATGTCCTCACCGGTTTGAGTTTGCAGTACCCCTGCCGCATTTTGCGTGAAATTACCGTCGCGCGTGAACAGCTGCTGATTACTGGGGCTGTTCACCACGAAAAATCCGTCCCCTTGAATAGCGGCCGCTAATGGCGCCGCCGTTGATTGGATGGAACCTTGAGTAAAGAGCTGGTTGCTCACGGGCACGCCGACGCCCAAACCGGCTTCGAAGCCGCTCGACCCACCGATTGACTGGCTAAACAGGTCTTTGAAATCGACGGCGCTGCCTTTAAAGCCGTCGGTGTTCATGTTTGCCAGGTTGTTGCCGGTGGTGTTGATGGCCTCCGATTCGGCCTGCAGAGACGATAGGGCGATTGAAAAAACGCTAGACATAGATTGATTTAGTTTCCTTTCCTGGTTTTTCTTAAGCTTGTTGGCCCGGCGCGGCGCAAACCGCCCGGGCCAAGCACGGTTTAGCTGCCCGCCACCGTGCTGCTGGTGGGCGTCGTGCCATTGGTTGTTGCACCATCCGTCGCCTGCGTGCCGCTTGCCGCCGAAGGCGGTGTGGTCACCGTGCCTCCCGAAGGAACGCTGCCCAGAAATTTGTTGCTGATCGCATCGACGTCTTGCCGCACGGCGAGACTCTGCTCGACGTTGCTGAATGTTGCCAGCTGCGTGACGAACTCCGTGCCTTGTACGGGCTGCGTCGGATCTTGATTTTGCAGTTGCGCGACCAGCAATTGTAAGAAAGTCTGCTGGCTGGCCAGTGAGTTCGAGCCGCTTGCCGACGTGCTCTGGCTGGCCGTACTCTGGCTCAGTGTGCTTTGGGTTGTTGGAATTGTGCTGGTCGGAAGTGTGGTGCCGATAGATGACATATTTTTCTCCTTTTAGTAAATATGGTTTGGGAATTGAACTTTATTGGTTTGTTTCCGGACTCGCAATCGAGCTTTGGATAGAACCGGATAGGGAAGCGGATAAGTTGCCGGTGGCCAGTTGCCGCCACCAGGCTGGTGCTTGATCTTTTTGCTGACCCTGCCGCGGATTGCCCTCGCCGCCCGAAGAAGATGAGCCGCCTTGTGGCGATTGCCGGCCGCCTTGCTGTTGCTGTGCTTGCTGTTGCTGCGAGTGATCGGACGTGCCGGACGAAGAACCGTGCGAAGACCCGCCATTGGACGTTTCATTAGCCGGCAACACGTTTTGAGTCTGGTAATGCTCCGCCGCCAGCCGGTCGGTGAGTTCCGGCAAATGATCCTGAAGACCGCGTGTGAGAGAACTATCGGAGGTGCGCACGCTTACCGACAGACCGCCGGCATGCTCCACTAAGCGCAAATCCACGCGCTGGTCGCCCTCTCCCGCCAGTTGCACTTGAACCGTGCGAACGGGCTGCGCCGGTCCGCTATCGTCTTCGGCCACTTCAGCCGTGGCCAAGGTCGGAGTCACCGATTCCGCTTGTTTGGTGGAATCGTTAAAGAGTCTAGGGCTGGATTCGGACCAAAGCGCCCCCTCAGCGCCTGCGATAGTATCACTGCTCGCAGTGAGTGGCCGCGAGCGGGCTCCCGCCTGATTTGCTAATTGGTTCATTGCCGGGGAAGCGGTTGCCGCGAAAGCCGTTAAATCGGAGTTCGCACCACCCTGTCCCGAAGAATCGACGGGCAATGTCGCATCCGCCGAAGTAGCGGCTTCCGTTGCTGGCGTTTTCGGTGTTGCAGCCAAATCCGCCCCGTTTTGCCCGCTGTTGTTCTGTTTCGCCACCGTAGTCACGTGTAAAGCGAAAGCGGCGCCCGCCAAGGCCGAAGGACCTCCTAAAGCAGCTAAAGCCCCACTAACCTTTTGCGCCGCAGTCTGGCCGTTTTGGCCCGAATCGGCATTTTCGTCCGGCCCAGGCTGTGCCGCTGCGGCTTTGACTGCTGTGCCAGCCGCATGGCTCGCCGGCAAGCCTGCAGTCACTAACGCCAACGACTGCACGCCCTTTGTTTCCAAATGCTTCGCGTGACCGCGGGGCTCGGCTTTTTTCTCGGTCACTCTGCGTGCCGCATCTGTATTGGTGGGCGCGGCGGCCTGCGCGGCAGGCTGCGACTGCGCGCTGGCGGCACTAGCCGTCGCCACGGGAGTCGAGTTAGAATTCTGCCAGTTGTTCGACGTGAGGAAGTTCGCCTTGTCCGTTCCCGCCGCGCCGGCGCTGAAACCGCCACCGCCCCAATTGGCTGCCAAATTGCCCGGGTCGTTCAACGGCATGTTGCCGGTCATCTCGCCTGGCAGTTCAGAAGTCTGCAGGCTCGCGCTCTGCATAAAGAGGTTTTGAAAAGAAGCTGCGGCAGCCACTCCGTCGGTCTCTGCTGAAGAGATGGCCGCGGGCGAGGCGCTCGATGGCTCGGTGCTGGTCCAGCCGGAGTTAGCCCAGGTCGAATTGGAAAGTGAATAAGGCGAGGTCACGCGCTGACTTGTGCAAAACAGGGGCCAAACCGCGGAATGCTTGATTATCAAATAGATTGGCTCACACAGCCTTCATCTGGCCGGCGGCGGAAACCGTCAAAAATAATGCCGGTGAACAACCGAACGTCGATTGTTTGACGCAAGCCGACTTTCGCTCTCTCCCACCAAGGTCAAGCGCACGCTTACAGTTCAAGGTTTTCTTCGCTGCATCGGTCTTGGCCCTCCGCTTGCACTTGAGTCAGTCGAAGCTATGGACCCACTCACTACCGCCGCCGCCAGCGGACTGCAAGCCCGCATGGATTCGATGGATTTGCTGGCCAACAATATGGCAAACTCGTCCGCCAACGGCTACAAAGCCGATCGCGAATTTTATAGCACCTTCCTGACCTCGGACGCTATGAACTCACCTGATCCGGCAGTAGGGGATTCGCCCGTGGTGGAACGCCACTGGACGGACTTCACCCAAGGGTCGGTGACCAACACTGGCAATCCAACCGATCTGGCTTTATCCGGACGCGGTTTTTTTGCCGTGAATGGCCCCAACGGACCTTTATATACGCGCAACGGCAGCTTTCAAGTTTCGCCGCAAGGCACACTGACGACAAGCGAAGGCTATCCGGTACGTCTCGCCGGCGGACAAACGCTCACGCTCGCGCCGGGTGCGCCCTTGATCGTCGGCGCTGACGGCACAGTTTCACAAAATGGCGCGCCGCTCGGCCAGTTGGAACTGGTCGATTTCGCCGATCCCAACCTGCTGGACAAAGCCTCGAACGCCAACTTCTCAAACCCCGATCCGCAAACCATCAAATCGCAAGCGGCCGCTAACGCCCAAGTAGCGCAGGGAAAGCTGGAGTCGTCCAATGCCTCTCCCACCGAGTCGGCGGCGCGTTTGGTGATGCTCATGCGCAACTTCGAAATGTTGCAGAAAGCCATCAAGATCGGCGGCGACATGAACTCCGAGGCCATTCAGGAAGTGGCCAAGGTCGGCTCGTAACACAAGAATTCAACCAGCGAAAAACAATCAAAACACGGAAAGAGTAACCAGGAACAAATTATGATTCGAGCACTTAACGCCGCCGCCAGCGGCATGACAGCCCAACAGTTGAACGTCGACACGATCGCCAACAATTTGGCGAACGCCAATACCTCCGGCTTCAAAATGCGACGCGCCCAATTTGAAGACTTGATGTACCAGAACATGATCCAACCGGGCGCCGCAGCCAGCCAGCAATCAACCGTTCCCTCCGGCTTGCAGCTGGGACTCGGCACGCGTGCGGCCTCGAATGAGATCATTTTCACTCAGGGCGCACTCACTGCCACCGGCAATCCATTGGACTTGGCGATTCAAGGCAGCGGGTTTTTACAGATCCAGCAAGCCTCCGGCACGCTCGCCTATACCCGCGCCGGTAATTTTCAACTGGACCGCAATGGCAATGTCGTCGACTTGAACGGCGAGACACTGATACCCCAAATCACCATCCCCGCCACGGCACAGAGCATCACCATTGCGCAAGACGGCACCGTAAGCTACACGATAGCCGGCCAAACTGCGGCACAGAAGGCCGGCCAAATTCAATTGGCCAATTTTCAAAATCCAGGCGGTCTGAGCAACATCGGCAACAATTTATTTCTGCCAACGGACGCCTCCGGCGACCCGCAGGTGGGCGTGGCGGGCGGAACTGAAGGTCTCGGAACGCTGGCGCAAGGCTATACCGAGCAATCCAACGTCGATGTCGTGGGAGCCTTCGTTGACCTGATTCAAAGCCAGCGTGCGTATGAAGCCAATTCACGAGTCGTCAAAGCGGCCGATGAAATGTACCAACAAGTCAATCAATTGACTCAATAAAGGATTCCATGCCCAGGCCGATTTCATTTTCGATCTCGTGCGGTGCGCTGCTGTTTTTCGCGCTCGGCGTGCAAAGCGGACGAGCCGCGGCTACCTGCTTTGCGCCCGCCGGTGATTGGATCACCGGTGCCGACCTGGCCTCCGCCGCACCAGCCTTGGCCGGGTTGCCGCCCGCCCTCAAAGTTGGCTACGCGCCGGTGCCAGGTTTGCAGCGCGTCTTCCACCCCGACGAACTACGCCGTTTGGCGATCTCTCAGGGATTGCCCGATCCTGGCCTGACTGCCAACTTATGCGCGGCGTGGCCGCTGGCACAGCTGGCGCCTGATCAACTTCGCAACGCCATGGAAAGAGCCTTGGCCGGGCGTGCCCCGCAAATTGAAGTATTGGCACGCAGCCTGGCGGCGGCTCCGCTGGGCGAGGTAGTTTTTCCACTCTGCGGTCTGAGCGCTTATTCAGAAAACCCGGCGGTATGGAAGGGCTATGTTCTCTATGCCGGAACGCGCCATTTCGATATCTGGGCCAGCGTGCGCGTACGCGTCACTGAAACTCATTTGAAAGCGCAGGGCATCATCCATGCCGGCGAACGAATGTCCGCGGGCCAGTGGCGCACAGAGAGTTACTCCGGACCACCGCTCCGCGAGCAGGTCCTCAGCGACCCTTCAGCGATCGAAGGTCTGGTCGCGCGCCGCGAATTCGCCGACGGCGCACCGCTGCTAACTGTCTATTTCGAGGCCCCTAAGTCCGTTGAGCGCGGCGACAGCGTCACAGTCATCTCGGGCGTGGGCGCTGCCCATATCGAAGCGCAGGCAGAAGCGCTCAGCGCCGGCCACTGCGGAGATGTGATCAGCGTCCGCAATCCGCGCTCGAATCGAACGTTCAAAGCGCGCATCACCGCGGCAGGGCAGGTTGAAGTCTTGCCCGGCACTTCCGCCGGACTAGTTGGCACTAACACACCAAATGGAAATCCTCTATGAAAAGACAATTCTTACGCCGTTCTTGCCGTTTCATCCTGACTGCGGCCTTGGCCGCAAGCGTGCCGGGCGTGTCTGGCCAAAACCCATTGGTGCCGCCCGCGCTCAAGAAAATTCTCAAGAAGTTCCAGGAGCCCTCAGCGCTCGATCAGTATGTCGAACAAGCGCACAAGCGCGCTGCGGCGGAAGAATCGATCAGCCCGGGCTCGCTCTTTTCCGGCGGAGCTATCTGGTCGAATCTGGCGATTGACGACCGCGCCCGCTCCATCGACGACATCGTGACGATCGTCGTCAACGAACAGGCCTCGGCGGTTTCCACCGGCGCAACCAAGACCTCGCGAGCATCGAGCGCCACCGCGGCCGTCACTTCACTTGCCGGTGTGCTCCCCGCGGCCGGCAAGCTGGCCAATCTAGCGAACGTCAACTCAAGCACCTCGCTGAACGGCCAGGGAACCACCTCCCGAACCACCACCTTAACAACCACCATCACCGCGCGCGTGACCGACGTATTACCGAACGGCTACTTGGTCATCGAGGGCCACCGCTCCGTATTAGTGAATTCCGAAAATCAAGTGGTCATTATCCGCGGCGTCGTGCGCCCTTCCGATTTGACCAACGCCAATACCGTGCAGTCGGGCAGCGTCGGCCAAATGGAACTGCGCATCGACGGCAAGGGTGTGGTGAACGATGCCATCCACCGCCCCAATTTTCTTTACCGGCTCTTCTTAGGGCTGTTGCCTTTCTAAATTTTTCTTCCGGAGATCAGACATATGCTTAAAAGTTCATACCGTTCCGCCGCGCTGCGGCCGACGTTGGCGCTGCTTATCGCGTCCTGTGCCGCGTTCGCCGAGACGGCCACTCCGCCGGAACACGGCATGCGCCTCAAAGACCTGATTTCGATAGAAGGAGTGCGCGGCAATCAGCTGATAGGCTACGGCCTGGTCGTTGGACTGAATGGCACCGGCGACAAACAGCAAACGCTGTTCCCGGCGCAGAGTCTAGTCAACTTACTGCTGCGCATGGGCGTCAGCATACCGCCAGGATCCATTACCGTAAAGAACACCGCCGCTGTGATCGTGACGGCCACCCTGCCGGCCTACGCGCAACCCGGTTCCATGGTCGATGCCACCGTAGCCGCCATTGGCGATGCCAGCAATCTGCAAGGCGGTCTGCTCGTGCTCTCTACCCTGCGCGGAGTGAATGGACAAGTCTACGCCACTGTGCAGGGACCTGTCGTCACCGCCGGCTTCGTCGCTGGCCGCAGTTCGAATTCGACCACCGTCAACCACCCCACCGCCGGGCGCATTCCAAACGGCGTCACCATCGAACGGGCGGCGCCTTCGGTGCCCATCGGCAGTGTTATCAAACTGCAATTGAATGAAGCGGACTTTGAGACGTCAGCCCGCATCAGCGCCGCCGTGAATCAACACTTTCAGGCGGACCAACCGGTGGCCCACGCCGAGAACTCAGGCCTGGTAACAGTCAAACTGCCCGATGGCTTCAAAGACAAGCCAACCGAATTTGTCGCCGAACTCGAACGCTTACTAGTGGAACCGGACCGCATCGCGCGCGTCGTGATCAACGAAAAGACAGGCACCGTTGTGCTCGGCGCCGATGTGCACATCGCGCCCGTTGCCATCATGCACGGCAACTTGACCGTTGCCATTAAAACCAAACCGCTGATCGTGCCTGCGGGACTTTTGTCAACAGCCTCACCTACCACTGTGCCTGAAACCACCGTCACCGCCAAGGACGATAAATCGCGCAACCTCGTCTTGAAGGAAGGCGCCACCGTCGAGGAATTAGTTCGGGCCTTAGCCGCCATCGGCTCCACCACCCGTGATGTCGTCGCCATCCTGGAAAGCCTCAAAGCAGCAGGCGCGCTCGAAGCAGAACTCGAAGTTATTTAAGACGGCTTAAGAGTCACGTCATGCAACTTTCGCAATTACCACTCCCGCTCCTTACCGCGACAAACCAAGGTTCCGGGGACGCCAAGGGCAAACCGTCTAAAACAGCGGTGGCAGCGCAACAGTTTGAGGCCCTGTTAATCGGCGAGATGCTCAAGTCCGTGCGCGAGGCAAGCGACGACGGCTGGCTGGGCGGCGGTAGCGATAGCAGTTCCGAAACGGCCTTTGGCATGGCGGAGAATCAGTTCGCACAGTCCATTGCCGCTAGCGGCGGCTTCGGCTTGGCAAAGACGATTCAGCGGGCGGTTGAAAAAGAAAGCTCCAACCAACAAATCCAGGCAGTATCCTCGCGTACCAACCCTACTCCCGCATTCTAACCGCTTGCCTCAGAACGAATAAGCCGTATTCGTGCGCGCGCTGGCGGAATCGTCCATGTATCCGCCGTAGAAGGAATCCGTCGAGTGTGCCCAGGGAGCCGACGTCGTTCTTGCACTCGCCGCGTTGGCCTGCGCCGGCATCTCCGACTCAACGGTCTCTTTCTTGGCGGCCTCGCGCCAGCCCTCAAGCAAGGTGGTCAGCAATTTCGTGACTTCAGCCAGCGGCTCGGCCTTCTGCCGCATGTGGGCCGTCAAGACTTGCTTTTGCATATAGCTGTAGAGCCGCTTCAAATTCTGCGCAATTTCTCCGCCGCGCTCGTAATCGAGCGAGCAGATCAGTTCTGAAAGAATCGAGGTTGCCTTATTAATCGCCTTGGTGCGCACCGGAATGTCGCGCGCTTGCAAGGCGCGTTCCGCCTGCTGTGTCGCATCAACCGCTCCCTGGTAAAGCGCGATCACCAGATTAACCGGGTTCCCGCTGAATAAGCTTCCCGTTGTATAGGCTTCGTAAGGATTGTTTTCGTATGCCACGTTTATCTCCGCAAAGGCTTTATCGCAACGAACCAAGGCAGTTCTAGCAGCTCTGCAATTTTTTTCGCAAAACCTCAACCCTATCCACAAAAATAGTAATTCTCAGGTGAATCCCCATACAGCCCTCCATTCTCTTTCCGATAAGTCATTAGAGGTTCGCGTCAAAAAGCATGTTTTCGATCATTGGAATTGTTCTAGTCATCGGCGCCATCGTAGGCGGCTATCTTATGGAAAAAGGAAAATTGGCGGTATTAATGCAACCCGCCGAGCTCGTCATCATCGGCGGCGCGGCACTGGGCACACTGCTGATCGCCAATCCCCTGCCGGTAGTCATAAAGATGGTCAAAATGCTGATCGGCGTTCTTGGGGGCGACAAATATACCAAAGCACGGTATACCGATACGCTCAAGATGCTCAATGATCTTTTTTCACGCGGCCGCAAGGGCGGAATCAGCAGCCTCGAACCGGACGTGGAAGCACCCGATAAAAGCGAAGTCTTTAAGAAATACGATTTTGTCATAAAAGACCATCACGTGCTGCATTTCATCTGCGACACACTGCGCATGGCCATGACAGGTACAGTATCGCATTTCGACCTCGATCAGATGATCGAGTTGGATCTGGAGGTGCATCACACCGAAGCAGCTGCCCCTATTGCGGCGCTCAACACTGTCGCCGATTCGCTGCCTGGCTTGGGCATCGTGGCGGCCGTTTTGGGTGTGGTTATTACCATGGGCGCCATTGGCGGCCCACCCGCCGAAATTGGCCACAAGGTCGCCGCGGCCTTGGTCGGGACCTTCTTAGGCATTCTGCTTTGTTATGGATTTTTGGGCCCCTTGGCTGGCATGATGACCAAGATAAACGATTCGGAGGCGCAGTATTACAACTGTCTCCGCACCGGCCTAATCGCCTTCGTTCGCGGCGCAGCGCCAATCCTGGCGGTCGAATTTGCGCGCCGCTCGATTCCCCACGCTGCCCGACCGAGCTTCAAGGAGATGGAGGCCGCCTGCAAAGGCTCTAAAGGCGGCGACGCCAAGGCCGCCTAGCACTCTGCCGAAAAGAAATCTATGTCTGCACCAGCGACTCCTCCTATCATCATCATCAAGAAAAAAGGCGGCCACGGCGGCCACCACGGCGGCGCGTGGAAAGTGGCCTATGCCGATTTCGTCACTGCCATGATGGCGTTTTTCATCGTCATGTGGCTGCTGAGCAGCACCGAAGAAGTGAGAAAAGCCATCGCCGGATATTTTCGCGACCCCAAGGGGCATGGCGCTCAAATGGGTAGTTCCATGGGCGGAAATGGCCCCAGTGTAACCCTTACCAAAAACAGCATGGATAAGCTCAAGGACAAATTGCAGGAAGCCATCAAGAAAAGTCCGCAGTTCGAAAAGATGAAGAACTATGTCGAGATGACCATCACCGGCGAGGGCCTGCGTATCGAATTGCTTGAAACCGAGAAAGGCATGTTCTTTGAATCAGGTCAGCCCGTGCCGACCGGGCTCGGTAAGGAATTGTTGGAGAAGCTGGCACACGAATTGGGAACCATGCAGAACACTATCTTGGTGGAAGGCCATACGGACGCCGCCCAATATCAGGGCGCCCAATATTCAAATTGGGAATTATCGGCGGACCGCGCCAACGCCGCGCGCAAAATTATGCAGGAAGCTGGCCTGCGAGCCGATCAAGTGACTCAGGTGCGCGGCTTTGCCGATCAGCAACTGCGCCAGCCCGATAAGCCCGACGATCCGTCCAACCGCCGCGTCACCATCATTGTGCAATTTCCGGATGCACCCGAGGCCCCACCCGCCAAGGGCGGTAAGGAGGGAGAAGAGGGCGCAGCCAAAGGCGAAGACGGCAAGGAAGGCGCCGCGAAAGAAGGCGCTTCAAAAGAAGGCGCCGCAAAAGAAGGCGAAGGCAAGAAAGCCGAGGGCCATGCCGACGCCGCGAAGCCACCCGACAAATCCTCCGCTCCTACTAAGGACGCCGCGAAGCCGCCGGTCAAGGCCGAGGGGAAAAAATAGCTCTGCCCGCTGAGAAATCCTCTACTTTTTCCCGATCACTGCGATATAGCCCTAGGTACATTGAGCCCGGAATGCACAAACCTTTAGCCAAGATTAGCGAGCACGCCCCTAAAGAGATCAAAATTGGTCCGAACGAATGCCGCATCGCCCGGCAAGGCGAGCGTTTAGTAGCGCGCGGCATATTGGCGGATGTCGTGGTGACCATGCAAGTCCCGGTCGCCGGTTTCGCCGCCATGCTGCGCTTCAGCGTGCCCGAAGAAGCTACCGTTTCCCGCCCGCGTTTGCAAGCCCTTTGGGATTTTGCCGACGACGCCATTACTCTATTGATCGACAGCATCCGCTCCATGGGCATTCCGCTGAGCGAATCGATAATTTCCGCCATCGGGGGCGCCGATATTGAGGACGTCACGTTCGATCGGGGAAAACAGTTGGCTTTGGCCGTGGAGCGAAGTCTCTGGCGTCAACGCATAACGCTTCATGGCAAAGACTTAGGTGGAACAATGCGCCGCGGCATTTGGCTGGAGTCTTCCAGTGGCCGCTTGATCGTGCGCTCATCCTCCTCGCAACCGGCAGCCCTGCCCTCACCACAGGAATTCTTTGTTCGCGGGTCTCTCGTTACGCAGAATGTAACAGCCTAAGCCTTTCACCCTCGCCATTTGCGTTTTTCTTCCCATGCCTAAATTCGAGCGCCTGGTGGTCGATACGTATTTTTGAGGATGTCTTTCCCCCTATTGTTGATATTTTTACTATCTGCGTTGCCTCTCGTGGCTGCTCCCCAGCAAGCGCTGGAGGAAGCCCTTCAGAAACAGCTCGAATCGGTCGAAAAGCAGCGCCAAGCCATTCGCGTCCAGCTCGGCGATAAGGCGGAGACCATCAGCAATCCCAACCGCAGCCATTCTGTCGCTTACTTCATCGACCCGATGGTTCCCGTGGTTAGCCAACCCGCCGTTTTGAGCCAAGCCGTGAGCCAAATGGATTGCCCACCCCTCGCCGAGGATGAAGTGAGCGAATTAATCACCTCCGCGGCGCAAAAGCAGGACCTTAATCCGGCGGTCTTGCGCGCCGTGATGCGCCAGGAATCCGCTTTCAAACCTTGCGCCATTTCGAGTAAAGGAGCGCAGGGTCTCATGCAGTTAATGCCGGCAACGGCTCGCGAGTTGCACGTTTCGGATAGCTTCGATCCGGCGCAAAACGTCCATGCCGGCGCTGCCTATCTGAAGCAACTCCTCAATCGCTATAACGGCGATCTGCGCCTCGCCCTCGTCGGCTATAACGCCGGACCAAGCCGAGCTGACCAAGCCTCTGCCGCCCCCTACCCGCTCGAAACGCAGAACTACGTTGAAACCATTCTCGCCGAGCTCGGCATTGGTCAAGCCGCTACCGTCGACACCCAACCAGACGAAGAAGAGACCATGCCAACAGCCGCGAATGCTGCTCGCGCCTTTTCCCTACCGGCTCCCGTGCTGCCGCTAAAGAACTGGAACCCGCTCAGCCAAGCCTTCGGCAAACTGCAAAATCAGCCTTGAGAGCCGGGCGAACTAATCCTGACCAATATATTCTTCGAGCTTGAATCCCACCAAATAAAGGTCTGCCGACTTCTGCTGGCAGAAGCGAACCTCCCCAAACGCCAAGCCCTGTTCGAAATTCACACAGACTTTCGCACCCGTCGCGATCGCCTTGGACGTCTCTATGCCCATACCTGAGGGAGACATATCCACCACTCGAACGGCTAACTGCTTTGCTTCACCCGCCACCCGCAATTTGGCCGACAAATCGGTAGGCAATCGAAGTTCCGAGCGCACTTCGCCCAGTTCCTCATTCATCACCCTCACACTCAGCGCGTAGGCTTGCGCACCTAGTTGTGTGGCGGACGCCACCTCAACTTCCAAGCGCCGTCCTTCATGCGAAAGCGCCAACCGCTGCCCGACCGGCAGACCTTGTGAGCAATTCAACTCAAACATCGCTTGACTCACCCGCCCAATCCGCGCCGGGACGATCTCGTTCCCTTTGCCAAGCAAGTGCAATTCCACCGGAATATCAAAGCCGGTTTGAGGTTCGGGGACTAAAGTGGTAGACATAGCTCAAAGTGTTAGTGGGGCAGACACCCCACACTTTCGTATATCGGACGATTCTTGCGCCTTCTGAACCCAAAATTTCCCGTAATCCTCAGTTGACCCGCGGCACTAGGTGGGACAGCGCCTGGTTGGAAAAAAGAAACTTCCCGCCGCTCGCCTTCACCACATGAAAATCGCTGGGCGGCACGGTCGCTGCAATTCGCGCCAGCCCTTTTTTGTCCACCACGAAATAACAGCGCTCGGCCCCGTGCCAAAGCCGCGCAAAATCGGCATCATCTATAAAAACCTCCGGCGCACCGGGTGCATACGAACCGTATACCAGATTGTTGAAGCGTCCATTCAGCAGCAACGCGTCCCGTCGCGCGTAGAAAAACACCGACGAGAATTGATAATAATGATGATTCACTACCAGTTTGCCCGCGGGCGCGGCCAGCAGCGCCTCCGCCAGAGGCCGTGACGACATGTAGGGATCAAAAACCACCAGCGCCAAGCGCGCCGCATGGAAAAAAATCACCATCATCACTGCTGCCGCGATGTACACCTGTCTGCCAGTACTGCGGACGGTGCCTAAGAACCCGATCACAAACGCCACCGCCGCCACCGCTAAAGGGAGCCGCAGATACGCAAACGATTCGACGGTCAAATCCTCCATATGCCCCAGCGAAAGCTTGTAAGCGGCCGGATGGCTCGCCAGCGCACTCGCAATATCGCCCGGCGCGGGCAATCCGCGCACCGTATAGAGGATTCCCAGCACCAGCACCGCTGCCAACCCCGCCACTCCGCACAGCACCCGCGTGCCGTTCCGAATCCAGTTCCCGCCCGCCGCCATCGCGCACCCCAGCAACAGCGCCACGGCAGGGTAAATCGGCATCGAATAGTATTCCTGCGTCGTCGAAAACGTGAAGAAAATCATCACGAATCCCATCCAGCACAACGCCAGCAGCCGCGTCTTCCCTGCCCGGTCCAGCGGCTTAAAGGAAAGTTTCGCAATGGCCGGCAGATAAACGCTCCACGGAAACAGCCACAACAGATGAAACAGCCAAAATAGATGGCGCGGCACAGTGTCGTAATCGCGCGGGTAGCGCATGTTCAGAAAACGCAGCAGCTGTTCATTGAAGAAGTAGAACCAAAAGAATCCGTGATACTCCCCAGGCTCACTGCGCATCGTGAAAACGAAATACGGCGGGTTGCGCAGCGTGGCCAATATGTGCCAGGGCGCGGCAATCGCGAGCGCGATCAGCGCTCCTGAAAAAGGCCGCAGCCTCCGCCACGTTCGCCCCTCGAAAAGCTGCTTCATCAAAAACAGATACACCAAGCCCGCACCAATCGGAAAAACTAAACCGATCAGGCTTTTCAGCAGTAGTCCCACTCCCATCGCCGCGGCCAACACGGCTGCCCACAGCTTCGGACGCGGCTCTTCCTCGTCCAACGCCCGCAGAAACGCCCAAAGCGCCAACGTGATCGTCAAGGTCAGAATCACATCGGGTATCAGAATCCGCGTGAACAAGAACAGGCCGATGCAAGTCGCGATCACCAAACCCGCATATAGCGCCTCGCGCGCCCCAAACGCCCAGCGCGCAAAAGCTGCCGTTGCCAGCGCCAACCCAATCGCCGCCAGCGCGATCGGTATTCTCGCCACCCCATCAATCACCCCGAAAGCCTTAAAGAAGACAGCGATCATCCAGTAGGTGAGCGGCGCTTTCTCCAAATACGCCACGCCATCCAGCCGCGCCGTCACCCAATCGCGTGAGTGCAGCATGTTGACGGCGATTTGCGCCTGTACCGCATCCACATCGTCCATCAACGAAGGCGGCGAAATGATGCATCCCAAATACACCGCTGCCGCAAACAGTCCCACCACCCCATAGACTTTCAGTTTCGTCAACTCGAGATTCTCCCCCCGCTCCCCACAAAATAGCATCCAAAGCAAAGGGGCGCCCCAATGTTACTCTTTGGTTGGGACCGGGCCGCCAGGCTTTGCTTTTAGCCGCGGAATCGAGTTCTCTGAGGATAAATGAATCCATCGGCGATTATTTACTTGCTGCTGGCCGTCGCAGCTTTTCCATTCATCTATTATTTGTTGGCAATTTTCAGCACGCTGCGTTTTTTCAACCGGCCAAAACAGAAACTAAACGGCTTCACGCCGCCCATCAGCATTCTCAAACCCGTTCGCGGTCTCGACCCCGGCGCTTACGAGAACTTTGCCAGCTTCTGCCGGCAGGATTACCCGCAATACGAAATCCTGTTCTGCGTGGGCGACCCCGACGATCCGTCTATGCCCGCCATCAAGCGCCTGCAAGCTGATTTCCCCGGCGCCTGCATTCGCGTCCTGTTCGGCTCCGGCCGCATCGCCGCCAACGACAAAGTGGCCAAGCTCGCCCGCCTCGCTCAGGAAGCGCAGTACGAGCACCTCGTCATCAACGACAGCGACGTGCGCGTCCAACCCGACTATCTGCGCAGCATCATCGCGCCTCTTGCCGACCCCAAACTCGGCGCAGTCACCTGCTTCTACGTCTCCATCGGCGAGCAAAGCTTCATTGAGAATCTGCAAACCGCCGGCATGCTCTCCGATTTCTATGCCGGACTCCTCGTCGCCCGCGAACTCGATGGCGTCAAATTCGCTCTCGGACCTACCATTGCCACCACGCGAACCCAATTAGCCAGCTTCGGCGGTTATCAAGCTATCGAGAACCGGCCCGGGGACGATCTCCTCGTCGGACGTCTCATCGCCGAGCAAGGCTACCAGATCGAGCTATCGCGCTACACCGTCGAAACCGTTTCCGATTATCAAACGCTCAAAGAACTGCTGCACAAACGGATGCGCTGGCTCGTGGTGATGCGCCACATGCGCCCCGCCGGACATTTGGGTCTCATCTTCACGCAGGGCCTGCTGTGGTCGATCATTGCTGTTCTCTTGCGCCCCACCTGGTCGACCACGCTCATCTACTTCGGAACATATTTCATCTTGCGCATCGCCATGACGTGGCTCATTGGCGGCTACGGCCTAAAACAGGAGCGCTTGTGGCGCAAAATGCCCGTCGTATTCTGCTGGGACGCGTTCGCTTTACTCATCTGGGCGGCCAGCTTCCTGCGCAATACCATCCGCTGGCGCGGCGGCTCCTACTACATTCGCGGCGGCGAATTGGTTCCCACCGGCGAGTAGCCTACTGGAACGTCATCCCTCGCAAGACGTTCGTCGTCTTCCCGGCCTTTTTAACGACCGCGTACTCGGCGCCCACCGTTTTGCCCCGGACCGGCCCGCAATAAAACTCACTCGGCCCATTTCGGATCAGCACATGTAATGGGTCCGGCACTTCCACAGTCACTGGCCCGCGCGAAGTTCGCATCAAGAAACCCCTCAACTTTCCTCCCTCGCACAGCACCTCGCCCAGTTCCCCAGTCACTTTTTCAACCTGATCGGATGGCTCAATGAACGGGTTAAAATCCGTCGACCCATGTTCCACACGCGTCGTCGTAATCTGCCGATTGCCCGCGGCATCCGTCACAAACTGCACCTTCAAATCCGTGGCCGCCAGGTACGCGATTTGTTTCGCCTCTATCCGCTGATCTTCCGTTTGCGCCGCTGTCTCCGCTTCGCGCGCCGCCTCTTTGGCCCCCTCTCGCTCGTCCAATTCATTCAACGCCGCAGCCAAGGCAATCCAATAAGCAAACCGCCGCGCGCCCGCAGGAACCTGCATCGCTCGCAATTGCTGAACCGCCAACTGATATTCGCCGGCTTGGCTTTCGAGCAATCCCAACTTATAACGCGCTTCGTCAAAGTCCGGTGCCAACTCGACCGCCCGTTCCAGCGCGACTCTTACCTCTGGCGCGCCGACGCCCGCTTCCTCCGCCAGCAGCGCGTAGTGGTAACACAATTCGGCGTCTCTCGTTTGATCGCGCAATGCCTCCCGCCACTGTCTCAAGTTTTCTCCCTTATTCCCTAGGCGCGCGGCAATCTCACCCAAAGCGGCGTGTATCTCCGCATCATCCGGCCTTTCGCGCAGCAGGTTTTCGTATCCCGCCTTCGCTTGCTCCACCTGCCCACTCACCAACGAAATTTGCGCCAGCAGAAAACTCGTCTCTCGCGCGGAAAGTTCATGACTTTCTACCGAGCCCACCACACCCAGAGGATTCGGCGTGAACCTTCTCGTTCGCGGCTTCCCAAACCAGTCTTTAAGATCCTTCGTCACTTCATCGAGCGACTCGCCATATACCCTGCCAAAAGCCTGCGCCGCATTGGACCCGCCATCGAATTGAACGAGCAACTCACGAAAGTGCGACGCATAGCGCCCGGAACGGATCAGCATGTCCGTCAACGCCCAGCTCTCGGCGTAGAAAATTCCGGCGAACTTCCGGGTGTCCGGCATAGCTGATTCGGTAGTCACGTCGAATAAGTCGGAAAGCGCCAGCCAAACACTCCTGCCTAGAACCTGGCTACGCGCCGGCAGATCGCCGCCCACTTCAAATCCGCGTTCACTTACCCGCACAGTAGAGAAGTATTCAGCCAGCCCTTCGTTCAGGCAAGCGGGAAGTTTCCAGCCGCCGGCATGCAGCACATAATGCGTATACTCGTGCGCCGCGATCCCGAATTCAATCGGTGGCAGCCCTGCCATGACTATGTAATCGTGCGTTCCGTCCGCCGAGTAATAGGCGTCGGCAATCTGGCGCAGCCGGTACCGCTCGTATTCTTGTCTCGAACCGAAACCAACCACCCTCACAGCGCGCTTATTCTCGAAACTCAATCTGAACAAGTGGCTTTGTTCAAAAAACGCCTGTAGCTGCTCGAATGAACGGAGCGCCCGTTGCGCATCTTCGCCGCCGTTTTGCGCATAGACTTCGAAACGTGAGTCTTTCGCTACCGTCCAACGGTCCGCCGCTTGCGCCGCCATACAATAGCACAGCACACCGGCCAAGATTGCGACCCGCACACTGCCAACGATAGCAGGAATTTAGCGCTTATCTCGACGCCACTACCGGCAACGCAACCTGCGGCCGCAAATTCCTTGCGTTCGTCGGCTTGCGCCAGTCCACCTGCGGCAGGAACATCGACGTATCAATCCGCTCGCGGTAGCGCAGCGCAATATTCATCAATGAATCGAGCAGCGAATCCGAAAGAAAATGCGGCTTCAAACCAAGATCAATCAACTTGGAATGCTTGGCATTGTAGTAATGCTCTTCCGATTCAACCCGCGGATCGGGCATTTGCTCCAGCGTCACATCCAGGCCAATTTTCTTCCCCGCAGCCTCGACCAGCTTGGCGATTTCGAGCACCGAAAATTGCTCGGTGAATTGATTGTAAACGCGGCACTCCCCCGGCGCGGCCGGATTCAAGCAAGCCAGTTCGACGCAGCGGACGGTGTCGCGGATATCCAAAAATCCGCGCGTCTGCCCACCCTTGCCATAAACCGTCAGCGGATGGCCCACCGCCGCTTGCACGCAAAAACGGTTCAGCACGGTGCCAAACACTTCGTCGTAATCGAACCGATTGATCAACCCTTCGTCCAGCGCCGTTTCGTCGGTGATCGTGCCGTAAACCACGCCTTGATTCAAATCGGTCGCCCGCAGCCTCCACACTTTGCAGGCAAACATCATGTTGTGGCTGTCGTGCACTTTCGACAAGTGATAAAACGAGCCGGGCTGTTTGGGAAACGGCAGCACGTCCTTGCGCCCATTGTGCTCAATAGCTATGTAGCCTTCTTCGATATCGATATTCGGCGTTCCGTACTCGCCCATCGTGCCCAGCTTCACCAGGTGGCAATCAGGCGCGAGCTCGCGCAAGGCGAAGAGCAAGTTCAGCGTTCCCACCACATTATTCACTTGCGTGAACACCGCGTGCTTGCGGTCGATCATCGAATATGGCGCGGCCCGCTGCTCGGCAAAATGAATCACCGCTTCCGGTTCAAACGATTTCACCCACGACGCCAGAAAATCGTAGTCGCAGCAATCGCCCACCTGCAAGTCGATGGTATGGCCGCTCAGTTCCTGCCAGATCTTAAGCCGATCTGAAAGCGGGCGAATCGGCGTAAGGGTTTGAACTCCGAGTTCAAAATCCCACTGACGGCGCGCGAAATTGTCAACAATGGACACCTCATGCCCACGTGACGATAAATAGAGAGCCGTAGCCCATCCGCAGTAGCCGTCTCCGCCCAGTACGCCAATCTTCATAGTTTGACCCGCATCTCCCTGTACATCGGGATTTTACCATTCCCTCAAAGCTTGCCCGGCAAAGTAAGAAAAGTCACGTTACAGCCCTTTCGCCGAATCGTCAGTCTGCTCCGGGGTTGAGCCCACCAACACCACGCCCGCGAAGATCAGGAAGGTGCCCAGCCAGCGATTCGAGCCCACATCCTCGCCAAGAAACACCTTGCCCAGGAACGCCGAAATGATATAACCGGTGGCTGTGAGCGGCAGCACAAAACTGAGGTCCGCCACGCTCAGTAAAGCCATTCTCGTGAGTAGCGCCAGGATCAACATGGCAATTCCCAACGCCACGAATGGATTCAGCAAAGCCTCTAGGTAAGGCAGCGGGGCCCAGGCCAGCAAACCGGGTATATGATGCATGCCCCACGCGAGCGACAAATTGCCGAAGGGCCGCAGCAAAAGCGTGAGCAGTAACAGCCGGTAGGTTCGCGCGGTATGGCCGCCGGTGGGAAGCACGCCTACGATTCTAAGCCACTTGCTATCGTGTGGATGAATGCGAATCAGAAATGGCGCTGCCGTTGTGCTCATAGCCTTGCTGCTGCTTTCGGCAGGCGGTTTCGCGGCGTTCGCTACGCCTCGAAATTTTGATTTCGCCATTCTGGGCGATCACACCGGCGAAGCCGTGGAAGGCGTCTGGGAAGAGGCTTGGCGCGAAACCGATCTGGATCATCCCGCTTTCATCACCACGGTCGGCGACACCATTCAAGGCGGCAGCGACCGCGCTATCGAAACGCAATGGGAAGAGGAAGAAGCGGAACTGGCGCCCTACCGGCACTACACGATTCTCTTCACTCCGGGCAATCATGACATCGGTTCGCCAGCCTCCGTCACAGCCTATATCGCGCGCACAAAGAGGCCGCTGCACTACGGCTTTGACTACCAGCAGGTTCACATCACCGTGCTCGACGACAGCCAAAGCGATCAGTTCTCAGCGGAAGAACTGGCGTTCCTCGAAAAAGATCTCGCCGCGCACAAAGCGCAGCCGGTGAAGTTTATCTTTTCGCACCGCCCGGCCTGGATTTTGCAAGTTGTCCTTGCCAATCCCGCTTTTCCGCTTCACCAACTCGCGCTGCGCTACGGAGTTAAATACGTGATCGCCGGCCATATTCACCAGATGCTGCACTTTGAGCTTGACGGAGTGACCTATCTTTCGATGGCGAGTTCGGGCGGTCATTTGCGCGAAGACAAGAGCTATGAGCACGGCTGGTTTTTTCAGCACACGCTGGTGAGTGTGCGCGGCGAAAAAGTCGATTTTCAGATCAAGGAATTGCCGCCGCCATATGGCAAGGGCCGTATCACCACGCCAAACGATTGGGGCGCGGGCGGGCTGATCAGGCGCTAACGAATTCCGTATACTCATTGACAGGTAATTTCGTATGCACTGCGCCGGGTTTACTTCCGACACCTACGACCGTTACGTACTGGGATTGCTCGAAGAACCTGACCGGTCCAACCTCGAAGCGCAGATCCAAGAACAATGCCCCGCCTGTTTAACCGGCGTGCAGCGCAGCATGAACCTTTGGCTGGTCTTCGCCGAAACGCTCGAAAACGCCGAGCCATCGGAAGACTTTCGCGGGCGCATCGTTCGCATTGCCGAACTCAGCCGCAAGGTTCTGACATTTCCCAAGGACTCAGCAGTACGTGAAAGGACTTCTGTTCCCATAGCCACCCTGGTAGTCATCTGCGCGATTGCTTGCATTTTGCTGGTTGCCGCCTGGTTTGCGGGGCGTGCTTCCAGCCGCATGGACAAGCCTGCCGCCTCGGTCGATCTTGAACAATTGAGCCGCAAGGCGGCCGACGAAGTGAAGGCCGATCTTATCCCCGAAAAACACAAGCAACCTGATCCCGCGCCGGGCTCGACGACGCCGGTTGCGCCCGTGCATCCAAAGCCGGAAGATCAAGTGGCACAAGCGCAAGCTGAAGCGGAGCACTACAAGAGCGAGATGGCCCGCAGCCAGCAGAGAATCAAGGACACGGAAAACCTGCTGAATACCTTGGGCCGCAGCGGCGCGCGCTTGTTTCCTATGAAAGCCTTGGAGGCCGCGGGCAAGGGCGCGGTTGGCTATGTAGTTTTCGCCGAGAAGTCCAACCTGATCTTCGTCGGGTCGAACCTGCCGAAGCCACTGCAGGACGGCCACACGCTCCAGCTTTGGATTCTACGCAAGGAAGAACCTATCAACGTGGATGCCGGCGTTTTCACGCCTTCGGAAAAAGATCCCACCGTGGTGTATTTTAATAACGATCTTTCGCTGCTCACCGACGTTGTTTCGGTGCTGGTCACCGACGAGCCCAGCGAAGGCAAGTACGATAAGCCCACCGGACCCAAGCTGTTTGAAGTCAATATGGTGGAAGATCAGTAAAGCTAGCGAAGAAAATCTTCCAGTTGGATTTTGGCTTCGGTTCCGGCATCGCGATACTTCACAATCACCGGCGTATAAAGCGAAATACCCCACTCTTTGCCCGCGCCGGATTTCACCGCGCGCGAGCCGGCGACCACAACCGCTTCTTCCGGAATCACTAACGGCAGATCGGCGGTGGCGCGATGCACCGTTTCGCGAACCAGATCATAAACCGGCGTCGAGCGGTTCAGAATCGTGCCGCTGCCCAATACCGCGCGCTTCTTGATGACCGTGCCTTCGTAGACGCCGCAGTTGCCGCCGATCAAGACTTCGTCTTCCACAATCACCGGAATCGCGCCGACCGGTTCGAGCACGCCGCCGATCTGCGATGCCGCCGAGATGTGGCAATTCTTGCCGACCTGCGCGCAGCTGCCCACCAGCGCATGCGAATCGACCATGGTTCCATCATCGACATAAGCACCGGCGTTGATATACATGGGCGGCATGCAAGTGACGCCGCGACCGATATAGCAGCCATCACGAATGCTCGAACCGCCGGGAACGACGCGCACGCCGTCTTGCACGCTTAGATGCTTCAGTGGATAGGTCGACTTATCGAAAAACTGGCCCGACATCTCGACGATTCCACCAATGCGAAAGCCCAGCAGAATGCCTTTCTTCACCCAGGCGTTCACCCGCCAGCCGGTTGCTTGGGTTGCGTCCGGCTCGGCGGCACGCACCGCGCCACTATTCAACAGCGCGATAAATTCGCGGAATAACTTGACGTGCTCTTCACTATATTGGGTTGGTTTTTCGTCAAAAAGTTTTTCTATCGATTCCTTCAAGCGCGCACTCCCGTTAGCAGGCCGAGCGCTTCGAGAACGGCTTCGATTTTCTGTTGCGATGCCGCCGAGGGTTCCACCATAGGAAGCCGCCACGCCAGCTCACACAAGCCCATGCGCGCCAAGGCAAACTTCACCGGGCCGGGGCTGGTCTCAACAAAATTCACTTCCATCAGGGCTTGATATTTCCTTTGCAACTGGCGCGCCAGAGCGAAATCGCCTTTGAGAGCCGCTTGCGTAAGAGCGGTAAACTCGCCTGGAATTTCATTGGACACAACCGAGATCACGCCTTTTCCACCGAGCGCAATCAAGGGCAGCGCTACGGAGTCGTCGCCGGAGAGAACGAGGAACGATTCAGGCACGCGCGCGATGATGCTGGCCATCTGCGAGACGCTGCCGGACGCTTCTTTGACGCCGACGATGTTCTTGATTTCCGAAAGACGAATGAGCGTGGCGGGTTCTACGTTCACCGAAGTGCGCGGCTGCACGCTATAAACCATAATGGGCAGTGGCGTGGAGTTCGCGAGCGCGCGGTAATGCTGGTACAAGCCTTCCTGGGTCGGCTTGTTGTAATAGGGCGTTACGGACAGGATGCCGGCGACGCCTAGCTTGTGCAGATCGTCAATCAGTTTGATGACATGGTTCGTATCGTAGCCGCCGGCGCCGGCCAGTACGGGAACGCGGCCGCGCGTTTGTTCGAGAGTGATTTCGACCACGCGCAGATGTTCGGCATGCGAGAGCGTGGGGCTTTCACCGGTGGTGCCGCAGGGGCAAAGGAAATTGATGCCGGCGGTAATCTGGCGCTCGACCAGCGAACGCAGAGCAGGCTCATCGAGCGAGCCGTCTAAGCGAAATGGAGTAACAAGTGCGGTGCCGCAGCCGGTAAACATATTTGCTCCTTAACCAAACAATACTTCTTCAAAAGTGTAGACCCCTTTATGCGACAAAATCCAGCGGGCGGATTTGAGAGCGCCGCGCGCAAAGCCTTCGCGGCTGCGCGCGGTGTGCCGCAGAGTGATGGTATCGGCTGAAGAATCATAACCGATTTCGTGCGTTCCCGGATGCTTGCCGGCGCGGCTGGAACTAGTATCGATATTGCGCTTATAACCGGCTTCTTTCATGGCTTCTACTAAGTGGATGAGGGTGCCGGAAGGCGAGTCTTTCTTGGCGTCATGATGAATCTCCCAAGCCCATGCGCCATATTCGCTTTCATCGCGCAATAAGTGGGCTGAGAGGGCGGCGAGTTTGCGAAAGACGGCGACGCCGACTGAGAAATTCGGGCTCCAGACGAGACCTGCGCCCGCTTGTTCAACGGCTGTCTTCACGGCGGGAAGGTGATCGAACCAGCCGGTGGTGCCGGTTACCGCAGGCAGTTTCATTTGTGCCAGGCGCTTTAGATTTTCCGGCGCGGCCGCGGGCGTGGAGAATTCGATGGCCACGTCAACGCCTTGCAAAACTTCGGGGGTGACGTTTTCGGTCTTGGTGATACGTAGAACGACATCGAAGTCATATTCCGGAGCGAGTTGTTCGATCAAGCGGCCCATTTTGCCGTAGCCGATGAGGGCGAGCTTTTGATTTTGTGACATTAGGCAAACACCGCCGGATCGAGAGTAGCGAAAAATTCTTTGTGTAAAGCTGCAACAGCTGCTGTGAGATCGCTATCAGCCATGACGAAACCGAGATTCAGCAGCGACGCGCCTTGCGAAATCATGCGAATGTTTATATCGGCGAGCACCTGAAATGCGCGTCCGGCAATGCCCGGCGTGTGGCGAATGTTTTCACCAACCAGACAGACGATGGCTTGTTTTTCTTCCACAGTCACCTCGGCGAATTGACGAACTTCTTCTTGAATGGCATCCAGGTTCTCAGTATTGTCCAAGGTGAGCGATACGCTGACTTCGGAAGTGGAGAGCATATCGACGCTGGTTTCGAAGCGGTCGAAGATTTCGAAGATGCGGCGTAGAAAACCGTGGGCCATGAGCATGCGGGTGGAGCGGATATTCAAGATGGTGATATCGCGCTTGCAGGAGATCGACTTCACCGGATTGGCGCAGGGCAGGGCTTCCGATGTGATGCGCGTGCCATCCACTTCGGGACGTTTGGAATTCAGGATGAGAACCGGAATATTTTTTTCGACAGCAGGCAAGACAGTGGCGGGATGAAGTACCTTTGCGCCGAAGAAGGCCATTTCTGCGGCTTCGGCGAAGGAAATGCTTTTGACGCGATGACCGCCGGATATGATTCGCGGATCAGCGGTGAGCATGCCGTCGACATCGGTCCAGATCTGAATTTCTTCGGCATCGACGCCCGCGCCGACGATGGCGGCGGAATAATCGGAACCGCCGCGGCCTAGCGTGGTGGTGACGCTGTCTTTGGTTGCGCCAATGAAGCCGCCCATCACAACAACGGAATGTTCGGCAACCGGCCGCACGGTTTCGGCGAGAGCCGTGTAGGTTTCTTCGAATAGCACTTGGGCTTGGGTGAAACGGTCGTCGGTGACGATGACGCGGCGCGCATCGATGTGCTGAGTGGGCATGCCGGCGGCGCGAAAGGCGAAGCTGACGACCAGGCTGGACAAGCGTTCGCCGACACTAGCGATGGCGTCCATGGACCGGTCTGACAGCTCGCCGACGACGGAGAGACCTTTAACAAGTTCGTCGAGCCATTCAAAATGAGTGCGGATGAAGCGATCGAGATCGGCAGCGGCGGAACCGGCGACCGCGAGGCCGTGCGTGAGGTGATGGCTGCGCAGTTCATCGACAATGGCGAGCGCTTGATCGCGGCGGCCGGCAGCGGCTTCTTTCGCGGCGGCGAGAAGCTTATTGGTGGTCTTGCCCATGGCGGAGACGACGACGATGGGCCGGCGGTGCTCATGCTGCTTGACGATGGACGTAACTCGAGTGATGGCGTCGCGGGATTCAACCGAGGTGCCACCGAACTTCATGACTATCATGGCGTTTAGTCCAGGAAGCCTTCCGAGGCCATCAGCTCAGCGTTGAGAACGGCAGCGCCGGCAGCGCCGCGAATGGTGTTGTGGCCGCAAGCTACGAGTTTGATATCGAGCACCGGGCATTCACGAATGCGGCCGACGGTGACGCCCATGCCGTTTTCGCGCATGGCATCGCGGCGGGGTTGGGGACGGTCGGCTTGCGGCAGATAGGCAAGGGGTTTTAGCGGCGCGCTGGGGAGTTGACGCTGTTGCGGAACGCTTTGAAAATTTTCGATGGCGGACTGGACATCGGCAACGGAAGACTTCTTGGAAAATTCGATGGAGGCGGTGACGACGTGGCCGTCGGTGACAGGTACGCGATTGCAGTGAGCGCTGACGCGCGCGGCGAGCGGAGTGATGACGCCGTTTGCGAAAGTGCCGAGAATTTTCTGCGTTTCCTGCTGCATCTTTTCTTCTTCCGCACCGATGAAGGGGACGACGTTGGCCATGATGTCCATGGAGGCGACACCCGGATAACCTGCGCCGGAGACAGCTTGCATGGTGGCGACGATAACTTTTTGAATGCCGAATTGGGCGAGAGGCGCAAGGGCCATGGTTAGAACGATGGTGGAGCAATTCGGGTTAGTGACAATCATTCCCTTCCAACCGCGATTCTTTTGTTGGGCGTGAAGAATGGCGAGATGGCCGGGGTTGACTTCGGGAACGATGAGCGGCACATCGAGTTCCATGCGGTGATTGCGCGAATTGGAAACGACGATGTGGCCGGCTTCGGCGAAGGCGCGCTCAATTTCGGTGGCGACGGAGGCATCCATGGCGGAGAACATGAGGCGCGGCGCGCTGGCCGATGGTTTGGAATCGGAGACGACGATTTCGGCGGCGTGCGATGGGATGTCGCCATCGAGCCGCCAGGAGGTTGCGTCCTTGAGCTTCTTGCCGGCGGAGCGGTCACTGGCTCCGAGCCATGTCAGGTTGAACCAGGGATGGCCTTGCAAAAAACGGATGAAATGTTGGCCCACCATGCCGGTGCCGCCGAGAATACCGACGTCAATGCTCTTCATTACTGTGACAGCCTTTCGACTAATTGCGAATAGATTTCGACCGCGGCCGTAAGGTCGGCTTTGGCGATGCGCTCCTCCGTGGTGTGCGCCACATGAATGGTGCCTGGACCGAGCAGAAACGGCTGGCCCCAAGCAGTGCCGAAGGCCGGGATGTCTGTAGTGTACGCCACGACAGTGGTGGCGAAACCAGGCAGAGAACCGAGGCGAACGGCGGGGATGAACAGAACTTCGTTGGCTTGGGCGTCGGGCGCGGCGGCGGCTTTGATTTGTTCGCGCAGTTCGGTGACATCGCCGACGACGCGGATAAAAATTTCCGCGCTGGCGGCGTCTGGAATGACGTTGGGGGCGCGGCCGCCTTGGATGGTGCCGATGTTGAGCGTGCTGGGGCCGAGCGTGGGATCGATTGGCAAGGGCAGTTGGCGGATGCGGGCGAGAGCGTTGAGCAATTTTTCGATGGCGGATTCGCCGAGCTCCGGATAAGCCGAATGAGCCATGCGTCCTTGCGCGACGATTTCAAAACGCAGCGCGCCTTTGGAGCCGAGGGCCAGCTGATTTTCAGTGGGTTCGCCATTGATGATGTAGCTGCTGCCGCGCGGCGTTTGGGCGGCGGCTAACGCGCCGGCGCTGTTGCGTTCTTCGCCGACGACGAAGAGCAGACCGAAGTTGCGCTTGCCGGCGGCGAGCAATTTTTCGGCGGCGAGAAGCATGGCGGCGATGATGCCTTTGGTATCGCAAGCGCCGCGGCCCCAGATTTGCGTGCCGTCATCGCGCGACGGAATGAAGGGCGGCACGGTATCCATGTGCGTGGAGAGCGTAACGACGGGATGGCCAAAGCGGACGAAGAGGTTATCGCGATCTTTTTCGACGGGCAGACGTTCGACTTCGCCGTTGAAACGAGCGGCCAAATCGTTCAGGTAAGCGAAGAGGAACTGGCCGATTTCGCGTTCGTTGGGAGTGACGGATTCGATATCGATCAGGGTCCGAGTGAGTTGGAATACGTCCATGACCGGCGGGGAAACGTTTAGGATAGCAGAGTGATGGAGGCGAAGAAACGGCGATTTTGGGCGAAAAAAGGCGAGTCGCTCCCGCCTATTAAAAATAATAGGCGGGATGCGGGAATGACTCGAGGCTGAATGGCCGCCGATGGGTTGTGATTTTGATGGACAAAACGCGGAAAGAATGGCCGCAGGTGGATGGGGTGAATGCAGATCAGAAAAGAGCGCGGACGGGCGCAATACGGGCGTGGCCGGCTGGGCGATTTGGATTTTGAGTTGTGTCTGCATGTTTAATCTCCTGTTGCTTTGGTCTCGCGATCGCTTGGTTTGATCTCCTCGCGCTTAAACTCTACGACAGGGCCGAGCGCGACTGATGGCGGACGAAGGGCGCGATTTTCGCTAAGTGGTTGAAGGGATAGGGAGTATGGGATTTTGAAAAAAAGTTCGAAGTTTTGTGACTGAAAAACGCGGGGTGATGATTTGCGGATTTGGGGCCGGCGGAGGGTCATCAAAAATTGAGTTCCACTTGCCAGGTTTCGGCGGAATACGTAAACTCTGGCTGTGGCTTTTGAATGGGACGAAAAAAAGCAAGGCTGGCTTGAACTTTCGCCATCACGGTGTTCGTATGCCGGAAGCGATTCCGGTATTCGACGATCCGCACGCGGTGAGCATGACCGATGATGAATCCGACCCCAACGAGCAGCGCTTCGTGGCTCTTGGCGTGGGCGCGACGGCCCGTTTGCTGGTGGTTGTCTACACGTATCGCGGCGAGAACATTCGCATTATTTCCGCGCGCCCTGCCAAACCGCACGAGCGCGAAAAATACTACAATGAACAACAATGAAGGACGAATACGATTTCAGCAAAGGAAAGCGCGGCCGGGTTCTTCCGGCGGACCCCGAGCCAACGGGCATGGCGCAGGTCACGATCAGGCTGAGCCGCGTGGTGCTGGATCGGTTTTTCGAGATGGCTGAGCAGTCGGGTGGCTCGGCCAGTTACGATGTGCTGATCAACTCCGCGTTGGAGGAGTACTTGGGCGGGCAGACGCCGAAGTTCGAGGATACTTTGCGGCGGATTATTCGCGAAGAGTTGAGGTCGAGCGCGGCTTAGTGGGTTGGGTGCGGGTCGCCGCGAGTTGTGCGGCAGCGGCGTTATTCTTACCCGACGTGATTTTGGATGATGCGTCGGCCTCGACCTAAGGGGTCGTTTCTGCCTTCGCGCATGTTTTCGAAATGGTTGAGGGTGGCGAGTAGCGCTGGTTTTTGTGGCTGCCTCCTGGAGGAGAGTGAAGGGACCATTGCCCGGCGTTTTTCTTGGGGATGGGGTTGCGATTTTGATTCAGACTGTTGGGACGCTAGAGACCGACATCCACGAAGGCGCCGGCACGCCTTGAAAAAAAGCGCCCTACCGTCCACGTTCGAAAACTGGCTTCAAGCAGCGCCAAGCCGACAAGTGTGGTAGCTAAGATCACCACCGAAGCCACTGCGCCGAGAACGCCTGGAAGTGAACGACGAATCGGAATGTTCTCAACTGAGTCCATTTCTCGTTTATATATGCAAATTAGTCACGCGAGTCATCAACAGGCACTCTTGTTCCCACCCGATCTTTGAGATTTGGCGCGGGCGGAGAGCGACCAATCGCCTGAACCCATCGCGTGGCGCAAACCACAAACTTACCCTATTTCAGATAAGAAACGCTCGGTCTCGCCCCCGCCCATCCGCGGGCCGAGGGCAACGCAGGACCGTTCGAAGTTGTCGTAAGCGGCGAACTCCCGAACGCCGGCCTTTTTCAATCTGTACGTGAAGAATACGGCGCGAAATGGTTCCTCCCTTCAAAGGACACCAGCGCGTCTCCTGCGAGTTCGCGCATGGCAAAAAGCAGCAGGCGGGTTTTCTCTGCCGAACGCCACTGCGGCTTTTGCCTCACCACTACAGATTACAAGCGCCGGGAGAGGACGCTCGCTATGTCTTGTCTCACGGATTACCCTTTGCGACGGACGCCGTTTCCGTTGTTACGCATGAGAGCAGCATATGAAGAATCGCGCAATAGTTCTATTCCCGTTTCAGAAGTCCCATTGCAATACGGGGTGGCGCCGTCGCAATCACGTCTACGACATGGTTTAAACAAGCGATCTGATAGTGCTCCAAGGGCCCAGGGTAGAATTCAGAGGCAATCGTGGTCTGCTTCGTAAATTCAAGCAGATGCGACCAAGAGAATTTTCGGAAGAACTTGCCAACGAACTTCTCAGGTTCTCGCGGGTACACGCCGTAACTTTCGTTCAAGACAGTGTAGGAAACCATATGCGACCGATCGAATAACACCTCAAAAACGCGACAGGTGGGGTCTGGCTCGATGGGCTTTGCGTTCGCTTTTAATATTTCCAACTCGCTATCGTTCATCGGTATGTGGGCCCGGTCCTGAGCTTTTGCCTCAGCAATCACGAGACCGAGGGTTAGTTCTCCAATCTCGCTAATGCTGGTCGCGAATAAATATTGGCAATCATCAATCTGTTGAGCGCCATCCTGCCAATTCATTTCATGTGTCTTGAAATTGCTGAACATTCGAGTCTTAATTGACTATGCACACAATTCGAGCGTTAACCATGTCGAAGAAGGAATCAAAAGAAAAAGGACCTGCGAGTTGGCTGCTGCGCGGCCAGCAACCGATGATGGGCGATCTGCTGGAACAATATGCGCAAGGGAGGTCGTGCGGTTGGTTTTGGCGCCAGGTCCTGGTCGGATTATTTTGGGGCGGTATCACGGCGGCGGCTAGTCGCTGGCTCAAAATTGGTTTTTCTATTGCGGGGAGTGCTTTGCTGCTCCTGACAGATTGGCCCGATAAAATCTATGAGTCGGCGTCCGATCACCCTTGGCTTTGGCGTCTGGAGAGCGACACCGGTCTGGTGGTTTCGTACTTAAATATGACTGCTTGGGTTCTTTCCGCGACGCTGGCGGTATGGATGCTGTTGATAGCCTTCCTCGCTGCGAGGCGAACTGCGAACTGGAAGAACGTTTCTCCGTGGGTTGTTCGTTAGCTATCCAATCCTCGCAGTGGGAACGTGGTTTCAGGTGACCCACTTCGGCCTGCGGGCCGTTCCGCCAATCTGGGCAAGGAGTGGGCTGTACCTTTTCGCCTTACTCATCTCCACCTGGATGATCCGGCCGTCGCGGCCGAAGGCGAGGGCCCGCGGTTGATGGCTGATACGCGACGCGAAGCGCGCAGATCGGCTTCGACACCGCCGCGTTATTGAAGCGCCATCTCGTTTAGATAGACGGCGTGGATGATTTCCTTTCCGAGTCCCAAAGCTTAGCCTTAGAGAGACGCGCCCGCATAGCTTTGGTGGCAGGAAGCCGGTTATTCCTTTCTTCCATCGTAGCGGCCCGTTTTCCTTGACACGACCATTCCCCTGGATATATGCTTGCGGTTTGCTTTGAGTCGTTTCAAAGCTAGAGTTCTGGCTGCAAATTTCTAAAACCACCATGTCGAATCAAAGTTTCTTTTCCGAAGCGCTCGCCGCCGGCGATGGCGTTGTCAGGCTCGCCCCCTGCTGGGTGCCGCGCTCCTTCCTCATGCCCGGCGGACGCCTCAAGCTCGATTCCCGCGATCTCTACGCCCTCGGCGCGCATCGCGGCGGCATTGATGAGCGCTGGTTTTCCTCCACCACCAAAGCCGCCAACGGCCCGCTCACCGCGCCCGATGAAGGCCTCAGCTATATCGGGTTCAACGGCCGCAAAGCGCTTTTGAAAGAAGCCATCGAGACCGTTGGCGACAAATTTCTCGGCGAGAGCTGCATGCAGAAATACGGGGGCTTCAATCTGCTGTGCAAATTTTTCGACAATCTCGGCCCTATTCCCCACCACATGCACCAAAATGACGAGTTCGCCGCGCGTGTCGGTCGAAAAGGCAAGCCGGAGGCCTACTATTTTCCTCCGCAATACAATTTCAAAGGCAATAACTTCCCTTACACGTTCATGGGCCTCAATCCAGGCGTCACGCGCGCCGATGTCAAGCGCTGCCTCGAACGCTGGAACGAAGGCGATAACGAAATTCTCTATCTCTCGCGCGCGTACAAGCTGAAGCCGGGCAGCGGCTGGCAGATCGATCCCGGCATTCTGCACGCCCCCGGTTCGCTCGTCACCTACGAACCACAAGTCAATTCCGACGTCTTTGGGATGTACCAATCACTCGTCGAAGGCCGCGCTGTAGGCTGGGAATTGCTCGTCAAGGACGTTCCACCCGAACATCATCACGATCTTGAATATCTGCTTGACATGCTCGATTGGCCCGCCAATACCGATCCCGAATTCGTTGAACATCGCTACTTCGACCCCACTCCCGTGTCCGGCGTCGAAGCCATGAAAGACGCGGGCTATTCGGAAAGTTGGGTGGTTTATTCCACACCGCATTATTCGGCCAAAGAGTTGACCGTCTTCCCCGGCCGCTCCGTCACCATCAAAGATGCCGCTGCCTATGGCCTCATCCTGGTGCAAGGCTATGGCACGCTCGGCAAGCACGAAATCGAAACGCCTAGCCTCATCCGTTTCGGTCAGATGACCAAAGACGAACTGTTCGTCTCCGCCGCCGTCGCCGCCGAAGGCGTGGTCATCACCAACAAGAGCGATACCGAAAATCTCGTCATGCTCAAGCATTTCGGCCCGGGCAACCCGCAAGCCCCGCTAAAAAAGGAGGGTCATAATTAGCTCATGAGGTTCGTGCGCTTTTTCATCAGCCTGGCCGTAGTGTCGCTTGCCCTTAGCGCGGACGACAAACCGAAACTACCCGATGCTCCCGGCAAAGACACCTTGCTGCGCGTTTGCGGATCGTGCCATGGCGCTGAAATCGTGCTGGGCAAACGCCTCTCGCGCGATGGCTGGAATCAGGTCGTGGTCACGATGGTCCAGCGCGGCGCGCAGGGCACCGACGACGAGCTTTCTCAGATTGTCGATTACCTCAGCACAAATCTCTCACCCGATTCGAAAATCAAAACTGCCGCCGCCGTCAAACAGCCGCCCGCCGCCGACCTCCCCGACGGCCCCGGCAAAGCCGCCACCATTCGCATTTGCGGGAAATGCCACGCAGTGGAGAAGGCTGTTTCACTGCATCAGGACGAAGACGGCTGGACGGATACCATCTCGAAAATGGTCAAAATGGGCGCGCAAGGCAGCGACGACGAGTTCACCGAAATCCTGGCTTACCTATCCAAGAATTTTGGCGAAGAAGCCGCGCCGCCTATCGACATCAACAAAGCGGATAGCGTGGATCTGGAATCATCTCTGGTGCTCACTAGAACCGAATCCGCTGCCCTTATTAAGTACCGCACCGAAAAAGGCCCCTTTAAATCCGTTGAAGATCTCCGCAACATCCCCGGACTTGACTTCAAGAAAATCGAATCGCAAAAGTCGCGAATCACATTCTGACTTAAACAATTAGGACAATCCATGCCGATCACCAGGAAACTGAATGCAGTGAGAAAAATAGCGTACGCGGGAATGGCGGTGGTCGTGACATGTGCCGTCATCGTCGCCGCCGATTGGCCCACGCTGAGCGGCAGCCCGCAGCGCGACGGTTGGGCTCGCTCCGAAAAAACGTTCACCAAAGATAATGTCGGAGGCCTGGATCTGCTTTATAAATACCAATCCGATAACAAAGCAAAAGGCCTTTATTCGATAACGTCTCCCATCATCGACGGCCTGCTCATCACCTACCTCGGCTTCAAGGAGATGCTGGTTTTCAGCGGCAGTTCCGATAACGTCTATTCAGTGGATGCCGACCTCAATCGCCTCATTTGGAAGACTCACTTCGATTACAACGGAGGGGGGAAAGAGATGCGTCACTCCACTGCCACATGTCCCGGCGGCTTGACGGCCGCGGTGGCCATGGTGGGCAGCAGCTCGGCCGGAGTCAGTTTTGGAAGAAGATCGCAGACGCCTTCCCGTCCCGGCGGCACGCCGCCTGCGTCCTTGATTGGCGGCAGCGGCTTCGGCAGTGTG
>Ga0302319_10002667_pt1 | contig 38049 bp, 27 predicted proteins | sample Bog_T0_2_FD_203319 | JGI IMG/M metagenome (GOLD analysis project Ga0302319, IMG submission 203319) | Peat permafrost microbial communities from Stordalen Mire near Abisko, Sweden - Bog_T0_2 | ecosystem: Environmental > Terrestrial > Soil > Wetlands > Peat | place: Sweden: Abisko, Stordalen Mire... | reverse complement strand
ATCACCGCAATTCTATGGTTGGCAGGCTTGATTCCATGCGTGTGTGCCGCGCAACAGGCGGCGCCGCTCAGGCTCACACTGCAGGAGGCGATTCATAGGGCGCTGCTGGCCAACTTGAATGTGCTGACTGCCACCACAAAAGTTGAAGAAGCCGAAGGCACGCGCGCGCGCCGATTGTCGGCCGCGCTGCTTCCGCGCGTGAACGCGCAGAGTTATGCGAATGTGCAGAACCGCGATCTGCGTGCCTTTGGAATTTCACTGCCGGGAATGCCTGAAGTGGTGGGACCATTTTCAAATTATGACTTTCGTGTTTACGCGCAGCAGAACATCGTCGATCTCGAAAGCTATCGCGGACTCAAGGCCAGCGAACGAGCCGTTGAGGCGGGAAAAATGGATGAGCGCGATGCGCGCGACCTGATTGTGCGCGCGATTGCCGCGCTCTATTTGAATGCGCAGTCGGCGGCGGCGCGCGCCGATGCCGCGCAATCGCGCGTGACTGATTCGAGCGCGCTGTACAAGCTGGCCAAAGACAAGCACGACGCTGGAACCGCAACCGGCGTGGATGTATTGCGCGCCCAAGTGCAGTTGTCCAACGACCGCCAGGCATTGTTGATTGCAGAGAATCAATCCAGGCAATCGCTGCTCGCACTGGCGCGTAATCTAGGCATGGATCCCGCGACGCCGCTGGAGCTGGCCGAGCCGCTCGACTATCATCCCTTACAGCCGCCGGAGATTGCAACTCTTGCGCCCGCGGCATTGCTCGAGCGCGCCGATTATCTTTCGCTTTTAGGCCAGCGCGAGGCGCTCGTCGCGCAGCAGAGCGCCAACCGCGCGCGCGCGTTTCCCAGGCTGAGCGTCAACGGAAACTTCGGTGAGATCGGGCGCAGCATCGGCAGCGTTGCGAGCACGGGCCTGCTGCAAGGACAGATCGATTTCACGCTTTTTGATCGCGACCGCAATGGAGAAGCGCAGGAGCTGGCCAGCCGCGTGAAGCGCATCGACGATCAGATTGCCGATCTCGGCCGCGGCATTGATGAGGAGCTGCGCGAGGCGCTGCTGAATCTGGACTCCGCGACCGCACAGGTGAGCGTGGCGCGTGAAGGCGAAGAGCTGGCGCGGCGCGAGTTGAAGATGGCGCAAGATCGATTCACACAGGGCACGGCCAACAATGTTGAAGTGATCACCGCGCAGGACGAGCTGGCGCGCGCAGAAGAGAATTATATTCTTGCCGTCAGCAGCCACGTGGACGCAAAGTTTGCGCTTGCCCGCGCTCTAGGCGATACGGAGAAAAACATTGTGCGATTCATGGAGAATTGATCAACGGCGGGCTGCCATGCGCACTCTCACACGCGAGGTTTGAAGGTATGAAGCGAATCATTCCCGTTTTAATTCTTCTGGCCGCGGTCGTTGCCGCCGGCGTGTATTTTTATCCGCGCCTGAGGGCGAAGCCCGCGCCCGCGCATCAGCTCACGCTCTCCGGAAACATTGAAGCGCATGAGAGCCTGGTCGGCTTCAAGGTGCAGGGGCGCATCGTAGAACTGCCCATTGAAGAGGGTCAGCAGGTGGAGCAAGGCGCGCTGCTGGCGCGACTCGACGACGCCGATTTGCAGCAGCGCGTGCGCATCGACCAGGCCGCGGTTGGTGTGCGCGAATCGAATCTCGCTCTCGAGTTGGCCGGTACGCGCCATCAGGAAGTGAGAGCGGCGCAGCAGACCATGATCGATGCTAAAGCTGACCTCGACGAGAAGAAGCTCGACAACGAGCGCGCCCAGAAGCTCTTCGCAAAGGATGAGATCTCCGCGCAGGAGCGCGATCTGGCGGCCACCGCGCTGAAGCGCGCCGAGGCGATCTTCAAAGCCGCGGGGCAGCGTTACAACGAGGCCGTCGAAGGCAGCCGCAAGGAAGACATCGATATCGCGCGCGCTAATCTGAATGAAGCCAGCGCTGATCTCGGCCTCTCGCGGGTGAATCTGAGTTACAGCGTTTTGCGCGCGCCATCGGCGGGCGTTGTCACTGTGCGCCAGGCGGAGATCGGCGAAGTGGTTTCGCCGGGATCGCCTGTTATTACGCTCTCGGATCTCGATCACATCTGGCTGCGCGCCTACATCGCCGAGACGGATTTGGGCCGCATTCACTGGGGACAAGATGCAACCATCACCACAGACACGTATCCCGGCAAGCAATATCGCGGACGCATCTCGTTCATCTCATCGACCGCTGAGTTTACGCCCAAGAGCGTGCAAACAACCACGGAGCGCGTCACGCTGGTTTACCGCATCAAGATCGACATCGACAACTTTAATCACGAACTCAAACCAGGAATGCCCGCCGACGCGCGCATCGATCTGGTGGCAGCCAGGCAATGACGAACTCAGTCCAATCCGCGATTGTGGCCGAGGGATTGACGAAGAGTTTTCCCGGTGTGCGCGCGGTTGATGCTTTGAGCTTTGACGTGCGCGCTGGAGAAATCTTCGGCCTTGTCGGTCCCGATGGAGCAGGCAAGACGACCACGCTGCGCATGCTCGCCGGAATTCTTCCTCCCGGCGCGGGCAAGGCCACGGTCGCCGGATTCGATATTGCGCGCGATCCGGAAGGCGCCAAGCACGCGCTCAGTTATATGCCGCAGCGCTTCGGACTTTACGAAGACCTTACCGTGGATGAGAATATTCGCTTCTATGCTGACCTCTTCGGCGTGAAGAAAGCCGAGCGCGACACTCGCTCAACGCAATTGCTTGAGGCCGCGGGCATGAGTGAATTTCGCAAGCGGATGGCCGGCAAACTCTCCGGCGGAATGAAGCAGAAGCTCGGCCTGGTCTGCGCGCTCATTCATCGGCCCAAGGTGATTTTGCTCGATGAGCCAACCACCGGCGTCGATCCTGTTTCGCGGCGCGACTTCTGGCGCATTCTCTATGAGCTAGTCGCGGAGGGCGTGGCGATTCTCACCTCGACGGCGTACCTCGACGAGGCCGAGCGCTGTCATCGCGTCGCGCTGATGCATCAGGGAAAGCTGCTCTTCTGTGATACGCCCGCCAATCTCAAAGCGAAGCTGGGCAAGGGAGTTGTGTCGATTACCGCGGCGGAGCCGCGTCGCTTGCGCAAGCTGCTCGAAGGCGCGCAGGGAATTTCGAGCCTCTTGCTGACGGGCGACGGAGTGCACATCGTGGTTGACGACGCGGCACGCCGCATTCCAGAATTCGCAGCCATGCTCAAGCGCGCCAATATCCCCTTCGATGCGATGCAACAGGTCTCTCCGTCGATTGAAGATCTGTTCATCGATGCGGTCAGCGCGGGAGTCGACACCCATGCCTGAGATCGCCAACTCTGTCGTTGTTGAAAGCCTCGTCAAGCGCTTTGGAGATTTCGTTGCCGTGGACCACATCAATCTCGCGGTGCGCAAGGGCGAGGTATTCGGATTCCTTGGACCCAACGGCGCGGGAAAATCCACCACAATTCGCATGCTCTGCGGCCTGCTTAAACCCACATCGGGACGCGCTTCGGTGGCGGGCTTCGATGTGAGCCTCGAGCCGGAATCGGTGCGCCAGAATATCGGTTACATGTCGCAGAAGTTCTCTCTCTACAACGATCTCAAAGTCATCGAAAACCTGCGCTTGTTTGCCGGACTCTACAGTGTTCCCGCCGATAAGCTTCAGGAACGCATCGCATGGGCGCTCGCGATGGCCAATCTAAAGGGCCAGGAGAATCTCATCACGGGAACGCTGCCCGGCGGCTGGAAGCAGCGATTGGCTCTGGGTTGCGCGGTCTTGCACAAGCCGCCCGTGCTCTTTCTCGATGAGCCAACCTCCGGCGTTGATCCCATTACGCGGCGTCAGTTCTGGGAGTTGATTCATCAGATGGCAGAGGAGGGAGTTACTGTTTTTGTCACCACGCATTACATGGAAGAGGCTGAATACTGCAATCGTCTGGCGCTGATCTTTCGCGGCAAAATTGTCGCTCTGGGCACGCCGTCGGAGCTGAAGCGCGATGCGATGAGAGGCGAACTTCTTCTCGTCGAGTGCGAGCCGCTGGGCGATGCCGTGGAGGCGCTGCAATCGGCGCCGGATGTAATGGACGCGGCCGTCTTCGGCAACGCTCTTCACCTGGTGGTGAGCGATGCAACGGCAGCGGCGCCGCTGATCGGGAACTATCTTGCCCAGCGTGGCATCAACGTGAGCCGCATGGAAGCGATTCGCCCCAGTCTGGAAGATGTCTTTGTCTCGCTCACCACGGACCGTGAGACAGGAGGCAAGCTATGAGCCTCACTCGATTGCTGGCCGTTGCACGCAAAGAGGTCATCCAGATTTTTCGCGATGCTCGCAGCCTCATCATCGTCGTTCTCATGCCGGCGATTCTTGTGCTGCTCTTTGGCTACGGCGTCAATCTCGATCTCAAGGGATTGCCGGTTTATGTGATGGATCGCGACGGCAGTCAGCAGAGCCAGGATTTGCTGAAGCGATTTCAGGAGAGCGAATACTTTCACGTCGCGCGCGTGGTCACGGACTACGCGGAACTGACGCGCGCGCTCGACGACGGCCACGCGAAGATGGGCCTGGTGATTCCGTGGGACTTTTCACAACGGCTGCGCGATGGCCGCCCGGTGGAGATTCAGGCGCTGGTCGATGGCTCGGATGACAATACGGCCAACGTGCTCATCGGCTACTCGCAAGCCGTTGTGCAAGGTTACTCGGCTGATGTCGAAATCAACTGGCTGCGCGCGCGCGGAGTTGCGATGCAGCCGGCGGCGATGAGCGTGGAGACGCGCACCTGGTACAACGAAAATCTGGAGAGCAGCGCCTTCATCATTCCCGGCGTGCTGGCGCTGGTGATGTCGGTGATCGGCGCGTTCCTTACTTCGCTGACCATTGCGCGAGAGTGGGAGCGGGGCACGATGGAGCAGCTCATCTCGACGCCGGTGACGGCGATGGAGATTTTGCTGGGCAAGCTGGCGCCTTACTTTGCACTGGGAATGTTTGACACCATTATCAGCGCACTGATCGCCATCTATTGGTTCCACGTGCCGTTTCGCGGCTCGTGGGTTACGCTGATGGCCGCATCGGCGATGTTCATGGTGGTGGTTCTCTCGCTGGGATTCTTTATCTCGGTGCTGGCGAAAAATCAGTTTGCGGCCAGCCAGATCGCGTTGCTTATCACATTTCTTCCCGCATTTCTGCTCTCTGGATTTCTGTTTTCGATTGAACAAATGCCCATTGCTTTGCAGTGGATTACGCGCATTCTTCCCGCGCGCTACTACGTCTCGGTGCTGAAAAGAATCTTTCTCAAGGGTACGCCCGCGTCCATGCTTTTTGCGGACCTGATTCCCCTGGCGGTGTTTGCATTTGTTCTGGCGCTCGCGGCCACGCGCAGTTTTCACAAGAGGCTGGAATGAGCACCACCAACAAAAAGCAACCGCAGGTCCTTCGGCTCCGTTTGTCGCAAAGTACGCGCCAAACTCCGCTCAGGATGACAGATTTATCGTGATTGAATCATTGTTTTGCAAGGGAGAGAAGCGATGCTGGGGCGGCTGAAGCAGATGTTGATCAAGGAGTTTATTCAGGTGCTGCGCGACAAGCGGACGCGCTTCATTCTCATCGGTCCGCCCATCATTCAGATGATGGTCTTCGGCTACGCGGCCAACTATGAAATCCACCACGTACCGACAGTCGTGCTCGATCTGGATCACTCGCAGGAGAGCCGCGAGCTGGTCTCGCGCTTCACATCAAGCCCGTATTTTGACGTGCAGCAGCAGCTTACCGACTCGCGCCAGATTGGCGACGCGATCGAGCAGGGAACGGCAACGGTCGGCCTGGAGATCGATGCGGGCTTTGCGCAGCAGTTGCTCAAAGGCCGGACTGCGCCGCTGCAAGTGATTGTGGACGCGACCAACTCCAACACCGCGCTGATCGCCTCTGGTTACATCTCGCAGATCGCGCTCAGGTTTGCGCAGGAGTATCAGCGCGACCGCATCGAACGAATCGTGCCGCAGTTCATTGAGCTAATGCCATCGGTGGAGCTTGCGCCGCGCCCGTGGTATAACCCCGATCTGCGCAGCCGCTGGTTTTTTGTTCCGGGAATCATTGGCAGCTTGACGCTGGTTCTGGTGATCACGCTGACGGCCTTTGCCGTAGTGCGCGAGCGCGAGATCGGAACCCTCGAACAGATTATGGTCACGCCCATTCGTCCGGCCGAGTTTATCTTGGGCAAGACACTGCCGTTTTTTCTGATCGGCCTCTTCGATGTGACGCTGATCGCCGTGGTTGGGTCGCTGTGGTTTCAGGTGCCCTTTCGCGGCCACATCTCCGTGTTGGCGCTGGGCGCGGTTCTCTTCCTCTTGTGCATGCTGGGCGTGGGCTTGTTGATCTCCACTATCTCCGCGACGCAGCAACAGGCGATGGTGACGTCGTTCTTCTTTATCATGCCGGCGATTACGTTTTCGGGCTTCGGATTTCCCATCAGCACCATGCCGCACTGGATGCAGATGTGCAGCTACGCGATACCGCTGCGCTATTTTTTGATTGTGATTCGCGGGACGTACCTGAAGGGCGTGGGGATGGATATTCTTTGGCCGCAGATGGCGGCGATGGCCGGTCTGGGAGTATTGCTGCTCACGACGGCGATTTTGCGCTTCCACAAGGCGCTGGATTGAAGAGTTGGCGGGCCATCAGCAAGCCAAGCCCCGCGCGAGATAGAATCAATGCGTTGGCGCTTGGTTGCAGGATGCGTTTTGGAGTCAGCTTTTTATGATGGAATTTCATATAGCCCGGAAGGCGCGCGAGCGCTACGGCTTTGCCAAGTCGCTGTTTTCCTACGCGGGAAACGTAATTTTTGCCAATGTGGCCGCATGCCGCGAGTTTGCGCATCGCATGAACTCGGTGCGCGACGTCGAAAAGAATCCGGAGCTGGCGGTTCATGCTGGCCAGCTCTACGCGATGGGGCTGATCGACGAAGCCAGCCACGTGCTGATGGCGCGCTATCGCGAGCAGTTTGATCCGGCGGTGATGACCAGTGCACTGGAGTTTTTCTCCGCGCAGGTGGGCGCCGAGGCGCTGGGCAAGCTGCTGCTGACCTTTGTTGAGGAGTTTCCCGGCGCATCGGTGATTCGCGGCGAGCAGACGCCACAGCAGTGGATGGCGGGACAGACCGAAGGCACGCCACACAAGGCCGTCGCGCTGGAAGAGCTTCTGATGCTGTGGACCGCCAATCGCAACGATGCTTTCAAGCCCTTCGAGGAGCTCTTCGAGGAAAGATCGCTGGCCGAGAAGACCGTCTATCGGCAGGTCACGCGGCAGTTGCCTGAATACTTTGCCACGCGCCCGCTGATTCCGCTGCCCAACGCCAAGCCGATGAACTTGTTGGAACTGCTGCGGGCGCCGTCCACCGGCTCGCCGCGCTCGCTCAGCGAGCAACTGGCTCTGATTCGCAAGCTCTGGAAGCCGCTGCTGGGCGATAGCCTGGAGCACTATCTGCAACTCGCCGCCGATATTCTGCACGAGGAAGAGTTGGCCATCTGGATGCAGTTCAATCCTCCCGCGCAGCAAGCCAAAGCCGCCGCCGAAGCCGCGGCCAAGCGCCGGCGCGAGAGCGGGCAGCAGTGGCCCGCCGTGGTCAGCACCGCCGAGGTGCCGGTCTTCGGCGATCCGGCGCACGAGTATGAGAAATTCTCGCCCGACACGGCCTGGATGCCCACGGCTGTGCTCATCGCCAAGAGCACGTACGTCTGGCTGGCGCAGATGAGCAAGCAATATGGACGCGCCATCACGCGCCTCGATGAGATTCCCGATGAGGAGCTGGCGACACTGGCTCACCGAGGTATGAACTCGCTGTGGCTGATCGGCGTCTGGGAGCGCAGCCGCGCCTCGAAGACCATCAAGCTGCTCTGCGGCAACAGTGACGCCGTGGCCTCGGCTTATTCGCTCTTCGACTACGCGATTGCCGAGGACCTGGGCGGCGAGGCGGCATACACGAATCTGCGCGACCGCGCTTACCGGCATGGGATAAGGCTGGCCAGCGACATGGTTCCCAACCACATGGGCATCGATTCGCCCTGGGTGGTCGAGCACCCGGAGTGGTTCATCTCGCGTCCGGATTCGCCTTATCCCGCGTATAGTTTCAACGGTCCCGACCTCTCGCATGACGCGCGCGTTGAAATCAAGATTGAAGACCACTACTTCGAGCAGAGTGACGCCGCCGTGGTCTTCCGCCGCCGTGATCGCCAGAGCGGCGAGACCCGCTACATCTATCACGGCAATGACGGCACCAGCTTTCCCTGGAACGACACCGCGCAGCTCGACTATCTGAATGCGGCGGTGCGCGAGCAGGTGATCCAGACGATTCTGCACGTGGCGCGGCTCTTTCCGGTGATTCGCTTTGACGCCGCGATGACGCTGGCCAAGCGGCATTTTCATCGGTTGTGGTTTCCGGGGCCGGGAGCGAGCGGCGCCATTCCCTCGCGCGCGGAATTCGGCATGAGTCAGGCCGAGTTTGATCGCGCTATGCCGCATGAGTTCTGGCGCGAGGTTGTGGACCGCGTGGCCGCCGAGGTGCCCGGCACGCTGCTGCTGGCCGAGGCCTTCTGGCTGATGGAGGGCTACTTCGTTCGCACTCTCGGAATGCATCGCGTCTACAACAGCGCCTTCATGGTGATGCTGCGCGACGAAGACAACGCCAAGTACCGCTCGGTGATCAAGAACACGCTGGAGTTCGATCCCGACATCATGAAGCGCTATGTCAACTTCATGAGCAATCCCGACGAGCGCACGGCCATCGATCAATTCGGCAAGGGAGACAAATGCTTTGGCGTGACCGCGATGATGGTCACGCTGCCCGGGCTGCCCATGTTCGGCCACGGGCAGATCGAGGGCTTCACCGAAAAATACGGCATGGAGTATCAGCGTCCTCGCTACGATGAGTCGGCGGACCATTGGATGGTGGAGCGCCACGAGCGCGAGATTGCACCGCTGCTCCAGCGCCGCCGGCTCTTTGCCGAGAGCAGCAACTTCAGGCTCTACGACTTTTTCACGGATGCCGGCAAGGTGGACGAGAACGTCTTTGCCTACTCCAACCGCAACGGGAATGAGCGGGCGCTGATAATTTACAACAACTGCTACGGAGCAACGCACGGGACGATTGATTACTCCGCGGCTTATGCCGACAAGGGCGCCAATCACCTGCGCCAGCAGCGTCTCTGGGAGGGCCTCGGCCTCAGCGACGACTCTGTTCTTGTTCTGGCCTGGCGCGATTCGCTCACCGGTTTGAACTATTTGCGCCGCGCGAACGATTTAACTCAGCGCGGACTCACCCTCGATCTGCACGCCTACCAGTGCCACGTCTTTCTCGATTGGCGCGAGCTGGCCTCAACTGCGGAGCAGCCCTGGGACCGGCTCAGCGATCAGCTCAACGGACGCGGTGTGGCCAGCCTCGACGATGCGCTGGTTCATTTGGAGTTGCAGCCGGCGCACGATGCGCTTGGGAAACTGCTGGAGCCGGCGATGGTGCGCCTCTTTGCCGATCTGGCCGAACATCCGCGCACCCTGGCCGTCGTCGTCAACCCGGAGATTGAAGCCGAGCGCGTAGCGTTTTTCGAGGCGGCCTGGGCGCGCTGTGAGAACTTCATGCGCCAGGCGCAGAAGGCCTATCTCGCGCTCGCCGCGAGCGGCTCCGTCGCGCCTGCCAATCCCAGCCTGCTGCGCGCGGCCTATCGCGAGCGTCTGCGCGCCGCCATGCGAATCCCCGCCATTGAAGCCCTCTTCCCCGCGCCCTGGACCGTCGCCGCCCGCCGTATGCTGCCCAGCCCCAGCCCGCAGTTGACCGCCACGGCGATGTGGGCGCCGGTGCTTGGCTGGTGCGCGCTGGAGCTGCTGGCTGAATCCATCGACGCGGAAAACCCGGAGCGCGTTGCCCTGGACCTCTTTGACCGCCTGCGTCTGCGCGAGCCTTTCGCTCAGGCCTTCAACGCGCTCGGCTTTGAGGGCGAAGAGGGCTGGCGCGTCGCCGCGCGCATCAAGGTTGTCCTGCTCACCAGCGCCGGCGTCGGCCAGACACATGAAAGCTCCGCGGAGGCCGAGGCTGTGGTGAAGAATCCGGAGATCAGCCAGGAGAATAAACCAACAGAATCGACGGGGAAATTAAAGACCGTGGGAAAACTCGAAATCAATGCTGCACTGTGTCAGGGCACGACTTCAGTCGTGCCGCAATTGCCGCAAGATAAAGCAGCGGGTTTAGCCCCTGCGACAATCTCGCCCAGCTTGTGGCTCGACGCGGATCTGCGCTGGCTGACCGGCGTGCATGAGGCCGAGGGCCACGACTATCTGGTGCGCGAGAGTTACGAGGAGCTGCTCTGGTGGCTGCAGTTGCCCTTGCTGCTGCGTTTGGCGGGTGAGGCTGCGCCCAGCCGAGCCGTTCTCCAGGCGATCAATAAAGGCATCGAAGAGGCGCTGACGGCTGCCGAGGCCGCGGGCTATCGCGTCGATCTGCTGCTGGCTCCGGTTGCCGCTGAGAGCGCCGGAGAAGAAGTTGCGGCAGAGACCGAGCCTGCCGTTGAGGCCGTCGTGCCGGTAGAGCCGCCGGAGCCGCTCCCCAACTCGGATTCTCTGCCCAGGTGAGTTCGCCTCGCTGTAAGAGTTTATTCGCAAATTAGTAGCGCCGACCTCCTGGTCGGCTGTCCTGCGGGTCTCCTGCCCCACAGGAGACGTGTCTGGCGGCGTGGACCGGGAGGTCCACGCTACAGCCGGCCGGGAGGCCGGCGCTACCTACCTCGCCCGGCGCAGAAACGGACGTCACAATCCAATGTGACGCCGGATACATCCAATTCTGCCCCTGAAATGTCATTGTCCTTGCGGACGATTTTCGGGGTGAAAGTCTCTGCGAATCGCGCCCACCGTACGGCGCGGTCTCCTTTTTCCCGGTTTGCAGAGCTTCCTGGGCGAACGCTCTTTTTCATTCTCCTTCCACTCCCCGGAAGACGGTCCAGAAGTGAGTGGGTATGGGCTATTTCGCCCTCTCCATCTCGACCTCTCTCAGTGTGTCTGTGGCAAGTGTGCGCCGTTTTTCCAGCGGCGCTGGCCGGGTCGCGCCCGGCGAATCCGGTCTTCCAGTTTGGTTCATAAAAGATGCTCAGTTGCGGAGGAATTATGCAAACTGTCGCCCATGAAGTGCTGAATGTTCACGAGAAGCTGCTGATTGACCAGGCGATTCAAGAGCACGACGGCCGCCCCGGCGCGCTGCTGGGAATCCTGGAAACGGTGCAGGCCGCCAACCCGCACAAGTTCCTGTCAATGGAGTCGCTGCGCTACATTGCCGGCGAGACCGGCCTTCCCCCGTCCACGATCTACAGCGCCGCCACCTTCTATGCGCTCTTCAACCTTGATCCGCAGGGCGACAACGTGGTCTGCGTCTGCCGCGGCACGGCCTGCCACACGCGCGGCTCCCGCGATCTGCTGGAGAAGCTCTGCCTCGATCTGGGATTGAGCGGGCAGGAGGCTAGCGACACCAACGAGGCCGACAAGCTGGCTCTCACCACGCCCGACCGCCGCTTTACGGTGCGCACCGTGGCCTGCTTTGGCCAGTGCGCGCTGGCTCCGGTTGTCGAGGTGAACCACCACATTCTCGGTCACGTGAATGAGCGCACCTTGCAACGCGAAGTGAAGGCTCTCGGCCAGACCGGAAAGATCAGACAAGGGGGAAAATAATGCCGCGAATCCTCGATATTGGCGCATTCAATTCGGTTCGTGAATCCGGGCTTGCCAAGCTGATGCCGGCCATTCCGCGCCTGACCGTGGGCATGGGAACCTGCGGCCGCGGCAATGGCGCTGAAGAGGTCTTTCACGCCCTCAATGAGAATATTCATCGCAGTGGCGTCGATGTGCTGCTGGCCGGCGTGGGCTGCTTCGGCTCCTGCTTTCAAGAGCCGCTGGTCACACTCCGCCTGCCGGGAAAACCTCTCGTCGTGCTGCATCGCGTCCAGGCCAACGACGCCGCCCGCATCCTCGAAGCCGTCTCCACCGGCATCATGCCCTCCGATTTGGTCTACTGCAAGATCGAGGAATGGGATCACATTACCGCGCATCTGCGCTACGGCCAGGGCTACCCGGATATTCCCGCCTGGAACACGATCCCCTTCTTCAAGGGGCAAAAGAAGATCGTCCTGCGCAATTGCGGACTGATCAATCCATCTGATATTGAAGAATACATCGCCGTGGGCGGCTATCAAGCTCTCTACAAAGTCCTGATCGACGGGCGCGCCGACAACGTGATCGAACAGATCAAGGCAGCGCGTCTGCGCGGCAGGGGCGGCGCCGGCTTCCTGACCGGCAACAAATGGGATTTTCTGGCCAAGGCCAAAGCCGACACCAAGTACATCATCTGCAACGCCGACGAGGGCGACCCCGGCGCTTACATGAACCGCAACGAGATCGAGGGCGATCCTCATTCGCTGCTGGAAGGCATGATCATCGGCGCCTACGCGATGGGCGCCACCGAGGGTATCCTCTACGTCCGCGCCGAGTATCCGCTGGCGGTCAGCCGCCTCACCCGCGCCATTGAACAGGCGCGCGAGTACGGCCTGCTGGGCGCGAATATTCTCGACCGCGGCTTCCGTTTCGACCTCCAACTGGTGCAGGGCGCCGGGGCTTTTGTCTGCGGCGAAGAGACCGCGCTCATCGCCTCGCTGGAAGGCCACGCCGGACGCCCGCATCCTCGTCCGCCCTTCCCCGCGCAGAAGGGCTTATACGGCAGGCCAACCAACATCAACAACGTCGAGACCTGGTGCAACATCGCCCCCATCGTCACTCGCGGCCCGGCGTGGTTTGCCGAGACCGGCAGCGTCAAGAGTCCCGGCACCAAGGTCTTTTCCCTAGTCGGAAAAATTCAGAACACCGGCCTCGTCGAAATGCCGCTGGGCACGCCGCTGAAGAGCTTCATCTACGACATCGGCGAAGGCGCAGTGGCCGGCCGGCGCGTCAAAGCCGTGCAGACCGGCGGACCAAGCGGCGGCTGCATCCCCGTCGATATGCTCGACACTCCGGTGGATTACGAGAGCCTTGCGCAGATCGGCTCCATCATGGGTTCCGGCGGCATGGTGGTCATGGACGAAGACAATTGCATGGTCGATGTCGCCCGCTACTTCATCGAATTTACCCACTCGGAGTCGTGCGGCAAATGCGTGCCCTGCCGCGTCGGCCTCAACAAGGCGCTGCGCATCCTCAACGCCATCACCACCGGCGACGGGACCCGCGCGCAGATGAATCTGCTGGATGAGCTGGGCCGCATGATCCGCGAGTCTTCGCTCTGCGGCCTCGGCCAGACCGCGCCCAATCCCGTGCTCACCACCATTCGCCACTTCCGCGACGAGTATGAAGACCACATCGTAGCCCATCGCTGCCGCGCCGGCGTCTGCCAGGAGCTGGCGCTCTCACCCTGCGAAAACTCCTGCCCGCTGCGCATGAACATTCCGCGCTTTTTGGAACTATTTCAGGAGGGCCGCCTGGAAGACGCCTTCGAGTCCGTCATCCTCGACAATCCGTTGCCAGCCTCGACGGGCAGAGTCTGCCAGCATCCCTGTGATAATAGGTGCCGCCGCCAATCCTTCGACGAAGTGGTGAATATGCGCGAGGTGCATCGCTTCATCGCCGACGCCATCTATCAGACCGATCTCTTTGAGCCGATGCTCATGCGGATTCGCTCGCGACAGCTTCCCTTTACCGGCCATAAAGTCGCCGTCGCCGGCTCCGGTCCCACCGGCCTCACCGCCGCCTTCTATCTGGCCATGCTTGGCCACGACGTGACGATTTTTGAGGAGCGCAGCGAAGCCGGCGGAATGCTGCGCTTCGCCATTCCAGAGTACCGGCTGCCCAAGTCCGTGCTGCGCCGCGAGCTGGACCTCATCGAGGGCGTCGGCGTGCACATGGTCTTCAACACGCGCATCGGCTTCGACGTGCCGCTCAACGAACTGGCCAGCCAATTCGACGCGGTCTTTCTCTCCATCGGAACCTGGAAGGAATCCTGGCTCTATCTTCCCGGCACCGAGTTGAAAAATGTTCATCCGGCTCTGCCTTTTCTGGAGTCGGTGGCATCGGGCGCGCAGGCCTCGATGGGCGCGCGCGTCGCCATCATCGGCGGCGGCAACGCGGCCATCGATTCAGCGCGCACGGTGATGCGCATGGGCGCGCAGGCCACGATTCTTTACCGCCGCGAGCGCAAGGATATGCCCGCCATCGACGAGGAGATCCAGGCCGCAGAAGACGAGGGTGTGCGCTTCGTCTTCCTCGCCGCGCCGCACCGCATCGTGGGCGACGCCGAGGGCCATGTGAAGGCCATCGAGATCGTGAAAACCCGCCTCGGCGAGTACGACAAATCCGGACGCAGAAAGCCGATTCCCTCTGACGAAGTGCAGCGCTTCGAGTGCGACAGCGTCATTCTGGCCGTGGGCGAGACCTTCGACCAGGACTTCTGCCGCGCCTCCGGCCTGGAACTCAAGGAGGAGGGAACGATCATCGTCGATCGCTTCACCTACGAAACCAGCCGCCGCAACTTCTATGCCGGAGGGGACGTCATCACCGGTGCGTCGAATGTGTCGAACGCGATGAGTTGCGGCAAGCAGGCGGCGCAGAAGATGGATGAGCGCCTGATGGGCGAGTCGCGCTGGGAGCGGATCTTCCCCGACTTCGAGTACAGCCGCGCCGCGCCCGGAGAGCCGAGCCTCAGCCGGCGCCACACGGCGTGCGCGGTGCCCGCCGCGGTAAGGGTTCATTCGCAGCAGGAGGTGGTTGCAGGTCTTGATCCGCAGGAGGCGCTGGATGAATCCCGCCGCTGCCTGCGCTGCGATCTGCGCGCCACCGTGGGAGCTAATTAAGAAAGGATCGCCATGCCGACTAAAACGATTTCCGTCCGAATTGATGGGGAACTGGTGACCGCCAACGAAGGCCAGACCATCCTGGAAGCAGCCCACGCCCACGGCAAGCGGATTCCCACGCTTTGCTACCTGAAGGGGCTAAGCGCTGTGGGCGCCTGCCGCGTTTGCATGGTCGAGCTGGCGGGCACCGATCGCCTGCTGCCGGCCTGCACCACGCCCATCCAGGACGGGATGTCGATCCAGACTGCCTCGGCCAAGCTCACGCTCTACAGAAAGATGGCCGTCGAACTGCTGCTGGTGGAGCGCAACCACATCTGCTCGGCTTGCGTCTCCAACGGCCACTGCGAACTACAGGCGATGGCGCGTGAGTTGGGCATCACCCATGTACGCTACTCCTACAACAATCCGCGGCTCATCGTCGATATGTCCCACCCCCGCTTCGTCCTCGATCAGAATCGCTGCATTCTCTGCACGCGTTGCGTTCGGGTCTGCGCGGAGGTGGAGGGCGCGCACGTCTGGGAGGTGGCCTCGCGCGGCATCTACTCGCGCATCGTCAGCGACCTCAAGGACGATTGGGGCCACGCGGCCAACTGCACCGGCTGCGGCAAATGCGTCCAGGCCTGCCCAACGGGCGCGCTCGCGGAGAAGGGCTACTCAGTGATGGAGATGGTCAAGCAAAGCGACGCCCTCAGCCGCCTCGCCAAACATAAAGCTGTTCCCGTTTAAAGCGCGCATTGAGCATGATGCGCGCTCACTCCTGATCCCTGTTACTGCGCCTCGACAATGGCAATATAAGTGGCCGAGCTTGTGGAAGTGAGCTGCGGGTCCAACTGGCCAGTGGTGGTCGAGTCAAAGGTGAACGAGGCGAAGTAGGGGCTGTTGGAGCCGGCCTCCAGCAGCAAATCGCCGGTCGAGTCGTAGGCCAGACCAAGCGGCAGAACTCCCACCGTCGCGCTGCTGCCGGTCGTCAGCGAATAGCTTGAGCCGCTCGCCGTCACCTCAAATCCGGTGATGTTGCCCGCTGTGCTCGCGCCAGTCCCGTTGGCGACATAAACGTAATCGGGCGAGGAGACGGGCAGAATGAATTTGGGCTGCATTCCGCCGCTAGCGATGGGCGAGCCGGTGGCGTTCACCAAAGAAGATGCGCTCAGGGAAGCGTAGGTAAAGGCGCGCAAGCCTCCGGAGCCGGAGACCGCCAGCGTCTCGCCGATATAAAACAGTCGGCTGCTGGGGTCCACAGCCACCGAAAGCGATTGACCGCCGTGCAGCACGGGAATCGTTGCAGCGGTTGGCTTGGAGCCAAAGGGGCTTGCCGCTGAAGACGCGTTGAACGGCACAACAATCGTGCCGCCCTCGCCGAGCGCCACAAAAATGTTGCTGTTATCCGGCGAAATCACCATCTCTTCCACGGTGGCGTTGGCCACGGTAAAAGATGCCGACGGCGCGCTGCCCACGGTGCTGATGGGTGCGCCGGTGGAGGAGTTGAGGGCTACGGCGGCCAGCGTTACTCCGCCTCCGCTCAGGGATGGAATCGCCTCGATCAGCCACGAGCTGGTCGAATCCACCTGCACGGCGGCGGCAAGGTCCTGGTCAACGCTCACGACGGTCCCCAGCGCGCCGCTGCTGATGGGATAAGAAATGATGCCGCCGCTTGTGCTGACCACGAGAAAGTTGCCGTTGGGCGCGATGGCCATGGCGGTGGGAATGACGCCCGTGGACAAATCAGTCGGGCTGCCGGAGAGCGCCGTCAATGTTCCCGATACGATGGATTCGCCCACAATCTGCGGCGTCGCTCCCGCGTTCAGAAGATAAAAGTCGCCGCTGCTGGCGCTGCAATTTGTGGTGCAGGTGGTGGTCTTGGTTTTGTTCGGCGGCTGCCAAAAATCTCCGCAGCCCGCCACAAACGGCGCCGCCGCCAACAACAAGCATGCCCATCCACCAACCTTCATCGCCGCTCCCATTCCGCCGTTTCAACCCTTGCAGTACACAAGAATCTTCTTCCAGCCTATCGCCTGAGCGCACATTCTGTCTTGTACTGCTAGACGCATCCAGAGGAAAGTTCGCTTGCGGCTACTCCTTGCGCAGCAGCGGCGCCAGAGCAGGCAGCAGCGTCCGCGCGATGATCTCCGCGCCTTTGGCCGTGGGATGAATCCCGTCCGGCTGGATTGTGCCCTGCGCATGGATCAGGTCCTTGTAGATCATGGGCACAAAAGCTGTGCGGTGCTTCTGCGCCAGGTCGCGGAATGTCTGCTCGAATTGCTGGATGTACTCCTGGCCGTAGTTAGGCGGCAGCGTGATGCCGGCCAGCAGAACTTTGATGTGCGCAGATTCCAGAGCCGTCAGCACCGCGTCGAGGTTGCGGCGAGTCTCTGCCGGAGGCAGCCCGCGCAGGCCGTCGTTGCCGCCGAACTCGACGATGACCACCGCGGGATGCAGCAGCAAAATCGAGTGTAATCCGGCGATGGCGTCCTTGGTCGTGGCGCCGCTCGTGCCCTGATTGTTTACCCTGTAGTGGTAGCCGCGCGCCTCCAGGTCGCGCTCCAGTGCATCGGGAAACGATTGCCCGCGCTCCAGTCCGTAGCCCGCGGTGATGCTGTCGCCATAGCAGACGACGAGCGGCCGCTCCGCCGCTCGCAGCGGCGCGGCGCATAGAATCAGAGCAAGCGAAACAATCAGGCTGCGGCGAAGATTCACATTCGCAGTGTAGCGCATAGGCGCGGGAATATCACGCTCGATCTTCGCTCTATAGCAGATAGACACCTGCTATCGCATTGTGCAAGAATCACGCTCATGATGCTGCGCCGGTCATTGGTCCTGCTGCTTGTCGCTCTTTCACCGCTTGCCATCTTCGGCAGCGGCGCTGAAAAACTTCGCCGCGTCCACTTTCAAGAGGTCGATACACTCTTCGCGAACCCCGGCGAGGGATGGATGGAACATTCCAGCCAGTCCGCGCGTTTCCCCAGCTCTGTTACATATCTTCGACTTGATTGGGCCTACTTTGAGCCGCGCGAAGGCCAGTACGACTGGAAGCTGATTGACGACGCAATCGTTGCGGGCAAGCGGCGCGGCTCCGCCATTGCCCTGCGCATCATGACGGCCAACGCGCACAGCGCGGGATACTACAGTTCGCCCAAGTGGCTCTTTGACAGCGGCTGCAAGGGCTTTGAATATCTGGTTGGAGGAGACGATCCGACCAGCGGCGGGGCGCGCATCCCGCGCATCGAACCCGACTACGCCGATCCTATCTACCTGGCAAAACACGACGCCTTCATCGCCGCTCTCGGCAAGCGTTACGATGGCGATCCCAACGTCGAGTTTCTGGACATCGGCTCCTATGGCATCTGGGGCGAGTGGCATACGACGCATCCGGCGCCTATTGCCGTTCGCCAACAGATCGTCGATATGTATCTCCATGCATTCAAGAAAACGCCGCTGGTCTTTATGTCCGACGACAAGGATGTGATGAGTTATGCGCTCGCTCATGGAACAGGCTTCAGGCGCGATGGCGTCGGCTCGCCCTGGCACGCGGAACACTGGATCGGCTCTCCCGCATACAGCGGCGTTCAGGGCATGGCGGATACATGGAAGAAAGCGCCGGTCGTCTTTGAATGGTTTGGAGATTACGCTTACATGAAATCAAAGGGCTGGTCCTTTGACGCAGCCGTCCAATTCATGCTCGATAACCATGTAACCATGATCAACGACAACATCGGCAAAGTGCCGCCGGCGGCCATGCCGCAACTGGAGAAACTGGGCCGGTTGGCCGGCTATCGATTTGTGCTGCGAGATTTGTCGCATCCATCTTCCGTCAAGCGCGGCGACTCACTCGATGTGAATATGAATTGGGAGAACGTGGGCGTGGGAAAGCTCTATCGCGCCTTCAATCTTTCCTTGTCGTTGCGCAACGCCTCTGGACGGGCCGTTGTTATCGTCGCCAATGCCGATCCGCGGCAGTGGCTGCCGGGCTCTCGCGACCTCTCCGCATCGATGCGCATCCCTTCCAATTTGAAGCCTGGGGAGTACGATCTCGAAGTTGCGCTCACCGACCCTGCAAGGCAACACGGGCCTCTCAAACTGGCAATCGACGCGCCGGAAAATGAAGGCTGGTATCTCGTCAGCCACGTCACTGTAAAGTAATGAATCATGGATGCGCCGGAGCGGCCCGTGCGCGTACTATCAGCCCCAGCGAAACAATCCGTGAGCGGCAAACGTACACAACTATAGTGCAGCGAAGCGCGGCGCAGGATCAGGGAGGTCAACAATTTGATCGAGGTTCGGGACGCGAAGAAGTGGATTCAGAATGGCGCGCGGCGCGTGGAGATTCTCAAGGGAATCACGCTCACCATTCCCGCTGGGCAGTTTATCGCCATCGTGGGCGCCAGCGGCAGCGGCAAGAGCACGCTGCTCGGCCTGATGGCGGGCCTCGACACGCCTAGCAGCGGTGAAATCTGGCTCGATGGCGCGCCGATACACAATCTCGCCGAGGCCGAGCTGGCCGCGGTGCGCGGCGCCAAGATCGGCTTCGTCTTCCAGTCCTATCAGTTGATCCAGACGCTCACGGCTATGGAAAATGTGCTGCTCCCCTACGAGCTGAATGTCGAAGGCAGCGGCCTCAAGCAGGCGCGGCGGCTGCTCGATGAAGTGGGCCTCACCGAGCGCGTGGACCATTATCCAGTGCAGCTCTCCGGCGGCGAGCAGCAGCGCGTGGCGTTGGCGCGGGCCTTCGTCGTCGAACCGCCGATTGTGATGGCCGACGAGCCAACAGGCAATCTTGATTCGGCCAACGGCAAGCTGGTGCTTGATCTGCTGCTGGAGCGCAATCGCAAGGCGGGCACAACTCTCGTGCTGGTGACGCACGACCCTGAAGTGGCCAGCCGCGCCGACCGCAAAATTGTGCTGCGCGATGGACTCATTGTCGAAGACAGCTTGGCGAACGGGCAGGCTCGGCATGGCTAAGCGCGCGTTGAGTTGGAAGCGGGCCGGCAGCATCGGCTGGCGCGATCTGCGCTCAGCGCCGGGCAAGTTCTGCTTCGTAGTGCTCTCGGTCGCAGTCGGCGTGGCGGCGCTCGTTGGCGTACGCGGCTTCAGCGACAGCTTCCGCCGGACGCTCTCCACTGAGGCGCGCTCGCTGATGGCCGGCGATCTGAGCGCGCGCCTCTTTCATGAGCCGACGGCCGAAGAAAAAAGCAAACTGTCGGCGATTATCGGCACTAGCGGAATCCGCGCTACCTGGGTTACGGAGACGGTCTCGATGGCCTCCGCGCCGCCGGAGCCAGTGCCGCTGCTGGTCTCGCTCAAGGCCGTGGACCCGGCGGAATATCCCTACTACGGCGCAGCCGAATTGCAACCGGCGATGAGTTTGCAGCGGGCGCTTGACGGCGATTCGGCGGTAGTGGCCGATGAGTTTCTCATCCGCCTCAACGCGCGCGTGGGCCAGACGCTGCGCCTGGGCGGCAGAGACTTTCGCATCAGCGCCGCGCTCAAGCAGGAGCCGGATCGCATGAGCGCCGGAGCAGGCTTTGGCCCGCGGGTGATGATCTCGCAGGCCGCCCTCGCGCGCACCGCACTCGTCTCTGCCGGCAGCCGCGCGACGCAGCGGCTCTTACTCAAGCTGCCGCCGCACACCGACGACGTCGCACTGCGCAAGCAGTTGGAAGCCGCGCTGCCAGACGCGCAGGTAATGGATTTCCGCGAAGGCAATCCGGGGCTGAACAAGGGCCTGGAAAACGCCACCGCGATTCTCAGCCTCATCTGCCTAGTCGCCATGGTTCTGGGAGCAATCGGCGTCGCCATGGCCATGCACGCTCACCTCGAACAGCGCATGGATATGCTCGCCATCTTGAAGGCCGTGGGCGCGAGTTCTGCCGATCTGCTGCGCATCTTTCTGCTGCAAACGCTGGCTCTGGGGCTGGCCGGCGGCTTGCTCGGCGTGGCTGTTGGCGTTGGCGTAATGGCCGCGCTGCCGGCGGTCTTCGGCACTCTGCTGCCGGTTCACGCGCAGCTCGAATTTCCCTGGCGCTCGGTCGCGGCCGGCCTGGGAACGGGCCTGCTGACCACGCTGCTCTTCTGCCTTCCGCCGCTGCTCGACGTGCGTACTGTGCGTCCCGTGCTGGTGCTGCGCAGGCTCGTCGAACCAGGGCCGGATAACTTCCTTGCATGGCTCGCCCGCTGGTGGGCGCGCCGTCTGCAACTCGGCCTATCTGTCATCGTCATCGCCGCGCTGGGCGCAATCGCCTGGGCGCTCTCCGACTCCGCCACTGTGGGCGGATGGTTTGCGTTTTTGTTTACCATCGCGTTAATAGTACTTCTGATATTGGCGGCGGTAGCACTCTGGACGCTGCGCTTCCTGCTCAATCGCGTACGCTTGCATCTGCCGTCCTTTCTGCGCCACGGGCTTTCCAATCTCTATCGTCCGGGCAATCAATCCGCCGCGGTGATGGCCGCCTTGGGAACTGGCGTGATGCTGATCCTCGCTGTCTATCTGATGCAGGCCACGCTCCTGCGCGAGATCCGCGAAACCGCAGCGCCCAGCCTGCCCAATGTTTTTCTTGTTGATGTGACCACCGACGAGGCAGCGGGCGTGAAAGAACTTTTTGCGCGCCAGCCCGGAGTGAGGCAGCCGCTCGATCTCATGCCTGTTGTGCAAGGCCGTTTTATTTCGCTCAACGGCAAGCCGCTCGATCAGCTCAAGGGGCAGCATTTTCCGCAGCGGATGCTGGAGCACGCCGAGTTGAGCTGGGCCGATGCTGCTCCCGCGGGCGACAAAGTGACGCAAGGCAAATGGTGGACGAGCGCGGAGGCGGCGGAGTTGGCCGTCAATGAAGGCGTGGCGCAGCGGCTGCATCTGGGCGTCGGCTCGGCGGTCGAGCTGGAAATTGGCGGCGTGGCGCGCGCGCTCCAGGTGGCCGCAATCTATCGCGCCGATGGGCAGCACCTCGGCGCCCGCGTCGAGTTCATGCTGCCCTCCGGCCAACTCAAGGACGCGCCGGCCGCATGGTACGGCGGCGCGCACGTCGATCCCCATCAAGTCGCTGCCATCGAGCGCGCGCTCTTTACGGCTTATCCCACAGTCACGATCATCAACCTCGCCGATGTGCTCGAGCGCATTGAAGGCGTCGTAGATCAAATCACGTTTGTCGTGCGCTTCCTCGCCGGCTTCTCCATCTTCGCGGGGCTGATGATTCTCGCTTCCAGCATCGCCAGCACGCGCTTCCGCCGGATGCGCGAAGCGGTGGTGCTCAAGACGCTGGGCGCAACGCGCATGAGAATCGTGCGCACCTTCAGCGTGGAGTTCGGTGTGCTCGGTCTGCTCGCCGGTTCGGTGGGCGTGGTCTTCGCCAATCTGCTCACGAGGGTGCTGCTGCGCAGGCTCGATGTGGGCTACCACATCGAGTGGCGCGCCACGCTGATCGCGCTCGTGGGAACGGCGCTGCTGGCCACGGCCACCGGCTGGATCGCCAGCTATCGCATCCTCGGCCTGCGCCCGCTCGAAGTGTTGCGCGAAGAATAAAGACAGGGAACAGGGAAGAGGGATCAGGGATCAGGAAAATCCCGGCGGCTGTTCCCTATTCCCTGTTCCCTGTTTCTAAAACTCCTCCGTCGATTCCACCGCGGGCAAGATATCGTCTTCGCGGGCCATCCACACATAGAGCGTGGGTAGCAGAAAAACTCCGATAACAAGGTTGGCGAGCAATCCGCCGACAATCACAATGGCGAAGGGCCGTTGCGAGTCGGAGCCGATCGCGTGCGAGAGCGCGGCCGGCAGCAGTCCCAGTGTGGCCACCAGCATCGTCATCATGATGGGCCTGAGGCGCAGCACCGCGCCCTCAATGGCGGCTTCGACAATGTGCTCCCGTGTCAACTCCTCCATCCCCTTGCGGCGGGCGCGCAACTGATTGATGTATTCAAGCATGATTACGCCAATTTCTACCGATACGCCGAAGAGCGCCAGGAAGCCGACCGCCGAGGAGACTGAGAAGTTGGTGTGGGTGATGAAGAGCGCAAATGGTCCTCCGACAGAGGCCATGACGACAGAGACCAGAATGAGCATGGCCCACTTGGCCGAACGGAACATGGTATAGAGGATGAGGAAGATGGCCAAAACGGTGACCGGAACGACTATTCCCATACGCTTGTCGGCGCGCTTCTGGCTCTCGTACTCGCCGGCCCACTCAAGGTGATAGCCGGCAGGCAGCTTCACGTTCTTGTTCACTTTTGCCAGGGCTTCCTCGACGGTGCTTCCCAGGTCGCGTCCACGGACTGAATACTTGATGGCGATGTAACGCTGTCCGCCTTCGCGATAGATCTCCTCGGCGCCGTCGTCAGCAGAGACTTTGGTCAACTGCGCCAGCGAGACGCGCTCGCCGGAGGGCGCCATCAGGCGAACGCTCTCGATGGCCTCGCGCGTCGAGCGATACTGCTGCTGATAGCGCAGAGTCACGTCGTAGCGCGCCTCGCCCTGCTGTACTTGCGTAAGAGCGTTGCCGCCTACGGCAGTCTGCACGGCGTCCTGAATGTCGGCCACATTGATTCCCCAGCGGGCGGCGGCGTCGCGGTCCACGGCGTAGTTCAGATTGGGCTGACCGATGATGCGGAAGATGCCCAAATCCTCGATGCCCTTGACTGCGGCCATCTGTGCCTGAACCTCGTCAGCCTTCATTTCCAGAGTGCGCAGGTCGTCGCCGTAGAGCTTGACGGCCAACTCGCCCTTGACGCCGCTCACCGCTTCTTCCATGTTGTCGGAGATGGGCTGTGAGTAGTTCCACAGAACGCCGGGAAACTTCTCCAGTTCCTTGTCCATGGCGGCGATCAGTGCTTCCTTGTTCTGGTGGAAGATGGGTCGCCACTGCTTTTTGGGCTTGAGATCGACGAAGTACTCGGTGTTGAAGAAGCCTGTGGTATCGGTGCCGTCGTCGGGGCGTCCGGTCTGGCTGACCACCTGCGTGACTTCGGGGAAGCTGGCCATCACTACGCGCGCCTTGTTGGTGAAGTCGATGCTGTCGGTAGGGCCTTCGCTGGGCGGCAGCGTGCCGCGCACCCAGATAGAGCCTTCGTCGAGATGCGGCAAAAACTCCGAGCCGATGGGTCCGCCGAGGGTGAGATAGGCGGCGATGGCGAAAAGGGCAATGGCGATTCCCAGTGTGGTGCGGCGGTGTTCGATGGCCGCGCGGACCGCCGTGCGATAGTGCTCCGTGAGCCAGAGCATGAGAGGGTTATGCCACTCCTTTGCACCCTCGGGAAAGATCAGGCTGGCCATAACCGGAGCAACGGCGACAGCGAAGACCAGCGCGCCCAGCAAAGCGAAGCAGACGGTCCAGGCCATCGGCTTGAAGAGACGGCCCTCGACGGCCTGGAGGGTGAAGATGGGCAGGTAAGAGGCGATGATAATGCCGCGGGCGAAGAAGACCGGGCGCAGCACCTCGTGGGCAGCGTTGCGGATCTTCTGCGCCGGAGTGTGGGTTTCGTCGCGGAGCGACAGATGGCGGACGATATTCTCGATCATCACTACCGAGCCATCGACCACCATGCCGAAGTCCAGCGCGCCCAGCGAGAGCAGGTTGGCGGGAATGTGGGCGAGGTCGAGACAGATGGAAGCGAAGAGCAGAGCAAAGGGGATGGTGAGCGCAACGATAATCGCGCCGCGTATATTGCCGAGGAAGAGAAAGAGAATGATGGAGACCAGAAGCACGCCTTCGGTGAGGTTGTGCTCGACGGTATTCAACGTGTAACGGACAAGATCAGAGCGGTCGAGGAAGGGCACAACCTTCACGCCCTTGGGCAGAATGCCGGAATGATCCTTGTCGCCGTTCAGCTTGTTGACTTCAGCGTGAATGCCATCGAGAACCGGATCTGAGTCGTCGCCCTTCTGCAAGAGAACGATGCCTTCAACAGTGTCGGGATTGTCAATGACCTGCCTGTCGTCAAAGATTTTCTTGCCGTCGATGATCGCATAGGGCTTGGAGGATTTGCCGATCTGGCCGAGGCGAATCTTCGGCCCCTGCGCCACGCTGGCGATGTCTTTGATCTTGATCGCCGCGCCATTCGTGGTCTTGACGACGGTGTTCTCAATGTCCTGCACACTGGTGAAGAGGCCGAGCGATTGCACGTTGATTTGCTGCGCGCCTTGCTCAATGAAGCTGCCGCCGCCATTGGTGTTGTTGTTTGCAATCTGCTGCTCGACCTGCGCAATGCTCAATCCATACGAGACCAGCTTCTCCGGGTCGAGCTTGATCTGATATTCTTTCGTCGGTCCGCCGAAGCTCGACACATCCACAACGCCGTTGACGCCCTTGAAGGATTTCTCCAGCGTCCAGTCTTCCAGCGATTTCTTCTCCATCACGTCGAAGGCGGGGTTCGTGCTCTCCAGCGTGTACCAGTAGATTTGGCCGACGGGACTCCAGTCTGTGCCCATCTGCGGCACAAGATTCGCGGGCAGATTAACTTGGCTCAGCCGCTCCAGCACGTGCTCACGGTTGACGTCGCTGGTGGAGTCGTCGTCGAAGATCAACATCAGGCTCGACAAGCCGGCCAGCGTCGTCGAGCGCAAATGCGTCAGATGCGGAATGCCGGCCATTTGAATTTCGACCGGCACGGTAACCTGGCGCTCGATCTCTTCGGCGCTGCGGCCCGGCCACTGGGTGATGATCTGCACGTAGTTGTTGGCCACGTCGGGGTAGGCTTCGACCGGAAGATTGCGAAAGCTGACGATGCCCCACGCGGTGAGCACCACCACGCCGCCGAGCACCAGCCAGCGGTTCTTGAGCGCGAAATCAACGAGTGCGCGAATCATTAGGTGCGGTCCTCCAGTTTATGAGTCATTTCTGGCTGTGTGCAAGGTGACTTTTTCTTGAGGAAAAAGTCACTCAGCTGCATAGGCCTCGTCGGACAGCAACTGGCGGACCGCACTATTGGTTCCCCGCGGTTTCGAGTAAAAGTGCGTTGCCAACCACTTGCTGGCCGGGCGCGAGGCCAGAGAGAATCTCCTGGCGATTGCCATCGAGCATCTTTCCGGAGCGAACCTCTACGCGCTTGAATTGATTGCCGCCTGCCGGCTGGAAGACCCAGTCGCGGTCGTGCAAATGCAGCACCGCATCCGCCGGAACCACGGCGTGCGTCTCCTTGTTGTGGCTGGTAAAGGTGGCCGTGGCAAACATCCCCAGCTTGAGAAAACCGGGATTGGCAACCTCGATACGCACCTTGGCCGTGCGCAGCGCGGGATCGAGAACGGGGCCGATGTCGCTGATGCGCCCGCTCAACGGGCGGTCCGGCCATGCGTTCAGCTTGATCTTCGCTTCCTGGCCCAGTTGCAGCTTGGGGATGTCATTCTCGTATACATCGCAGACGATCCAAACGACGGAGAGATCGGCAATGGTAAAGGCCGTCGCCGAGCCGGAGAGATTCACGCCCGCCGCCGCCGCATTGGTCACGTTCTGCGCCACAATCACGCCGCTGATTGGTGCGTAAACATTCACGATGCTGCTGGGATGATCCTTGTCTACGCCCAGCGTCTTCAGTTGCTCCTCGGCCGCGTTGAGGTCGGCCTTGGCGTCTTTTTCCGCGTCTTCGGCCTGCTCCAGTTGAGCCTGCGCGATGGCGCCGTGCTTGAAAAGGTCTTCGGCGCGCATATAAGCCATCTCGGCCAGATGCTCGTCGTTGTGCGCTTTGATGAAAGTGTCGAAGGCGTTGGTGATATCCGGGCTTTGCACCTTGATAAGCAGTTGACCCTTCTTCACGTTGTCGTCGAGCCGCGCCTTGATCTCCACCACGCGGCCATTAGCCAGCGAGATCACTGGAACCTCGCGTGAGACATCGGGAAATACACTGCCGGTCGCGCTCAACTCGGCGGCGGATTCAACCTGGCCGGCCGCGGTGACGGGAAACTTGGCGGCATCGTTGGCGTCGATAGTGATCAAATTCATATCGGCCACTTGAACGACTTTGGCCGCCGGCGGCGCGCTATCGCCTTCATCCTTGCTCTTGCAGCCAGTGATTGCGAGGCCCATCAGCGCGGCCAGCGCAAGAGCGATTGAAGTCTTGCGAATTGGATTCAGCAAAGAAATAATCATTGGATTACCTCGCGTCCCACAGCCAGATTCAGTTGCCCTGCCGCGGTCAGATAAGAGCCGATCAATTGCACATAGGCCAGTTCGACGGCGCGATAGTCGCTCTGCGCATTGAGAAAGTCCATCAGCGAAGCGCCGCCGTGCTCGTAGGAATATGTGACAGTGTCGCGCACGCGGAGCGCCTGCGCCTTGTATTGGTCTCTATAAGGCTTGAGCAACGCGATGTTGCTCTCCACTTGCGCGTAAGCCGAGTCCACGTCGCTGAAGACCTGGGCGCGCGCGGCCTCGGTCAATTGCTGATTGCGGCCAATGTCGATTTGCGTGCGCTGCTTCTCGCCCTGGTTGCGGTCGAAGATGCGCAGCGGAAGATTCACGCTGGCGCCCAGCGTGTCTCTGCCAAAGGGATTGTTGAATGCCGGATTATAGGAGTACCAGACGCTCCAGGTCGGATCGGCGGAGCCATTGGCGATGGCCAGCTTGTGATTGGTCTGCGCCTGTTCGATAGACTCCAGCGCGGCTCTCAAGTCAGGTCGCTCGTCGAGAGCAACCTTGCGGAAATCTTCCAGAGGCTTCAAATCGTCAGAAAAATCAAACGCTCCGGTCACATCGAACTGTTCCACCGGAGTGCGTTCGTTCAGAAGTTGCTGTAGTTGAATTTTGGCGGTGCGTAGATTGACGATGGCCGATTGAATCTCCACTTCGTATTGCACCCGCAATAGTTCGATGCGGTCCAGGTCGATCTGCGCAATGTTGCCGGCGTGGAAGCGGTCGCGGCTGATCTTGATGATGTTGTCGTAGTAAGCCAGATCGGCCCTGGCCAGTTCCAGTACTGCCTTTGCTTCAAGCGTATCCACAAAGGCCGCGCGCAGGTTGAAGATCAGGTTGCGTTCCAGATCGATGTGCTCGGACTGGGCAATCCGCGTCCCTTCCTGCGCGCTCTGCAAGCGCAGATTGCGCTTGTGCTCGCGCTCGTGCAGGTAGGCGATGCTGGGAACCAACTGCGCGCCGGTCAAGGGCTGCCAGTGCGTTCCCTGTCCGGGAGCGCTGTGCGGTGCAATTTGGATTCCGTCGGTTGATAAGCCAACCGTGGGATTGGGACGCAGAAAGGCCGTCGTCTCAGCGGCCTTCATCTCGTCCACGCCGAAGGCGTCTGCGCGCAGCGCGGGATTGGCGGCCTCGAACTTCGCCTTCACCTGCTCCCAGCTCAAGGCAGTGCTCGCATTGTTCTGCTGCGAAAATCCGCAAGCCTGCGAAAGAATCAGCAGCACGCCCGCCGCGAAAATCAACAGAATAGAATTGAATCGCTTCATACACAGCCTATGCGCCGTGGTCTGCACGGCGGTCTCAGGAAGGAAATCGGCTCTATGTCTTCAGGAGGAGCGGGGCAACAAATCAGGCCGTCGGCGGAGGACGATTCTGAATGGAAGCCAGGGCCGGATTGTCTACCTGCAAGGCGGGCACGCGGCTGGGCGCGGCATAGCGCAAAAAGCTGAAGGTCAACTCCGCGAGAACCGGCGGTGGCAGCGCTGCGATAGCTGGAAAAACAGAGTGCGGGATGGCGACCGCGTAATCTTTGCGCTGGCAGCAGTCAGTCTCGGCAGGATTCTGCGCCGCCATCAGGTCGTCGGTCACAGAGATCACCGGCAGCAGAATCAGAACGACCACCGCCAGGGCGGCCAACTGCGTCCGCCGGCTCACTCCTTCGCTCGGAGCACGGCGCATCCACAGCCAGAACATCAGCGTGGCAAGCGCCATCCAAACAAGATTGAGTGCAAACTCCATGAGTAGTCCTGATTTTACACCAAGTGCGTTTGTCAAGGGTAAAGGCGCTTGGGGGCGCTGAATTTCTGCGCGCCCGCCTGCGCTTCCGACCGCCGGGTTTGACCTGCAATCCAGCCGCCCGTATCATCAGAAGTGGAGGTTGTGCGCGGAGCTAGTCTTCGCCCGCTTCCGGCCGGGCCTTTGCGGCCTGCGTCTCCAGAAGCATCTCTCCGGCGGAGTAGCTCAGATGGTTAGAGCGACGGATTCATAACCCGTAGGTCGGCAGTTCGATCCTGCCCTCCGCCACCAGATTTCCCCATTAGAATGAGAATTTTAGGAAGCCGTTCGCTTACCACCCTAAAAACGCTCATCCGCAACTCACCAGTGATTGCTACTGCACCATATCCGTAGACGGCTTCGCTGGCGGCGCAAAAAACGCCGTCAGCATCACGCCCTGTGCGTCCGAGCGGTCTTGGCTCCACCCTTGGCCGTGACGCGCTTGCCGAATCGCATGGCCGGCTCTTCAATCAACACGCAGGACAGGTGCGAAATTACGAGTGTCACAGCGCAATAGAGAAGGCCAAGCACAAGCAAAGGGACTTTTCCGTAAAGCAGAATCACCGTTGCCCACAAAACAGTCGCATGAAGAAGGTACATACTATACGAAATGCGGCCCAGATACTCAGGAACCGCGGTATCCAGCAAACGGCTGATGCGGCTGTGCTGGGCGAAAACCAGCACTCCGCAGCATGCCAATGGAGCCATGGCGGCCCACTTTCCGACGTGCCCAATTCCGAAGTACCCTATGATCACGGGGACTAGGCATAGGTACTTGAGCCACTTGGGTGTCTTGTGGTACAGCCGGGCGACCGCTTCGCTTTTCCAGGCAAGAATTGCTCCCAAAAGGAAAAAAGAGCCGTAGGCCAGCGCGGCCCCGAACTCCTGCCATACAGGGTGTTCCGGATGGTTATAAAGTATAAAGCCTGCCTTGGCAACCACGATGGTTGCCAACAGCGCTCCCCAAGGCCGCAGACGGGAGATCGTCCAGCAAACAGCTGGAAAGACGACCGACATCTCCATCTCGTAGCGCAGAGACCAAAAAGCCGTGTTGATCTTCGGGGTGGTGTCGATAGTAAATAGCTGGGAACTGATCAGGCTCCATGTGAGAGGGCTTTGCCAGGTCCGATAAAACCAAGGTGTTACGGGAAGCTGCGAGTAGAGCAGGCGGCTGGCCACCAGAATCGCTATGAGGACCGCTGCGGCATAAGGCACATAGATACGAAAAAAACGGCGCACAAGAAAAACAGAGTAGGATGGCTGTTTGCCAAGCCAGTATGGAATGGACAGAACGTATCCGCTGAGAACGAAAAACAGTGTCACAGGATTCCCGCCGATAATAGGCAGAAGGTACCAGTGCGGACGGGCGAATTCGTTAAACGCAGCATGAAAGTGAATGAAAACCACAGAAAGAGCGGCGAGTCCCCGCAGGGCATCGAGGGCGAGAATGCGCCGTCCGGGCGTCCTCTGGCTAAGTTGCCGTTCTATTGCTTCACCCACGATGGCCTTCCTTGCCTTTCTGGAGAGTTCCAGCACAGCGATCATATCAACCGGAATCTCCTTGTTGGGCGCCGATTCCAGAAAATTGTATCGCTCCTGAAACAGATAGCCGGACCAAAAGATCGTTGGCGTCGAAAAAGCCAGAGTTTGTTCAGGCTACGCTTGATTCAGGTATAAATACTCATATTCATCCGAGTCGGGATTGATGGCCAGCGTCCAGCCTGCGAGCTCACGGCTGATCAACTTGAAGCCATGATCTTCAATGCCAAATTTGTCCGCGCTAAGTTCTGCTCTTCTGTTGTGATTGATATGCAGAAAGTTCGCGTTGGTTATCCGTGCAATCTGGTCAATATACACACGGATCGTAGAGGGGGACATTTCAGCAAGGCTATACGAATTAAAAGACACGGCAGCGGACTTAGAAGGCATCTTCACTATTTCAAAGCTGGGCATCATGACAATTCCAGGAGCAAGAAGAGCCTCGTTGGGGAAGTTGGTTTCACCATAGAGGCTGATTTGAAGGTTTGGTAACGTCTTCATCAGGTAATACGTCGCAAGAGCCAACATCTCAGGAAGATCGAAGTCTATATACGTCACGCTGGGATTATCCCGATTCAAGTAGTATGCAAGTCCGCCATACCCTCCGCCAAGTTCAACAACGACTTGATTGCCGCCAGAAGGAAGCAATTGACTGATCGCATGAGAATAATAGTGTTGATATTCCCCGCCCTGCCTCACAAAAACACCATCCATGAAGTATCCGTAAGGATTTCCGACAATAGGCGATGCGAGAACATCGGCAGAATAAATATTATTCGTGCGCTTCCTCCACAAGTCAGACCGATGCAGGGCGTCACAAAGGACGAATTTTCTGTATATTCCCTTGATGTTCTCACCGAAGCACACTTTGAGTATGCTTGGTGAGAATCCCACCAGGCCAGTACCGCATGGGTCGCGGAAGAAATTCTGGTACATGCGCTGAAGCTCGCCAACATCCTCAGCAAGAAGAGCTTTCATTACAGGACCGAGATCCTGTTCGTAGATTGGAAGCCATTCATTACTGACGTTGAAAGCCTCACCGGCGTCTCGCTGATTGATCTTTGCCATCTTATAAGCTGCAATAATTCGTCTGAGGATGATTGAATCGTCTTGTGCGATTCCTGGACGCGGCGCGAACCAGGCCGGGACGAGTTCGGGACGGTAATTCGGGTCATTTCCAAATCTTTGCTCGCACAGCCTTATGGTTTTGTCTAGGTATTTGCGCCGGTCCAGCTTTTTTCTCACTGCGGCCAGCAGCTTGCGCGGCTTCCAAAGCAATGAATAGTTCATGTCGCCTCATTCCATCGCAATTATAACAAAAAGTATCTTAACCATCCGCTAGTCCCAACAAATGTGCTTTTGTGGCTGGTCGCGCGTAAGCCCCTCCCATGGAGGATTTCGTCTCTCTCTAGCAAGGGTTATAAAAGGCCACATACAGCTCCCACGAATAGAAAAGCACATGATAGGTTGAGCGAGATAAATTGAAAATTATTCATCGCATCATGCATATCTGCCAGTGAGTTGTTTCAAAGACACCTCAGTTCGACTTCTAGCCAAACCGCGGCTGTCGGGCAATCGCTGTTTCGTAGACACTAATCCACTCTTGAGCGTCGTCGCCGATGTCCAGGAGACTGCGGTCAAAATCGAGGGTCTGCGCGATCTCGCGCGACCGCGGCACAATTGTTGAAATCTCCTGGCTCAGCGCCGCCGCGTCATTGGGCGGGACCAGAAACCCGTTGACGCCATGGACGATCCTGTCAGCAAGCCCTCCGGTGTTGGAGGCGATGACAATCTTGCGAGCCGCCAGCGCTTCCTGCGCCACCAGGCAATACGATTCTTCCCAAATGGACGGAATTACCACCACATCCAGGCCGGCCAGGATTTCAGCGGCTGAGCCGTGATCGAATCGCCCATGAAACAAGATGTCGGGACCTTCGAATTGCTGCTTGAGAGTCTGGATGTAGGCCTCATCGCCGCCGCCATAAAAGTGAAGCGAGGCAGCAATGGGCCGCGATCGAACAAATGCTTCTGCCAGCACATGGCAGCCTTTATGAGCGCGCATCGATCCGATAAATCCAATCCGCGTGTGCGCCGGGTCTTCACTCACCTGGCGTACTGAATCCCTCAGAGGCCGAACATCGATCCCCCAGGGATGGAGGTGGATCAACTCCTTGGGATATCCTTCGCTTTCAAAGATAAGTTGAGTTTTACGAGAGATAGCGGCGAGATGCGGCCGCGCTCTTGCCACAAATCGCTTGATGCGGCGGCGGTGCGCGATTGCAGTGGCCAAGCGCCCAGCAAATCCGAAGCGCGCCCATTGAACATCCGCGCAGCAAAGCTTCGCGCACTGCACCACATTGCCATCGCAGTCGCGAAGAATGCCCGGGCAAAGAAGCCAGTAGTCAGGCAGAGTAATCACCAGCGGCAACCCGAATTTCTCAAGCCATTCAAAGAGGGTAGGGCCAAATCCTATAGCGTGCTGAATATGAATCACATCAGGACTGATCCGCTGGATCAGCAAACGAAGTTCGTCCTGCCACAGAGGGCCTCGAAAAGTGGCATAGCGAAGCTTATTGCCAAAACGGCCTTTTGGAGCGCGTTCAATGGGCACGACGAACGGCTGCAATTGACCCTTCGATAAGGCCTCGGATGTCTTTGCCGTCGCGGGAATAGCGACAGTAACATCGATACCTCTGCCAATCAGCGCCTGCGCCAGGTCGGCCGTGTATATCTCGGTCCCTGCATGGCTGAGCGGGTAAATCCCATGGGATATCTGCAAGACTTTCATGCAATACTCCAAATCATCCGGGCGAGAGGGTATTGTGCGATCGCAAGCGGCTAATAGCGACACAAGCAAGAGCAGCTGCATTTTGCTCTCTCTCTTTGTCAACCTCTATGGACCGTGCAGGCTGCCAAAAGCAGCCAGATCGCTTGTGAGTTACCCAACTTCCAAAGAACGAAAATACGGTTTGTGACAGGATTCCATGCACTGCGCGCGCTGAAATTCCGGGAGGCTGCACTCACCCGAACATACATGCTTTACGTACCCTCCATCGATAGTATGGAGCCATTTGATCAGGTTCGTCCGGGCCAGGCGGTTCACCTTCAGGAGACGCGCCAGCGACAGCCACCGGGATGCCAAACCGGGTGTGCACTCCTCAAGCAATTGCGCAGCCTCATCCCATTGCTCGCCGGCGATCAAATTCTTTGCGTATTCGATCCTGGAAGCCTCTTTCACGCGCTCGATTTCTTGCGGCTGGCAGCTTACGCGATTTCCCGCCATCTGGATGCTCGCCAAATCCGCCCGCGCCATCTTCAGATGATTCGCGGATTGATTCTGCCCCGTCTCGCGCCATTGATATAAGCCGATCTCCGATGATACAAAGCGCCAATCCGTTAACGCAATCTTCAGCCACAGAGTCAGGTCCTCCACGCCCTGGACGGCCCTCGATTCCTCAAACCCGCCGGCGTCAAGCAATGCCTGCTTCCGCACAAGTGCTCCACTGGGCGAGACATGAGCCTGTCTGTGCCAAAGATTGCCGAATTGGATGGGATCGAATCGCTCGGAATGGATGACTCCGGCATCCGGTGTTGCGTACTGTAGCTGAATCTCCGTCTTTCGAGGGAGCCAAAGATCATCGTGGTCGAGAAACGCGATCCACTCTCCCGAAGCGGCATAAACTCCCGTATTCCTGGCGGCTGCCTGCCCACAGTTAGGCCCTCGAATGACGCGCGTCCTGGGAAACCCGGCGGCGACCTCGGCCGTATGATCAGCAGATCCGTCGTCCACAACGATAATTTCAGAGATTTCGTAGCTCTGCGCCAGAATGCTCTGGATCGGATCGGAGATGAATTGCTCTGCGTTGTACGCGGGAATCACCGCGCTCACCGAAGTTCTGCCACTCTGAACTACCAATTCTTACCTCCAGACCTATCGCAAGAAATGAATACCTGCCAGCACCAATGGCCGCGCGATTCTACCTAAGGACATATTATCTGGCTGAGGTTCAGGGAGTTTCCACCGACGTGAGTTTCTTGCAAATCCAGATCAAATGCCAGCCACGCCTGTTGTCTCCGCTTCTTTGCGCGTCAGAACCAGCGGCCCAGGGTGACGAAGACCTTGCGGTGGCCGCCGTCGCCCACTGAGACGCCGATGGTCAGCAGGCCGATGGGTGAGTTGGCCACCACTCCGGCGAGACCATCCTGGCGGAGAATCGCGTTCGTCTCCGGCGACCATATCTCGCCAGCCTCATAGCCGAAGACGCCGTAGAGTCCATGTCCCAGGCCGGTGGGCAGAGCCGCCAGCCGATGCATATATCCGGCGCGAGCCAGGTAGGCGTCCGTGCCGCGATACTCGTCAAACGAAGATGCGGAGAGACGCATCGGCCCGCCGAGGGTAAAGCGGTATGGTTGTGCGACGTTCGCTCGCAAGTATGTGTTGACATCCCCGCTCAAGACGAAGACATTGCTCTCTTTCCACGTGTGGCTGCTGCTGAAGGTGAGCTTGAAGAGTGGCGCGTTGTCGCTGCCCACGGCATGGTAGAGCGCACCGGCCGAAGCTGACAGGCGAAAGCCGTTGGGCGAGATGACACCGGCTGTGGCTTCATCCAGGCTGAAGCGCAACTGCCCGGTTTGTGCGCTTCCATTCAGATCCGGCCCGCCGCCAGTGCCGGTGGTGAGGCTCCAGTTCGTCTGCTCGGCGCGCCACTCAGCTGAAATTTGCATCCGGTTCGAAAAAGTGCGGCCCGCCTCGATGCCCGCCTCGAGATTTTGCTGGAAGCGGTCGGCAACGCGCTTCTGATTTGCCCAAATGTAGATGGGCGCGCGCAGAAGGCTGGCGCGCGGCTCGAAGAAATAACCGTTGGGAGTCAGCAGACGGTAGTACTCGCCCTTGAGTGCGGTCATGTAGCCGATGCGGGCGTCTACGCGCAACTCGGAGCCAAAGCCGCCAAAATCCTGATCAACCAGCCGCAGCGCCATCTCTCCACGGGTGATGTTCGAGGTTGCGGCAGCCAACTCCGGCGAGAGAAGCAGAAAGGGAGGACCCGTGGGATCGCGGCGCAGTTGAATCAGCAGGCCGGTGTCGGGTGTGGGTGAGCCTGAAGTCGCCGTCTCTGGCTTGCTTCCCTCCGGCGCGGCCTTTGGGTTGTAGCTCTCCCAGTTGGCGGCGTATACCCCGTTCGACTGAATCTGCTGGAGCGCGGCGATGGTTGCGTCGGGCGTAATCGGCTTGCCTTTGAGAGGCTTCAGGTCGCTCAGAACCTCGCGCTCCGCGTCCGGCTCGCCTCCGTTCACGCGCACCTCGAGCAGCGGGCCGAGCTGGGAGCGGCTGCGGCTCGTGCGTGCCTCAATGTAGGTTTTCCAGCCCTTGTCGTCGAGGGCATAACGCAGCAGAGCGGCGCGGTTCGCCTCGGCGGCCTTGTAGCCAACCTCCACCAGCTGGGCGGCGCGCGCATAGTCTGTGCCGGAAAAGCCGCCCACCGGCACGTTGACCACCACATCGGCCAGTTGTTCGGCCTGCGCCACGTTGCGCGCAATACCCGCTGAAAAGGCGCGGTTGAGTACCCCGACAATGGAACTTGTGTCGGAATTGCTGATCGGCGCATCCTCCAGGTGAATGGCGAGGATGATGTCGGCGTGCAGATCGCGCTTGAGAACGTCGGTGGGCAGATTATCCAGAATGCCGCCATCGACCAGGGTGTGTCCGTTGCCGTCCTTCACCGGTGGAAAGACGCCGGGAATGGAGATGGAGGCGCGCACCGCCCGCGGCAGCGGCCCTGAGGCAAAGGTGATCGAAGTGAGGCTGTCCAGGTCCGTGGCCACGCAGCGAAAAGGAATGGGAAGCTGGTTGAAGTCCAGCTCCCGGCTGTTGTAGTCGGAGAGATTGCCGGCGAGAAACGCGGTGACGCCGCGATCGGTCAGCAGTGCGTTGCGCGCCGAAAACCCGTGGCCAAGCCCAAAGGAAAGCGCGCCGGGCAGTTCGCGGCGGTCCTGCCGCCGCCGGTAGCTCTCGGCGGTGTAGGGAGCTTGCAGCGTGAAGACGCTGGCAAAGGTATCGCTGACGGCCACCGCGCGCATCTGGGCGGGACTGCCGCCAGCAGCGTAAAAGGCCGCCACCATCGCACCCATGCTCGTGCCGGAGATGCGGTCCACCGGAATCTGATGCTCCTCAAGCCATTGCAGAATGCCGATGTGCGCCAGACCCAGCGCGCCCCCGCCCTCCAAAGCAACGCCTATAACGGCGCGACCTGGCGGCTGAACGGCCGGCAGAGCCGATTGAACCGTGGCCGGAGGATTCAGTGCCGGCGCCGGATTCTTGGCCTCCTGCGCCGCGGCGGCTGCCGGCAAAAAGGCGGCAAGCAGAATTGCTACGGATTGACAACGCACGGGCACACCCTCACACCCCCGCCAGCGCTGAGCAGGGAACGCCTCTCCGCCACACTCAGGCGGCGCGCGGTTTAGCGTGAAGAGCTCCAGCCCTATTTGGGCGAGGCCGGCGTAAACCCTTCGCGTCTCTGGGCCGGTTCCGGCTTCGGCTTCGGCTTCGGCGCCTTCTTCACTTCTTTTCTGCCTTTGTCTTTGCTTCCCATGTCTGCAAGTGTGCCATAAAACGGCGGTTCATGGAAAGTTCAATCGCCGAATCGCAGTGGTCAAAGCCAGATGGCGGAAGCCGATTCTTCGTCTTACTTATGATCTACGAAGAGATTTGCAAGGACGCTGCATTTCCAGACTTTTCGCAAGCCTCTGTGCAACGTGCTCGGATAAAGATTACAATTCTTCAAGAAAGAAAATGGCCAAAGCGAAGGTACGAATTTTCGAGGTTGCGTGCCCGGAGTGCTCCGCGATGCTCAGCATCGATGCCGCCACCGGGCTGGTGGTGAGCCACACTCCGGCGCCGCGCAAGCGGATGTTTGAGGATCTGGAGACGGCGGCCCAGGCGATGCGCGAGCAGGATGAGCGCACCGAGTCAATCTTCCGCCAGTCGGTCGAGGCGGAGAAAAACAAGGAAGACCTCTTCGAGAAGAAGTTTGCCGAGGCCCTGCGCAAGGCCAAGGACGCGCCTGACAGCAAACCGCTGCGCATCTTTGACCTGGACTGAACAGGCTGCTTTGCGGCGGAATCCCGCGGCTGATAGCCGCCCAGCGGGCGCAAACGGCATTTTTGAGCGATACTTGATGCACCGCTCCCGCCCTATGGAGCAAAAGGAGAAGAGATGGTGGTTGTTCCGCTTTCCCAGCCCGTGAATGAATCTGTAGATACCTTTGAGACCCAGGACTCCGAAACCATGAACTGGATCGGATTTGCCGCCGGCGGAACCCTCGCGCTAGCCGGTCTGCTGCTGCTCTCAGGCCAGCGCCGCGCCGGAATGGTGGCCGCCGCCTCAGGAACGGCCCTGGCCCTGCTCAACCAGCAGGAGACTCTGCGCTCCTGGTGGAATCTGCTGCCCGGTTACATCGATCAGACGCAGCGGGTGCTCAGCCAGGTGCAGGATACCGTCAATGAGGTCGCCATCAAGCGCGAGGCTCTGCGGCGCGTTCTGGCCCGGTAACGGCCTCTTGGAGTTTTGAACCAGTTGGCCAAATGGATTTCTCTGCCTTGATAAAGATGTGGCAGGCGGGTTTGATTTTGTCTTCGGCCAAATCTAAATCAGCCCTTTCAAGACCTTATTCCCAGCGAGATTTCTTCGTCACAGGCCCAGACTGATTGATCGCGGCCAACCGCTAACGCGGAACGCCGCGCCAACCATGCATGGATGGCGTTTGCGCCCGCTCATTTCGAATAAAACTA
>Ga0302319_10002665_pt1 | contig 38057 bp, 31 predicted proteins | sample Bog_T0_2_FD_203319 | JGI IMG/M metagenome (GOLD analysis project Ga0302319, IMG submission 203319) | Peat permafrost microbial communities from Stordalen Mire near Abisko, Sweden - Bog_T0_2 | ecosystem: Environmental > Terrestrial > Soil > Wetlands > Peat | place: Sweden: Abisko, Stordalen Mire... | reverse complement strand
AGAGACGACGACCCAAAGAAGTTTCTACTCTCCTGCCTCGGGTACACCTGGTCGTTTCGCTTCTGAAGCGGTGGCTGGCCGGTACGCACCAAGGCGGAGTGTCACACGAGCATCTGCCGTACTGCCTCGATGAGTTTACTTTTCGCTTTAACCGGCGGAAATCCAAGAGCCGCGGCAAGCTGTTTTTCCGTCTCGCACAACAGGCGGTCGATACCGGCCCGACGACTAACGCCCCGATCGCCAACCCCTCGAAGGCCCGCTCCGTACCGAAACACAATCTGTAGGGGCTACCTGAGTCAAGTGCATACCCAGTTGTCGCAATATCAGCTGAAGACCATCTATTTCGGTACTACTCCGCGCGAGCAGATGTACCGCACCGGCGTCATCGGCGCCGATTACCTCAACAGTTACAGAGAGTGGCTGGTTATGCAGTCCGGACTCCCGCCGTACCGGACTGAGGTCTTGAATCCCATGTTTCTCTACACTCGCAGCCCACGGGAACTGGCGCAGTATGTCCACTATGATTTTCTATCGCAGGCATTCCTGCAAGCGGCGCTGATTATTCTGGATCAGCATCCGAGACGGTGCTGCTTTACAACGAATACCAGCTGAACAACACCAATCCTTATGGAACGGCGTTCACCGCGGCGGCACGGATTCAGACCGGCTTCTCCACCTGGGGAATTCACCATATCACCGACTGGATCGTGCGTGTGGCCAATCTTTCCTGCAAGGCCAGCTGGTTTCAGAAATGGGCCGTGCACCGCAGGCTCCGCCCCGAAGAGTTTGGCGGCAGAGTCTATAACAATCTGGCGGGGCTGACCAGCTATCCCATCCATTCCGATCTGATGAACTCGCAGGCCCTGCAGACCGCGCTTCAGACCAATGGAAATGCGCTCCTGCCGCAGGCTTTCGTGGAAGGCTGTCCGCTGCACCCTTCGTATCCCGGCGGCCATGCGGCGGCGGCCGCCTGCGCTACCGTTTGCAAGGCTCTGTTCGAGGAGACTGCTCTCATTACCAACGCAGTGGATTCAAGCGCCGACGGTCTGTCGCTCGTGCCCTATACGGATACCGTTCTCACCCAGGGCGGCGAACTTAACAAGCTGGCATTCCTGATGGGCTACGGGCGCGACGGGGCCGGAATCCACTATCGCACCGATATCACGGCCGGACTGGAACTCGGCGAGGAAGTGGCGATTTGCTTCCTTCAGGATCAGGTCAATACTTTCACGGAGACGTTTCCCGGCTTCTCTTTTACCCGATTCGATGGCACTCCGGTTGTCATAACGCCGGGAGTCGGACCCTATGCGGGTATGAACCTGCTCACGCCGGGTTCCTGAGGGCGAAGGGCTGTCCACGCGATAATGGGAGCTGCAACCGCCCCATACCTTTCGTGCCCGAAATACCTCCTTCTCCCGCCAGCGCGCCTGCCGCGCTCGACATTCTCGAATGGCTCGCCGCCGATCACGACCGGCTGCAGCAACTGACGCCCGGTGATCGCGAACGGCTTCATAAGGCCGTCGCGCAGCTCTATAATCCGGACCCCAAAGGCCGCCGCGAAATGCTCAAAGCGGCTGAGCGCGAACGATCGGCGAAGAGAACCGAACGCGCGGATTCCGTGCTCCACGAAACCGGTATCCGCACGCTGCGTCGAAAAGCTGTTTTCACGACGCCCAATTTCTTTCCGCCATCGGACCAGGAAAACGCGGAACCCTGCGATACAGGCGCTCCCGAATTGCACCATTGTTACGTTTGCAAGCGGCACTATTCGGTGATTCATCATTTCTACGACCAGCTTTGCCCCGAGTGCGCGGAGTTTAATTTTCAGAAGCGTTCGGAACTGGCGGATCTGAGCGGACGCGTCGCGCTGCTGACCGGCGGCCGCGTCAAAATTGGCTATCAGGCCGGTATCAAGCTGCTGCGCGCCGGGGCCACGCTGCTTGTCACAACCCGCTTCCCGCGCGATTCGGCGCGCCGTTATGCGCGCGAAGCCGATTTCTCCGAATGGGGCCACCGCCTGCGCATCTTCGGACTGGACCTGCGCCACACGCCCAGCGTGGAGGCCCTCTGTCGTCACCTGCTCGCCACGCTGCCGCGCCTCGACTTCATCGTCAACAACGCCTGCCAGACCGTGCGCCGTCCGCCGGATTTTTACGCGCACATGATGCAGGGAGAACGCGCCGCGCTCGACAACATGCCGGAAGCGACTCATAAACTGCTGGGCGAATACGACGGTGTGCCGGGCGAATACGAAGATGTGCGAGGCGAAGCGCTGGCCGTTCGCGAAGGCATTGCAAAAGCCGCGGAACTCTCGCAGATCCCGCTCACAGCCGAAGATTTCGAGGCGGCCCACCATCTGTTCCCGGCGGGCGCTCTCGATCAGGATCTGCAGCAGGTGGATCTGCGCGGGCGAAATTCCTGGCGTTTGCTGATGGATGAAGTGCCGACGGTGGAATTGCTCGAAGTGCAGCTCATCAATGCGATCGCGCCGTATATTCTCAACGCCCGTCTGAAGCCGCTCATGATGCGCACGCCCGAACGGGACAAGCACATCGTCAATGTATCCGCGGTGGAAGGGCAGTTTTACCGGAAGTCGAAGACCACGCGACATCCGCATACAAATATGGCAAAGGCCGCGCTGAATATGATGACGCGGACGGCTGCGGCGGATTATCAGGCCGACGGCATCCACATGAACGCGGTGGATACGGGGTGGGTTACGGATGAAGACCCGGTGGAGATCGCCTCGAAGAAAACGGCGGAGCAGAGATTCCATCCGCCGCTCGATATCGTGGATGGCGCGGCGCGAATCCTCGATCCGATTATCGCCGGCATCAATACGGGGCAGCACATCTGGGGGCAGTTTCTGAAGGATTATAAGCCGACAGACTGGTAGCCACGCTTGCTGAACGTTTTCCTCCTTCACGCCGCCGAAGACGCCGCTTTCGCCGCCGAGCTGAGCGCATTTCTGGAAGCTGGCTGCGACGGCATCGCCATCGCGTCCGACTCGGCCATTCGTGCTGGCCAGGATCTGCTGTCGACGGCCGAGATGGTGGACGCCTCGGACGCACTGGTGCTGCTTCTTTCACCTGCCTCCAATCCACCGCGATGGCCGCGCGCGATCTGGCAACCCCTGCTGGCAGACCGTACACGACTGGCGTCTTTCCTGCTGGAGGAATGCACTTTCCCTTTGCTGCTACGGCGCGGCTCGGGCTTTTTCGATGGCGCCAACGCGCGCCTGCATGCCATGCGACAGCTGAAGCGCTGGGTCTGGGGAATACGACACGGCACCTCGCCCGCCATGTCTCTTTCGCCAGATCTGGAGCCGCTTTATCTCGCGCTCGCCGACCGCCCAGGCACGCTGACAACTTCAGGGCCGATGGCTAAGCGTTTCGCGCACCAGGCTATTCGCGATTTCGAAGCCGTCTTTTGGGTCGCGGCGCACGGCCTGGCGCTGACACAAATCGCCGGCGACCTCGGCTGGCAGCTTCAAATGACGCTTGATGGACCCATCCTCGATGGACCAATCGAGGACAACTGCCGTCGCATCCGCGAGGTGCTGGCAGCCCGACGCTGCCTTGTGGTGTTCGACGCGCCGGAGGTGCCAGTTGATGCGATTCTGCCGGCAGGCCGCACTTCTTTCTTATTCACCCGCGAGCCGGTGCGAATTGTCGAAGCTCCGCGTACCTTCGTCGCGGCCCGTGCGCTCGTAATGGCGAGAAGATTTGCCGAAGCCTACGAGATCCTTTCTGAACTCTTCCATGCCGGCGTTGAAACCGAGGCTTGTGCGCGCGAGCTGGTCTGGATTTGCGAACACTGGGATCGTGTGGAGGAGGCCAACGCGCTGCGCTTCCGTTTTCGCCCGGCTTCGGCGGAGCAGATGCGGCTATTCTAAGTTCGCGCCTTTGGCGGCTTCACAGCTTTGGCATTTTCCTGAGCTTGAACTGCAGGGTCTGAACCGTCATGGACTTCCGAAGCACCTCCTGGCTCGAGCATCGGAAACACATCGAACCGTCGGATGCGGCAAACGCGCGCAAGCCAGCGGCATCGGGAGTGACGTAACCGCTAAACTCCTTGCGGCGTATGCCGGTTCCCCGCACGAGTTCCCCCTCCAGCTTCACCGTCATCTCGTAATCCGCATGGACGAACCAGCGGGCGATACCCGCTGCCACCGTGGTACCGTCGCCGCCGACGATGGCGGCATCGCCGATATGCCCGCTAATTGTGTACTCGCCAATACAGATCTCAATCTGCAGCCAGGCATGCGGCAGCAGCCCGGACGGGAATTGGATGAAGCAACGCCCTGGGAGCTTCGATTACCAGCTGACCGTTCTCCAGCGTCGCCTGAACGTTGCGCGCATCGATAGGCGCACCAAGATCGAAGCGGCGGTAAAGGCTCTTGACTTCCACCCCCGTCTCTCCGCGTTTTGCGTCCTTCGCTTCCACAATGACCGCGCGCGATAGAACGACCACTTCCATGTCGGCCGCCGCAAAACCCGGCGTTTCGATTTTCATCGTGAAACCCTGGTCGTCTTCGGTCGTCTCCGCCGCTGGAATGAAGAAGAGTTCCTGCTCGGCCTGGAGCCAGTCTTCCAGATCCCCGCCCGGCGCGCCGCCACGTTTCCCGAACAACTCGAAGGCGAGTCCGCGGACCGCCTCCAGTGTCTTTTCCGCTTTGTCGAGAAATGGATTTACCACCGCCGCCATGCCGCCTTCCGCCTGGTGTACCGCGATTTTTGTCATATCCAACTCCTTTTGTTTCACGACACGCGAATGGCGATTTTCAGGACATTATCGTGCCGCGATTCGAACAACTCATACGCTCTTCCGATTTCCTCCAGCAAGAACATGTGAGTGATCAGTGGAGTCAGATCCACGCGACCCGATTCCACCAGCCGCATCAGACGATGCATGCGTTCCTTGCCGCCGGGGCACAGCGTGGTCACGATCGTCTGATCTTCCAGCCCCGCGCCGATGGCTTCCAGCGGCATTTTCAGATGGCCGGAATAGACTCCTACGCTTGAAAGCGTGCCGCCCGGCCGCAACACGCGCAACGCATTCTCGAAGGTTTCCTGCAGCCCCAGCGCCTCAATCGCACGATCGACGCCCGCGCCTTTTGTCAGGGCGCGAATCTTTTCCACCACGTCCGGTCCCGATTGCATGGTAAGGGTGGCACCGAGTTGTCTGGCCATCTTCAGGCGCGCTGGATCGGGATCGACCGCAATGATATCGGCCGCGCCCGATAGCCTGGCGCCAATGGTGGCACAAAGCCCGATCGGCCCCTGGGCGAAGATCGCAACCACATCACCTAGCCGTATGTTGGCGCGCTCGGCGGCCGCAAATCCCGTCGAAGCAATATCGGCGAGCAGAAGCACCTGCTCATCGGACAGCGAATCGGGAATGCGTGCCAGGTTCGCCTGCGCATGAGGGATCAGGACGTACTCCGCCTGCGTTCCGTCGATGATATTCCCGAGCTGCCATCCGCCGAGCGGACCTCCACATTGCGATCTGTCGCCACCAAGACAGGCTTCGCACTGACCACACGGAGTAATGGCGCCCACCAGTACCCGTTGTCCAATTTGGTAGCCTTCCAGGCCATCGCCCAGTTCATGAACGACACCGACGGCTTCATGACCGATCGTCAGACCTTCCTTTATGGGATATTCGCCGCGAACGATATGGATATCGGTGCCGCAGATGGTGGTCAGGCGAACCTGTATCACCGCCTGGCCGGTACCTGCACGCGGAATCGTCTTTTCTTCGAGCCCGAATTTTCCCGGACCGCGAAACACGTTGGCATGCATCGCGCCGCGCGGAAGCTGTTTGGTTTTTCGTTGTTCGAGTTCCAGAAGCATGGCCGTGGCCTCCCTGGCTGCACTGGTTTACAGCAAGCGGTAGACCGCAGCGTCAACCAGAGATATCAACCAGTTAGCCGCGGGGAATACACCTCACATGCGCGGCTTCGCCCGACTGCTGCACGTCTGCGTCAGGTCGCACAGGAGCCAATTCGCCGGTTCGGTATACTGACCCTGTCTGGCTCGCCATTCATTCCGCCCCCATGAACTCCAATCTGCTTGCCTTCGGCTTCCTCGAATACGTCGTATTTCTGCTTTCGACGACCTGCCATGAGGCGGCGCATGCGCTGGTGGCGAAACTGGGCGGCGACCCCACCGCCTCCGAGGGTGGCCAGGTTTCGCTGAACCCGATTCCACACATGAGGCGCGAACTTTTCGGCATGGTCATCCTCCCGCTGCTGGGAATCCTGATGGGAACCGGCCTGATCGGATATGCCAGCGCACCGTATAATCCGGCGTGGTCGATTCAGTATCCGAAGCGCTCGGGCCTGATGTCGCTGGCCGGTCCCGCGGCCAATTTCCTGCTGGCGATTCTGGCCGGGATTGCCATGGCGATAGGGCTCAGCACCGGTGCTTTCCAGCCCGATTCGGGCGCTGGCGGCAGCATTGTGACTGCGGCATCGTCCGACCTGATGGCCGGCGCAGCCACCATTCTCAGCGTTTTTTTCACGCTGAACCTGCTGCTCGGCTGTTTCAATCTTCTGCCAATTCCTCCGCTCGATGGCTTTGGAGTGCTCGGCCTGTTCACCAACTCGGAAGGGCAACTGCGCCTACAGCGATTACGCATGCAACTTCGCGGACCGTGGATGCTCGCCGGCATTCTGCTTGCATCGCGCTTGCTCGGTTACCTGTACGATCCGCTGCGCGAATTGGGCGTGCGGACGATTTATGGTTTCTACCGGGGTTAGGAACTGTCAGGTAAATAGCCCGGCCGGATTTGTGGGGCAGGTGCAGGCGCTCTGCGAAGTCAGGCCAAATATGGCGGCTATCGACGCAGTCCGCGCAGGGAACGGTCCAGCACAAATGGCGATATGCGAATACCCTCGCCATGAACGTGTCGGGTTAAGGGGTGACGTGCGACGCGGGTGACCCATTGGTAGCCATAGTCCAGCCCCCCGGCATTAAACCAATCTTGTGGGTATATAGCCGATAAGTGGATTGACGAGGACGGGCCACCAGTACGGCCAGATTGCTTCCCTGCGAACCGAGCGTTTCGATTCCCGACGTATGGCACAGTATAAGCAATTCGTTGGTCGATCGAAGCTGTTCCGGGTATTCCGCATGGAGTTCATCCACAGCGTTGGTGGTCGCCAGACTCATCTCTGCAGAGGCGGCGCCTCCGATAATAATCGGCACGTCCCGGCTCATTCGTTCAAATAGTGAATCGGGATTTTCGCCGAGAGGCGATAAATCCTTGGGTTGGACGATCAGCAGTCTTACCGGCTCGGAGGGCCCGGCTTGAGTCGATCTCTGGTGCCAGATCAAGAGCGAGGACTCGTCCAGCGGCATCACGTAGTTGTAGAAGTTCAGGATCGCAACCGGCCCATTCGCGCCCACAAGGAGCGTCTTGCCCCGTAAACCACTAATCGGCTGAAAGCCGATAGCGTTGATCGCCGACTGAAAGTCGGCTGAAGGGACGGTAGCTTATGGACGACAAGAAGCGCGGACTGTATGGCAAGTTTAATGTTGAGCGGGCAGACGGAAGTGCCAAGCATAACGATTGCGACTACTTCGTTTTAGACCTGACGCATGATCCATTCTCACTGGTGGCACTCGGTGCATATGCGGACGCTTGCGAAGGTGAATACCCTGTTCTGTCGGCTGATCTGCGGGCAAAAATGAATGGGCGCCATCGTCTGCCGATTGCCACCTGAAACCAGTCACTGTACGAGTGCCGGGAGGCAAGAACCACGGACTCGGACCCGGCGCACTGTCTAGCCCGGATATCTCACAAAGATTAGGCAGAAGGCCGTCTGATCTGGCATAACTGGTTTATCGAGAACAAGTTTTGCTGAAGAGGAGAACGGCCTTCGCTATGACAGAGTGTACCCAGGAACGGTTCGGGTTTGCAGAGCATTTTTCGCGTTCGGTGGTGGCGGCGTTCGATGGGGATCGGATCAGCAGTGACGGCGGAGCGCTGTTGTTGCGGGAAACGGAACGCCGACTGAACATCGTCAGTCGGCTGGCCGGTTGTTTCGGCGATTTGCGCGACGCCTCCCGCGTGGAACACAGCGTGGAAGAGATGCTGCGGCAACGCCTGTTTTCCCTCGCTCTGGGCTATGAGGACCTGAATGATCACGAAGACCTGAGGAAGGACCCGATGCTGCGCCTGATGGCGGGCAAGAAAGATCAGGACAAAGATCTTGCCGGGAAAAGTACGCTGAACCGTCTGGAGCTGGGAACGGGAACGGCGAGTCGCTACAAGAAGATCAACTTCTGGCGCGAAGCGGTCGACGACCTGCTGCTGGATCTGTTCGTGGAAAGTTTCGGCAAGCAGGTACCGGAAGAACTGGTGCTCGATCTGGATGCCACCGATCTGCCGCTGCACGGCGGCCAGGAAGGGAGATTCTTCCACGGCTATTACGGCCACTACTGTTATCTGCCGCTGTACATCATGAGCGGCAACCAGGTGCTGCGTGCGCGGCTGCGGCCGGCCAACCAGGATGCGTCGGCGGGTTCGTGGAAAGAACTGACTCCGGTAGTGGCGCGCCTGTGCGCCCAGTGGCCGGAAGTGCGGATCGTCCTGCGGGCCGACAGCGGCTTCTGCCGGGAAGGCCTGCTGCTGTGGTGCGAGCAGAACAAAATCGACTACGTGTTCGGACTGGCCCGCAACAAGGCGTTGAGAAGGCTGATCGACGAGCCGACGGAGCAGGCCAGACAGCTTCTGTTGGCAACCGGGAAGCCCGCCCGGGTGTTCACTGAGTTCCAGTATCGGACAGTGTCAAAGACATGGAGCCGGGCAAGGCGTGTAGTGGCGAAGTCGGAACAGATCGAGGGCAAAGAGAATCCGCGTTTTCTGGTTACCAGCCTGAGCGCGGAACAGTGGGATGCGCGGTCGCTGTACGAGAAACTCTATTGCGCCCGGGGCGAAATGGAGAACCGGATTAAAGACCAGCTGGCGTTGTTCGCGGGCCGGATGAGCACGGAAAGCTTTCGCGGCAATCAGCTGCGATTGTATTTTTCGACCTTCGCTTACAGTCTGCTGCAGGGACTGAAGAGGCTCGGGCTGCAGGGCACCGAACTGGAAAATGCGCAGCCGCAAACGCTGCGGCTCCGCTTGCTGAAGATTGCGGCGGTAGTGCGAGTGTCAGTGCGCCGGATATGGATCACGCTGCCGCGAAGTTATCCCCTGCAACACGTCTTTCGCCACGCCCATCTTGCCCTGCGCTGCTGAGTTTTCGCCCCACTGGTCTTTGACAATCTTGAGCTGAAAAAACACGGAAACAGGCCCTCCGGCGAAATCCCCTGTGCTCTATCCGTTCAAAACAAGGGACATCGAAAAAACGCGTTTTTTGAAATCCGACTTTTGGACTTCCCGCCCGCCAGAATCAGCCGATTAATTTGCCGGTGAGATATCCGGGCTAGCGGAAATCCCAAAGCCTTCCTCCTGCGAATAATGACGTTACCACAGGCTTAGGGCTCCCTCCGGGCAGGATACGGCGTCGTGGGATCCGTCGGTATGTTTACCTCACAGCCGCAGAATACGTGTGCGAACTTCTGAAACCGAGTACTTAGTTTTCGCCCGCGCCGGTCAGGCCTTCTTATCGATCCGGAAGTCGTCGAAAGCCGCGCCCCTTGCGCCGGTGGCCCAGAGTCCGGTTCGGCCGGCATTCAGATCACCGGAATCCTCCGCGGTAAAAACACTGCGATTACCGAAGAAGACCTGGACTTTCGGCCCGCGAAAAATAACCTTCACGACGTGCCATTGACCGGGCCTGATATCTTCGGCTACACCGATCGGCGCTGACTTTCCGCCGCTGGTAGAGATAACTTTCGCGACACCGTTGTGAACGTGCTCCAGCACAATGTTCTTATCGTCGGCACTCAACCGTAGCAGATAGTAATTCCGGGGATCCTGATAGCGCCAGACGATGCCGGCCGCGTTGCCGTGCTGGCCACCATCGATGCGAAATTTGACCGAGAGATCTCCGTCGCGGCAGACCACCTTGTCGAACAGGGCCAGTGGCGGCCCAGATTCAGCGGCCGCGCCCGAAGCGCCCTGCAGAACGTTGGGATGGCTGGGAGCCGTCTTATCCGACCGGACTTCCCACTCGTGTGCGGCTGGCGCGCTCCAGCCGGCCGGTAATTGTCCTTGCCTCGCAGCATCGTAATTGACGTTCTCAGCACCCGATCCCAATATCGTCAGGGCTAAAGCTATCACCAACCCGTTACTCATCTGCTACCAGTTTAGTGAATAGCATGTCGTCGGTGCGCGATGCGGCCGCCGCATCCACCTGCGCGCTCAGTTCCCGGTCTCTCGCATGGATAGAAAGCGCGTCAACCGCGAGCGTCGATATTGCAGGCGCGGCGCTGCGCACAAGCTCCAGGAGAAATACAACGGCGGCCTCCACGCGGGACGTGGAAAGAGAGAGCAGGATGCACTTGCGCCCAGGCTTGTCGGCCGTATTGGCAAACTTCGTAATCAGCCATTCCACCACATCCGCGCGGCGGCTCGCGCCCATCGCGAGAATGGCGGCCTCGCGGACTTCTCCATTGTCCGACTCCGCGAACCGTGACACCAGCGGCACACCCGCCGCCCCTTCCAGCGTCAGCACCGCCATGAAGCAATCCGACATGACTTCCGGATCTTTGTCGCCGGAAAGCATCTTAAAACGCAGCAGCAAAGAAGCGGAGTCCGTCCCTATAACGCCAAGGGCGCGAACCGCGCCTGCCCGCACGCGCCATTCCTTATCCACCAGCAGCGGAACCAGTTCACGCAGTTTGTGCGGATACGTGCTATTGGCAAGACCCATCGCGCAAACCTCGCGGAGCTCGGCGGCCGTGTCGATGGCGGGTCCATATGATGCTTCCATCTGCACGTGCTGAATGCCGCGAAGATACAACTCGGGCGCGTCGTAATCGGATTCAACCAGCGCGCGCGCAATGGCGATCATGGCGGCACACGCTTTGTCGGTGGCTGCGCCTTTGGCGATCATGCGCTCGAAGGCGGCAGCCATCCCGGGGTTGAGTTCGATCCATTGCGCGTTGCCGATCAGCCGCGACGCCTTCGCCACAATCAGATTGGATTTCGCGGCCAGCGCTTTGGTGAACGCAGCTTTCCCAGCCGGAGTTCGAAGGGGAATGTCGTCAAGTTGCGCGAGCGCCGCTTCGATCGGGTCATTCTTCATTGAATTATCAGATCCCGACGACGGTCGCCAGCACTCCGTGCTCTGTCAAAGACCGTGGTCGCAAGCGCACCAGCCGATTCGAAGCATACGGCATATCGAGGCGTACCGGAACGTAATTATCGGTGAGCGCGCGGCCCGGAGGATCGAGCGTCACGGCCACGAAATCGCGGCCCAGCAGGCCTTGCCGAAATGCGGCATTCTTCGTCCCGGCCAGTTCGCGCAGCACCAAATTACGATCCCGTCGCACGCGGATCGGCACCTGATCGGCCATCTGCGCCGCGGGCGTACCCGGCCGTTCAGAGTAAGTGAAAACGTGCAGATACGTGAACGGCATAGCCTCAATGAATTGACGCGATTCCTCGAACAACGCGTCGGTTTCACCCGGAAATCCCACCATCACATCGGCGCCAATCGCGGCATCCGGCATCAGGCGACGCGCCGACTGCACGCGATCCGCATAATGCCGTGGCCGGTACTTGCGATGCATGCGGCGCAGAATCGTATCGGAACCCGATTGCAGCGGCGCGTGGACGTGTTTCGCAATGCGCGGCGTTGCAGCCATCAGGTTGAGCAGATCGTCAGTGAAATCCATCGGCTCCACGGAACTCAGACGGATGCGTTCGATGGTGGTTTCACTCAGGATGCGACGCAGCAGATCGGCCAGACGCAGCGAGCTGCCGGCTTCCCTGCCCCAGCGGCCCAGATTGATGCCGGATAAGACCACTTCCCTGTAAGTTGCGGCCAGCGCGCGAACCTGCGCGACAACATCGTCGGCGCCGACAAATCGGCTGCGCCCGCGCACAAAAGGAATGATGCAGAAAGAGCAGCGATTGTGGCAGCCATCCTGAATCTTGAGATTGGGCCGTGTGCGGTCGGTAGAGGCGATTGAGTCCGCTTCGAGCACGGGCGCAGTCAAAATATCGCGGGTTTCGAAGATATCGCCCGTCAGGATCTGGCTGTGATAAGGAAGCTCTGCGTTCGGTTCCGTATTCGCCATCAGGTCCGCGATCTGCGTCTTGTGAGAATTGCCCACCACCCACTCCACGCCTTCTATCTTCGCCAATTCTTCCGGCGCGCGCTGGGCGTAGCAGCCCGTGACCAGGATACGGGCCGCGGGATTTTCGCGCCGCACGCGGCGGATGGTGGAACGCGCGTCATCGTCGGCGGTAGCCGTGACGGTGCAAGTATTGAGGATGACAATATCGGCGGCTTCGCGCGATTCGGCAAGCGGCAGTCCGCGATTGGCGAGTTGCGCTTCGAGCGCGGCGCCATCGGCCTGCGTGGCACGGCAGCCGAAGTTCTGCACGAAGAAGCGGGGAGCGGCCATGTTCTATTGTGGCAGAGGCCTGAGTAAACCAACGTGATTCGCGATCTATAGAACGCGGTCAGATTCGAATTGGCGAAAACAGGAATTGGGGCACCGTGGCGAAGCACCGTACCGAATTCGCCGCCGTAGTGCCAGAATTCGCCCATCCGCTTGCGACGGCGATTTCCGTGCCCGCCGCGCACACCCTGCACGAAGTCGCCAGAAGCGCGTGGTGATTCTTCGTCTTCTCAATGCGTTCTCTCCGCTATTGTTAGCGGCGGAACGCGGTATCCATTGACCGCTGGGGCAAAGCGAATCGGGCGTGATCGAGCGGTTCCCTGCGTTTAGCTTCAAGACTGAGTATTCGCAAAATGTGCGAGTGCATCGCCTTTGCCACAGTTTCGATAACGGGGACAACGACGGAGTTACCAAATTGCTGATACGCACGGGTGTCTGAAACCGGAATCCGGTAGTTATCTCGCCCGGGAGCATCGAATCCCATCAACCTTGCGCACTCCCGCGGTGTCAGCCGTCGCGGTCTGGCGGCGGGTTCTCTGGCCTCGACGCATCCCCTGGTATCGATGAGGATTTCCGAGCCGTCCTTATAGTAACGAGCCGAGAGAGTCCTGGCGATGTCGCCGGGACCAACCAGCCCAAAGCCAAACCCGTTCCCCTTAGCCTGATGTTTTGCCTTGTATTCCTGCAGATATCTCCAGAGATTTCCGGTGAGGGTATATTTCGGGTTGACGGTTGCCTGTTGTCCGCTGGTGTAGGGTTCCTCCGGTTCTTCCGAGCCGTCTTCGGGATGAAGGATGTTCCTCAGTTTGGGACCTGCCGCCGCATCCGGAAACTGAACGCTTCGAAGGTCGAATGCGGTCTCTTCCCGGAAACCTGTGAGCAGGATCCGCTGTCGATGCTGGGGTACGAAACCTGCCGCGTTGACGACACGGTATTGCACGCTGTAGCCAAGTTCATCCCTGAGCGTATCCAGAATTGTGCCGAGCGTCTTTCCCTTATCGTGTGATGCCAGGTTCTTGACATTCTCCAGGAGGAAAGCGGCTGGCCGATGATGCGCAATGATGCGCGCAACGTCGAAAAAAAGCGTTCCCTGCGTTTTGCAAAGAAAACCGTGAGGGCGGCCTAATGCGTTTTTCTTCGAGACGCCGGCGATTGAGAACGGCTGACACGGGAAACCGGCGAGTAAAACGTCATGCGAGGGAATCTCGTCTTCCGCAACCTGCGTAATATCCCCGGCGATAGGATGGTCACCACAACCAAAGTTCGCTTCGTAAGTCCGGCGGCTGTATTTGTTCCACTCACTGGTATACGAACACCTGCCACCGGTATTCTGAAAGGCCAGCCTCATGCCGCCAATGCCCGCAAACAGGTCGATGAAAGTGAATGAGCTCCCATCGCTTTTCCGTGGAGACGCTGCCGCCGCGGCGACGGCCCGCTGCATAAACCCGATCACCAAGCGCCGAGGTTCGGTTTCACCACGGTCCCAGCGATAAACCGTTCGGGCAGAGCAGCCAATCCTGAGAGCCACTTCTTCGACGCTCAGTCCGGTCCGTTCTCTGATTTCCCGAAACTGAGTTAATTTGACCATGGGAAGGCTTTTGACATTATGTCACGTCACCGAAACAAGAGTGAGATGGATTGTTCTTGTGAATCGTCGCTTTCGAGCAGACTTCAGCAGCGGCTCGTGGGCGGAGTCGGCCGATTTGCTAAAATGCTATTACTGCTTTGAAATGGCCTCGCTCAGCTAATTTGTCCTCCACATTCAGGGGCTTTCCACCTGTAAAAAAGGCCCTTGTATGCTGGTACTGCGATAGTTCGTGTAACGGCTTGTCCTGAGGCCCGGTTAGCTCAGTTGGTAGAGCGCCAGTTTTGTAAACTGGATGTCGCTGGTTCAATCCCGGCACCGGGCTCCATACTTTTCAATGACGGCGTTCGTCCTCGATCTCCCTGCTACGGCGCCGGTTATGCTCCTCCTGATGGAGTTTTAAGACAGCTACCGGGTCCGCCACATCAACCAAGGTCCGATCATAGTCAAACACGTTACCTACCACCAAATCACGGCGTGTGCCTTGCCCGTAGCCTACCCACGCGGGGCAAAGCGAAAGACTTATGCCTTTACTAAATTCACCCCAGAAGTCTTGTTGGCCTCGCTCCGTGCGATGTCCCAACACGGGTCCGCCAGTGATACGACAAGAGTCTCAGAACGCAGTATTTATGTCGGTGACGACGAAAATACACAGTGGGAATTCGATAACGATGCCGAGTTTTTCGCCCTCTACAGAACCGATATCAAAAGCGGCTATTACGCATTTACGGGCAGCCGGCCCATTCTGATAAGGTTGCTCTATGCCATTCTGCGGACAATGCGGTGTTGATCAGGAGCCTGGATTGAAGTTCTGCCCGGCTTGTGGTGCCCCGGTATCCAGGGTTGGGGATATCGCGACGAATGCACCGCCAGCATTGACAGCGAGGCAAGGCATGAGCAGTTCAGCAGACTTACCCAAGTTCGCGCAGGAATACGCCTGGGTTCCTCCCGTCGCTGTCCCTGAGCAACGGAAGTGGAACCCTGGCGTTGCTGCCGTCTTAAGCTTTTTTGTTCCTGGAGCTGGCCAGATATACAAAGGGCGCATTGGTCTGGGTCTTATATGGCTGGCAGGCACGGTTCTCGGGTACGCGGCGTTCGTTTTTCCCGGCATCATAGTCCATATTGCCTGTATCTACAATGCGTACAGTGGACCGGCTGATTAGCCTTCCTTCCGACTGATAGGCGTTCAGATGTTAGCGGCTTTGCGTGCGAGTATGCCGCGCCCGCCGCGGCCATCAGCGATACAGGAACTGGTGACAGCGTGGAAGGTGCTATGGAGGGGGCGGAGATGAGCAGTTCATCGCGCGAATCGGGATTCCGCGTTACCGCCCGATTGCGTCTCCCACAGTGGCTCGGCCAGGCCTTTTCTCGCGGACTCCATCCAGCATCGCCGTTGCGGCGTTTACCTCCAAAGGAAGCTGTTTGGTTGAATCCAGATATCCGACAATCGTCCACCCGTCCTCAGATGCGGTGCTGCACGGCGCGAGTTACCGCGGCTGTGCGATCATAGACGCGGAGAAATGATGGACCCGAAACCGCCTACGGAATATATCGACGACGGCAAAGACTGGTTTTTCAGGAACGGAAAATTCGAGCGCTCAACCCCGCCCATTGACCCTGGGGCAGATTTCGAAGCCGCAATACAGGCCGCCGGTTATCAGCGAATATGTACGTTCGGGTCTGAGTTCGGCTTTGGGCTGCAAGTTTCACAAAGCCGTGACAACTATCTGGTCAGTATTGAACACGAGGATTCGACGTTCAACCTCATCTGGATTGAGTCGTTCGCTGATTACATGGAATTTATGCGTCAATTTGGCCACCTTGGGACCTTGGCCGAAGCCAGCGCGACACGCTATTACGTAGAGGACACCCACCAACTGGTTTTAGACCGAGATTTGGGTATGTTGCGGGACATGGTACGCGACGTCGGGAAGAGGCGCCAGGCCATGGAAGATCGAATCGCCGAAAAGCGAACGCAACCGACCCCAAAAGATCGCAACGCATAGCGGCCCGCCGATGATGCTAGCGGCGTACAACGATGAAAGCGAGGATTCTCGTTCCTTTGCCGTGTCTGGATTGTTGGGCACGCTACCGAATTGGGTGGAACTGGGGCGCCTTTGGGAATGCAAACTTGCCGAACATAAGCTGCCTGAGTTCCATGCAGCGAAATGCGAAGAGCGCCGCAAGCCGTTCGAGGGTTATGAGCGAGAAGTTCGCGATATGTTTCAGCGAGAATTTTATGGGCTGATTGGCAAGGTTGAGCTGTGGGGGTTCTGTACGGCCATCTGGCAATCCGCCTATAAGGCTCGATGGGGAGAATTCGAAAGTGCGAGGACCGGAACGGCAGGGAACTTCACCCATCCGTACTTTCTCGCTTTTCAGCACACAATAGAAGCAATGTGTCTTGCCATGGACCGCGGCGGATTTCCGCGCGCCGAACCGATAGCCTTCGTCTTCGACCAACAAAAAGAACTTCAGGGACGAGCGAAGACATTATATGACTCGATAAAGTACCACCACGGATCGAATATAATCTACAGCCATCGGCTCGGGAGCATTTCGTTCGAATCGAGATTTTCTCACCTTCAGCTTCAGGCAGCGGACGTGTGGGCGTATGAGAGCAGGAAGTACGTGAGCGAAATTCTGATCGACAAACGCCTGGCCGGCGAACGTTGGCAATTCAAGCTCTTAGGAGAGTCCGGTAGAAATGTTATTTCAGGTTTCCCAGACGAGAGTCTTGATTCCCTTGTGTCGATAATGCGTTCCGCGAAAAGCGAGCCATGATGCGCCAGAAGGCGCAGCGGAGTATTTTCAAAAACACAGTCACCCCTGCGCCAATCGCCGATTACAATACTCCGTTAATACTCCATTCGGTATGAAATAGTGTTTTTTCTATAGTTTTCATGTGTGTAAAAGTGACGCCGTAGACGCTATGTCCTTTGTTTGCAACTTAATAGCTAGCTTTGTAAACTGGATGTCGCTGGTTCAATCCCGGCACCGGGCTCCACTCCCCTGTTCATTTCATTGAGTTTCGTTGCAGCTACGAGCCCGCGGCTTTCACGTCAGATTCCAGCACAATCGCGCAAGGCGAGTAAACCGAATCGGTCTTATGGACGCAGTGATCGCCATCGCCTGCGAACGGGGCACGCCTGACCGCTCCATATTCCGGAGGGCCGACCGTCGCGGACCGTGAAACAGCAGACCGGGAACCGTTGCCGCCTTGCTGCCGACGTCCACGCCTTTAAGAAGGTCCGGAATTTCCGCTCGCCGGCAGCGCCGACCCGATGCTGCTTCCTGCCGGTGTGGCACGTACCGGAGTACAGACCTCCCCCAAAAAGACTGACGATTCTGTGGGTCGTATCGCTATGAATCCAGCGTTCCCGCCCCGTGGGATCTTCGCTGGTGCTTGACTGTGAATGCCACGGCGAAGCGGAATCGGATGCGGCTGGAATCATGAATCCATCGATAGGGCGGGCCCATTCGGCCTGCACTTGCGCGGTGATGACTCGTCGTGGCACGTCGCCCGGATACCGAAGTTCAACATCCGTTTGCAGAATGCCGATGAGTAAGTCGGCGTATGATTTCGATAGCCCGTTATTTACGAGAGAACAGAGATGGGCCGGCTGGCAGCGCGACCGCCGATTCCCCTGTTTATGCCGCGTTGTGTGCCAGCATTCTCGACTACATCGGTGTGTACGTTTTCACTGGTGAATTCAGCCATTTGCGGCCGAAACTGGAAGAGAACCGGCGCGCACTGGCGGCGGACATTCGCGAGATGGAAGCGACGCAGGTTGACGAGTCCGTTCGCGGGGTGCTGTCCGGTTACAACCGAATTGCGCAGCAGGCGCTCCAGACTAACGCCGTCGAGATGCAACAAATGGTTAGCGTGCTGGGGCACGCTCTCACGGTGATTTCCGGCGGTTCCGAACGATCGGCGTCCAGGTTGCGGGGAATTCAGGAGACACTCCGGGATACTTCCACGATCCAGGACGTGGCCGCTTTGAGGGCGTCGCTGCGAGATGTGGTCCAGCTCATCGGGGAAGAGTCCTCGCAGGAACAGCAAACCATATTGCGCGAGCGTGAGGGCATTGAAACGCAAGTGGTCCGTTTTCGTGAACTGTTGGCGGGCAACCCGCACCGGAAGCTGATGGGCCGGGACGTATGTATTCGCGCCATTTCAGATTCCACCGGGAACGGAAGAGTGTGGGTGATGGCCTTCTTCTTCGACCAGTTGAAGGGCATTGTCCAGCGCTATGGACCGGAGGTAGTGGACGACATTTTCCAGCAGCTGATTCGGGGACGTCTGCAGCCCATCGCACCGGAAAGCATGGCATTTCGCTGGAGCCCGTCCGGCATCGTCGGGATCGCACAAATAGAGTCCGACGCCGCGAAGCTACAGGTTGAAATGGCCAAACTCAACCGAGCCCCGCTGGTGTGCCGGATCGCTCTGGGCAACAGAACGGCTGTCCTCAACGTCGCTCTTTCTCATCTGCTGCTCGAAGTCACGGGGCCATTGGATCAGCTGATCGCCGATATCGACCGGTTCACAAGATATACGAGCAACTGATGATCGCGACCGAGCCGGTTTCCTCCTCCACATGCGTTCAGCCGGTTTGGGACCAGCCTCGCCCTGATTTTGAGTCGCCGGGCGAGAAGGTGCTCGAAATGATCGTCCGGCAATGCGACCCGCCGGAAGTTTTCGCGGCTCTTTGCCAGCAGATTGGTGAGACCGAGCAGGAGCGACAGGTCGCCCTGTTCACTCTGACGGGCAATTCGTGGATACTGGCGTCGACAGGCGCGCTGAACCCGTGCTCAAAAGAAGCGCTTGCCCGTTTGGTTCCGGAGTGCGTTTCGGCGAAGCTTCACGACGCGACTCTATCTGCCGGTGGGGCAGCGTTTGAGATGCGAAACGGAATAGAATTCGAAGATGGCTGGGCGCGTCAGTTCTATTCCGGTATAGGCGAGTTGCTTGGCCTCCTCATCTGCTTCGGCCCGGGCCCGTTCGTCCCACAGGGTTGCCAGGCGGCAAAGATTGACGCCATCTGCCGCCTCACCACGCTCGCCATCGAACAGTGGAATCTGCGCGACGAACTGGCATGGCAGGTGGATCACGACTCAGTAACTGGTCTCTATGCGCAAGCGTTCTTCGAACGCATGCTGACCGTACAAATGCAACAGCGCGATTCGGCCCCCGTCGCGCTCCTCCACGTGAATCTCGACCGTTTTCGCCTGGTCAACGATGTATTGGGGCGCTCGCTGGGGAACCGGATCCTGCGTGGTGTCGCCACTCGTTTCATCGCGTGTGTAGAGCCCGACGAGCTGCTCGCGCGACCCGGCGGCGATGAATTTACGCTGCTGCTCAGGTCGGAGACGCCGCAATCCACGTTAGCCAGAGCTGAGACGCTGCTGGCCTCGCTCTCTTCGCCTTTTTTTGTCGATAGTCACCAGATTTTCATCAACGCCTCAATTGGCATTGCTTCGTCCCGCCCGGGCAGCACCCCGCAATTGTTGCAGCGCGAAGCCTATGTGGCTCTGTATCACGCCAAGAAGAACGGCAAGTCGCGCGCCCTGTGTTTCAATCCGTCAATGGCGGCTACACCGCCGGAGCGCCTGGAGATGGAAAAAGGGCTGCGTTCGGCCATCGCGCGAAATGAGCTTTTGCTGTACTACCAACCGCAGGTCGATCTTGCAACGGGACGAGTGGCCGGCGCCGAAGCCTTGCTTCGCTGGAACCCGGCAGGCGTCGGAATCATTTCTCCGGCCTCGATCATTCCCATTCTGGAAGAAACCGGATTGATCGTTGAGTTTGGACGCTGGGTGCTGCGCGAAGCCTGCGCTCAGGGCAGGCGGTGGCTCGACGAGACCGGCATTGCGGTCCGCGTTGGCGTCAATGTGTCCGCGCTGCAACTGACCGACCCGCGGTTCGTCCTGGATGTAACGCAAGCGCTGAAGGACTCCGGGTTTCCGGCCCCGTACATCGAGTTAGAGCTGACTGAGAGCGCTTTCGTCGGGAACTATCAGTTGGCGCGGAACACGCTCAGGAAGGTGCGCGACCTCGGTGTAACGCTTGCCCTGGATGACTTCGGCACGGGCCACTCCTCTTTGTCTTACTTGCAGGAATTAACTTTTCAGCGTATCAAGATCGATCAATCGTTCGTTCGCGCCATGAGTGGCGACGCTCCCTGTCCTCCCGTGATCGGAAACATCGTGAACATGGCAAGAAGTCTGGGGATGGAGAGCATTGCCGAAGGGATCGAACATCCCGACCAGATAAAAGTGCTGCGCGAGGCCGGCTGCGGCGAGGGGCAGGGCTACCTCTATTCCGTGCCCTTGCCGCCAAAAGAATTTCTAAACTACCGGACAGCGCTGGAGTATTAGCGCAATCGGGCGGCTGCACCAGCTCCGCTTTGCGGCGAGAAATCCATACAAGACCCTTCATTCGTCCGATATGTTGAACATGCTCAAAACACCGAACGCCAAGGCCCCGGCGTACCTGCGTCATGAGTACCGAACACCCGTCAATCATATCGTCGGCTACAGCGAACTGCTGATCGACGAATCGCGTGAACGGCATCTGGAGGCGTGGATTCCGTCCCTCCGGATCATCCAGCAAGGCGGCCGCAGGCTGCTCGAGTCCATCCAGGACGCATTCAGCGATACGGAGGCTCCGAATAAGGTCTGGGAAGGAGAGGCTTTCCGACGCGAACTGGGCGTGCAGTCGGCGGAACTGTCGCGAATACTGACTTCGATTGGCGGAGATCTGGAGCGCGGTCATCGCGAAACGCTGGCCGATCTGGCGGCAATCTCCGGCGGTATCAGCCGACTGAACGAACTGGCCGGGCAGAACGCTCCGGAAATACCGGCTGCGAAGCTGGCTCGCGTAAGGCACGGAAGGATCGATCCGGAATACGATGCGTCGCCGGTGCCAATGGAAAGAGGCGGAAGAATTCTGATCGCCGACGACGACGGTGCGAATCGCGATCTGTTGCGGCGCCGGCTGGAATGCGAGGGACATGAGGTGACCGAGGCGCGCAACGGTCTGGAAGTGCTGGAGGCCCTGCGGGAGTTGCCGTGCGATCTTGTCCTGCTGGACCTGATGATGCCGGTGATGGATGGATTTGAAACCCTGAGCCGGATCAAGAGAGATACGGCGCTGCGGGAACTTCCGGTCATTATGATTTCGGCTCTGGAGGAGATTCAGAGCGTCGCGAGTTGTATCGAAATGGGGGCAGTGGATTACCTTCCGAAGCCTTTTAACCGCGTGCTGCTGCGTGCGCGGATTGGCGCGAGCCTCGAAAAAAAACGCCTGATGGATCGCGAGCGGGAAAGAACCAACGAACTGGAGCGGACGCTGACCCTGCTGGAGCGAACCCAGGAGCAACTCGCTATATTGGCGTCGCGGGATGCGCTGACGGGGCTGCCGAACAGGCGAACGGTCGAAGCGCAACTCGATGAGAGGCTGAAGCGCGAAGAGCCGTTCTCCGCGATCTATATCGACCTCAACGGATTCAAGAGAATCAACGATACCTACGGACATGAAGCCGGCGATGAACTGCTCCGGCAAGTGGCACAAAGACTGCGGGCGGCCTTCCGCACCACGGACGCAATCGGACGCTGGGGCGGTGACGAGTTCGTCGCGCTGGTGGACACGGCAGGCATTCAGGCGCAAATCTCCCGAGTGTCCCAGTGTCTGGCTGAAGACTTTGCCATCGACGATCGGCTGACGGGAATTCGCATCGGCGCATCGGTGGGTGCGGCGGCATGGCGGCCGGGCGATTCGGCGTCGTCATTGCTTCATCGGGCTGATTTTGCGATGTATGAGGAAAAACTCCGAAAAGCGGGGTAGCTGCGTTTTGCGGGTGTGAGAGAATCCAACCATGAGCGGTTCGTCATGGGATTGAAGCTGCGGGCCGCGTTGCCCGCGGTGCTCGGCCTGGGGATGGCCTTTACCTGCGTGGTTGCGCAGAGGGCGCAGAGCCAGGCGCCTGCTACTAATAATTACGTAGATCCGGCGCTTTGTGCCACCTGTCATGCGGAGATTGCCAGTCACTTCCCGAAGACTGGCATGGGCCGGTCTTTTTATCGACTGAAACCCGACAACACCGTGGAGGATCTCGGAAAGCCGTTCTATCACGAAGCTTCAGAGAGCTATATCGTGATGTTTGCGCGCGATGGAAAGTATTTTCAGCGGCGCTGGCAGAAGGGCTTTGACGGCACGGAAACCAATATCGACGAAAAGACGGTTGACTTCGTCATGGGCTCCGGGAATCATGGCCGCACGTATCTGCATCTCACCAGCCGTGGGACGCTGCAGGAGCTGCCGCTCGGATGGTATGCAGAGAAGGGCGGCTATTGGGCGATGGCGCCGGGATTCGATCGTCCGGACTATCCGGGGTCCACCCGCCTGGTGACGTATGAGTGCATGTTCTGCCACAATGCGTATCCGGCGATTCCGGAGGGCCATGACGAGGTGGGGGCAAGTCCGCAGTTTGTCGCGCCGATACCGGACGGAATTGATTGCCAAAGGTGCCATGGTCCGGGTCAGAGGCATGTGGAGGCGGCAGAAAACGGGGGAGCGCAGCCGGCGGAGATCCGCGCGGCAATCGTGAATCCGAAACGACTAAGTGCGGAGCGGGAGATGGAGGTCTGTATGCAATGCCATCTCGAAACGACGTCAGTCGCGCTGCCGCACGATATACGGAGGTTCGACCGGGCGCCGTTTTCTTATGTGCCAGGGCAGCCGCTGGGAGATTTCCGTCTCACGTTCGATCGGGCAGGCGGCATAGGCGAACGATTCGAAGTTGCGCACTCCGCCTACCGGCTGCGGGAATCTCAGTGTTTCCTGAAAAGCGACGGAAAGCTGCGGTGCACCACCTGTCACGATCCGCACGATATCCCGCGCGGAGATGCCGCGCTCACGCACTACAACGGAATTTGCCGCGATTGTCATGCGGTTGCGGCCGGAACGCGCGCGACAGCTTTTGCGCAGATGCCTGCGACGCAGGCACATGCGCCTGGCGCGAACTGCATCGGTTGTCATATGCCGAAGCGGCGAACCGATGACGCGGTGTATATGGTAATGACGGACCATTTGATCCGAAGCAAGCAGCCACAGGGCGATCCGACGGCGGCTAAGCGGGAAACGCCGGAATCGGCCACGAAGCCTTACCGCGGCGAAGTCGTTCCATATTACCCGCGGAGTCTGGCGGCCACCACGACGCCCGGTCCGCGAAAAGTCGCCGACGATGCGCTTTACGGGGCACTTTCCCAGATCGTCGAGCGCAGCAATCTGCAACAGGGTCTCCCGCTGCTGCAGAGTCTGCTGGAACAGTACAAACCAGCGCGCGGCGAATATTATGCGGACCTGGCGGAAGGGCTGAGCGCGGCGGGCGAGGCGGCGAAGGCCATGCCCTGGTTTGAGGACGCCGTGCGACATGCGCCCGAGTCGGCGATCATTTTGCGCAAGCTGGGAAGCGCGCAGATGGACGCGGGTCAGTTGCAGAAAGCGGAAGCGACATTGCGGCGCGTCGCGGCCATGTCGCCGGACGATGCGGGCGCATGGGGCATGCTGGGGCAGGTTCTGTGGCGGGAAGGCAGGAACGCCGAAGCAATCGAGGGCTTCAGGAAAGGAATTGCGGCCGACCCGGAATTGCCGGAACTGCATAATTCGCTCGGAATGCTGTTGCTGACAGGCGGAGACGGTTCCGGTGCGGAGAAGGAATTTCGCGAGGCGATGCGGATTCAACCCAGTCTCGCGCAGGTGCGGATGAATCTCGCAAGCGTGCTGGCCTCCCGCGGCGATAACGATGAGGCGCGCTATCAATTCGAACAGAGCATCCGGCTGAAGCCAGACTTTGCCGAAGCGCGGTTGAATTATGCGCGTTTGCTGCTCTCGATGCATGAAGCGGACCAGGCTGAGAAGCAGGTGGCGGCATCCGTTGAGGCCGATCCCAGGGTTGCGATCGCGCACCAGTTGTGGGGCGAATTGCTGGGGACGAAGGGAGATATCGAGGGTGCCGTACGTGAGTTGCAATCGGCCGTGCGCGTTCAGCCTGACCTGTGGCGCGCGCAGTTCGAGCTGGGCGTGGCGCTGGGAAGAAGCCGCGAGTACGCCGCGGCCGCGGAGCATCTGAAGATTGCGGCCCAGGGTACGGATCCGGATGTGAAAGCATCCGCCCAGGATTTGCTAAAACGCCTGGGGCAATAACCGGAAAAGTTACCTAAGGCACTTGTCAGGAAATACCGGCCATGGATTTGTGGGGCACGCAATCCTGCCTGCCGACTGGCCTTCCAGCCTATCCGACCGCCTAAAAGTCCGCTGCGGCCACGATTGACCGCCCCACAAATCCGGCCAGGTGATTTCCTGACAGTGCCTTAGTTCGCCGATCAGGAAAGGCCGAGAATACGGCGGTTCTGTTCGGTATCGCTGCTGCCGCCGGCGAAATCGTCAAACGCCTTCGTCGGTACTTCGATCAGGTGCTTTTCGATAAACGGTGCGCCTTCCGCGGCGCCCTGCACACTATCCTTATACACGCACTCCCATTCGATGACGGCCCATGACTTGTAACCGCCGGCCGTCAGCCGGCTGAACACCTGCGTGAAATCCACCTGGCCATCGCCCAGCGAACGGAAGCGGCCGGGCCGTTCCTTCCAGGGCAAATACGATCCATAGACGCCGGATTTCGGCGAAGGCCGGAACTCCGCATCTTTCACATGGAACGCCTTGATTCGGGACGCGTAGATATCGATGAAGCCAACGTAGTCGAGACACTGGAGGATGAAGTGCGAGGGATCGTAGTTGATCGCCACACGCGGATGATTGCCGGTGGCTTCGAGGAACTGTTCGAAGGTAGAGCCATCGTGCAGGTCTTCGCCGGGATGGAGTTCGTAGGCGAGGTCCACTCCGTTTTCGTCGGCGTAGTTGAGAATGGGGAGCCAACGTTTTGCCAGTTCTTTCCAGCCCTCTTCGACAAGCCCGGCAGGGCGCTGCGGCCACGGATACATAAAGGGCCAGAGCAGCGCGCCGGTAAAGGAGGGCGTTACCGCGAGTCCCATGTTTTTCGAAGCCTTGATGACGTAGCGCATCTGCTGGATGGCCCATTCGGTGCGCGCTTTGGGATTACCGCGAACTTCGGGCGCGGCGAAGGCATCGAACATATCGTTATAGGCCGGGTGTACGGCGACCAGCTGTCCCTGAAGGTGCGAGGCGAGCTCCGTCACGGCGAGACCGTTGGTCTGCGCCTGCAGGTCGTCGCAATAGGCCTTCGATTCCGCGGCCTTCTTCACATCGATGACTCGGCCATCCCAGGACGGAATCTGCACGCCCTTGTAGCCGAGCGATTTCACCCACGCGGTGATGTTCGGCAGCGTGTTATAAGGCGGCGTATCCGCCATGAACTGAGCGAGGAAAATTGCGGGACCTTTTATTTGCGGCATAGGGGAAAGAACATTGTATATCAGCGCCGCATATCGGACACTCAGGCGTTTCGATCTCTTCCCCAGGCGGACGCCTTGCTCGCACTCTCTTCGCGCGCGTTCTTCGGGGACGGAATCAGCCTCCCCGCAACCAGGCCGCGAGCTGGGTTCTTTTCGATGCGCCCGGTCTCAGCCAGCCAGTTGAACCATTGAATTGCCCGTCCGATTTTTGTTTGCCCAGTGGCGTATGTTCTGCAACTGGATTCAAGCCATTTGCCGTAGTTCAGAAAGTCCATTCTGCTGATGTCTTTCACGTGCGAATGGCCCGAATGAGAAGAACAGAAGCGGATGAATTCATCCACATAGCGATTTTTCTGCAGCGCTGTAACCAGCGTGCATCCCCTGCGGCGCGCATATGCCACGTAATCTTCGCGCTCTTCGCTTGGCAGGTATTCCCGCGAGTTCCTTCCTCTTGCGCGCATACTCTTTTTCGCTACACGGACTACTCTTTGCCCGGCCACCAACCGATTCAGACAATCACCCACGCCACCTGGCCCAACTCTAGCCTCCGGGTCATGAATAATGCATGAAAAAATGGAATATACATGAAAACCGGGTGGACAACGGATGAGCCGAATTCCGGACCGGCTACGCACGCAGGTTTTTATAAAGAGTCAGCTGCCGGTCTCCGATGGCTCGCCAGTCGCAGAGCAAGGCCGTCTGGCGGGCATGGCGTTCAAGCGATTTTCGCAGCGCGGCGTCGGTGGCAAGGGCGCTGATTTGCTCCACCATTTGTGCGGCGGATTCGGCTAAGAGGAAGTCGCGATCCGGCGTGACTTCGAGACCGTTGACACCGGCGGCCGTGCTCACGATCGCTTTGCCCATCGCCATGGCTTCGAGAACTTTGATGTTGGTTCCGGCGGATGCGGTGAGCGGTGCGAGCACGATGGCCGCGCGGCTGTAGGCGTCGCGCACGTCGGCCACGAAACCTTCGAGCCGAATGCCGGGCTGGTTCAAATTGATGGAGACGCGGTCGCGAAAATAATCGAGATAGTAACTGTGTCTGGCCCCGCCGATGACATGTAGGGTGTAGGTGTTCCCGGCTCCCGCGACCAGTTTCGGCCAGACATCGTTGAGAAAGAATTCGAGCGCCAGCAGATTTGGCAGATGCGCGAAGGAGCCGATGAGCAGCAGGCTGCCAGTCTCGGGCTCGGATTCCCGCGGCTGAAATCGTTCGCAATCGACGCCGTTCGGCAGGCACGTAACGGAACGCGCGGCGACGATTTGAGTATCTTTCGCGGACATGGCGACCACGCAATCCACATCGCCCCACGCGGCCGTTTCGAAAGCGCGCCATTTTTCCAGCTGCTGCTCCAGGTCCATGCGGGCCGGGCCGCTGCCGGGCGATGTGCCCAGCAATTGGTGTTGCAGATCGAACGTGATGTCGTGTTCCACCAGGATCGTTTTCGCCGGATGGCAGGCATCCGCGTACTGTGCCATCCACGTGAATTCCAGTTGTGCGATTTCAGGCCGCCACTGGTGGATGGCCTGTTTGAGACAGGAGCGGAAGGCTTCGGAATCGAATTCTTCCACGGTGTCGGGTCGCGCGGTGTCGAGTTTGTAGTGGGTGCCGTGGCGCCGTACCAGCACGATCTGACTACAGATCGCGAGGAGTTCGGCCGGCGGTGTGGCGAGTTCGTCCGTGAATGCAATCAGTACCAGATCTTCGCTCTCGGCCGCGAGTTTCATCAGGTTATAGATGCGCACCGCGCCGCCGTGAGAGAGTGGATACGGAAGATAAGGGCTGGCGATCAGCACGGTTTTGCCGCCGGAGCGCGCCCCGGGAAAAAGCGCTACGTCGCCGCTCGAAAGCGTGAGAATCTCGGGCTCGGAAAGATGACCGATCGCGGGCGCAACCAGCGCGCTCACCGCAGGCACTGCGCGCAGCGCATCGAGCGCGGCCTCCCTGCCCTGCATCGCCTGCAATTGCAGCCTCCGGATTCCCTGCACCCAGAGACGCCCGAAGAGTTCGCGATCCGCCACTGCGCTGGCTACGAAGCGCAGATAATTGCGCTCTACGAAGAAGTCGATCTGCCGCGCGGTGTAGAAGCGCGATGTGGTGCTGCGATGCCGGTGTTCAACGCGCGCACCTGCGCAATAGACCGAGGGCCAGCCGCACTTCCAGGCGCGAAAACCGAAATCGAGATCTTCCACGTAGGCCGGATCGTACAATTCTGAGACGCCGCCGAGCGCGGTCAGCTTCGCGGTATCGAACAGAGAACAGCCGCCGCTGCCGTAGAGCACCCAGGTGAGGTCTTCACCCGGCAGCGGGTCGTCGCAGCGCACGGGGAAATCGAGTTCGCGCTCGGTGCGCCAGACGGTCTTTCCCGTCTCTTCGCGGCGAACGCCTGCGGGGAAAAAAATCTGCGCCGTGGCGCAGAAGAGGCCGGGTACATGGCCAAACGCGTCGTCGAGCGCGTCGATGAAGCCCGGCTCGGCGATCATGTCGTTGTTGAGCAGCAGGGTGCGTGCGTAGCGTACCTCGCAAATACCCAGGTTGACGGCGCGCGCGAATGACAGCGGCTCGGAGTGACAGATCACGCGGATTTCCGGATACTCGCGCGTGAGCCACTCCACGGAGTTGTCTGCGGAGCCGTTGTCGACCACAATAACCTCGCCGCGCGTGAGTTGCGGCAGCAGCGGCGGAAGCATTTCGCGGAGCAGTTCGAGTCCATCGCGGGTAGGAATCACAACTGTGACGCCCTCCGCCCACTCTCGGTCGCGGCTCAGTAGCGGTGCGGATGCGGATGAGCGCGTGCGGCTCGCCGCTAATCCGCGTGCCTGTGCCAGGCGCGCGCGAAGTGGAATCTCTGCCTCCGCCGGATGGGCGATACGCCGCAACCACGCATATGCGCGCCCTCCCGGACGAAGCTGTCTGGCGATCCCGCGAAGCCTGCGACGCCACAGAAACCCACTCAGCGCACCCGGCGACGTCACGCGCGTCTCTTCGTCATAGGCGATCAGGACTGACGGCGCCAGCACCTGCGCGGCGCGCCGCAGATCGCCCAGCGCGCTACGCCGATCAAAGGCTACAGCGGCTTGTTCTATCCGTTTGTCCGCCAGCGCGGCCTTCACAGACGTCAGATTCTGATCGAAGCTGCGATGGACGTGCCACGGGATCCACTCGCCAGCCTCGGGCTTGAACTCCGCCACCACATAAAGAGGAAGATCCTCGCGCAGCGGCGCGAAGTGCGCCAGCATGGCCTCATTCAGCTCGGCGATGCCCGACGCGAAGACGACCCGAACCGTGCTCAGATTGGCGATTGGAGGCACGTTTCGGACTCCCCAGCCTCGAAGGCACGCCACATTTCGAGAGCCTGAATGGCAAACGCGGTGGAGACGGGATTCACGTGCGGCGACATCAAGCCCGCGCGTTTCCCAAAAACGAAACCTCCGTCAAAACGAGCGTCGTCGCTCTCCGCCTGAAATGTCGCAAGCGCGGCGGTTTCTTCGCGGGCCGCTGTAATATCCACCGGAATGACGTGCGAAGCGCGAACGCGGGCGCGGAGAATCTGTGCGTACACATCGCTGCGCACAAACTCGGGCGCGAGTTCCCGCCGGTTGCGCGCCGCTTCTTCGAGAACATAACCGTAAGTTTTCACGCAATCCGCGCGCTCCAGTAGTGGCGAGAGAGCTTCGAGAAAATACGAATACGCGTGTAACCTGTCCATCACCTTCAGCCGCTCATTCGCGCCGGCCAGAAAACCGCGGCAGGTGTGAATGCCGGATTCGATCAGGTCGAGATAATCGCGCTTCAGTTTCTCATCGCCGGTGATGGCCGCCACTTCCCACCAGGCCAGCGCCGACTTCGTCTGATAACAGCCGGGCGATGTGGACCACTGCGCGGTGCGCGGCAGCGCCTTCTTATCAGGCAGGGTCAGGATGGCGTGATAATCGCGCCCCGTCCAGAATCCCGACATGCCGTGAGCGGCTTTCACGGCCACTTCGAGCAAACGTTCTTCATGAGTCTCCTGCCACACGGCGAGAAGGCTGCGGATGATGATACCGCAATCGAAGAAATAAGCCAGGTGCCGGCTAGCCGCGGTAGGCGAAGGATACTCGAACGGGAAGATCTGCAGCGTCTCATCCCACGCATGCTCCACCAGAAAATCGGCAGTGCGGCTTGCGGCATCCAGATACTGTTGCTCGCGCGTGGTTCGGTACAGAAACACGAGGGCGCTCGCCGCGTAGCCGGAAATCTCGGTCGACACGGGCAGATTTTTCTGGATTTCGGAACGGTAGAAGCGGGCAAAGCCACCGGACGGTTCCTGTATGCCCGAATGCAGAAACCAGTGTCCCGCACGGGCCAACGAGAAAGCTGACAAGGCCCGATTTTATCATCTGAACGCCGACGGAGAGCAAACGGATCAATGCAGCGGGCCGATTTTCTCGAAGGGCCAGTAGACCAGAACGGCCTTGCCATAGATCTTGGGGCGGTCCACAAAACCCCAGCTGCGGCTGTCGCTCGACGAATTCCGGTGATCTCCGAGAACGAAATAATCGTCCGGCGGTACCACCTGAAGTTGCAGCGAATCCCGGTCGCGATATTCCGGCAGCACGTAAGGCTCGATGAGCTTCCCGGAATTCACATAAACGTCGCCGCTGCGAATCTCGATCGAATCGCCAGGTAAGCCCACTACTCGTTTGATGTAGGATTCGCGCGGATCTTTCGGGTAATGGAACACAATCAGGTCGCCGCGATGAATATTGTTGGGGCTGAGCTTGTACTCGTACTTGTTGACGAAGATGCGATCCTGATCGGTCAGGCCGGGCATCATGCTGGTGCCTTCCACCTTAACCGGCTGATAAATGAAGACTATTAGTATGACGGCCAACGCGACCGAAATCGCCACATCGCGCAGCAGCGAGATTGGGCCCAGACCGATTGTTGCCGGCCTGGCGTGGGGCGCGGGGGGCTGCGCTGGCTGGTCCTGTGTTTGTTCCGTCGGGATCACTGTAGGTTCTAATTATAAAACAGAATCCGGATGTGGCGCGTAGGACCTCGGAAAACCGTTCATAAGAACGTCCTGCCTCACTTCCTGGTGGCTCCAAAATGCTATGCTCGATTCCAGGGAATGACCAGGCGCACTCGAAATGCCGTTCTCGCGGTTACCGGTGTGACGGTTGCGCTGGGCGCGTTACAGGCGTTCCAGAAGCCTTTTCGCCAGTATGCGGGCGTGGAATACAGCATGGGCGAAATCGGTTTGCCTGCCGATTGGAATCTCCCCGGCGAGTTCACTTTCGCCCGCCTGATGTATCCCAACGGTGGCCCCATGGACGGCTACTATCCCCGCTTTCAGGGCGACTGGCGCGAAGGTCTGTCTCTCTGGACCCAGGATTATCCACGAGCCGACAGGCATTTTCTGGAGGCCGTGCGCCGCCTCACGCGTGTCCAGGCGCGGTCCGTGGAACAGCCCGTGAATCTGGATGAGCACGAGGAGTACGACCTGCCATTTCTCTATGCCGTGCAGGTGGGCGAGTGGGCGCTGACCGAGCAGGAGGGCAAGGAGATGCGCGAGTACCTGCTGCGCGGCGGCTTCTTCATGGCGGACGATTTTCACGGAAATGCCGAATACGCGGAGTTTGTGAAGCGCATCCGCTACGTATTTCCCGACCGGCAGATTGTGGAGATTCCCGATGACGATCCGATTCTGCATTCCGTCTACGATCTGACTGAGCGCGTGCAGATTCCCGGTGAGGCCCACATTCGCGACGGCTGCAAGAACTGCAACGACGGCGGGCGCGGCGCGCACTGGCAGGCGATCTACGACGATAAGGGCCGCATCATGGTGGTGATTTCGTATAACGAGGATATCGGCGATGCGTGGGAGTGGGCCGATGCCCCACATTATCCGGAGAAGCCTGCGTCGGTTGCGATCCGCATCGGCGTGAACGACATCGTTTACTCGATGACCCACTGAGGCGCCGACCTGCCCGGAACGTGCGACCTATTCCAGCTGCATTTTCTTCAGCAGCGCATGATAGCGTGCGTCTTCTCTCAGCCCATCGAAAATCGGATTCGATTTCAGTCCCAGAATATTCGGATCGCGGTCGTGAATGGCACGATCCAAATGGCCGAAGGCCGCGTCGAAGTCGCCCAGCGCCGTGCAGATATACGCGATGCTCACGGGCGAAATATACTCGTGCGCCGAACGCCGGAGAATCACGGCCAGCATCTCTTCGGCCTGTTTGCGATGCCCCGCGGTCGCCAGCGTCATGGCTTCGAGCGAATCCACGAACTTGCTGTTGGCATCGGCCTCGCGCGCCTTCGCATAGCATTCGAGCGCGGCGGCAAAGTGCCCGGTCTGCATGTAAACCGGCGCCATCATCGCGTGCGCCAGATAATACTGCGGATTCATCTCCAGCACCTTGCGGAACTGGGCGATCGAATGCTCGTAATTGCGCTGCAGATAATACAGGAACCCCAGATGCACGCGAAACAGGATGGAAAGCGGATCGAGCGACAGCGCATTCTGCACTTCCGCCACCGCCTCTTCAATGCGCCCCACCGGACGCAGGTAGTAGAACGCGTACACATCGCGCGACCCGGGCGAAGCGCCGTTGAGTTCGATTGAACGCATCATTTCGCGCTCGGCGCCGGGCCAATCCCAGTCGTAAAGCGCCAGGATCACACCCAGCGTGGCGTGCGCCTCCGCCACGCTCTCATCCAGTTCAATGGCGCGACGCACGGCGGCTTTCGCTTTCGGCATGGCGTCTTTCGGCGCCACAAAACCGAGGAACCCCTCGGAATACCAGCAGTAAGCCAGGCCGTCGTGCGCCGGAGCGTAGCGCGGATCCAGCCTGATAGCTTCTTCAAACAGGTTCTTGCTGGTATCGAGGCCCTCGCGCGTCATCTTGTATAACTCGTAGCGGCCACGCAGATAGAGATCGTAGGCTTCCAGATTTTCCGTGTAGCGCTTGACGATGTGGCCCAGGTTCACATTCCCGTCACTGGAATCGCCCGCCAGCTTCACTCGGAGCTTCTCGACAATCGCGTGCGAAATCTCATCCTGGATTTCGAACACGTCGTTCATCTCGCGGTCATAGCGTTCCGACCAGAGATTATTGCCATCCGTCACACCGATCAGTTGCACGCTGATACGCACACGATTGCCGGATCTTCGCACGCTGCCTTCGAGCACGCTCGCCACGTTCAGCGTCTCGCCGATCTTGCGCACATCCTCCTGCGCGCCGCGAAAAACGAAGGCCGAGGTGCGCGCCGTCACCCGCAGATTCGGGATGCGTGTCAGCGCGTTGATGATCTCTTCCGCCAACCCGTCGCTGAAATATTCGTTCTCTTTATCGGAACTGAGATTCAGAAACGGCAGCACCGCGATTGAAGGCAGCGCTCGCGTGATCGGCCTCTTCCACATGCCCGACTGGGCCTGCAAAATCCCCGACCGGCTGGCGAAATAAAGCTGCTCGAGCGCCGCCTTCACATCGGTCATCGCCTGAAACCGCTGATCCGGATCTTTTCGCAGACACCGGGCGACCACATCGCGGATATCTTCCTGCATATCCGGCAAGTCGGGAAAAGAACGCGGCTCATCGCGCAAAATCGCCGTCAGCGTTTCCAGTCCCGATTTTCCATGAAACGCCCTCTGTCTGGTCAGCATCTCGTAGAACACGGACCCGAACGAGAAAATATCGGATCGGGCATCCACCTTGCCGCCCTGCGCCTGTTCCGGAGACATATACGATAACGTCCCGATAATCGCGCCTTCCATGGTTTTCGGCGTACCGCGCATCGCGGCAGCGGAAATGGAAACCGTTGCGTCGGTTTCACTCAGCGCGAGCGCGCCCTGGCTGCCAGCCAGCTTCGCCAGACCGAAATCCAGAACCTTGGCCAGACCTTCCGGAGTGACCATCACGTTCGCAGGCTTCAGATCCCGGTGCACAATCCCGATGCCGTGCGCCGCGGCCAGCGCGTCCGCAATCTGAATGGCGTACTTGAGCGCATCCACCACCGGAATCCTGCCGGCTTCGAGAACATCGCCCACCGTGTGGCCGCGCACGAACTCCATCACAATGCAATCGCCGCTTTCCACTGCCACAATATCGTGTATCGTGATGATATTGGGGTGGTTCAGCGACGATGCAGCGCGCGCTTCCTGCAGGAACCGGGCGCGCCGGTCGGTGGTCTCGCCCGCGGCCGGTATCAGCACCTTGATGGCGACGAACCTGCCCAATTGCGTATCGCGCGCCTTATAGACCATACCCATCCCGCCTTCCCCGAGCTTTTCGAGGACCTCATAGTGCGAAATGGTAGTGCCAACCATAGAATCGAAGACTTCTACTCGAAAGAGATTCGAAGATCCCTAAAGTGTGACACACGGGACGGCTTTTGCCCGTACCTTGCCCACGCGGGCGCTAGAACTCCAGGCGCAGCAGCAACTGAAACTGGCGTGCAGTCTCATTTAATGGTGCCACAGCCGGGAATCCGGAAGCAGTACCCTGCCGTCCGTAGGTGGCCAGACCGAACGTGGGCGAACCGTACAGGTTGTCCGGATTGTTCAGGTTAGCGTGATTCAGGACGTTGAATGCGTCGGCCCGGAGCGTGAGCACCGTGCCCTCGCGCAGGCGCGGCACCCGGAAAGACCGCGCCACCGATATATCGGAATTATAAAGCCCCGGCCCGCGAAACGCATTGCGTCCCGTGTTGCCGGTGACGCTGGGATTGGGCGGCTGCGCGAACGCCGCCCCGTTGAGCAGCAGCACTCCGCCCGTCACCGGGGTCGGATTCGCGAACACCGCGGTCGCCGGATTCAAGAGGTTGGCCCGCTGATCTTCGATGAGCCCGTTCCCGTTGACCGGATTGAGCGTGGTCACCGAAAGCACCGAATACGGGAAGCCGGAGCGGAACGCCGCAATGCCCGAGATATTCCAGCGCCCCAGAATCGCCGAACGCGATGGGGACCGCCACAGCCCCGTAAGAAACAGGTTCTGACGCTGGTCGAAATCGGAATTCCCACGGTCGCCGTTGCTGTCGAACTGCTGCGCAAACGTCGATGGCGTCTGCGCGGCGCCCGACCCGGTTACCGAAGTGAAGTTGAGATTGAAGAAATCGCCAATGAGCGCGTCGCTCTGATTATCGATGGAATGACTCAGCGTGTAAGCGGCTTGAAAATCAAAGGCATCCAGCCGGTATTTCACTAAGGAGGTTAGCGCATAGTAATCGGAAATACCCTGGCCGGAGCGCCACGAAATATCCGGCAGGGCCTCGTTCGGCCGCCCCGTGCCGGCCACTTCGGTGAACTGCCGGTTCACGATATCGGTCGTGATCAGGCGACGCCCCAGCGTGCCTGTGCCAGTCACGTCAATGGTCAGGTTCTCCCGCAAAGCGTGCTGCACACCCAGGAAAAAGTCCTGCGCGTAACCGTTGCGCAGCTTCGGATCGATCAGCGTCAGCGGTGGAAAATTGGAGGGCGGATAAGGCGGCGCCGGCAGCACATTCGCAATCGGCTGCAGGTAATTGATCGAGCTGACCCCGATCCCGACGAAGGGCAAAGCGACATTGTTATCCCGCACGTTTTGCCAGAGATTGTCGAACGGCGAATCGTAAAAGACACCGTAGCCGCCGCGCACCACGGTGCGTGCTTTGCCGAAGGGATCCCAAGAGAAGCCGATGCGCGGCGCGAAATCCAGATTGTCCGCGCCGTAGAGGTTCTGGCTGCCGGACCCCGGCCGCACCAGCGTGGCCGCCGCCAGTTCCGCATTAAAATTCGCGCCCGCGCCCAGTGTCACCAGCGCGTCTTTCTCCGCCCCCGTATTTTGCGGTGCGCCGAAGCGTTCATAGCGCACCCCGAAGTTCAGCGTCAGCCGAGGCGCGATCCGGTAGCTGTCCTGTACGAAGAAATAGCTCTGCGCGTATTGGTATGCGCGATTGTAATTCGGTATTCCGCCCGCCAGCCGATCAGCCGCGGCATAGAGCACGCTCGGCTGATCGAACGCAAAGTTGACGATGCCGTTGAAAAGATACTCGCCATCCTCGCCCGCCGTGAGAAAGCCGCTGTTATAGCGCAGCAGCATCCCCGCGCCGGCGGTGATGATGTGGCGGCGGCGCGTCCACACGGCGCTGTAGATCGCCTCGAAGCTCTTGTTCTGGTTCTTGTACGAATAAAAAAGCGGACTGCCGGGCAGCGTCGTCCCATCCGCCGAAGCCAGCGTCGGAATCTCCGGATGCGCGCGATTCCAGTAGAGATCGTCGTCGCTGTAATTCAGTTTCAGCTCGCTTGTGAGGCGCGGCGTGAGCGACCGCGTCCAGTTGCCCGCAAGGCCGGTCGTATTCTGAAATTCCGGAGTGATGAACGCCTTGTACGGGGTCCAGCTAAAATCGGGCTCCTTCAGCCGGTCGATCACCAGCCGCGCCATCAGCCTGTCTTTGCCGGATTTCGAAATATAATCGCCCCGTTCGAGCGCCAGCAGCCGGTCGAGTTCCACGGGCGCGGAAATCGTCAGCGGCGCAGTCAGGTTCTGCGACTGGATCACCGGCCCGGGATACATATTCAGCAACTGCGAAGCGATGCGCGACGAAGGAATACTCAGCGCCGGAATGAAATTCGTGGTGGGCAGAAGGTAGGTCTGCGGATCGAGCGCGCTCTTGCTGACGTATTGTTCGAGAGCGCTCGAAAAGAACACGCGATTGCGGCGCACCGGACCACTCACCTGAAAGCCTGGCCGGTTCTCGTTGTCCTTCAGGCGTCCGTATCCGTTCACATTATCGGCAAAATCGGCGGCGTTGAACGCGGCATTTTTCAGGTACCAGTAGGCGTTCACGTGGAAATCGTTATTGCCCGCGCGCGTGACGGCATTCGCCACAAAACCGGCGGTACCGCCATATTCAGCCGAATAATTGTTGGTGGAAATACGATATTCCTGAATGGCCTCGGGCGCTACGGGATTCAGCGGTCCCGTGACCAGATAGTTATTGTTCGAAACGCCATCGAGCATGTAGTTCGACGACGAAGGCCGCGTTCCCGCCACGCTGACGCCGAGTCCGCGCCCTGTGCTGGTATCGGAAGTGACGCCCGGCAGGCTGACCAGCATGGAGTAAACGTCGTTGCCTTCGAGCGGCAGATTGGCGATCTGGTTCGGATCGACCACGTAGGATTGCGACGTACCCAGCACCGCGCGCTCGCCCTGCTGCGCGCTGAAAGACCCGGAGCGGCTGGTATCCACGTCGGGACCGAAAAAGGTGACGACGGTCTTCGTGCCCGGCAGGAACACGCTGCGATATTGTCCGGCTTCCCAGACATCATTGAGCGGACGCAGCCGGAATTCCAGATCGACCAGCCCCGCGACGGGCAATTCGAGTTCCTGCAATTCCTGCGGCTGGTAGGTGTCGGCGGTGGTGAGCAGCGTGTAGGTGCCGGCGGAAAGCAGCGGGAGGAAATAGTAGCCGGCTTCATCGCTCTTTTGGATGCCCGAGGCCGCGAGAGTGGTGCTGCTCCACGCAACGGTAGCGCCCGAAACCGGCCGTCCGTTCACGGAGTTGATGATGCGGCCCGCGATGAGGCCCTGTGTGGTCTGCGCGGAGACGTGCGTCAGCGCAGCAAGGAAAATCGCGACGGCGAATCTCAGGGCATGACACATGTCTATCCAGTGTACCTGGAGGGCGCGGCCTCCCGCTGGTGTCTGACAAGAAAGCCCGTTAACACCTATCAACCGCAGAGACCGTTGACCCGGTGCGTGGCCGTTCCGCTAACGCTGACTTGCGTGTCGCCCGTTTAAACCACTGGTCGGGGACACAAACCGAGGGATCTGTCAATTCAGCGCATTCTCGCACGCACTGCGAAGTTCGGGGCCGATACAAGCACTGGCAATTCTACGGGAGGCGGTACGCAAGCGAGCGGCGCTAACAGCGTCCTGCGCAGCCTTCGCCGCCTGAGTCGATTCGGCGACCGCTTTGGAGCGGTCATCGTTGCGAATGTCGCTCAGTGCTATACCCGCATTCTCCGCAGCCAACTCGGACAATCCAGACCCCGCAATTGCAGCTATCAATTTGCTAACTGCTGGCGGCCCTATCTCAGTCAACGCAAACCTCGCCGGATAGTGATAAAAGTGATCTGTGAAAGGATTTTGAACAAGGCCGAACGGTCACAGCGCACTCGGGCTCTCGAAGTCAAGCAACGAGAGGAGAACGTCGGCGGCCGGGGCGTAGCGTTCCTCTCCGAGCCGTCTGATCGCAAATTCTGTACAGCTAGTCGACTGGAGACTTCTGCCGGTCTCAAGGTAAGATAATTGTTTGGCCGCTGAGGCATTCTCGAGGCTCGGGCACGACGGCATTGGCGGCCTTTGTCCGTACGCCCAGTCAAAAATACCAGCGAAAGCACGGCAGGTCCAATAGCAGCCCGTGGTAGTAGTCCTGAATTTGCGCCTCACCCTCATGTCCAGTCCCTGGAGATGGGTAGTGAGTTGACCAGCGTTTTTTGGTGTCTCAGGCTGCTTTGCAGTACAAAGTTGGCTGCGCA
>Ga0302319_10002663_pt1 | contig 38092 bp, 35 predicted proteins | sample Bog_T0_2_FD_203319 | JGI IMG/M metagenome (GOLD analysis project Ga0302319, IMG submission 203319) | Peat permafrost microbial communities from Stordalen Mire near Abisko, Sweden - Bog_T0_2 | ecosystem: Environmental > Terrestrial > Soil > Wetlands > Peat | place: Sweden: Abisko, Stordalen Mire... | reverse complement strand
AAGGGTTTTGGATTTTTGAGCCGCGAAAACGGCGAAGACGTGTTCGTGCATCACACCGCCATCCAGTCGAACGGCTTCCGTTCGCTTCAGGAAGGTCAGCGCGTTCAGTTCAACGTAACCAAGGGCCCCAAGGGCTGGCAGGCTGAGAACGTTCAGGTTGTCTAGTTCGCCCCCGCAGGGCTAAAAACCCTGCCACTAAGTAACAACAAAAGAGGGACGGCCAACCGCCGTCCCTCTTTTGCGTCTCCTGTGTAATCTTCAATCCCTGAACCAATGGAAAACGGCCCAGCCAAAATTCCATGGCCGAGCCGCTCAGACAACTGAAAACTGACTACTGAAAACGAATCACTACCCACTAATCACTGCTCTTACGCCGCCGGCTTCAGGCTCTTCACGCTCACCTGCGGAGCCGCGGGGTGCAGGTTTTCTTTCAGCGTCTCGTGTGTGCCCAGGTACTGCAGAACATCGTTGATCGAATCTTCAAAACGCGAACCCGTCTTGTGGGTAGCTTTTACGCCTTTGGCGACAAGCTGGCAGACTTCAAAACGGTTCATTCCCTGCGCAAGAGCGCGGTGAATCTTATCGGAACGCATGGACGGGACTCCGGCAAAAACGGTTGATTGCTGCGTGGGTTGCGGAGCTCGTCAGAAGCAGTACTACGGCCGTAGCCGAGCAGGCTGGTCACTTCCAGATTGCGGGTCAATCATGCGTGGCAATCTCCATTGTACCCCCGAAACAGCTCCGGCGCGGCATCCGAATTCGCACCAAAGCCGCAATACATGCGGGTTTCACGCTTTCCCCTGAACTAATTCCCTGTTATTCTATAGTTCATAGCGACCCGATCTAAGGGAATCCGAGAAAAGATTGCAGTGAAAGAGGTTATTTGTGGCAGACACCACCAAAGTTGAAGACAAGCTGGAACGTAAGAAGCTGAAACGCGCCGCCCGCAAGAAGGCCGCCCCCAAGGCGCCCCGCACCGGTGCCCGCGGAGAAAAGAAGAAGAAGGTCAAAAAGCTCGCGCGCGGCGTCTCCAAGCGCTAAGCACCCGCTCCAGATAAGACAGGGTTCCGGACTGCCAGATCATGCTCCGGAACCCTCTCCCCTCGAAACAAGGCTGCCTATCATCGCGCCATGCGGTGCGCAGCTGTGTGCCCGAACACAAACTGCAAGTTTGTACGTTCCCAGGGCAGCCCTCATCCTGTACACTGCGGCGAAGACCTTTTGAGACGGGCCTGTAACCCAAAGCCCGCATCTGACAGTGCCCCGCAACCTCCGGGATGAGGAGAACTGCCCTGCCCAGCCAACTGCTTGCCCGCAAGTCTATCGATAAGCTGATCCGCGACTCGGAAGAACCCGAGCACGCCCTCAAAAAGACGCTTGGGCCCTGGTCGCTCACCGCGCTCGGCATCGGCGCCGTAATCGGTTCGGGCATTTTTACGGTCATTGGCACCGCCATCTCCGGCGAGCAGTTTGACACCACCAGCATCGTCAATACCCCGCTGGCGGATTACCTCCTCACCCACACCGCGCTTGCAGGCCGCCCCGGCGCCGGTCCCGCCATCGCTGTCTCGCTCGTGCTCGTGGCCATCGTTTGCGCCCTCACCGGCCTTTGTTACGCCGAACTGGCCTCCATGATCCCCATCGCCGGCTCAGCCTATACCTATACTTACGCCACCATGGGTGAGCTCATCGCCTGGATCATCGGCTGGGACCTGATCCTTGAATACGCCGGCTCCAACATGACCGTCAGCGTAGGCTTTGCCGCCCACGTCGTCGACCTCCTCGACTGGTTCGGCCTCCATCCCGCAGCCACCTGGATATCCCCCGCATACCTGCCTGGCGGCTTGCAAGACCTGGCCGGCAACTGGATCTACCACCCCGGCTGGCACTTCGGCTTCAACATCCCGGCCTTCCTCATCGTCCTTCTTCTAACTGTCATTCTGGTACGCGGCATTCGCGAGTCGGCCGAAACCAACAACATGATGGTCGGCATCAAGCTGATCGCCATTCTGATCTTCGTCTTCGCCGTCATCAGCTTCATCCATCCCGGCAATTACCATCCATTCATGCCCAACGGCTGGAGCGGCGTGCTTACCGGCGGCTCCATCATCTTCTTCACCTACATCGGCTTCGACTCCGTCTCAACCGCGGCCGAAGAGTGCCGCAACCCTCAACGCGACCTGCCCATCGGCATCATCGCCACGCTGATCGTGTGCACCGTGCTTTATGTCGCCGTCGCCGTCTGCCTCACCGGCCTGGTGCCCTGGCAGTCCATGGTTGGCGACGCGGCTCCGGTCGTCAACGCGCTCAAGAAGCTCTCCATCCTCCCCGGCGGCCATTCCCTTCACTGGATCAGGCTGGTGGTCCTTTTCGGCGCCATCATGGGCATGCTGTCCAGCCTGCTCGTCTACCAGCTTGGACAGTCCCGTGTCTGGTTCTCCATGTCCCGCGACGGCCTGCTCCCCAAGGTCTTCTCCAACGTCCATCCCATCTTCCGCACCCCGGCATTCTCCACCTGGGTCGCTGGATTCGTCGTCGCCATCCCCTCCGGCCTGTTCGACATCGGAACCCTTGCCGACCTTTCCAACATCGGAACCCTGTTTGCCTTCGTCCTGGTCTCCATCGGCGTCATCGTCCTGCGCTACCGCGAACCCGACCGCCGCCGCGGCTTCCGTGTCCCGTTCGGACCCATCATCCCCGTCCTCAGCGTCATCTTCTGCTTCCTGCTCATGGCCGGTTTGCCCATCATCACCTGGATGCGCTTCCTGGTCTGGCTCGCCATAGGCCTCGTCATCTATTTCTTCTACAGCCGCCACCGCAGCGAGTTCGCTGCAAAGCCTCGCTAATGTCGCAACTCGGAAGCCGAATTCCGCGCAGCATGTCAATTTGAAGGGCATGGGCTTGAAGGGTACGGGCTTCAGCCCGTACGTAACCAAGTCCAAAATCGAATGGGCTTTAGCCCCCGAGGGAATACGCATTTCAAGCCGACTCACCATCGAATTCGGTGTCAATTAGGAGTTCCATCGTGTCGCTGCAAAGAAACGTGAACCTCCCCATAGTCTTCGCCTTCCTGGCCCTTTTAGCCGCACCCACCCTCGCCTCCGCCCAATCCGCCGACACCCTCTTCACCCAAGCCAAGTCCTCGGCAAACGCCCAGCACAAAAACGTCCTGCTCGTCTTCTCCGCCTCCTGGTGCGGCCCCTGCAAGCTCTACGAGCGCTTCCTCGAAGATCCCCAGATGCAGCCCGTCACCGAGAAAGCCTTAGTCGTCCAGCGCATCGACGTAGGCGAAAGGCCGGACGATCCCAAGCACTCCGACACCCCCGGCGGCGTAGCCCTCCGCACATCCCTCGGCGCCCAGGGCGAGCCCGGCTTTCCCTTCCTCGTCATCACCGACCCCAACGGCCAGCCCATCGTCAACTCTTACCGCAACGGCGACACCAACAACAACATCGGCTACCCCGCCGTCCCCGCGGAGTTCGATTGGTACCTCGAGATGCTCAGGCGCGGCGCACCCGCACTTTCGCCGGCTGATCTTGCCGCAACCCGCACCTGGCTCCAGAACCACGCGCCCCACCACTAAGCCCGGACTGAGACCGTCCCGCGCAGTAAAATCTAAAGATGTCGGATATAAAGACCTTCATCCGCCGCCTGCCCAAAGCCGAGCTGCATCTGCACCTCGAGGGCACCATCCTGCCGGAGACGCTCGTCGAACTCAGCGCCCGCCACGATGCGCGGCCTATCAAGCTCAGACAAGCCCGCGCCCTCTACAGCTTCGACGATTTCACCAGCTTCATCGAGTGCTTCAAGGCAGTCACCCGCCGCCTTGTCAACCCCGAGGACTACGAGCTAGCCGCCTGGCGCATGATCCAACAGCTTGCGGCCCAGGGCGTTGTCCATGCCGAGGTCTACATCTCCGTCGGCGTCATCTACATGTGGCGCAACTTCGATCCCCGCGCATTTGAACCCATCTTTGCCGGCCTCGAGCGCGCCCGCGAACGCGGCGAGCGGGAACTCGGCCTGACCCTCTACTGGATCTTCGACGCCGTCCGCCACTTCACCGTCGAAGAGGCCGAGCGCGTCTTCCGCAAAGCCGCTGAAATGCGCCCCCGATTCCCCTCCATCGTCGCCATCGGCCTCGGTGGAGACGAGCGCCGCGCCGGCTCCGAGCCCTTCCGCGCCCTCTACGCCGACGCTGCTCACGCCGGCCTGCGCCTCACCAACCACGCCGGCGAAACCACCGGCCCCGAAGCCATTTGGGAAGCCCTCGGCATCGGCTCCGAGCGAATCGGCCACGCCCTTTCCGCCATTCAGGATGCCGCGCTTATCGCGGAATTCAAGGCGCGCGCCATCCCCCTCGAACTCAACCCCACCTCGAACGTCCGCACCGGCGTCTGCGCCTCCTTCGCCGAGCACCCCCTCCGCCAGTACTTCGATGCCGGCCTGCTCGTCACCCTCAACTCCGACGACCCCGCATTCTTCGGCTCCGACGTCGCCAGCGAGTACCTGCTGGCCCATAAGGAACAGGGATTCACCCGCGAGGAGCTCCGCCAACTCGCCCGAAATTCCATCCGTGCAAGCTTTCTACCCGACATCGCCAAAGCAGAATGGCTATCCCAAATTGACACTGCACGGTAAACAAAAGCCGCCTGCTCACCTCACGTCTGTGGATCGGTCCAAACGAAACTGGGGTATCATGTTTCTGTAGGAGGCAGCTGATGTCCACCGAACCTGAAGCCATTGAGAACAAAACCGAAACTGACCTGGACGAGAAGACCGAACGCAGCACGCTGCGCGTGATCGGCTGGTTCTCCGTGGGAATGGCAGTGGCCGCACTTGGCATCTACCTCGGCAGCGAATTACGCAGCCGTTACAAGTTCAAGCGCCGCACCCCATACGACTTCTACTCCAACGCCGGCGAGCACCAGGCCAGCGAATTCGGCATGGGCATCTGAATCCTTAGCCACCTTTTGCTAATTCCGGAGCGAGCCACAAAAACACCAAGGGCGTCCGCGATGCCGGACGCCCTTGGTGTTATGTCGTGCTCTCAACACGACCAGGGTAAGCCTGAATCGTAGCTACCGGCCCACCACATATTGCGGCGAAATATCCTCCGCCTTCCTCGAGTGCCTGGTCAGCCGCGGCGTAACCACCGCTTCGTACTGAACAGTCTCAAGCGCATGCATCTGGCCGTTGTCGGTGAAACGAAGCACCACGCGGCCGTCGTTCCCTGGGGCGCCAATGGTGACCCAGGCGAAGTTCTGCGACGCGTCAGCCGATTGCAGCCTCACAATGTCGCCGTCGCGCTTCACTGTGTAGTCACCGGCCGACAGAATCTTGCCGTCTGCCGTGAAGGAGAAAGGTACATGTAGGGTGGTTGCCCCTGTGATGGCAGCCACCGCCGGGATCGATGTCAGGGCCGCTGCCGCCATAGCCGCTGACGCCAGAACGAGTGTGCGAAGATTCATCTGCATGGGTGTGTCCTCCCTATGAAGACCACCTTAGCAATCCCCAAATAGAAAGGTGTCAAAGCTTCGTCCAGAAAACATCAAACTCTTCAGCCGGGTTTTTCATAGCCTTGGATGGGATTTGTGATCGGATCGCGATCACGGTTTTTGCGGATTCAGCAAACCTCAACCGATGCCTGCCCCATACCCGTGGCAGCCTGCAGCGTCAGTGCGGCCCGTTCCAGGTCCCCTGCCGCCTCATAGTGCAGTGCCCGCTCGCGCGCCACGTCCGCCTCGCGCCCGGCAAACATCTCGCCCAGCCGCTCGGCAATCCGAATATGTCGCCGGGCCCTTCGTGCGGATGCTTGCCGGTGGTACAACACCTCGCGATACAGGCCATGCGCAAATACGTAAAAGGCTGACGCGCTTCCATCCGGTAGCTCATCCTGGCCAGCGCGCACCACAAAGTGCAGCCGCCTTGCCAGTGCGTCACAAGCCTCCTCCGTATCCACAGGATCCTGACTCAGCGCCGCGGCCACTGCCCATGCCGGAAAGGCCACCGAAACCAGGCTGGCGGCTTCCAGCAGGCGCTGCTCCTCTTCGCTCAGCCGCTCAATCTCCATCTCAATCATGTGCGCCAGCGCCTCCGGCACACCCGCGTCCGTTTCCGGAAACGGTTCTCGCCGCTCCCAAATCGAACTTCCTTCTGTCTTCGATCGCGCCAGAATCCCCTGGGCGATCAAGTTCTCCAGCACCGCAATCACAAATAGCGGGTTGCCTTCCGAACGCTGGTAGACGAAAGCCGCAAGTCCGGACGGCAGTGTCTCCTGCCCCAGATCTCTGCTCAGCAGCCTGCCTACCGCATTCCGGCTCAGCGGCGCCAACGCAATCTCCGTGCAAAGCCGGCGCATCAACAAATCCTGCTTCAGTCCCATCGCGGACTCATGGTCTTCCCTGCGCCGCGTCCCAACGGTGGACAGCAGCATCAGCCGCGCCGGTGCCCGTCGCCGTGCCAATGCGGAAATCAAATGAAGCGTGCAATCGTCTGCCCAGTGCAGATCCTCAAAAATCAGAATCAGCGGCTTCTCCGCCGCCAGCTCTTCCAGTGCCGCGCAAAGGTCCCCAAGCGTACGCTCTTGCACGGCAACATCCGTGGGGTGGCCGTGAGCCAGCCAGGCTGGGGCCAGCCGTGCCAGCACGCGGCAAGCAGCTTCCCCATCGGGCCCAGCGCACAGCTGGTTCAGCGCTTCCGTCACCGGGTAGTACGGCTCGGTCAGCCTCAACCCCTGCACGCACTGGCCTCGAGCAATCCCCGTCAATCCAGCATCACTTGATTGGCTGCAGAAAGCATCCACCAGCGCAGTCTTCCCAATCCCCGATTCTCCTTGAATGAAAACCGTGCGCCTCTGCCCTCCGGCCACTTGCTCCCGCTCGACATGTAACCGAGCAAGTTCGTCATCGCGGCCCACAATTGCCGCCGCTGGCAGTGGACTTTCCGCTTGCTTCGCCCCCGAAGGTTGCGCAGCGGCAGCTTGCTCGGTTACGGCTGCTACAAATCGGTATCCCCGCTTGGGCAGCGTCTGGATAAATCGCGGTTGCCCCGCATCGTCCCCCAGAACCTTGCGCAGCTCCAGCATGTACGTGCGCAGCACCTGCGGTTGAACATAGGTCTCCGGCCACAGCGCGTCCAGCAGCTCGTCATGGGTGATCAGCCGTCCCGGGTTCTCCACCAGGTAGCGCAGCACTGCAAATGGCTTCGGGGCCAGCTCGATGGGCGTACCGTCGTGCACCAGACACTGGTTTCCCGTGTCCAGGACAAAAGACTCAAACTGCTTCATTTCCGCCCGACCTCCGGGGAAGACCAAGCTCCAACCCCTATCAGCAATCTAACGTCCAAACAGGCCCACCGCAACCCTGCGCACCATCTCGCCTGAAGTGTTCGACTTGGCCAGAAAATTCGATGCGATAGCGTGCCGCGGCTCATTCCAACCTGTCCGAATTCGAACGACTGTGTCCGCCAGCGAACGGGGTTCGAAAGGGAAGTGACCCCCGCAGCACGAAAGGAGATACGCTACCATACTTCCGGCCGTTCCCCCCATCTCGCAGACCCGCTCAGTTGGACGCCCCAGCGAACGAATCGTGTCTCCCGTCAAGTTTGAATATCCCGCGAATTCCCGTCCCCATCGCCACCCTAATCCCTAACCCCTAATCCCTAACCCCTGCCTCTCTGCGTTACCCTAAACTCTTATGGGCCGCATCCGCATCCTCCCTGACCAGGTCGCCAACCAGATCGCCGCCGGCGAAGTCGTCGACCGTCCGGCATCCGTAGTCAAGGAACTGCTTGAGAATGCCCTCGACGCCGGCGCAACTCGCATCCGCGTCGATGTCGAGGCCGGCGGTCGCCGTCTAATCCGCATCACCGACGATGGCCACGGCATGAACCGCGACGACGCCCTGCTCGCCTTTGAGCGCCATGCCACCTCCAAGCTCCGCACCGCGGACGACCTGCTCTCGATTTCCACTCTCGGCTTTCGCGGCGAAGCTCTCCCCTCCATCGCTTCCGTCGCCCGCGTCACGCTTGAAACCGCCACCGGAGACGAAGCCGCAGGAACCCGCCTCGAAATCGCCGGCGGAAAAATCCTCCACGTCGACGATGCGGCGCTGCCCCGCGGAACCACCATCGCCGTGGCCGACCTCTTTTTCAATACTCCCGCCCGCCGCAAGTTCCTCCGCGCCGAAAGCACCGAGCTGGGCCATGTCACCGCTCTTGTCACCCACTACGCCCTGGCTCATCCCGAAAAGCACTTCGAGCTAACATCCGCCACCCACACCATCGTCTCCGCGCCGCCCGTCACCCGCACCGCCGAGCGCATCTACCAGATATTCGGCAAGGACACTCTCGCCCACTTGCTCCCCGTCGCCGCCGAAACTCCGCTCGCCCACGCCGGTCTGCCCGAGCCGCCGCCCTGGAAAAAAGATCCCGACGAGCCCGTCCGCGATCCCGGAACCCTGCGTCTCACCGGCTTCTACTCCAAACCGGAATTGCAGAAGCTCAATCGCAACTCCATCTATATCTTTGTCAACAAGCGTCTTATCCGCGATCGCCTGCTCATTCACGGCGTCACCGAGGCCTATCGCAACATCCTTCCGCCCACCAGCTTCCCAGTGGTTCTGCTGTTCCTCGAAATGCCGCCTGAAGAAGTCGACGTCAACGTCCATCCGGCCAAAACCGAGGTCCGTTTTCGCCAGCAAAGCCTGATCCATGATTTCGTCCGCGACAGCCTGCGCATGGCCCTCATCAAGGCCCGCCCTGCGGCAGGCTTTCTGGCCGCGCTTGATTCCGCTCCCCTCGCCAGCCCGTCTTTGATGCCCCCCCCCGACTCTCCTTTGCCGGGAGCCCCGGAAAGCGCACCGTTGCCCGACTCAGACGCTGGAGCGATCACAGCGGCGAACGCCGAACCCTTCCAACTCACAGCTCTCGTGGCCCCGCCGGTTCCAGGAAACCTCCCATTCGGCCCCGAGCGTTTCGACTCCGCCGGATTCAACCCCACCAGATGGACCAACCAGCAAGCCTGGGGCGAAGCCGCCGCCGCACTCTTTCACCCCGCCGCCGACCCTGGTAGCGCGCTCAACGGTCCCGATCCCGCCCTCGCCACCGCCCAGGTCGAAGCAGAGCAAGCCGCCGCCACCCTCAACCACCTTGGCTCCCTCCACCCCATCGGGCAGCTCCGAGAGTCCTTTATTTTGGCCTCAGGGCAGGACGGCCTGTGGATAATCGATCAGCATGTGGCCCACGAGAGAGTACTCTTTGAAAAAATTTTACGCGACCGCCAGGTCGAACAAGTCCAGCGCCAGCGGTTGCTCATGCCCATGCTGGTCGAACTAAAGCCCTGGCAGATGGTCGTTTTCGCCCGCATCGCCGAAGAACTCGATCACAACGGATTTGAGGTGGAACCCTTTGGCCCTCAAACACTTGCAGTCAAAGCCGCTCCCGTCGGCCTGGAAGGCCCCGCTCTCGAGCGAATGCTCACTCAAGTTATCGAGCAGTGCAGCGAAGACTCCGGCGAAGTGGCCCGGAATGAAGATCTTACCGCCCTACGTACGCGCATCGCCGCGTCCATCGCCTGCCATTCCGCCATTAAGGTCAATACCGCCCTTGACCCGGTTCGAATGGAGTGGTTACTGCTGGAGCTGGCAAAGACAAGCCACCCAACAAGTTGCCCCCATGGACGTCCAATCGCTTTGCTGTATTCTTGGAAGGAGATCCAGCGGGCCTTCCATCGAATCTAATTCACAGGTAACATAAGGAAGGCGGCAATTGTCCTGTTCCCAGGAGCGGGAGTTGCCCGGCGACATCGCAAAACAAAGAGACGATGCATCCCGAAGCTACGGCACTTCAGTCAAGGCGCCCCCATGGGTGCGGAGACATTTTGAGCGAGGCTAAACAGGACAGAGTTTCACCAGTTTTGCCATGAAAGCCACCTTGGAAGTGAGGATTTTCTTTGACAGCAGAGCAATTGGAAGTATCACGCGCCGAAAGGATGCGTCACAACGGACATGGGGCACTCACACTTGAGGACGCCCGCACCTGGATCGAAGAGACCGGACTCTGTCTTTTCCTGCCCCGGCGGCAGTATTCCTCTTCCATCGCACCTTCTTTTGTCGAAGCGGTAGCCGGACATCAGAACGCGACTCCAGATCCCAAACATATTCAGCTTGCAGAAGAGCTGCTCGTGCGTCTTGAGCTCGACGACGTTGCCGTGCGTCTCAATCTGCTGGGTCAGCCCGGCGAGCAGCCCGACTTCGTTGTGGCCAGCTGGGTTCTGCCATATGTGTATGCCCTCCGCGGCGATCGTGACTGGCGGCGCAGCCCGCAACTCACCGGTTCGCGCCAGGTTTCGCAGTTGGCAGTCCAGGCCTACAAGCATCTTGAAGCCGCCGACACCAACATCACTGACCTGACCCATCTGCTCGGCCGCGAAGTCACTGAAGTCGCCGTCCTCCGAGCGATTACTGAACTCTGGCAGCAGCTGCGCATCATTCCGGTAGTCGCTGCCCCCGGCGTTCCCGCCAAGTGGCAGCTCTTGAAGCATCGGTTCCAGAAAGCCATCGCCGAAGGCGCCTCCACCTCGCAGGTCACTGCCATCTCGGTGCTCGCCTCCATTTACTTGCAGGCCGTCATCGCCGCCAGCATGGAAGAGGTTGAGATGTTCCTCTCCCCGCTGACCGCGCGCAGCAAGGTCCGCGAAGTCTTGCGCGGCCTGGTTGCCACACGGCAGGTGCACACCATCTCGCTGGGTCACGCGCCGCATTTCTATGTGGCCGGAACCCTACCTGAGTTCTCCACTGCTCCTACCCTCTATTCCAGCTCGTCCATGACCGCGTCGTACTTCCTTCGTTCCCAGGAAGACGATCTGCCTGAGATTGAGGCTCCAAAGCCGGTTTTTACTTCGCCGGTAACGCCGGTTGAGGCAGTAATTCCTGCTGAAACCCACGTTCCGGCTGAGACACATGCCACGCGCTCCCCAGCTGCCCGTCCGGCAACGGTCCGCAAGCCTGCTTCCGCGGCAAAGCCGCCCGCCGCGCGTCCTCATTTCAGCCGCCCTGCTGCCCACTCGCGCGATCGCAAGCCCGCGCAGTCGACAGCCGGCAGCCGTCCTGCTCGCCGTGCCGGCGCGGAGGTCCGTCCAGCAGCCACTCGTCCCCCGGCCACCCGTACCTCCAGCTCCCGTCCGGCAACCGGTTCACGTCCTGCCGCGGGCACTCGCTGGAGCGCGAATACCCAGGCCGGCGCCAAGCCCAAACTCAACGGAAACGGGAACCACAAAGCCAATGGAACGGGGAACGGCGCACGCTCCAATGGAAGCGTCGCCCGGCCCGCAAACGGCACATCCGGTGCCCGCGGAGCAAAACCCGCCGCACCTGCCTGGGGACGGTCCGGTCATGCCAATGGCGCTACCAAACCCGCTGGCAAAACATCAGCAGCAGGCTCACGGCCCGGCACTCTTTCCCGCTCCAGCAATGCATCGCGTCCCGAATCGCGTGCCAAGGACGCTCGACCCGAAGCACGGCCGGCCCGTACCGCCAGCCGCAAGCCGGCCCTCGCTGCCGGAGCCAAGGCCGGCAACGCCAAGCGCTACGGATTCACCGCACGGCCCAAGCAGGAGACGAAGAAGCGCGGATGAATCCCGATGCAGATCGATTCCGCGCCATGCCTGCTGACAGGAAAATAATTGTCGCCATCGACGGCCCATCCGGGGCGGGCAAAAGCACCATCGCCCGCCACATGGCCCGCCGTTTCGGTCTCCTCAATCTCGAAACCGGGGCCATGTATCGCGCCTTCGCCCTCAAGGCGATTCGAGCGAATCTTTCCCTCGATGACGGCGAAGCGCTCAAGAACCTGGCTGCTGACACCAGCATCCGCCTGGAATCTGGCCTCGATTCCGAGGAAGACCACAACCGCGTCTTCCTTGACGGCGAAAATGTCACCGGCCTCCTCCGCAATCAGTCCGTCACCGACGCCGCATCCCGTGTCAGTGTCTTCCCCACAATTCGCGCCTGGATGGTCGGTCTGCAGCAGCAGCTCGGCGAAGACGGCGGAGTCGTCACGGAAGGCCGCGATATTGGCACCGTGGTCTTTCCCCATGCCGAAGTCAAAATCTTCCTGGATGCAGCCCCTGAAGTCCGCGGCCTGCGCCGTTACGATCAATTGGGTCCAACCCCTGCTGTCCAGCCGGAGGAGGTCATCCGCGATCTCCGCGCCCGCGATGAGCGCGACCGCAACCGAGCCGATTCCCCGCTCAAGCCGGCCTCCGACGCCATCCTCCTCGACTCCACCAAAATGACCCTCGAAGAAGCCGTCCGCGCCGCCGAGGCCATCGTCCTCGACAAGCTTGCCAGACTCCGCCAGCCCGTTTGGTAGCGGAAGAAAACGCAACCAAGGTTCCAGCCGTAGCCGATTGGTTCAGTTCTTCTCCACTGACGCTCCGTGCCCCGTCCTTGCGCCTTTTTTCTGGCGCGAGGGCGGGAAAGGTACGAACTCCAATTGTCTGCTCGACCAACAGAACCTACAACTCGGCACAGATTTCACCTCAATGCTATAGGCTCATAAGTGTATGGAAATTACCTGCACCCGCTGCCACCAGGCAATTCAAGCCGACAATTGCTACTGCCCCACCTGCGGGCTCCCGCAATTGCAGTACCTGGCGGAGAATGTGCCCGGCCAGGCGCCGCCCGAGCGCTGGCTTGAGCCGGTCCATGATGCCAGCATCGTGGACTGGAAACGCGCCATACGGCCGGCCTTGGCTTTGGCCGTGCCCGCCGGAATCCTGTGCTCTATGTTTTCGCCGGTAAGCCTCTTCGGCATGCTGTGGATGGCCGTCGCTGCCGCGTGGGTCGTCGCCCTTTATCTCCGCAACCAGCGCCCGGCCTGGATCACCATCGGCGCAGGCGCCCGCATTGGCCTCGTCACCGGCCTGTTGGGTGCATGGATGGCCACCGCCACCACCGGAACGTACCTGTTTGTGATGCGCTTCGCGTTGCACCAGGGAAAACAACTCGACGACATGTGGACCAGCGTCGTTGTCGATCAGGCCGTCCCGCAATGGTCCGCCGCGGGGATGGACGCCCAGACGCTGGCGTCCACCAAAGCCCTGTTGCTCTCGCCGGAAGGGCGCGCTGGCACCATGCTGAGCGCAATGATTTTTTTCGTCGCTATCCTCGTCTCCTTTGCCATAGGCGGCGGCGCACTGGGCGCAAAATTCCAAGCCCGGGTCCGCAAAAGCTAGCCGCTCCTCCCAGTCTTCCCGGCCTTCCGGGCTCCTCGGAATCATCGAATGCCTTCCGCCCCCGTTCTCCACAACTTGCCCCCAACCGGCAGCCCCTCGTATGATCCTGCGAGAGACAAACAATGAGCGAAGCCACACCCAAGCCGAACCTGCGCGTCAAGGGCAGGCTGATGTCCGCATCCGAGATTGAGCGCACTCTGGTGCGTCTCGCCCACGAAATCGTCGAGAAAAGTAACGGCAGCGAGGGCCTCGCCCTGGTCGGCATCAAGCGCCGCGGCGTCCCCCTGGCCGAGCGGCTCGGCAAGCTGATCTCCGGCATCGAAAAGCGCACCATCGCCACCGGCGTTCTCGATATTCAGTTTTACCGCGACGATCTCTCCACCGCCGACGTGCGCCCGGTCGTCACGCCCGGTTCCATCGGCATCGATATCGAAGGCCGCGACGTCGTAATCTGCGACGATGTCCTCTATACCGGACGCACCATTCGCGCTGCCCTCGACGCCCTGTTTGACCACGGACGCCCGCGCCGTGTACAACTGGCGGTGCTCATTGATCGCGGCCATCGCGAACTGCCTATCGAGGCCACCTACGTCGGGAAGCATGTGCCCACAAGCAGTCGCGAAATCATTGAAGTCAAGTTCCGCGAAGTCGATAACGACGAGCAGGTCTTATTGGTCGAACGGGTGGACTAATTCACAATTGCAGCTTTTAGCTCTTAGCCTTCAGCTAATAGCTAACAGCTAAAAGCTGGCAGCAAAAAGCTGAAAGACAATGAACTCCACCGCCGCGCCTACCCGCCGACCCATCCATCCGCCCAAAGCGTCCGCCTCCCTGTTCCCCTACAATCCGGGATCGCTTCTGTCAGCCTCTGATCTCACCCTGGATGCCATCAGCCACATTCTCACTCGTGCATCTGCTCTTGAGAATCAAGACCCACTCACTCGCGATCGAATCCTGGCCAAACGCCGCATAGCGCTGTTGTTCTATGAGTCGTCCACCCGCACCCGCACCAGCTTCGAGCTTGCCGCTAAGGCGCTCGGCGCGGACACTACCCTCGTCTCCAGCCTCTCCTCCAGTATTGAGAAGGGCGAGTCGCTGAAGGACACCGGCCTCACCCTGAGGGCTCTCGGAGCCGAGGCCATCATAATCCGCCACAACTCCTCCGGCGCTGCCTGGCTCCTGGAAGCCGAGACCCGCCTGCCCGTCCTCAACGCCGGCGATGGCATGCACGAGCATCCCACCCAGGCCCTGCTCGACCTGCGCACGATCCTCGCTCATTTGAGGCCGGCCCACCTCAAGCCCGCCACCCAATCTGTCGATGCTGAAACCCTGGCCGGCATCACCGTAACCATCGTCGGCGACATCCTCCACAGCCGCGTCGCCCGCTCCAACATGCTGCTCCTGCCGCGCCTCGGGGCACGCGTCGTCCTTTGCGGACCCAAAGAGCTCCTGCCCGAGATGGCAGCACAAACAGGTCCCGGAATCACCATCGAGCGCGACTTTGAGGCAGCCCTCAGGCAATCGCAGGTCATCATGATGCTGCGCATTCAGGCCGAGCGCCTCGCTGGCCTCCAGCTCGATCTCGAAGAGTACAAGCTCAACTACCAGCTCACCGGACCAAGGCTTGCCGCCCTCGCGCCCACGGCCATGGTCATGCATCCCGGCCCCATCATCCGCGGCCTCGAAATCACTGCCGGCGTTGCCGATGGCCCGCAGTCCGTCATCCTCGAACAGGTCACCCACGGCGTGGCTATCCGCATGGCCGTAGTCGAGCGCGCACTGAACCTAGTTCCCAACGGAGCCCGCGCATGACCCCACTCCTGATTCGCGGCGGTACCTTGATCGATCCCGGAGCTGGCGTCGAAGCCCTCAAAGACATCCTCCTCAAAGACGGCCGCGTTGCCGAAATCGCCTCTCCCGGCAAAATCAAGGCCAATGGCTCAGAGATTCTTGATGCCACCGGCCTCACCGTAGCCCCCGGCCTCATTGACATGCACGTCCATCTCCGCGAGCCCGGCCAGGGCTACAAGGAAACCATCGCCTCGGGAACGGCGGCAGCAGCAGCCGGTGGCTTTACCGCTGTCGCGGCCATGCCGAATACCCGCCCCGTCAACGACTCACCCGAGATTACTCGCTGGATGCAGGCCGCCGACCGCGGAGCCTCCATCCGCGTCTTCCCCATCGCAGCAGCCACTCGCGGTTCAAAGGGCGAGGCCATCAACGACTTTGCCGCGCTCAAATCCGCCGGCGCCGTAGCCGTCTCTGACGACGGCCTGCCCATCCTCAAAGACAGCATCATGCGCGAAACGCTGGCCGCGGCAGCACGCGTGGGCCTCTGCGTCATCCAGCATGCAGAAGACACCCGCATGACCCACTTCTCCGGCGGCGTCGCCAGCATGAACGCTGGGCCCATGGCTTTCCGCCTCGGCCTGCGCGGCTGGGTCAACGAAGCCGAGTCCTCCATCGTCGAACGCGATATCCGCCTCGTCCAGGAACTCCGCGACAGCCGCATTCATCTTCATGTGGCGCACATCTCCACCGCCGCCGCGCTGGCCGCTGTCCGCAAGGCCCGTCGCAACGGCCTCCGCGTCACCTGCGAGGTCGCTCCGCACCACTTCCTGCTCAACAACGAGCATGTCGGCATGTATGACACCAATGCCAAAATGTGTCCCCCTCTGCGCGCCGAAGCCGACCGCAATGCCATGATCGAGGGCATCCTCGACGGCGTTGTTGACGCCATTGCCACCGACCACGCTCCACACGCCGTGCACGAAAAGGAAGTTGAGTTTGAGTACGCCCCCAACGGCATCACCGGCCTCGATACGGCCCTCGGCCTGAGCTTGCGCTGGCTGCATAAGGAAGGCAAGCTGCCCATCGGCCGCGTTCTCAGCCTGCTCAGCGCCCAGCCCGCCGCCCTGCTCAACCTCAAGGGCCGCGGCACCCTCGCCGTCGGCAGCTTTGCCGATGTAGTCATCTTCGACCCCAAAGCCGAGTGGACCTACAACGCCCGCGCCACGAAGTCAAAGTCCCGCAACACCCCCTTCGACGGCTGGAAGATGCAAGGCAAAGTCCGCTGGACCATTAGCGAAGGCCGCATCGCCTACACAAGCGATTAGCTGAGCCAGTTTTTGAGAGAGCCGTTGCACACCGGGCTCACTATGCATATTCTTGTTCGGCCAGCCTTGCGCGGGAGGTAACCCCTCTTCTGCGCAAAGATCGCAGCGAGGTAAAAATGGATAAGCGGGAATTCCTGAAAGCGTCGGGAGCATTTGCGGCGGGAAACATGCTGTCGCGTTTCGTGGCGGCCCAGCAACAAGCGAATTCGCGAGAAAACTGGGCGGGCAACCTGACCTACAGCACGGACAAGTTGCATACGCCTGGTTCCGTCGACGAGGTGCGTCAGGTGGTGAAAAGCTGCGCCAGTCTTCGCGCTCTGGGCACGCGGCACTCCTTCAACGCCATCGCCGACAGCACGCAGAACCAGATTTCCCTCAAGCGGCTCGACCAGATCACGCTCGACGAAAAGGCGAAAACCGTTACGGTCGGTGCGGGCGTCCCCTATGGCAAGCTTGCCCCATACCTTGACGAGCGCGGCTATTCCTTGCAAAATCTGGCTTCTCTTCCGCATATCTCGGTCGCCGGAGCCATTTCCACTGCAACCCACGGCTCTGGCCTTAGTGTTCGCAATTTGGCTTCGGCTGTTTCAGGCTTGGAATTCGTCACTGCAAACGGCGAGGTGGCCACTCTATCCCACGACAAGGACGGCGAGCGCTTCCTGGCCGCGGTTGTGGGCCTCGGTGCTCTCGGCGTCGTCACCAACGTCACCCTCAGCCTGCTACCCAGCTACAAGATGGCTCAGTCCGTTTATGAGCATCTTTCCTTCGATCAGCTCAAAAACCACTTCGAAGCAATCTATGAAAGCGGCTATAGCGTCAGCCTGTTTACCGACTGGCAAAATCACGAGGCCACCCAGGTCTGGATCAAGCGCCGCCTTCTGCCCGGCGATAAAAATGAATGGCATCCGGAGTTCTACGGGGCTAAACTCGCAACGCGCAAACTGCACCCGATTGCCGGGCACGATGCCGAACCTTGCACGGAACAACAGGGAATCCCGGGCCCCTGGTACGAGCGCCTGCCGCACTTCCGTATGAATTTCACGCCCTCAAGCGGCCGTGAGTTGCAGACCGAATACTTCATCCCCCGCGAGCGCGCCTTTGAAGCCATCCTGGCCGTGGAAAAGCTGCGTGACCAGATCACGCCGCACCTTTTCATCACCGAGCTGCGCACCATCGCCGCCGATGGCTTTTGGATGAGCACAGCCTACCAGCGGGATTCGCTTGCAATTCACTTTACCTGGAAGCCGGAGTGGCCCGAAGTGAGCAAAATCCTTCCCCTCGTCGAGAAGCAGCTCGAGCCCTTTGAACCGCGTCCGCACTGGGCAAAACTCTTCACCCTGCCACCGGCCGTGCTCCAATCCCGGTATTCAAAGCTCGATGAGTTCAAGGCTTTCATTAAGACTTATGATCCGGATGGCAAGTTTCGCAACGACTTCATTCGTCGGGAGCTTTACGGGACTTAGTTGCATCCCTTTACCCTTTGCGCCGGTAGAGTATCTGAAACTCATACCCCGCATTCGCCGGAAACAAACTCGCCACATGCCGCAGCCGCTCGGCAAGCGCCGGCGCAGCCAGCAGCGGATACTCCCGTTCCCGCAGATCGTGGTAGTCAAAATCGACCGCCAGCGCCAGCATATACACCGCCAGCGAATCGGAAAACGCCGACTCGTAGTAGCTCGACCTCGACCGCTCGTCGATCACGCGTTGCCCGACACTGCTCTCCTGGCCGCGATACTCCTGCGCCCGCCGCCGCGTCTCCCACGCATCCTGGCTGGTCTCCCCGCGTACCTGTGCTTCGGCCTGCGACCAGGCCAGTGCGGAAAAGCTCTCCGGAACCCCCGCAGCCTCTACAAAGTTGTGAGCCACGTTGATAAAAAACTCAAAGGCCAGCCCAAAACGGTCCTCGACCAGCCTGGTGGAAAGGAAAACCGCCTCCGTCGAACCAAACGTCGTATTTCGATGGCAGATCGCGCGGTCGCCCAGGTCCACCGTATACGACGGCGCAATCATCACCTCGCCCGTATCCGCAATCGCCAGCGGCACAAAGTAGTAAGCGCGACTCTTCAGCGCGTCTGACAGCGTGGCCGGCACAGCGCCAACCAACCGCTCCAGATCCGTCTCGGAGATCCTCGTCTCGCCCCATTGTGCAAAGTGAATCCCGTTGGCCGCCTCGGTGACCGGAACTTGCGTGGCTACCTTTTCGGCGTGCCAAAGCTCGATTTGTGCGCTTGTCGACATCAGAATGTATTCTAGACGAAGAGGGCCGTGGGAATGACCGAGTTCGTTGGAGCGCGCCGCGGAGGAACTGTTCTTGGCTTCCCGCTTGAGGGCTTCGGCCTCTTCACCAGCCTGCTCCTTTCGTTTGCCGCCGCGTTTTTTACGTTCTTCCTCACCACCACCATCGCCATCTTCGCCCTGCTGGTCTGGAACGTCCTCGGCCACCACAAAGTCGACTTCGCCGACACCTACCTCTACGTCGGACTCCCCGCCGGCCTGCTCGTCCTCATCATCGCGCTGCCCGTCTTCGGTACCCTGTGGGTCCGCGCCAAAATCCGCAAATAGGAAGTCTGTCAGCCGGTAACTCTGGTTTTGCTCTAGTCGCGTTCCAGTCTCTTGCGGCGCTTTTCCTCATACATCGCCTTATCCGCTTCGGCGAGCAGTTCTTTCAGCGACTGGCGCATATGCTCTTCCGCGGTGACGAAGCCAACGCTGAAGCTGAGGGGGAATCGCCGGTCATGCTCGGCGTTGCGTAGTGCGCAGGCTGCCTGCAGACGCTGGGCGGCAATCGAAACGGCCACGTGGCTTCCCTGGCAGACGACGGCGAATTCGTCGCCGCCCACGCGCCCCATCACATCGGTTTCGCGGAATGTCTGCTTGAGGATTCCTGCTATTTCGACAAGGGACGCAGAACCAACATCGTGGCCGAAGGAGTCATTGATCTGTTTCAGGTGATCAAGATCGATGAACAGGACTGAGAGCGGCAGTTGGGAACGCCGCGCCAGGCTCAGCACCTGCTCGGAGAGCAGGGAGAATCCCCGGAGATTGTAGAGTCCGGTCAATTCGTCGCGGAGAGAAAGACCGTGGATCTCCATCTCCATGCTGTTGATGCGCCAGACAAGCGCCAACAGAAGGATCATCGAAAGCGCGGTTGCGATGGAGCTGAGAATTGCAGTGACATAGTGTTCCGGAATGATGTGTGCGCTGATCACGTGCCCCCGGGTGATCTCGCGGATTATGGGCAGTGCGATGAGAATCGGACCAATGAAGCGGGCGGTAGTCGCACCAATTCCGCGGCCGAGGAAGATGGAGAGGACCCCTTGTTCGGCTCGGCGCAGCAGGGCGACAAAGGTAAGCAAAATGAGGCAACAAAGGGTCTGCTGAGAAGCGTGGATTCGAGTGGAAAAGCTGAAGACATGCAGTGCGTTGAAGATCTCTCCCGTAGAAAGGACCAGCACCAGCAGAAACAGGGCAATAGCGGCTAGATCGGCTGTCCAGATTGCGATGCGGTGGGTGGCGCGGATGAGAAAGACCGATATACCAAGCAGGAAAAGGCCGCCTGCGGTCTGAGCCGCCGGTCTTCCTGGAAACGGATCGCCTGTGCCAAGGTCGCAGGGAAGGAGCGTATCGATTCCGAGGGAGATGTGCAGTGCGAATTCGAGCAGAATGGCCGCACCGAACAGGGCGACAAGGACATCCAGCAATTGGCCGATCCTGTTGTAGCGGCTGGAGTGGCGCGACTCAGAGAGCTCGAGGCTGATGGCGCTGAGGGTGAGAAAAAGTGCGGTTTCACACCTCATGACATCCCAGCCTGCGGGGAGGAGTGTGCCCAGCGCCGGAATGAACCACGCGGCCAGGATGAGAGTCGCGATTCCGGCTGCTGCCAGCAGGCAGATGCGCCTCGCCGGGGCCAGCTTATCCAGCAAAGCGTGGTCGGGTCCGGTGTTGGAAGGAACACGAGTCAAGGCTGGCATGGCAAGATCCCGGAGGTTGTAAATCTGCAAAAGAGGCTATTAACTGCCGCTTCTCAATGCAGTTTAAATCGTCTGGAGAGGTCTGCCGAACCCGAGTGACCAGAGGAACGGCCCAGGCCCCACCGGCCTAATTGTTGCTTGTCCGTCAGTAGCAGTTTGGTAAATCGTCGCGTCGTCTCCTAACAAATCCGCGGACCATTCGCTCTTACGAAAAAGGCGGCCATCCCAAAAGGAAAGGCCGCCTCCATACTCCATCAATTCCCTGAAGAATTGCCTGGATCTTGAAGCCCCCTAAACCCCAGCCGGCTTAGGATTCTTCCGGTCAAACTTCGCCAGCTTGATCTTCGTCGCCAGCCCCACCTTGCTCAGCAGCCAGATCCCCCAATAGTTAGGATCAACCTCATACCACGCCTGCCCATGCTTCGCCGAAACCGGGTGTGCGTGGTGGTTGTTGTGCCAACCCTCGCCGCCGCTTACCAGCGCCACCCACCAGTTGTTCCGCGAGTCGTCCCGCGTCTCAAACCGGCGGCTGCCCCAAAGGTGCGTGGCCGAGTTCACAAACCATGTCGCGTGCAGCCCCAGCGTCACCCGCATGAACGCGCCCCAAAGAAGCATGCCCAGCGCGTTGACCCAACCGCCCGTAAGCCATCCAAAACCGACCAGCAACACGCCACTCACCACCAGCGGAATCCAGTGCCACTTGCTCAGCCGTACCATGAAGCGATCACGGGTCAGGTCGGGCGTATAGCGGCCCAGAACCTCGGTCTCCATATGCAGGGTGTTTCCCCACAGAATCCATCCGGTATGCGCCCACCATCCGCCTTCGCGCGGTGTGTGCGGATCGCCGTCCTGGTCGCTGTGCTGGTGGTGTACCCGATGCGTCGACACCCAGAAAATCGGTCCGCCCTCAAGCGCCAGCGTGGCGCAAGTGGCCATCACGTACTCCAGCCACTTCGGAACCTGGTAGCCGCGATGCGTCAACAGCCGGTGATAGCACATCCCGATCCCGACATTGATAGCCACAACGTACAGAACCAGCATCACCGCAAGCCGCTCCCAGGTGAAGAAGAACAGCGCGGCAATCGCGCCCACATGAAAGGCTGCAACCGCAGTGAATGTGATCCAGTTGATGCCCGCACCCACTGACGCGGCGCGTCCCATACGAACTTCCTGGCGGGCAGAAACTGGATGCACAGCGGCATGCGCAGGGGAATCAGGGATTGGGGGAAAGGCAACGCTTGAACTGGCGGGGACGATTTCGGGGGAAGGAGCGGTGACAACTGACGCCATATTGAGAGGAATTCCTTGGCGAGTGGCAACACGCCCACTCTAATCCTGATTGTATAGGAAGTAGTACACAACATCCCGATTCGTCAACACTGTTGTTAATCGAATCGAAACATTTAATGGAAAAGTGAGCAATACTGCTCTAAAAATGGAGGATAGCGGCCTCCCAGCTCGTTGCGACAGGCCTGCAATCAAGCCTGAATTTGTCCCTTCCGACCAACCCTCTATTCGCTCGCCATCCCGAACTGCCCGCCCCCGGTGACGAACAATTGCTCCGCTTGCCCACGCAGAATCCTGTATAACGCAAATTGCCGCTGGGTGGCGCCGCGCAGCTCAAACAACAACTCCCCGCGGTTGTCCGCCATCGCGTCCACCGCATCAATCAGGCGCATCCGAGGATTGTCATCCAGATGCGCTCCGTCCGTCACGTTCTTCTTCAGCACCAGCACATTGCCGTAGAGATCAGGCTGGGCTATCAACGTCACAAACTTCTGCTGCGCCGCCGGACCATCAGTGTGTGCGCTCAGCACCAGCGTTGCACCGGATCCGTAGGCCAGCTCGAATACCCGAAACTCCTCGCCCTCCAGAGGTGCTGGCTGAGCCGGTGGCGGAGGAGGGGTCGCAGCCTTCCTTGTCGTCGTCCGCTTCGCCGCTTTCTTGGCCGGCGCCGCCGGAGGATTCAAACCCAGAGTATCCCGCGCAATCACTTCCAGCGAAGCCTTCAACTTGCCCTCGTCTTCCGGATTCGTCCACGCAAAGTCCCAAGGATGGTCAGCATGCGTCTTCGCGTCTGAGACGGCCACAGCCTGTTCCATCTCCTGCGGCAAACCCATCAGCGTCGGACTCACCACCAGTCCGTTGCTGTCAGCTTTGCCGCGCTTCAAACGCGGCCTGTCCGGGTCAGTCTCCGCAGGCGCGGATTCACCATCCGCTTCCGCCGCCGGCTTGGTCTTGTGGCTCCGCTGCAGTGTCGGCCTGTCCGGGTCTGCATCCTCACTCGCGCCAGATCCCATCGAAGCCGTACTACTGCCCGCCGTACCGCCGGCTGGCTTGCTCTCTGAGCTATCCGCCTTCTTGTGCAACACCGGCCTGTCCGGGTCGCTCGGCGCTGCCGGCGCATCGCTGCTCCCCGATCCATCAGTCCCTTTCCCACTTCCCGGCCCTCCCGCCTGCGAATCGTCTGCATGATGCTTGCGGTGCAGCACTGGCTGACCATCCCCCGGCTCATCGTCGTCAAAGTTCGTCCTGGCCAGTTCCACCGCTGTCGGCTTGGGCTTGGCTGTCGGCAACGGCTTCCACGCCCCAAATCCCACCCATGACCCAAACTGCTGCCCAGCTTTATCGATGTCGAACAACCCGATCGGCTTGCCGTCCTGCTGCAGCACGTACTCAACCTGGGGAAACACAGCCATCGGCTCCGGACGCGCCAGGTACACCCCCCCATCCTGCAGCTGCCCGCCATCCAGAACGGTAATCGGCACCAGCCGGCTCGCCTTCGGCTTGCCCGCTTCGCCGGTCCACTCCAGCACCGCAATCGAACGCAACTCCGGCGCGCTCTTGTCAGTCTCGGATACCTTGCCGACATACTGACCCGCGGCCGGAAGCACAGCCAGGACTAGCCCCAGCGCCGTCCCAACCATGCTCGTCCCCACAGAAACCGTTCGCCTAATCAACAATTCACCCGCACCGTCGAATGACATCTGCCGCCCACCTCGGGAATAATCATGCCTGATGGCCTTAAATGGCCCTCTACCTACCATACGAGGACGTGCCCCATGGAGCTCAACCAGAAAGTGCCCGATTTCACCCTGCAAACCGACGAGGACAAGACCACCAGCCTCTCGGCCTACGCCGGCAAGCCTGTTGTACTCTTCTTTTACCCCAGAGCGGATACTCCTGGCTGCACAATCGAAGCCTGCGGCTTTCGCGACACCTTCAAGAAGCTCCAGGCCGCCGGCGCCGTGGTCCTCGGCATCTCCCGCGACACCCCTAAGGCCCAGGCAAAATTCCGCGCCAAATACGACCTGCCCTACACGCTCCTTGCTGATGTAGACGAGAAAGTCTGCAATCTGTTTGGCGTGATGAAGGAAAAGAACATGTACGGGAAGAAAGTGTGGGGAATCGAGCGCACCACGTTTGTGATTGGCCCGGACCAAACGCTGCTGCACATCTTCCCCAAAGTCACCCCCGAAGGCCACGCCGAGCAAGTGCTGGAACTGCTGAAGGAATGGAAAAAAGCAAACAAGTAAATCGCTCCTTCTTCGAGTCCCCGCCCGAGCAGGTATCCCCGCGCCTGCTCGGCAAGATCCTCGTCCACAAGACCGCCTCCGGCCCCATCGCGGGGAGAATCGTCGAAGTAGAAGCCTACCTAGGCCCGCACAACGAGCCGCCCGACCCAGCCGCGCACTCCCATCGCGGAATTACGCCGCGCAACAAAGTCATTTTTGGTCCCCCCGGCCATGCGTATGTCTACGCCATCTACGGCCGCTACTTCTGCATGAACATCACCTGCGAGCCGGAGGGCCTCGCCGGCTGCATCCTCATCCGCGCACTCGAACCACTGCGTGGAGCGGACTTGATGGCGGCGAACCGCGGACTCCAACCCGGCGCCCCACCCAGGGGGCTAACCTCCGGCCCCAGCCGTCTTTGCATGGCGCTCGGCCTCACCCGGCCCACTCACAACGCCCTCGACCTCTGCGACCCCGCCTCGCCGTTCCAGGTTCGCGACGACGGCCACCCCACTCCCGACGTCCTCGTCACCCCCCGCATCGGCATCAACGTTGCTGTCGACTTCCCTCTGCGCTTCGCAATCCGAGGCAACCCCTTCGTCTCCGGCCCACGAAAAATGCGCGATGGGTAGCGGGTATTCTTATAGAAACCAGTTTTTCTTCTCCGCCTTAAGCGAGAATTAAACTTCCGCCCCGTAGCATCGCGTCAATCAGTTGAGAAGCAAAATCCATCAGGAGATTCCCGGCTTGAAACTGTCTTCCTCGCACCTGACCGCCGCAGCCGCCGCACTGGCGGTAGCCATCTTCGCCTTCACTTCCGCCGCTCAGGCCCCGGCCGGTGGACCACCACCAAAGCGGGAATTCCCCGCCCCCATCAACCTCAAGGTCCTGCCCAAAACCCTCACCGGCGAGCAGTTACACGAAATCATGGAGAAGTGGGAAGGCTCCCTCGGCGCCCACTGCAACACCTGCCACGCCGCCGACCCCAAGAACGTCGGGCCCAACGGCCGTCCCCGGCTCAACTTCGCTGACGACTCCAAGGAAGAAAAACTGACTGCCCGCCTGATGTACAAGATGACCGAGGACATCAACGGGAATTACGTATCCAAGGTCCCCAACTCCGACACGACAGTTACCTGCGGCACCTGCCACCGCGGCCACCTCGACCCCGAGCCCTACGTCATCCCTGAAGACGATCACGACCACGACCACCCCGGAGCGCCACAGGGTCCACCACCCCCAGGAGCCAAGCCCGGTAGATAGTTTTTACTTTGATTGTTCTGAAATGCCACGTGGCCCATCCATTTCGCGCACTTTGCGAAATGGGTGGGAAAGCACTGAACCTCATTCGGGCAAGGATTGCGGCGAAGCCGCGTCTGCCGCACCGCTGGTGCCTCGCGGCACAAACCGCCGCCCGCGGATCTCGTACGCCCCGCTCACCACCCGCGCAATGGCTTCGGTATACGCGGCATGCTCCTCAGCCAAAATCCGTCCGGCAAGCGAGTGCGCATCGTCCGTCTCCAGCACCGCAATGGCCCGCTGCAGGATGATCACGCCGTGGTCCAGGTGCTCGTCCACAAAATGCACCGTGCATCCCGCCACCTTTACCCCATACTCAAACGCCTGCGTTTGCGCCTCCAGCCCCGGAAACGCCGGCAGCAGAGAAGGGTGAATATTGAGGATTCGATTCTGAAACGCGGCAATAAACCCTGGCGATAACAGCCGCATGTATCCCGCCAGAATTACCAGATCGACGCGGTGCTCCCGCAGGCCTCCAATCACATCAGCATCGAGTTCAGCCCGCGGCCGCCCCTTGGAGACAAATACGGCGGTTGGCAAACCTAATTCCTGGGCCGCGCCAATCCCCGGCGCATCCGCTACATTTGACACCACAACCGCAATCTCGACCCCCGGCAGCCTTCCTTCCCGGATCGAGCCCGCAATCGCCAGAAAATTCGACCCCCGCCCGGAAAGCAGCACACCAAGCTTCAAGGGTGATGAATTGACAGCAATACTCATCTTCTCCATCAAAGCCAACCAAAGTTGCGACCGCGCATGATCTCTGACAACTGAAAACTGATCACTGACACCTTCTTCACGTGTAGTGCACCCGCTTGTCGCCCTTCACAACCCGCCCAATCAAATGGAACTTCTCTTCCGCACGATCCAGCAGATTCTTCGCCCGCGTAAACTTCGCCGCCGGAATCACCGCAATCAGCCCGATCCCCATGTTGAACGTCCGCATCATTTCGTCCTGCGACACCTGTCCCAGCGCCCGCAGATGCTCAAAGATTGGCAGCACCGGCCAGCTGCCAATCTCTACCTGCGCCGACATTCCCTTGGGCAGAATCCGCGGCAGATTCTCCGTAATCCCTCCGCCAGTAATATGCGCCATGCCCACCGTAACGCCGGCGGTCACCAGCTTCTGGATCACCGAAAGATAGCTGCGATGCGTCTTCATCAGCGCCGCGCCCGCCTTGTCCTTGATGGCCGAAACATACTGCGCAGGCTTGTAGCCGCCCACTTCAAACAGCAGCTTCCGCGCCAGCGAGTAGCCGTTGGTATGCAGCCCCGTCGACGGCAGCCCGATCAGCACATCTCCCGGCTTGATCCCCAGGCCCGTAATCATCTTCTCCCGATCCACCGCGCCCACAATGAACCCCGCCAGGTCGTACTCGCCGTCCGCATAGAATCCCGGCATCTGGGCCGTTTCGCCGCCGATCAGCGCGCAGCCATTCGCCTTGCAGGCCTCTGCCAGCCCAGTCACCACCGCCTCAATCACCTCCGGATCGAGTTTCCCGGTGGCCAGGTAATCCAGGAAAAACAGCGGTACCGCCCCCTGCACCGCAATGTCGTTCACGCAGTGGTTCACCAGGTCCGCGCCCACCGTGTGGTGCATACCCAGTTCGAACGCAATCTTCAGCTTGGTGCCCACGCCATCCGCCGAACTCACCAGGATCGGTGTTTTCCAACGCTGCAGGTCGAGCCGGAACAGCGCGCCAAAGCCCCCAATCCCGCCCAGAACGTTGCGGTTGAAGGTCTTCTGCGCCAGGTACTTGATGCGATCCTTCGCGCGGTCGCCGCTCGAGATATCAACCCCCGCATCGGCGTAGGTCACTGATTTTGCTTTGGGTTCTTCTGCCACGTCTGAGGGCTTTCTACGTATGGATTCGGCTGCGGTTCGTAAGGCCGGAAACCACGATTCTAGCAGGATTCAATGGGTATGGCTGTGCGTTACAGGAACCGCTCTAGCTCCGCCGCCGTCGGAATCGGGCAGCTCTCCAGCCGTCCCCATATCCGATACCGCCACCGCGCCACAACCCGGTAGCCAAGGTCCCGCAGCGCCCGCGGAATCACCCGTAGCACCGCGGATACCACCCGCCACGGCTGCGGCAACTCCCCCAGCATCCTCAGCACCGCGTCTGACCGGACAAGCACCCGTTCCGCTGCGGTTCCAACCCCCTCTACCACCACAATCGAGCTGGGCCCATCCACGTCCGTCCCATCGAATCCGTGGCGCGCAAGCAAAGCCGCAACCTCCGGCAAAGTCGACGGAGAGAGCCGCATCCGGTCTCCCCGATCGCGCCTCAGGAACCACCGAACCGATCGGTTACACAGCCCGCAATGCCCGTCAAACACCACCAGCAGCCTGTCACCGAGTTTCGAGGGTTCATTCACAGCTAGTGTCCTGTCTCCAAATTCCATAACATAAAGTGAACTGTCATCCTGAGCGAACGGGCCCCAAACGCTTCTCAGTTTGGGGGTGGTGAGTCGAAGGACCTGCATTTGTTTCCGCTCAACATCCGAAACACCGTACCTTCAAGATGAAACCATCCACCCCTCCGGTTCACTTCATCAATGTTAGCCGGTTCGTGCTTATGTGAGCCAAATCACTCAACCCCCAACAAGCCGCCCACTATACTGAAACCACCATGACCCCGCCCGTCGCCTCGCCCTCCCGCACCCGCTCCCAGGCCCTGCAACAGCGCGCTGAGCGATTCTTTCCCGGCGGCGTCAACTCCCCCGTGCGCGCTTTCAAGGCCGTCGGCGGTGCTCCCCCTTTCGTCGAGGGAGCCCAGGGTGCCTACCTCACTGACGCTGACGGCAATCGCTACATCGACTACTTCGGCTCCTGGGGCCCCATGATCCTTGGCCACGCCTTCCCACCCGTGGTCGAAGCCATTCAGCGCGCCGCCCGCAATTCGGCCAGTTTTGGCGCCTCCACGGCAGCCGAAGCCGATCTGGCTGAGCGCGTTGTAGCCTGTTATCCAGCCATCGAAAAGCTCCGCTTCGTCAGCTCCGGCACCGAAGCCACCATGTCCGCAATCCGCGTGGCCCGCGCCGCCACCAATCGCAAGATCATCGTCAAATTCGAAGGTTGCTACCACGGCCACGCCGACGGCCTGCTGGTCAAAGCCGGCTCCGGCGTCGCGACCCTCGGCATCCCCGGCTCCGCCGGCGTCCCGGAGCAGATCGCCGGCCTCACCCTCGCCCTGCCTTACAACAACCTCGACGCCGTCGAAGCTGCATTCGCCGCGCATCCGGGCGCAATCGCGGCCATCATTCTCGAGCCCGTAGTGGGCAACGCCGGCTGCATCGCTCCCGCTCCCGGCTATCTTGCTGGTCTCCGAGCCATCACCGCCCGCGAAGGCGCCCTGCTCATTGCCGATGAGGTCATGACCGGCTTCCGTGTAGCACTCGGCGGCGCCTGCCAGCTCTACAATCTCGATCCCGATCTCGTCACCCTGGGCAAAATCGTTGGCGGAGGCCTTCCCGTCGGCGTCTTCGGCGGGAAGCTCCGTTTCATGAATCTCCTCGCGCCCCTCGGCCCCGTCTATCAGGCCGGAACCCTCAGCGGAAACCCCCTGGCCATGGCCGCCGGCATCGCCACCCTTAGCTACCTCCAGGCCCACGCAGCTGAGGTCTACCCCCAGCTCGAATCCACCGCCAAAGCCGTCGCCGAAGGCGTAGCCGCCGCAGCCGCAGCTGCCGGCGTCGCCCTCACCACCAACCGCGTAGGCTCCATGTGGACCTGGTTTTTCACCCCCGGCCCTGTCACCGACTACGACCAGGCCGCCCAGTCCGACACCGCAGCCTTTGGCCGCTTCCACCGGGCGATGCTTGATCAAGGGGTGTGGCTCCCCCCCTCGCAATTCGAAGCCATGTTCCTGGGCACAGCCCACGGCGAAGCCGAAGTCCAGGCCACGATCCTCGTCGCCCACTCCGCATTCCAGGCCGTACTCGCCACCTAGGCCAATTGTGCATTCTTCATGAAAAGTGACCTGTCATCCTGAGCGAACGGGGCCCCAAACGTTCTTCAGTTTGGGGGTGGTGAGTCGAAGGATCTGCTTTTGTTTTTTTGAAAATTTCTGCGACGACAATTGTGCAAGGGGTAGAAACCCCGTTCCTTACTCATCGCCCGGCCCCAACTCGGGCCCTTCCACAACGCCAACCTCAGTCTTCTCAGCCTCAGCGCTCTCACCCTCAACCGGCGTCTCCACACCCACCGCCAGCAAATACTCGTGCTCCGGGGCCAAGTGTTCCGGCTCTGTTCCAGCACCCGGCTCGTCCATCCACAAACAAACAATCCACCACACGAATACGGCAATATAAACAACGCCGTCCGCGTTGAACAGCTTGTCCCGCAGTCCCAAAATCTTGTCGTATTCCGCCTGCGTGTGCGGTGCCGCCGTCTTTGCCACAAACTGCCACACCGTCTGCATCGCCAGCTGCGCCAGTGAGGCCGTCGACAGCCCAATCACAATGCGCTGTGTGTGTGTTTGCCAGCCGCTGCCATACCGCCGGCCAAGCAGAACCACCAGAATGCCGAGCTCGACCGTCAGAAGATCGACCAGCATATCGGCTTTCATATAGCCCAACTGCAGCAGCCGCAGCACCGCAATTAAGGAGTCGGCAGTCAGCGTATTCCGCGAAGGCCACGGTCCCCATGCCGCCAGAATCGCCCCCGCAATCACCAGCAATCCCAGAGCCCATGCGTACCACGTCGTTCGCCGCGCCCCCGCAAACGCACGCCGCGCCATCTCCACCACCACCAGGAATCCCAGAACGGCAGCAACATCAGCCAGGGTGATAAAGGTAATGCTCAGCGTGATCGATGGCAGCCGGTCCATCAGCAGCCGCCCCGCCAGCCGCGTCAGAGCCATCAGGAATATGGCTGCCGTAAACCACGGGTACCGCTTCATGCGATCGCGGCCCATCAGAACCACCAGCAACACCATCTGCGCCGCAAACGTAAACGTCCATAGAATCTGGGCCGTCGTAAAGTGAAAATTGAAATGCATCGGGACCTTGTCCGGGCCGCGCCTGACGCTCCGCAGCCTTTCTCCTAGTCTAAATGGACGAAGACAGGCACCTTAACGCGCACCGCGCAGCACCAAAACCGCGCCTCAACCCAAAGTGCGGTATGCTGGAAGAGCGCGCCCGTAGCTCAGCTGGATAGAGCGAACGCCTCCGGAGCGTTAGGTCGGGAGTTCGAATCTCTCCGGGCGCACCATAACTCAGCTTTCCCAGCTGGTGTTCTGAGTCTAAAACTCACCACAAAACTGAGACTGTCATCCTGAGCGAACGAGGCCCCAAACGCTTTTCAGTTTGGGGGTGGTGAGTCGAAGGATCTGCATTTGCTCTTCTGCGGTTTTGCCAAGAACATCAGGGACAGGACACTAACTCTCCGCGGCTCTTTCCCCTCGAGCCGCCTCCCGCTGCATCCGGATCTCTTCCATAACCGACTGAATCAGCGCCTTCGCGCCCTCCATCCCCGCCAAAACCGCCTGCAGATCCAGAGCCGGCTTCGACGGGTTGCGGGTGGAAGCGCAATAGACCCCGTGCTGCCCCACCATGATCAGCGAATCGGTCAGCAGATCCAGCGCCACCGCCAGCCTGCCCCGCTCCGTCCCCATCATGAACTCGTAGCGCTCCAGTTCCGAGCGTTTCTCATCAAAGATATCCATACACCAAGCCTACGCGAACACCCGGCCGGTTAGCGGTATGATGGCTCTGCGAGGCTCCATGCTCCCCACCGATTCCAACTCCTCATCGCTGCCTGTCAACCCCTGGCCCGCCCTTCCCCAAGCCGAGTGGAGCGATACCTGCGCCACTCTCCAACTGTGGTTGCAGATGGTCGGCAAAATCCGACTCGAACTCACGCCACCCCTCAACCACTGCTGGAATGTCACCCTCTATCCCACCGTCCGCGGCCTCACCACCGGCATCATGCCCCATGGCAACGTGACGCTGCAGATCGACTTCGACTTCCTCGACCACTCACTCGTCATCGAAACAAGCAGCGGCGGTCGCCGCACCATCCCGCTCCAGCCCATGACCGTAGCGTCTTTCTACCAGCAACTGATGGCCGCGCTCGACGATCTCGGGACGCCGGTCTGCATCTGGAAGACGCCCTGCGAGGTAGCCGACCCCATCGCCTTCGATCAGGACCATCTTCACCAGGCTTATGACCCGGAGTTCGCGCAACGCTTCTGGCGTGTGTTGTTGCAGGCCACTCGGGTCATCACCCGGTTCCGCGCGCGATTCCGTGGTAAAGTGAGCCCCGTTCACCTCTTCTGGGGCGCGATGGACCTGGCCTGCACGCGCTTCTCCGGCCGCACTGCCCCGGAGCACCCCAGCATGGCCGGACTCTCGGATCGAGTCACGCGAGACGCCTATTCCCATGAAGTCAGCAGTTGCGGATTCTGGCCCGGCGCGCCCGGCGTTGAGCCTTTCTTTTACAGCTATGCCTATCCTGAGCCGCCCGGCTATCGAGCCTATTTCATTGCTCCCGTCGAAGCGTCATTCAACCCGGCATTCGGCGAGTTTTTACTCCCCTATGAATCCATGCGCCAGTCGTCCGATCCCGATGCAGCCCTGCTTGCCTTCCTTCAAACCACCTATGAAGCAGCCGCCAACTGTGCCACCTGGGACCGAGCCGCTCTGGAAACGCAATAACCGCCCTTGCGCTGGCGCCTCGCCAAATAGCTCAGCCACCCTCTGCCGCCGATAGTCGAAGACTCGCGCCACGTCCGCGCGCACCTTCAGCGCGTGCACAAGCTCGCCGAGCGGCCCAAACGGCAGCGTATACCGCACCACATCCGTCATCCGCGTCCGGCTGCCGTGGTCCTCAAACGTATGCGTGTGATGCCACATCCGGTAAGGCCCCGAGAGCTGCACATCCACAAACCGGAATGGGGGATCCCATCTGCGGATATCGGTGAGCCAGTAGATTGGCAACCCATGCAGCCGCAGCCGATACCGGATCTTTGTCCCCTGCGCAATTGCCGTCGCGCTCACCGAAAGAATCCGAAAACCCAGAAACGGCGGCGTAATCGTCTCCAGGTTCTTCGCGTCCGCAAAGAATGCGAACACCTCGCCAATCGGCCTCGGAATCCATTGTTCCTGGCGCAAAGTATGAAACCGAAAAGCCATGCCTGCTTGCTCACCCACCCTCATTCTATGAGGCCAGGGCAACCAGCCAGACCCGCTCCAACCCGCCGGAAACAATTGCTTGCGTGACATCGAAGCCGATGCCGAAAAGCTCCACCCTACACACTCAGCTTGCGCATATAGTCGGCATCCAGCTTCAGCGATTCGATGATCGGCAGGGCAAACTCTTCCTGTTCCACGAAGTAGTGCTTCAGCCCCGTTGCCGCCCTCAGAATCGGCGCGTAATCCATCCCGCCTCGCCCCAGGATCACCGAGGCGTACTCGCCCTTGGCGTTCTTCGCCATATCCTTCACATGCAGCAGCGGGAACCGCTCCGGCGTCTTGCTCAAATAGTCCAGCGGGTTCCGTCCTGCCGCAAAAACCCACCCGCAATCCAACTCGAACGCCACCAGGCCAGGGTCCGTCAGCCTCAGCAACTCGTCGTAGAACACCACCCCACCCTCGTTGCCGAATTCCGTATAGTGATTGTGATAGGCGAACCCCATTCCGGCTGCCTTCACCTTCTCGCCAGTCTTGTTCAACTCCCCTGCCACCCAGCGCCAGTCTTCCAGGTTCAGCGGCCCGCGCGCTGTTGGATCCTTGCGCGTTGGCGACGGGCAAACAATGTAACTCATTCCCACGTTGTGCGCGTATGCAATGTACTCATCCAGATGTGCCTTCAGGGGCCCCATCGGGTGATGCGTGCTCGTGCATTTCAGCCCCGCCTGGTCCATCGAGTGCTTCCACTCAGCCGCTGTCTTGTCGTAGTATCCGGCCGCCTCCACTTCGACGAATCCCGCCGCCGCCACCTGGTGCAGCGTCCCGTCAAAGTCTTTCGGCATCAGCTCCCGCACGCTGTAAAGCTGCAACCCGATCGGGAAGTTGAGCGGCGCAGCCGATACCTGGCCCGCGGCAATACTCACAGCAGCCAATGCCGCCGAAGCCTTCAAAAAATCCCTGCGCGAAGAATCACCCATACATCCATCCCTTCTGATCTCTGACAACTGAAAACTGACAACTAGCTCTTAATGCTCTTCGTCTCCCCATCCCACCGCGCGATCGTCTTGTGGAAGTACGAGTAGTTCGCCATGTGGCACCCGATCGCCGCGTGGTGGCCAAACACCTCGTCCTCCACCACATGCTTCCGGCTATTCACCGCGCGGAAGAAATTGGTCAAGTGCGCCGCCGTGTCATCGTATCCCCGCGGCAGCTTGAACGTCTCCACCTCCGGAGCTGCCGGCGTCGCTCCCGAAATGGCATGAGCCGCCTTCCACTCGTCCATCCCCACCTTGCGCTGCGCCTCGGTCATCCCGTTCCAGCCATATCCCTCGAACCGCGGCGTCACGTCCTGTGGCGTAAACGTCATCGAATTGCCCGTCACCACCAGCGTCCCCTTCGCCCCGAAGAAGCTGAACCGCTCGTCCTGGTCATTGTTGTTCTGGTTGCAGTGAATGTGCACCTGGATATTCCCATTCGGCCCCGGATAGTCGTAAATCGTCTCCAGAAAATCCGGAAACTCTCGCCCATCCTTGTAGTGGTAAAGCCCACCGCTCGAGTATGCCCTTATCGGCGCCGAATTCAGCCCCGAAATCACGAATATCCCCGACAACATATGCACAAATAGATCGCCGCCCAACCCCGAGCTGTAGTCCGCAAACAGCCGCCAGCGGAAGAATCGTTCCGCGTCAAACGGCCGCGCCGGCGCATCCTGAATGAACTTTGCCCAGTCCACCGTCTGCGGGCTCGCGTCCGGCGGAATCGGATACACCCAAGCTCCGCCCGGCGAGTTCCTGTTCCACTGCGCATCAATCGAGTGCACCTCGCCCAGTTTGCCGGAAGCGTACACCTCCGCCGCCATCGCATAGAGAACCGAGCTCACCCGCTGGCTGCCTGCCTGGAAAATCCGCTTGCCGCCCTCGACCGCGCCCACCATCTCCGCCCCATCAGCCACCGAGTGCGACATCGGCTTCTCGCAATAAACGTCTTTGCCTGCCGCCACCGCGTCCAGTGTCACCCTCCGGTGCAAGTGGTCCGACGTCGCAATCACCACCGCGTCCACATTCTTATCGTCCAGAAACCTGCGGTAGTCCCCGGTCGTCGGAATATCCACCCCATAAGCCTCTTTGGCCGCCGTGTGCCGCGTCGTATAAAGGTCCACCGCGCCCACGCAAACTCCAGACTTCACCTTGCTCGCCGACCGCAACAGATCGCACCCGCGAATCCCCGTCCCGATGCTCACAAAGCGGATCTTGGGCCCTTTATCTTCCTTGTCCTCGTTGCCATCCTGGGCCGCCATCGCTGTTGGTTCCAACAGCGTCACCTTCCCCACAGCCCCCACCGCGGCGCCCGCCGAAACAATCCGCACAAAGTCCCGCCGCGTCAACGAAAATCGATTCACTTCAGGCTCCCCCGGCATTTCTGCTCCGTCGGCCATTCTCGCTCCCTTGAGCCACCCATGTCCACCGGCTCAATCCCCTGGCTACCGCCCGTCCCGAAGCGCACTACTGCTGCGCTTGTATCACCGCCCAGTCCCATTCAGCGATGTACTGGTATCCCGGGCCGTTTAGATGCAGAGAGTCAAGCGCGGTGAAAGTCTGGCCAGCGCTGTAACTTGCCGCGGTCGTAGAGGCATAGCCTCGCGTGCAGGCTGTCACACTACCTCCCGAATAGCCACGGATGTAAATTTTTTCGCTTCCTACCATCATTGTCATGCCAAGTCCAAAGTTCGGAGAGCCTTGCCCTGTCAGACCGGTCACAGGAATGGTGCAGGTCGAAGAATTGATATTCGCGGTAATGGTTCCAGACACATCTTCCGCTCGAAATAGAGCCGGCGTAACTCCATGGCCGCAGTCAATCACACTCTCCGGGTCCGCCTGCGTTACAGCAAGTGGACAAACCACCGAGGCAAACATCCCGTCGATATCGACGACCTGGTTCGGATACGTAGCAGCTTCCCACGCGTTCACGGTGCTGACAGCGTTGTGGTCGGGGCCACCGCCAATCCATAGAGCGGGCGCATTCGCGTAAGGAATCTCTTGAAGTACCCCACGCTTGGCGCAAGGCATCGCCATCATCGCGGCGATATCCGCTTCCACGACAGCGATCGACCCGAAATCGTTGTGCCCGCCCTCCATGACGCACGTCCCTGAATCGATCCCCGCAGCGGAAAGATCCGTCTGCCAGGTTGGGGCCGTAAATGTGCCACCGGCAGTGATCATGTCCGGCGTAAAGGTGTAGCCACTCCCGGTGCCTCTGCACCCGGTTGCGCAAGTAAGAATCCCGCTCACGCCGCCGAGCGTTCCGGGAAGGTGGGATTGGTACTGGTTGTAAGTGCCAAAATCTAACACCTGCACATTCGGATTTTGCCCGGATGGAAAAGAAACTCCAACCCCGCTGCAAGATGTGGCGTCGGTACAAGCCGGAATCGTCACGCTCCCTAAAGCGTTCGTGGACTCTGCGCCGATTCCTATGGCAATTTGCGTCGAGGTTGTGGCCGGAAGGCCAAGGTTGTAACCGGTCTCTCCACTCAAGGCATGCAGAAAACTCGGCGTAGTATCCAGATAATCGCCGTCCTGCCCGCCCGCTACCACTGAGTCACCGGGCTCGAAGATCGGTCCCGAGGACATTGAAGGTGGCTCCGCCTGCGTCAGAGTGAAGTGCCTTTGAGCTGAGGCGATTCCTCCCCCCGCCTGGTCCGGGTTGGTGATCATGACGTCATAGAAGCCTGGACCCCCAATCTTGAATGCGCTCGTTGTGACAGTGTTCCACGGCAGATTCGTGGTGGGAAAGGTGGCCAGGACGAGTGGCTTACTCAGGCCCACAATCTGGATTTGAGAGTCGAATACGATACCCGTCCCATTGATGACTAACTGGCAGTAAAGGCCGGCCCCGCACGGGCTGGAGGAGTTGTCCAAAACAGCCGTTACGGAAGTGATCGTGGGCACAGGGTCAGCAATCGAAAAGGATTCGTTTAAATTGCCAGGGCTCGCAACCGGCTGGACGACCCAGGTGGGCACCGCCGAGTCTACAAAAGCTACCTGCGAGGAAGAAGGCTCGTTGATGGCAAAGAGTCCATTCGGTGTCGGAAGCAGGGTGAACGTCAGGTGGCCGGCGTCAACAAACTTCGTTATCACTTGCGAACCGCTGCCCACAAAAACTTCCGAAGTAGGCGTGAAATTGGAGCCTGCAACAGTCACGGTATGCAACGCGCCATCGGGTGTTACGATACTCGGCGTAATGCTGCCGATGACCGGGGGCGGGAAGTATGTGCCCATGCAAAACTGCTGAATCGTAGTTTCGTTGGCCGCGTCAATCACTTCTAGGTCAAAAAGAATGGGCGTGTCCGCGCCATACCACGGGCTGCTTCCTCCCGATGCGCATGCGCTGGAGAGAGTCGGAGTTCCTTTCAGCGTTCCGTTTTGGGCCAATTGGAGTCCCTGGTCCGGTCCGCCGCCGCTGAAAGTCCACTTGTACGGCGGAACTCCTCCGCTGGCGATGAAAGTGTAGCTGAATGGCACCCCGATTGTAGCCAGAGGAAGTACCGCAGCCTGTATCTGCAGCGGTGCGCTCGTCCCACTCAGCGCGATTGTCTGCGGCGATCCAGCCGCGCTATCTGTAATCGTGACCGCAGCTGTCCGTACACCGGTTGTCACCGGCGCAAAATGCCCATGGACCGTACAATTCGCGGCGGCCGCCAGACTTGTCCCGCAGCTATTCCCAAATACAAACGACGACGCATCAGCCCCCGTCACGGTAACGCCTGTGATGGTCAAGACTGCTGTCCCGGTGTTGGTCATCGTCACAGCCTGCGATCCGCTAGCCGTACCCACCGCCGTTGCCGGGTAGGTCAAATTAGTCGCCGACAGCGTAACCGGTCCCGCCGACAATCCAGTTCCACTCAGAGAGATGCTTTGCGGTGAAATACTGGCGCTGTCGGTAATGGTGATTGTCGCCGTCAGCGCTCCCGACGCAGCTGGAGCAAAATGCCCGTGGATCGAGCAGCTCACCCCCACCGCCAGGCTCGACCCACAGGTGTTGCCAAACACGAACGAAGACGCATCCGTGCCAGTCACAGCGATGCTGGTAATAGTCACCGCCGAAGTCCCCGTATCGGTCACAGTCACTGCCTGCGATCCGCTAGCCATGCCAACATCCACCGAACCATACGAAAGGCTCGCAGCCGAAAGTGTCACCGGCGGCACCAAACCAGTCCCGGTCAACGCAATTGTTTGCGGGGAAGTGCTGGCGCTGTCAGTAATGGTGATCGTTGCGACCAATGCGCCGCCCTTCGCCGGCGCGAAGTGCCCATGGATGCTGCAACTTGCTCCAGCGGCTAGGCTCGCCGGACAGTTGTTGGCAAACACAAACGAAGACGCATCCGTCCCCGTAACCGCGATGCTTGTGATCGAAAGCGCCGTAGTCTCGCTGTTAGTCAACGCCACATACTGCGATGCACTGGCAGCCCCCACATTCACTGACCCAAATGCCAAGCTGTAGGCCGACAGCGTCTCCTTCAGCACTCGATTATTGTAGTTACCGGCAATATAGACATTACCGCTTCCGTCGACAGCGATCCACAAGGGGAAATCCAGGCCGGTGGTTGCAGCGTTTGCGGGAACGCTCTGCGCAACAGAGAAGTGCGCAGTCTGCGCATGAACGCTGGCGAAGGCTCCGCCCACCATCAAAGCCACAACCCGACAGAAAACAGGCAACGATCCACGCCTCCGCAGAGAGCAAAAGACACAAGCAACGGCAACTAACTTGCTCGTCGACTCGAAGAAACCATGCATGTAGGCCAATGCGGAGCTCCTCGTTCGCGGATGC
>Ga0302319_10002662_pt1 | contig 38099 bp, 43 predicted proteins | sample Bog_T0_2_FD_203319 | JGI IMG/M metagenome (GOLD analysis project Ga0302319, IMG submission 203319) | Peat permafrost microbial communities from Stordalen Mire near Abisko, Sweden - Bog_T0_2 | ecosystem: Environmental > Terrestrial > Soil > Wetlands > Peat | place: Sweden: Abisko, Stordalen Mire... | reverse complement strand
AACGATAACTACTTGAGCGTGTCTCATGACGTCACCAATTTCTTGACTCTGAAGGATTCGAGCGTGTGACGCAGATCTTGTCCGGTGGTTCGCACGACTCGCACCGTGCGTCCGAGTTCGTCGATACTCACGCCATCAAGAAACCGTCCTTCCGAAAGGCACACGTCGGGTAAAAGGCACAATGTCGTGTCGGGCACGTCGGCGAGTGCCGTCGCGATATCCTCACCGGTCAAGAGGCCCGCCACCTTTATGTTGCCCGCGAAGAACGAATTCTTCACCGCGAGTACCTTCACGTCTCCAAATCCCTGCTCGTCGAACATCTTTCGTAGCAGCGGCTCTGCGTACTCGCCCGTGACGACGAGCACGTCATCACTCGGGCCTTCGTTGGCCGCCTCACCGTGTTCGGCGCGATAGCCCCACGCCGGAGCGCCATCAACGGACTGAAAGAAGCCCGTACCCAACTTGTCCATGTTCGCGTCACCTTCGAAGCTCTGCGTGAATGCGGCGACCAATCCAATGCCATTTTCTGCCTGATCGAGGCTTTCGAACTTCGTCGCAGGTGGTGGTGTTTCGCCAGCCACCAGATAAAACTCGTCGCTCGCGAACACCGACACCCGTCCCAGGATCTCCTCGGTGAGGGTTTGGTAGTGCTCAGCGAGACGCACGACGCGCCGAGCTTCGTCGGCCGTATGCGAGCGCATCGTCACTTCATTGGTGAAGGCGCTCACCCCGACTGGCACGAGAGCAACGCTCGTCAATTCTGGGTACAGCGAAATTACGTCGGCGAGCGTGCGTTCGAGTTCGGCCGCGTCGTTGACGCCCGGACACACGACAACCTGTGCGTGGACTTCGATGCCCGCACGTAAAAGTTCTCGTAGCCAGCGCAGAGACGAGGCTCCGCGAGGATTTCGCAACATTTCGGCACGAAGTTCCGGGTTCGTAGAATGAATTGAAACATAGAGCGGTGAAAGTCCTTCGTCAATGACTCGCTCCAGGTCGAATTCCGTGAAGCGCGTCAGGGTCGTGTAATTGCCGTAGAGGAATGACAGGCGAAAATCGTCGTCCTTCACGTACAGTGAGCGTCGCATACCCTTGGGCAACTGGTAGATGAAGCAGAACGAGCAGTGATTGTCGCAGGTACGAATCCGGTCGAAGACGGCTGAATCAATCGAGAGCCCGAGAGGTTCACCAAGTTCCTTGTGGATCGTGACCTTTCTGGTGAGTGGACCTTCTGCGCGCTTGATAAGCAGCGTCACGCTCTCGCCGTCAATCAATTGTTGATATTCAATGATGTCGGTTGGCGCTCGGCCGTTAACGGACACGAGTTCGTCGCCCACGAGCAAATCAACGCCCGAAGCCGGAGAATTCTTCGAAATTGATGAAATTCGAGCACCCGACACCCCTCCAGCCTAGGCACTGGCGAAAGACTTGGATTACTAGGCTACGTGGGGTGAACGTCGACAAGGTGGTACTCGCGGCGCCTCGAGGATTCTGCGCGGGCGTTGAAAAAGCCATTAAGGCGTTGGACTGGATGACGAGGGTATTCGAGCCCCCAGTCTTTTGTTATCACGAGATTGTCCACAACCAGTTCGTCGTCGAGCACTTTAAAACCCTCGGGGTCGTCTTCGTCGACGACGTCGCGCGTGTACCCTACGGCGCGCCAGTGATGTTGAGTGCGCATGGATCGCCTCCCCAAGTGATTGAGACAGCCCGACTTTCTGGAGGAACCGTCGTAGATGCGGTGTGTCCGCTGGTAACCAAGGTGCATCACGAATTGAAAGTTCGCGCCAAGAAGGGCTACACCGTGCTCTACGTTGGTCACGAAGGTCACGAAGAAGCGGTGGGCACGATGGCGGTGGCCCCGAAGTCCGTGCACCTTATCGAGTCGACCGGCGATATCGATAGTCTGGCGCGCAAGAAGAAGGGCCCCTTCGCGTTGCTTAGTCAAACGACGTTGAGTTTCGACGAGTGGAAACATCTACGCGACTACGCCGAGGCAACGATTCCCGATATCTGGATGCCCAGTCGAAGCGATCTCTGCTTCGCGACCACAAATCGACAAGCGGCGCTGCGTGCCATTGCGTCCACGGCCGACGCCGTGGTGGTGATTGGATCGGCGAACTCGTCCAACACCGTCGCTCTCACCGAAGTCGCCAAAGCGGCGGGTTGCCCGAGAGTCATTCGAGTTAACGGCACCTTCGACCTTCCTTCGGACCTCGAAGGCACAGTCGCGGTAACTGCGGGAGCGTCCGCACCCGAGTCACTCGTTAATGAGGTTTTGGCGTTCTTGCACCCAGCCAATGGTGTCATCGTGAACTCGGTCACCGTCGAGGACGAGTATTTTCCGCCACCACCGGAATTGCGTGAAATTCTCAAGACCCTCTCCGCGATGCTTGACCTGCTGGTCGCGACACCGACGGTGTCGACCTTTGACAGTCAGGCCGACCGAGAATTCACTGCGGCGCAGGTCTTATCCGCCGTCCAAGCCAAATAGCTCGGTACCGCTAGAATCTCGCTGTGAGTTCTTTTGCGAGCATGGATGTCTCGACACGCGAACAGTGGATGACCATCGTCGAAGAAACGATCGTCGCCCAGCCACGCGTGGGCCAACAAGTCCTTTCTATGGTGAAGGGGCTCAGCGATATCACCGATGGCTTCTCCGTCGACCAAATGCAGCACGCTTTGCAAACCGCGACCCGCGCCGAACGCGACGGCGCCGACGAAGAGGTCATCGTCGCCTCGCTCCTGCACGACGTTGGCAAGCTGATCTCGGTGCCGAATCATCCAAAGATCGCCGCAGAGATATTGAAGCCCTACGTGCGCCACGAGGTCTACTGCATGGTTTCGTACCATCAGGACTTCCAGGGTCGGTATTACTACGAGTACTTAGGGATGGACCCGAATCTGCGCGAGCAACACGTGGGTGAACCGTGGTACCAACTCGCCGAACAGTTTGCTGATCATTGGGATCAGAAGGCGTTCGATCCCACGTACGACGCGGAACCACTCGAACACTTTGAGCCAATGGTGCTGCGCGTGTTCGCCAACGCGAAATCCTTATAGGGAGCACGATGGCCAGCCAAAACCTTGAGAAGCGCCGGAGCACGCGACTTCGCGCGTACGCGATTCAACAAGCGCTCGCGCGCCTCGAGAGTGAGCGACCGGGGTTCGAACCCGAAGCCGTCGTCGCGTCGATCTGCGCCTACGAGGAAGAGGGCAACATCGGTGGCGTCCTCGAGAAGATGCCGAGTTCGATTGATGGCAAGCCCTACACCACATTGGTCGTCGTGGACGGTGGCGATGACCGTACGGCCGAGATTGCGCGTTCCTTTCCGGGTGTCGCGGTCATTGAGTTCCCTGTGAATCTTGGTCACGGCGTAGCGCTGCAAGTAACGTATCGCTACTGCATTGAGCACCAGGTGAACTACGTCGTCACCCTTGACGCCGACGGCCAGAACGATCCGGCGGAAATCCCTCAAGTTCTCGCGCCGCTCTTGAACGACACTGCTGACTTCGTCGTCGCGAGTCGACGCCTCGGCGTCGACAAGACCACGGACCGGTTTCGAAAGAGTGGCGTATTCTTCTTCTCCTTCATCATGAACCGAATGACGGGCGCCAAACTGACCGACACCTCAACGGGCTATCGAGGACTGCGCGTCACGATGCTCGCGGACGTCATCGATCGACTCACGCAAGAGCAATATCAAACGGCCGAACTCTTGATCACCTGTCTCAAGCGTGGATGGCGCGCGTCCGAGGTGCCGACCATTTGGTATCCGCGTCATTCGGGCACCACCAAAAAGGGCAAGAATTGGCTCTTCGGCTTTCGTTACGCCAGAGTTGTCTTCGGCACCTGGTGGCGTGAACGCTAGGTGAGCCCCATGCTCTGGCGGTACACCCTCTCGAGCGCAACACGTAATTCTTCGCTTTTGGCACTGACCGCCGAACGCGCGACGCGACCTTCGGACGAGGGTGGCGCGATGGGTGAACCAACGACAATGCGAATCTTTGAAGGTCGTGGAAACTTCGCGCCCACGGGCATTGCCTTCTCGCTTCCCCCGATGCCAACGGGCACGACCGTGGCACCAGTCCTTGCCGCGATGAACATGGCGCCATCATGTAACGGCTTCACCTCGAGGCCTTCTTGCCTCGTGCCTTCGGGGAATAACACCAGAGCCCGACCTTGACGCAGTACGTCTTCGGCCGACGCCATCGATTCGCGGTCCGCGCTTCCCCGCCGTACCGGAAACGCGCCTAGTTGTCCGAGCAATGATCCGAAGAGGGAATTGTGAAACAACGATTCCTTCGCCATGAAAAACACCTTGCGCGGCGAGATGAAGAGCGTGAACGCGAAGTCCACGTTAGAGCGATGGATGGGTGCAATCAGGACGGGTCCTTCGAGCGGAATATTCTCGGCACCGACAACGACCGGGCGAAAGAGCATTCTCGCGAGCAAACTCAAAAGCCGAGCCGCGAAGCGGTAGACCAGCGTTCGATTCGGATTGAGCGTTACTTGATGTTCTTCAGGCATTCAACAATCTCCCCCACCACCTCATGCACGTCGCGACCCGTCGTGTCTATCACGAGCGCGTCGGGCGCCTGGCGAAGAGGCGACGCTTCTCGTGTTGAGTCGGCAATGTCACGTCGCGCCACGGAAGCAACACCCTCCTCGCCACGTCGCCGAGAACGTTCGTCAAGCGAAGCGGTCAGATACACCTTCAGAGTCGCATTCGGGAACACCACCGTCGTAATGTCACGGCCTTCGACAACCGTGCCAGTGAGCTGCGCGTCAGCGATCTCACGCTGGCGCCCTACCATCGAAGCGCGCACCAATGGATTCGCCGCAACGACCGAGACGGCGAGATTGATGGGTTCACTCCGGATCTCATCTTCGACATCGCGATCGTTCACTCGGATTCGTGGCAACGTGTCAATTCGTGCATCGCGCGCCAGTAGGGCCATGGCGTTTGCGTCGTGCACGTCGATACCTTGATAGAGTGCCTCGCTCGTCAGCGCGCGATACATCGCGCCCGTATCGAGAAACGACCAGCCGAGGGCTTGAGCGACCGCGCGCGCGACCGTCGACTTACCGGAACCCGCGGGGCCATCGATCGCGATGATGTCACGACTCATTGCAACGCCGCTAAATCGCCGAAGAAGTGTGGATAGCTCGACGCCACGGTGGCTGAACCGGCGATCCGGCACCCGGACCCCGCTGATCCCGCGACGGCCGCCGCCATTACCATCCGGTGATCGAGTTCCGCGTCGATTTCGAAGGTGGAAAACTTCTCGGCACCGCCAATGCCCTCGACGAAGAAGTCATCACCGTCGCTCCAAACACGACAACCAAGTCTGCGCGATAGCTCCATCGATCCCTCGAACCGGTCCGACTCCTTGATTCGTAATTCGTTCATCTGTCGAAACGCACTTACACCTGTAGCGGCCGAGGCAGCCACCACGAGGATGGGCACTTCGTCGACCGAAGGGATCTCCCTTGAATGTATCTCCGTCGCCACAAGCGCCGAGCTCGAGACCGCAAGCGAGAGGTGTGTCCCGCGATGTTCCGACTCAATGGTTGCGCCCATGCGTTGTAAAACTCCCACGAACCCCGTGCGCTCTGGTGACGCGTCAATGTCAATAATGTTTAGTACTGCGTCGCGATGTACCGCACCGAGCACGCAGAAGAATGCGGCTTGCGACGGATCACCAGGTACCGTCCAGTGGCATGCCTCGGGTCGTCCGGGATGCAGTGTGACGCGTCGACCCTGAGCGACGTCGTCGCTCTCGACGTTGATGCCGGCACTTCGAAACATGTCCTCAGTAGTCGAGCGAGTGCGAACGTCTTCGAGCACGCTCGACACCCCCTGCGCGACGAGACCCGCGAACAAGATTGACGATTTGACCTGGGCACTCGCGTGAGGAACGTGATAATCAATTGCGCGCAGCGTCGATCGACCCTGAACGTGCAAGGGCGCCGTGACTGATTTCCCACGACCCTGCACGAGTGCGCCCATCAGTTCGAGTGGTATCGCGACCCGGTCCATCGGACGTTGTGACAAGGACGCGTCGCCCACAAGATCATGGTCGCCGTGTATGGAACTGACGAGACCCGTGAGCAAACGCATGGTGGTTCCCGAGTTTCCACAGTCCAAAGGTGCTATCGCCGCTCGGAGTCCCTCTTCGGGGCCCGTGACGAACACGACGGAACCATCACGCTCAACGTGAGCACCGAGTTGTTCCATGATCATCGCACTTGACGCAACGTCATTCCCTGTTGAAAGTCCCTCAATACGACTCGTGCCGTCCGCGAGCGCGGAGATCATCAAAGCACGATGTGACGTGCTCTTGTCGCCCGGTACGCGCACGACACCTCTGAGCTGGTGAGCGTGCTCAATGGACACATTGTCGCTCGTCATTCTTGCACCACGGTGAAACCGAGCGTCAACAATTCATCGAGGAGCAACGATGCCTGCGCACTGTCAACGGCGAGGAGCAAGGTACCTCCGATGCCTTCGATTCCGTGGGCGATTTCAATGTCGTAGATGTTCACCAGCAATTCTGAAGCGGCTCGCGTCACCGACGCCAAGACACCGGGTTGGTCCGCGACACCCACGCGCAGATACGTGAGATTTTCTGAACTCAACGCGCGTCCAGGCAACGTACGACGAGCCTCCGACGCGCTGGCAAGACTCTCTTCGATGATGTCCCTCGACTCGTCGGCGATGGCGATACGTAGATTTTCCAATCGCTTCTCTAACGCGACCAGAGTGTCGGTGACGGCGTCGCGATTTTCGAACAGTACGTCGGGCCAGATCGACGGGTCACCGGCAGCGATGCGGGTCATGTCACGAAAACCCCCCGCGGCGAGTTGGAGCAGGACCGCATCAGTTTGGGCGGTGAAGGCTGCTTCGTTCATGAGTGCACCAGCGAGTAGGTGGGGCACGTGGCTGGCGATCGCGACCAGGCGGTCATGATCGTCGGCGCGTACCCCAACGACGTTGGCTCCAATCTCGCGAAGCACGCCGTGCAGTGCGATGTAGGTCTCGGGCTTGGTCATGTCAGTCGGCGTCAAGATCCAATTGCAGCCTTGGAACAGATCCGCCTTCGCGCCTTTGAGTCCTCGACGCTCTGATCCCGCCATGGGATGGCCACCCACGAAGCGAGGGTCGAGCACGTCACGCACGATCGAACCTTTGACACCCGCGACGTCGCTCACCACCAGGGAGGGATTGCGAAATGAATGCAGCAATGAATTCGCGATCTCGGCCACGCTTCCGGCGGGTGTCGCGACGAACAAGAGCGTGTGCTCGTCGCTCAGTGTGAAATCGACGATGACTCCTTCATCAAGCGCCGCCGCTCGGACACGAGGGTCCGCGTCATCACCACTCACCAGCCAGCCAACTTCACCAAGGGCCTTGGCGAGCGACGCGCCGATGAGACCGAGACCTACGACGTAGGCCCGGCGGCTATTCAGGGAGGTCATCACGAAGCGACTGGGCATGTCGTAAGTACACGTGGTGTATCTCGGATCGCGCACGAGAGCTGTAGACGTGCATCATGATGCGTACGACGCGCGCCATCGCTCTCGGAACAGCGATCTCGCTCGCGCACATGAGCGGCACGTCACCGAATCCCACGCCGCGCGCTGACGCGGCGGGAAACATGGACGTGAGATCGGGCGTCGTCGTGAACAACACGCTCACCACGTCATCGTGATGCAGATCGTTGCGCGTCAACATCGCGACAATCAATTCTTGAGTGACCACGGTGATCTCCTCGGGCGTGTCAACTGAGCACGTGCTCGCTCCCCTGATCGCGTGCAACATGGGCGAAGTCATGATGGCATCGTAGATGCGATTTCGTCGGTCATCCCGACGGCTTCCATCAAACGTCGTACTTCGCTGAGTGACAATTGTCGAAAGGAACCGGGACTCAACGTGGCGTCTTGCAAAGGCCCAATCCTCGTACGTACGAGGCGCGTCACGTCATGACCAATCGCCGAGCACATGCGACGTACCTGTCGGTTTCTTCCTTCGTGGATCACGATTCGCAGGAGACCTTCGCTCACCCGGCTCACTTGCGCGGGACTGGTGATCCCGTCGTCGAGTTCCACGCCTTCGCGTAAACGTCGGATCGCACCGGGTGACGGATCGCCCTCGACCCGTGCCAGATACTCCTTGGAGATACCCGAACTCGGGTGCGTCAAGAGATGCGCGAGTCGGCCGTCGTTGGTCAAAATAATCAGCCCCTCGGTGTTCATATCGAGTCGTCCTACCGGGAAAATTCGAACAGGTGATTCGACGAGGTCGAGCACCGTTGAGCGTCCCTGAGGATCAGACGCGGTCGTCACGACGCCGTCAGGCTTGTTCAAGAGAAAATACACCATGTTCTGCGCCGTGGGCGCCAAGGCACCATCAACGCAGATCACTTGTCGATCGGGATGCACTCGATTTCCGAGTTCGGCGATTCTCCCATCAACGGTCACGCGGCCTTCGGTGATCAGAATCTCACACGAACGTCGTGAACCGAAACCGGCGCGCGCCAGTGTCTTTTGGAGGCGCTCCCCCTCGTCCAATTACGCGTCCTCCGCCAATTCGAGCGCACTCTCGAAGAGCTCCTCGGCAATTTCGTTCGCCGTCTCGACGGGAGGCATGAACTCTTCGATTGGTGGAAGATCCGCAATCGACGCGAGTCCCATCCGATCGAGAAAAAGTTCGGTGGTGCCGTAGAGAATGGGCAGTCCCGGACCCGACGCACGACCTTTCTCTTCGATGTAGCCGCGCTGTTCAAGCAATCGCACGACGCCGTCGACGTTGACACCGCGCAGTGCAGTGATCTGCGCGCGAGAAATTGGTTGGCGATAGGCAATGATCGCGAGCGTCTCGAGCGCGGCGGAACTGAGCCGGTGCGAAACGTCTCGGTTCGCAAATTTTGTGACCCACTGGGCGACGTCAGGAGCGGACTGCATGACCCAACCACTCGCAAGCTCGGCAAGTTGAAAACCTCGGCTCTCTTCCGCGTATTCACTGCGCAGCTGGCGAAGCGCATTGCCGACGACGTCAGCGTCTTCGTCAACGACGTCGGCTAACTCTTCCGCCGTGATTGGTTCGAGTGCGACAGTGAGCATCGCTTCGAGCTTCTGTTCCAAAGAGTTCTCAGCCCTCATAACTATCCACCCTTCCAAGATCGAGTGACGATTCGGCGTCGAGCCATTCGATTTGGACGTCGCCAAAGGTCGCTCCCTGGCCCAAGTCGATGAGACCAAGTTTGCAAAGTTCTAAGAGGGCAAGAAAATGGACGATCACTTCGATTCGACTCTGCAGATTCGCCGTGAGAGCGCGAAACGAGAGCCGACCCATCGAAGGCAGACGTTGGGACAGAGCGACAACCGTTTCAGCGACCGTGACGGCGTCGACGGTTACGTGATTGAGTCGTACCACCGGAACAGGCTTTTCCTCGATGCCGCGCAGGTAGGCGCCAGCGAGTAGTGCCGTCGTCACTCCCGCGAGCAGGTCAGGGGGCGTGACCACGAAGCCATCATCGACGCCGCGCAGACGAGGAAATGACCGGCTCGCCCGCTCAAAGAGCGACACGAACGCATCGGCGAGGGCCGAGTAGGTACGAAGCTCCAAGAGTCGCGCGAGCAAGACATCGCGCTCCTCCCAGCCCACGAATTCCTCGTCGGGCTCAGTGCTGTCACGACCAGGCAGAAGGCGCTGGCTCTTCATTTCGAGAAGAATCGACGCCACGAGCAAGAATTCCGATAAGTCGTCGGTGGCGAGTTGCACCGTGTCGTCGCGTAGCACCGCGACGAATTCATCGACCAGTGGGGCCAGTGGTACGTCCAAAATGTCCATCTCGTGGCTGTTAATGAGGTGCAACAACAGTTCCACCGGGCCGCTGAAGGACGGCGTCGTCACGACGAAGGTCACGGACCAACTCTAGTTCGTGGCCTTAGGAGAAGGAGGTGCTCGCCTAACATTGAGTGATGCGAATTCTCTCCGGGATCCAACCATCGGGCACCATGCACGTGGGCAACTACCTCGGTGCCGTGAAGCAATGGGTCTCGTCACAGAATCCTGACGCCTATTACTGCGTGGTGGATCTGCACGCACTGACTCTGGATATCGATCCCGACGAGTTACGCGAAAAGACTATTGATTGCGTGGCGACATTGCTCGCCGCGGGTATCGACCCCGAGATCGCTACCTTGTTCGTCCAGAGCAACGTCGCCGCCCACGCCAAACTCAACTGGCTCCTCGAGTGCGTCGCTACATTTGGCGAACTCAACCGCATGACGCAGTTCAAAGAAAAGTCAGGTCGTCAGAAGGGCTACCGCGTCGGACTGCTGACCTATCCCGTCTTGATGGCGGGTGACATCTTGCTCTACGACGCTGAACAAGTGCCAGTGGGCGACGACCAGCGCCAACACCTCGAGCTCACGCGAGTGCTCGCGGAGCGATTCAACAGTCGCTATGGCGAGACATTCACGGTGCCCGTTGGTTACGTTCCTCACGCCGCCGCTCGCGTGATGGACCTGCAAGATCCTTCACGCAAGATGTCCAAATCCCTCTCCAGTCCGCTTGGTTCGCTCTATCTGTTTGACGAACCCTCCGAAATTGAGAAGAAGATCAAAAAAGCCGTCACCGACACCGACGGTGAAGTCCAATTCGATCAGAAGAAGAAACCAGGCCTGTCGAACCTACTTGAGATCTATGCGAGCTTCTCCAACGAGACGCCTCACGAGGTCGCCGCCCGCTACACACGTTACGGTGACTTGAAAAATGACCTCGCGGAGCTCATCGTTGCGTCCCTCACTCCGATTCGTAACCGCTACCGCGAATTACGAAGCGATCCGGCACAGTTGAACGCCATCATCACACTCGGGGCTAAGAAGGCCAGTGCCATTGCGGATCCGGTCTATGAACGCGCCGCGAAAGCAATGGGCCTCATCGGGGGATGAGGTTGATCCACCATGTTTCGAGGTCGTAGAGCGCATTGGTCCCTACGTGAAAAACAAGGAAGTCCAGCACGACGAGCACCATGACGACAGGAAGCGCCCGTGCTCGCATGCGGTAGTAGGCGGGTAGATGCTGGCGCGGCACGAAGCGTTCGATAATCGCCGACCCGTCCAAGGGTGGAATCGGAATCAAGTTAAAGACCGCGAGCACCAGATTCGCGAGTCCAAGGTACACGCCGATATCGAGCAGCAGAGCGCTGTTCGCGTACTTCACCGCGATATAGGTGAGCACCCAACCCAATGCGGAGAGGATGATGTTGACGAGCGGTCCGGCGAGTGACACGTAGAGCGATTGCGTGCGTGGATTTCGCAGTCGCGAGACGTTGACCGGCACGGGCTTCGCGTACCCGAAGGCCGGAAGACCCGAGAAGATCATCAACGCTGGAAGAAGAACAGTGCCGAAGGGATCGATGTGCGCCAGAGGATTGAGCGTCAGTCGACCATTATTTTTCGCCGTCGGGTCGCCGAAATAGTTCGCGACCCAGCCGTGACTCACCTCATGCAATATGACCGAGGGAATGATGGCTAGGAAAAAATAGAATTCAGTCACTGTCTCTTCTTACTCGTGCGCTCGCGGATGCGCGCTTTGATATTCGCGCTTGAGCGACGTCATCGACACCGCCGTGTAGAGCTGCGTGGTCGCAATGGATGCGTGTCCCAAAAGCTCCTGGACCACTCTAATGTCGGCGCCGTGGGCCAACATATGTGTTGCACAACTATGACGAAAGACGTGCGCACTGATGGAGGAACGATCGATTCCTGCAACGAGCGCTCGCTTTCGAATGATGAGATCCACGCCCTGACGTGACAGCGGCCCTCCGCGGCTGTTCAAGAACAGACGTGACGTCTTTCGGGCATTGGCGAAATTGTCACGTCCTCCTTGGGCTAGGTACCGCTGTATCACTCCACGCAGGGTCCCTCCCATCGGAACGAGCCGCTGCTTCGAGCCCTTACCAGTGACGAGAATCAACTCTTCGTCAAAGTCAAGATCCTCCACTTTGATGCCTACGACTTCGGACACTCGCGCACCCGTGTCGTACAACATCTCGAGAAGGGCACGGTCCCGAAGGTCCATTGCGTCACTGCCGTGCACGGAATCGAGCAACCTGATGACTTGTTGTTCATCAAGGGGCTTGGGCAGTGTGCGAGCGCGGCGAACTCCCTTCAGTCGAGCCGTGGGATCGCTCGTCATCGTGCCCTCATCCAGCATGAACCCGAACCATCCACGCAACACCGAAATCGCTCGAGCGACCGAGTTCTCGGCCTGTGCACTCGAACGAAGCGTCGCGACATAGTTCTCGACGTCATCTTCGTTTGCGCTGAGGACATCACGTTGCCGCTCGCGCATCCACGATGAGAACTTGTCAATGTCACGGCGATACGCCTCGATCGTCGCACCGCTTCGACCTTTTTCGATACTGAGCCACTCTAAAAAGTCGCTCGCGGGCGTTCTAGTCGTGGTCAAAGAACGTCCCAAAGATCCGGTGCATCGCGACACTGAGTGTGTAGTCGAGGGTGGCTTCGCGCCCTAAACGTTCCTTGAGATCAGTTACGTGGACCCATTCGATACTGGACGAAGTTTCTTCGGGACCTTCGGGTTCGCGACCAACATTCGTCACTCCTCGGGCTTCGAAAATGTTCATGACTTGGTTCGTCCAACCCGGCGACACCATGAAACGTCCAAGCAACGTCCATTCACTGGCGACGCATCCCAACTCCTCGAGCAGTTCACGCTTCGCAGCGTCCAGGGGAAGTTCACCGTCGACGTCCAATGTGCCAGCCGGTATCTCAAGAACGTAGTCATCAAAAGGCGCGCGGTACTGACGAATGAAGCCGACCTCTGCAAGGTCATTGATGGCCAGTATTGACACCGCTCCTCGATGCGTTACCACGTCGCGATCGAAGGTGGTGCCGTCGTGCTCCACCGTTCGTCGTTCGACGTCAAAGACGAAGGATGTAAGAAGGGGCGTTCGTTGGACGACCCGAAACGATTCGCTCACTAGGCGACGTTCACCGACGAGGGGTCGATGATGTGTGGTTCTCGACCCTCGGCGCGTGAGGCCGCGGCCTTGATGAGACCAAGGAACAGCGGGTGAGGACGATCCGGCCGTGATTTGAATTCCGGGTGCGCCTGAGTGCCGAGGAAGAAAGGATGTTCCGCGATCTCAACGAACTCTACGAGACGACCATCAGGCGACGTACCCGAACAACGCATCCCGGCGTGCTCGAATTGCTCACGATAACGCGAATTGAATTCGTAACGATGGCGATGACGTTCCGACACGACGGTCGCACCATAGAGACCCGCGACGATGGAACCTTCATCAAGCATCGCGGGACACGCACCGAGACGCATCGTTCCCCCCAGGTCCACCACGTCCATCTGTTCCGCCATCAACGCTATGACGGGCGCGGACGTTCCAAGCGAAATCTCGGTGGAGTGCGCATCGCTGAGCCCCAGCACGTGACGTGCGAACTCGATCACCATCACCTGCATCCCCAAACACAAGCCTAGATACGGAATATCGTTTTCGCGAGCTATGCGCACCGCGGCGATCATTCCCTCTACGCCACGTTCGCCAAAACCGCCCGGGACAATGACGCCGTCGTACTGGCGCAATCGGTCTGAATCAATCTCGGAAGGAACGCGTTCTGCTTCGAGCCAATCGATGTACGTCGTCGCCCCCACCGCGAACCCCGCGTGTCGGATTGATTCGGCAACTGACAAATAGGCATCAGGCATTGACACGTACTTTCCCACTACGGCAATCTTCAAGGTCCGGGTGGTGTTGTGTACACGGTGCACGACGTCTTGCCACGCCGTCAGATCAATGGGGTGTTCGGCGATGTCTATGCCCAACGTGTCACAGACCATTCGATCGAGGCCCTCGTTGTGCATGTTGATTGGTATGTCGTAGATCGAAGGCGCGTCAATCGCCGAAATCACGGCGTCGATAGGCACGTCGCAGAGCAACGAGATCTTGCGCTTTAGTCCATCGGAGATGGGTTGGTCGCTACGACACACAATGACGTCTGGCTGGATGCCGCGCGAACGCAACTCAGTGACCGAATGCTGGGTTGGCTTCGTCTTTTGTTCACCCGACGGCGCAAGATATGGCACCAGGGTCAGGTGCACGTAGCACACGTTGCCGCGACCGGCGTCGCGACGATACTGACGGATCGATTCGATGAAGGGCACGATCTCGATGTCGCCCACGGTGCCGCCGATCTCGACGATGACAACGTCGGCTCCGAGAGTTCCCAATCGCCGAATGCGCTCTTTGATCTCATCAGTGATGTGAGGGATCACCTGCACGGTCTTGCCGAGGTAGTCACCACGGCGTTCTTTCGCGATCACGTTAGAGTAAATGGAACCGGTCGTCGTATTTGACATTCGCGAGAGTGACTCGTCGATGAATCGTTCGTAGTGTCCAAGATCGAGGTCCGTCTCTCCCCCGTCATCGGTAACGAAGACCTCGCCGTGTTCACCGGGATTCATCGTGCCCGGGTCGACGTTCAAATAAGGGTCGAGCTTGCACATCGTGACTTTGAGTCCGCGAGCCTTTAGCAGGCGACCTAGTGACGAGGCGGTGAGTCCCTTACCGAGTGAGCTCGAAACCCCACCTGTTACAAAGACGAATTTTGTCACTCGTCAACCGCCGCATCCACGGACACCCATCATATCGAACAGGATTCGAGAAACCGACTATTAACGAGAGGTTTCGAGGAGTTGCGACGCCAGGGCCTTCGCCTCGGCACTGATGTGGTCACCGGCGAGCATCCTCGCGATTTCATTGACCCGATGTTCGCCCGTCACGGGACGAAGGGTGGTGGACGTTACGCCGTGCGTCGTCAATTTTTCGATGACGAAGTGGTGATCGGCCTTCGCCGCCACTGACGCGAGATGCGTGACCGCGAGGACCTGCTGGCGTCGCCCTACTTCATACAAACATTGACCGATCTGTTGGGCCACCTGCCCACCAACACCCGCGTCGATCTCGTCGAATACCGCCACGACGTCTTCGTGTGCGGTCTCGAGCGACAACGCGAGGAGGACTCGACTGAGTTCTCCCCCACTGGCGAGCGATTGCAACGGCCCCTCGGGAAGACCAGGATTTGGCGTAAAAAGAATCTGGGCGTCTGAACCGTCATCGCCGTCGACCACAAATCGAAGCAAAGCGTTTGGCAACGCAACGCGCGGAAGGTGGCGACGAACTGCATCGGTCAGTTGGACGCACGCGAATTCTCGTTCCTTCTTGGCTTTCCGTGCCAAATCTCGTTCACGGGTTTCGAGCTCGCCGATCTCGGTGTCGAGCGTCGCGAGGCGCACCGACGCCGCGCGCAACAAAGCGACTCTCGATCGCATCTCGTCAAGTTGATCGAGCGCATCTCCCAGTGATCCCCCGTATTTGCGCGCGATGTGCTGCAGTGTCGCCACGCGCTCGTCAAGTTCGCGAAAAACGCCAGGATCAAAGGCTTCGGGGTCGCTCAGGGTGGCGAGCTCGTGCAACGCTTCGCGCGCAAGAGCGAGCGCGTCCGCCAACGCATCACGCGGCCCTTCGTACGTTGGCCCGTTTGGAATCATGGCAATGGCGCGCGCGAAATTGGTCAACACGGCGTCATCACGCTCCGAATCCATCTGCTCGATGACCGCCATCAGGGCTTCTTGCCCATCGCGAAGCGCGCTGAGCCGACTGAGGGCGTCGAGCACGTTGGTGAGTTCGTCAGCCGAGACGATCGTTGACCCCTCGATTTCGCCAATTTGAAACTCTAGGAAGTCCACTTCGCGCTCCCTCGTTGCTTCGTCGCCTCCAAGCGAGTCACGTAGTTCGAATGCGTCGCGGAGGGCGGAGCGAACGTCGTCAAGTTCACGAGTCGAAATAGCGCCGCTAGCGTCGATGATGCGAAGAATCTCGCCCCGATTTCTGAGCGCGAGCGAGTCGTGCTGTCCGTGGATTACCACCAAGTCGGCGGCGAGCGCTCGGAGAGCGTCGGCGCTACTGGGTGTCCCGTTGAGGGTGCTACGAAGCCGACCGGTGGAACTCGCCTCCCGGGTCAACACCATCTCGTCACCATCGTGCACGAACACCGCCGCGGCGCGCATGTCCGAACGAGCGGCGTAGCGAGAGGTGGCACTCTCACCTCCCAAGCACAATTCAAGTGCACCAAGCAACAGTGTCTTGCCCGCTCCTGTTTCGCCGGTGATCACGTTAAATCCCGGCCCCAGCTCGAGTCGAGCGTCGTCGATGACGCCCAGGCCGTGCGCGAACAATTCGACCAATTGTGCTTTAGGCATGTCCCTCTCGAAGACTCTCGCGAAGGCGGAATCCGAGTTCGAAACTACGCGTCGCCACCACCCGTACCGGCATGGGGCTCTTTCGCACTTCGATCGCTTGACCCGGTTCCAGAGACCCGATCGTGTGTCCGTCGGCGACAATGAGAGCCGGCTTGTCGTCAACCACCAAGCGCACCACCTTCTCGCCGTCGACCACAATCGAGCGATCGATCGTAAAATGTGGCGCGATAGGCGTCAGCACCAACACGGGCACGATGGTGTCCACAACCGGACCGCCTGCGGAAAAGTTATAGCCCGTGCTCCCCGTGGGTGTCGCAACCATGACGCCGTCCGCGGAGTACGTGAGAAACGCGTCATCGTCGATGAACGTACGCACTTTGACCATGTGGCCAGCGTGAGCTCGTTCCACCACCACCTCGTTGAGAGCGAATCCGGCAGAGGATTCGCCGAGCACTGAGAATCGAAGCGCTAAGCGCTCAACGACCTGCTTGTTCACCAGTGCATCGTTGACGCTTTCGACGATTTCGGTCGAGGGCACGTTCAACAAGAATCCAAGCCTCCCGAGGTTGACCGCAAGCACTCGCGCCCCATGCTCGTGAGCGAGGCGTGCCGACTGCAAGAACGTGCCGTCACCGCCCAGGCTCACCACCAACGTTTCCGACGACATGTCGGGCTGGTCATCCTCGTCGAGAAAATGCACCGCGGACGACACCCCGTTGTTGGCGAGTGACGCCGACGCTTCACGGGCGAGGTCTATCGCATCGATTCGATTGGAAAATACGCTGAAAAGTAGTTGTGGCACTGTGCACCTCGTGTGCCTATGGTACTGACAAAGGTCGTGTCACCATTACCGGGGCAACCAACTTTACGAAAGATGTGACCTGGCGATGTCTGAGACGATGGAGTTGGCGTGCAAGGAGTCCACGATGTTCCATGACATTCCATTGGAAATTGCGACAGTCATGTCCGATCTGGAGCGACGCGACGAGGAGGATCGCAACGACGGCACCGCCCAACTTGCGCGCTTGCGCCAGATACCTCGTGCGACCGGACAATTCATCGCCCTGCTCGCCGCGTCCGCGCCCACTGGTTCGTGGATCGAAGTTGGAACGAGCGCGGGGTATTCTGCGTTGTGGCTCGCGCTGGCGTGTCGCGCTCGCTCGCATCGACTTCACACCTACGAGATCCTCGCGCCAAAAGTAGCGCTCGCGCAGTCAACATTCGAACACGCCAACGTAGGCGATGTCATTACCCTCGTGCAAGGCGACTTTCTCACGTACGCGAAGGACATTCACGAGATTGGTTTTGCGTTCCTCGACGCAGAAAAGGACGTCTACGACCGCTGTTATGACGTCATCGTTCCACAACTAGTCACCGGGGGCCTCCTGGTCGCCGACAACGTGATTTCACACGCGAGCGAACTCGCCGCCTTCGTGACGAAGGCACTTGAGGATCCACGCGTTGATGCGCTCGTCGTTCCCATTGGCAAAGGTGAACTGGTTTGTCGAAAACGCTAGCTGTTACGACGCTTCGTTGACATCGGCGGGTTCGTACGTGACGTCGAGTTCAGTAACCTCATCGAAAGACGAAGGCTGCAACACTATCTCGTAGCCATCGATGACCTTGAGCACGCGAACAGCATCAACGTGACCTTTGGACACCCCCGTCCACTTCGCTCGAGCCTTGGCGCGCGCGCTCTTCACGTCAGAAGCGACGACGGCGACCACTTCGTGATCCTCCCCCATTCGCCCGGGTGCGGGGTCACCGCCCAAGAACACTACGTACAGTTGCGGCAGGTCCGTTGTCTCTTCAGCCATGGCGCACCATCATACTGAGCACCAGGCGAACGAAAGCGAGCGATTTCTTCCAGCATCACCACCCATTGGCGTCGAGAAGGGTTGGCGGAAGTCAAAGACGACACTGCTCGGACCGTTGCCACGCAGTTCTCGGACCTTCTACTCGGCTTCGGTGGTCGAAGGTTGGTGACCATTCGGCACCCACCACATCGCGACGGCGGACTCGACCATAGGCTCGAACCTCTTCCTTCTTTGCCGCAGCACCGTGCGATGCGGGTCGTCGTAGACCCAGGAACGCAGGCTCTCGAACGATTCCCACACGCTCAAATTCACGATGATTCCGGCTGCGCCCGCAGCGTCCCATTCGAAGGCAACGATGGATGTGGCATTGCCGTCGTCGTTTTGAAGACGCAACACGAATTCAGGCGCCCGGTCAGCATCAGCGTTCACGTCATCGAGCGCGTCGACGAAACTATCGAGTCGTGCTGAATCCAGAGGTGCGAGCAATCGGGCGAGATTCACCTGCGCGAGTTGATAGAGCACGCGAGGTTTCTAGCATCTCGGGAAAAGCGCCCCGGCGAGAGATCCACCACTACGCTTGACAGCATGGAAATTCGCACCCTTCGACGAAATCTCGAGATCGTGAATCTATGGGCCATTTCTCTTTTCGGCGTGCTGGGAGTGTTCGTATTCGTTCTCGGGATCACCAAATCTTCGAACGTGCTCATCGTCATGGGTGCGCTCTATGCCGGGATCACGGCATGGTATCTCTATCATTTGCTGACGCGAGTCGCGTCACGATTGCGACTCGACACGTCGTCGAATCAGGTCACGTGGCAAACGCCGATCACGAGCGGGGTGTTCGCCCTTGAAGACGTTCGCAACGTGCGACAGTCGCCACAGCCCGATGTCTACATGTTTGTGTTCGACAACGCGAAGTCAGTGCACTTCTGGCACCGCAACCGTCACGATGACGCACAGTCATTCTTTCGCGAGCTTCGATTGCGCAACCAAAAGACGTCCTTTGATCCTCTGTACGCAAGTTGTAAGGCGTCGTGGCGCCGAGGGTTGCCTCTCGACGGCGATCAAGAACTACAAGCGAGCGAACACTAGACTTCGAATGACCGGTGGCATTCGTACAAGAAGTGTCAGGTGTTATTCCTGGTAATGAGGAAGATTTCTACGTGGTGCCGTGGGTAGCACGTTTGGCCCGTCACCCTAGATGGTGTGGAGCAAACCACCGCGCGCACGTTGAATTCTGGCGCTAGCGGACATTGAACCTCAGCGAGGCGCGTTGACCGTTCTTGAATATGAAGGTCAAGACGTGAACTCCGGACTTCGCGTGCGTCGTCACGACGAGTCGAACGCTTAACACGCTGCCAGTATCCTTCGTTACTCTGGCCGACAACCCAGCTTCGTTGGAGATGATCGTTGGCTGACCGTACAGGTAGTTGCCCGCGACGCTCACCACCGATACGGCGCCAGTGCGCACCACGCCAATGACTTGGGTAACCCTCGGTGCCTCAACGACGAAACTAACGGTCGTTGGCGACGAACTTAGAACCACGTAATTCGTGTCGGCAGCCTTCGTTGCCGTGACGATACAGGTTCCGAGTCCGGCTGCACTCAGCGACGCACCAGAAATACTGCATCCACTTGCCGTGCCGTTCGAAACCGTGAACGTTACGGCACCGGTTCCTGATCCTCCCGACGTCGTAAGAGCGAGCGGCTTTCCAGTCGCCCCGTTGGTTGACGTGATGCTCAACGACTTTTGTGTCGCCTGGGTGATCGTGTACACAATGGTCGCACTCGTCACCGGGGCGTAGTTCAAATCACCCGAGTACAGAGCCTTGAGGTAATCGAGACCCGTGGGCAACACCAGCGTCGTGCACGTCGCGGTATGCGTGGCAACTGACACGGCCACTGACGCACAATCACTCAGATTACTAAACGATGCATTGTTCGTCGAAGCTTCAAACGCCACGGTGCCCGTGGCACCCGTGATTACCGTCGCGGTGATAGTCACCGGACTCGCGTAGGTGGCACTACTGGCTGGGCTCACGCCAGTGAGCGCAGCCGTACTCGCGTAGCGCACAGAGTACGGCAACACCGCACTCGTCGACGGCGCGTAGGTGGCGTCACCCGAATAGACCGCCTCAAGATCGGCGGTGCCAAGTGGCAGCGACGTCGTCTGGCAAGTTGACGTGTTCGACGCGATTGGGGTAATCGTGCAACCGCTCACGGGACTGTACGTCACGCCAGTGAGCGAACTTTCGATTTCGACCGTTCCAGTCGCACCGGCATTGACCACTGCGCTAATCGTCACCGACGTGCCGAAGACGGCGATGCCACCTGGCGCGATACTCGAGATTGCAACGCTACTCGTCGTTGATCCTGAAATCACGTGATAGGAATATGCCGTTCCGGTCGCACTTTCGTACGTGCCATCACCGGAGTACACGGCATCGAGGTACAGTGTCCCTACTGGAACTTGCGCCGTCACACAACTGGCAGAATTTGACGAGACTGTTTGACTCGAACAACCCGTGATGCCAGTAAAAGTAACACCATCTTTCGAGTACTCGAAATCCACGGTTCCCGTGGCGCCCGAGGTCACGGTTGCGGTAATCGTCACCGTCGTTCCGACCAGCACTGGTGAATTGGGCGTGGCACCAATGCCCGTAACCGCACTCGGTGTGGTCCCGGTCGTGATTTGATAGCTGACTGCGCTACTCGTCGATGACGCATACGTACCGTCACCGGAGTAGATCGCTTCAAGATCGACGGTGCCCAGTGGGAGCGCAGTCGTCGAAGGACACGATGCGGTATTGCTGGACACACTCTGGGCGCCGCATCCCGTGATGGTCGAATAGACGGTGCCATTGGTCGACGACTCAAAATTGACAGTCCCGGTTGCGCCAGTGGTCACGGTGGCGGTAATTGTGACCGGTGTGCTTTCGTGTTGCGGTGACGAAGGTGACTCCGAAGTGATAGCCACCGTGCTCTGGGTAGGGCCCGGCGTGACATGGAAGGCGAAAGCTGGGCTCGTCGAAACCGCGTACGTACCGTCGCCTGAATAGACACCTTCGAGATCGATGGTGCCCAGTGGGAGAGCGGTTGTGGTGCAGGTGGCGACGCCGCTGGCGATGGTCTGCGCTGTGCACCCACTCACGGATGCATACGTGGAGCCGTTCGATGACGCCTCAAAATTCACGGTGCCCGTCGCTCCTGAAGGATTCATCGTCGCCGTAATCATCACAGAAGTTCCAAAGACTTGTGGCGACGAGGGTGACGTGGTGATGGCTAGTGAACTCCCAGTCGTACCCGCCAACGCCGGACTTGAAGAAATCACTGACAAACCCACGACGAGCAGCAATGAAAGTATTCCCGTACCCAATCGCGAGACCATCTTCGAACGAAAGAGAAATCCGTCTCCATGCTGTCCAGATCGTTGCTTCACCGGTGACTCTTCTCTCTTAGCAGAACGCGTCGCACGCGTTTTCTTTAGTTTACGAATATGGTGTATCAGTTTTCGAAATTGAAGGGAAGATTTGATTGCAATTGTGTAACGCACTTCGTGGTTTGCCGGAATCCTCACTTTTGCGATTCATTTCTAGGAGACGACGAGTAACCACGCGACGAATGCGAGGTAACCAGCGATCAGCGCCAATCCTGCACGACGATTAAGACCCTTGCACGCATAGGCGATGACGAGGACGACGAAAGTAAGAACCACGTAGCTAAGAGCCGTGAGTTCACCGGCGAAATTCGGTCGCCCGAGCCCAATGATCGAGCCCGGTATGAGTAGCCCAGCAACAACGTTCAGATTATTGCTGTTGAGGGCCGTACTTAATGCCGCGGCCCCCCTGCCCTTTGCCGCGAGGTAGACGGCCGCAACGACATTGGGAAGGCTGGTCACCGCAGCCAACACGAGAGCACCAATGACCGCGTCAGCAACATGAAAATGATGCCCGAGATGTGCCGCACCACGTTCCATCGCGATGCTCGCAATGACAACGATGATCAACGCCGCTGGCGCCACGGCCATGTCGCGTCGTCCGGCGCGCGTTGGTCGTATTGCTCCCAAGAGTTCCATTTCCTCCTCGTCGATTGCGGCGCTTATCCATCGAGTCACACGTGACGAGAAACGTATTCGCAGAAGAACCTCGCGCCTGATACCCAGTCCGACGAAGAGGAGAGCCAAAAGAAGTGCGCACACTACGAGTGACGCACCGGCATTAAGGACGCCAAAGGAGCTCAACGCACAACAGATGGCAATCACCATTGCGACGACGCCACCGAAGACAACAACCCTTCGATGTAGGGCGATGAAACCGGCCACGAGCGCACCCAACCCAAGCAGCGCGGCGAGATTGAAGACGTTGGAACCGATAACGACACCGGCGCCAATTGCGCGTTGGTGCTGTCCGATCGCAGAAACCGCGGACGTGATCTCAGGTGCATCCGCTGCGAGCGCGGCAACCACGCCGAGTAATGCCTCAGAGAATCCGAATCGTTCGCCAATCATCTCGAGGCGAGTGACGAGCACCCAACTTGTGGCGAGACTGACCAGCGCACCAACAACGAATGCGACGAACCAGAGTGCCACGACGGTTTCCTTCCCAGTGAGACAACATGCCGACCCGTCTTCCCGGCGCTCCGAACCCAATGGTACTCGTGATTCCGAGTGACTTCGAGCGTGGTCTCATCGCACGATTGGCGGCTGCTGGCGCGTGCGAAGCAACGAAGGATGAAGCAAACGACTACGTCGAGGCGAGCCTTGGTGTTGATCGATTCTCGACGGCGGTGACAGCAACTACGTTGCCAGACTCGCAGGCATTGAATTTGTCGTGAAGTGAGAAGTCACCCGTCGCACTCGGCGCGAGCGGCAACTGAAGAAGCAAACTCGTCACGTCACAATCCCTTTCCGCAGAGCGCTTCACCGACGCGTCGATTCGGTAGCTCAACCCGAAGGACACCACGCTTTGAGGGCCAATCGCCAAGAGCTTGGGAGCAATCAATGAATAGACCGACGCGTGATGACGGATATTTACGTACGTGTCCAACTTCGTCGCCGTGAAGAATTTCAAACCTGGGTAGCCTTCCATGCCGCACGTCGTTGAGCCGATATTGGTCAACTGGAAGGTTTGCGACACCCATTGGCTGTCGTCGTGCGATGTACGTACGACGACAGCCACGTTGTTGGCGGTGCACGCCTGAAGCGCCGGCGGACTAGCGCCCGCACTTGGAATGATCGCCGGTGCCAGAAACAGCGCACTGCCCGTGATGATCGACACCATCGAAAATCGCAAAAGTATTTTCTTACGAAGACTCATAGGCGGAGTATAAGGAAAACTCATTTCGATTCGTCCGCTTTTCGGCCGAATTTTCGTCGTAAAGCAAGCGCTATTCCTTGATGACCATATCTATGAGTTACGCCAAAGTTGCCAAGGAACTGTCAATGAGCTTTCGTTAGGTCAATGGCTCGCCCTCCACGAATCCTAAATGATTTCAATGTTTCCGAGACATCAGAGTGCGTCGTTTCGCTGGTCACCGTTCACGACTTTCGATGTCGTCGGCGCCAACGTGTATTTTTGTCGAGTCGAGCGCAACGAACACTTGAGATATCGCAACACCACTCAGCGTGTTTCCGGGTTCCGCCTACGTCATGCGAGACACATGCAGCGGGTTCTACGTCGCCATCAACTCGCGTTCGTCAAGAAATGACCACCACGCACGACCTATTACCTGGGCCGCTTGGCTCACCTCGTCGACGTCTGGATCAAGTGCTTCGAGTGCGTCGAGTGTCCACTTCGCATGGTCGCCTTCGAGGGAACCGTGCATCATCCAAAAGGCAACGTCATCACCACAGGCGCCGTAGTACTTAACGAGACCCTCGGCTTTGGAGTCGGCAATGGCCGCGCCTTGACTTTCATACGCCCATAAGCCCGCTAGCGATGATACGGGGCCCTGAAGCAACAATTGGTCGTACGCAGTGATGAGTTGCGACATCGCGGACGACATCGGCGCGTCGGTGGCACCAAAGGAACGTGCAAAGACGTCGAAAAGGCTGAGATGGCTCGGTGCCGTAACCTCATCGGACAAATTTGCCAACACAGAATCACGTATGAAACCATCGGGCAATTGCGCGCTCAGTGCCGAAAGAAACGTAGGCAGCATCGCTTCAAAGAACCGATATTGCTCGGCGTAGCTCGTCAACTCGTCGCGACGCAAGCCTCCCGCCTCCCAGCGCCGATAGAAAGGATGCTCGAGCAATTGGTAGGGCTCGAGGGTTCTGTCTAATTGTGTGTCCAGTTTGTCAGCCATTATCTGAAAATATCACTTCAGCATCTTCAGCGGTACACGTCCACGGCGTCGTGTACAGGTGGCGCACCATCGCACACCACGAACCAGTTGCGGGGTTACTTTCTCTCTGCGAGGTGTTACCGTGACGTGGCGAAGGTCGCTTCGATCCCTCGGACATCACCGTCATCATCGGCGAAGACCTGCACCTCTTCAAAATCCCACTTTCGAAGGTCATCTTGGATGAACTCTGCTTGGTCGCCACCGAGCTCGAGAAGGAGCGCTCCGCCGGGTCGAAGAAAGCGAGGACTGCTGGCAACGACGCGACGGATGACGTCGGTCCCGTCCTCACCTCCGTCGTACGACAAAAATGACTCGAAGGCAAAAGTATCGCGCGGCAACATCGACAAGCTGTGCGTCGGCACGTACGGAACGACGCCCACGATAACGTCAACGCTTCCTTTCAGATCCCTAGGTAGAGTTGCGAACAGATCGCCTTCATAAACGTCCACACCGTTCGATTCGGCGCAACGCACCGCCCGATGGTCAAGGTCCGACGCCACCACCCGCGACAATGGACGTTTCGTTAAAAGCGTCTTGGCGATTGCTCCAGAACCCGTGCACAGGTCAATCGCCGTACCTTGGTGGGGCAGACGCTCCGACGCTCGCCGAGCCAATGTTTCACTCTGCCAACGCGGTACGTAGACGTCTCGATCCACGTTGATTTTGAGTCCACAAAACATCGAAACACCGGTGATCCATGCGAGTGGTTCGCCCATCACGCGTCGCGCAATCATCGCTTCAAGCGTGGCGGCATTGCCATAAGAACATTGCATCAACTCACGCGCTTCCTCCTGCGCCGCGATGAATCCGGCTTCGCTCAATTGCGCGACAACGACACTTAGATTTGCCAACTTGAATTACGACCCTGCGAACGTGTTGGACGGTCTCGAGTGCATGAAGTCACGTTAGGTCCACCTCGTTTTCGACGCCAGAACTACTCGCGACGGCAAATTTCCCGTCCGATTCAGGGCTATCGTCATCGAAAATTCGGCTCAAGCACCACTCAGGAGGACCCATGCGCACACCAGTGACCACGTTGGACAGGCGTTATAGCGAAGCAAACGCCGAACCCACGAGTTGGGACGTCACTCGACGTCAGATCGAAGACGCGGAGCTCTTTTGGCTCACGACCGTTCGCGTTGACGGTCGACCACACGTCACTCCCGTCGTGGCGGTCTGGTGTAACGACGCTCTCTACTTCGCCACGGGTGAAAACGAACAAAAAGAGAGAAATCTACGTACGAACCGCCACGTGATACTCAGCACCGGTTGCAATGAATGGCGCGAGGGTCTCGACATTGTCCTCGAGGGAGTCGCCTCTCGGGTAACTGATCAACGCGTACTCGGACAGCTCTGCGAGGTATGGGCACGCAAATGGGATGGTCGATGGACGTACGTCGCACGAGACGGTCACTTTGAGAATCCCGATGGTTCCGAGGTTCTCCCCTACACGGTCGCACCCTCAAAAATTCTCGCGTTCGCCAAGGGTGCCTTTGGACACACGCTGCACCAATTCAAAACCGATTGAAGGTTACGACTTCGACATGGCTCGTTCGTTTTCCAATACCGTTTTTCCAAATTCTTGGAGTTAGAAGCGATCGCGTCGCTTCGAATCAACTTGCGTTGCTTGTTCTCGCTTGTCGATTCAGACCAATTCCTTACGCTTCGTCAGTCTTTGACGCGTTCTTTATTCGCAGAGCCAATGAAAACGGCTTTGTCCCAAGTGCAAACGACAACATTCCCAACGGCGCGAGAATTCCAGTCAGCACGAGAACCGTCGCGAGCGGAATAAAAAATATGGCGAAAGGAATCTCGAGAATCATCAAGCCAGTGACAAGCAACTTGTCCCTCACAGGCACCTTCACGAAGGACGCTGGTTGCTTCGATACCGCCATGAAGTTCACCCCTAATTTCTACTGTAGATGGTCGTCGACGCCCTTGTGTAAAGGCGCCACACCATCGAAGACGAACCAGGCTCGTTGCGGCCCCCTTTTAAAGCGAGCGCAGATACTGATCTATTAGGACCAAATTCCACATTGGACGTGACGTTGGCCGCATGATCGCGTTGGCGACGCTAGAGGTAGCATTCACACGTGAGCGCTGACAAGAAGGCCGTTATCGAGAATGAGGGGCGTGATTCGACGTCGCCCACGAAGCGATCACTTCGACCACACGAACAATTGATTGGATTGATCATTCTGGCCGCAGCCTTCATCGTCGGATCGCTGTTGGTGGCATCGGGGGTCCGAAGCCACTATCAACCACAAGGTTCCAACCAGATCACGATTACCGGTTCCGCCGAACAATCAGTTACTTCCAACTCATTTGAGTGGACAGCGAATGTGGCAAGTACGCAGTCAACAACTTCCGCAGCCCTCACGCAGTTGAACGGTTGGACCGCCCAGATTCGCAGAGCGCTTCTCGCAGCCGGAGCTCTCAGTGACGAAATCTCCTTTGGAACGATAAACGTGCAACCCAATGAACTGGCAACCGGCGCGGTGGCCAGTTTCACCATGAACCAAACCGTCACGGTGCAGTCCTCTCGCCTGCCGGCGATGCAGCGTGTCTTGGGCGTGAGCAATCTCCTACTCGCCGAAAACATCCCTTTCATCGCCGATCAACCGCAGTACACCTTCAATGGATTGAAAAAACTTCGACCGGCTCTCACGTCAGAAGCGGCGGCCAACGCTCGTCAGCGGGCTCAAGCCGCGTTGGGTAAGCACGTCCAGCTTGGAAAGCCAATCTCGATCACGGTGGGACAGGTATCGGTGGATGCGCCTGGATCTGTCAATTACGGAAGCGGCGACTTCAACACGAGTTCGATTCCCAAGGTCGTCTCGGTGGTCGTGTACGCGACCTACGCAACTGGGTAAGTTGCCGTCACGCTCGAATAATTTCACGTACAGGATTCGGTAAGTACCTCTGGGACGATCAGCCTTCTCCTCGCACTTCTTGAAAGTAATTTCTCGTTTTTGTTACGTGGCCCGAAGGAACACCACTTTCCGACGAAGAACCAGGCACCATGGCATCTTTGGCTAAGCGTTCGAGATTCTCCAGACTTTCGAGCATTCCCTTTCGCCAGAACTCACCGTCCGCGACGAATTCTCGCAAACCTTCGAAGAGGTGACTCGCGTCGTAAAACTCGGTAACGCGCGTCAACGCGGCCCCAAGAGGTTCAAGCTCCCATCCCCAGTAGCGGGTTGTTGAAATATCCTCACCGCCTGGGAATTCATTTTCTTGGTACGTGTGCCGTAGCGGCTCCCAGACTATGCGCCCGTTGGGCACAAATTCTCTGACGTGATTCTCCATCCCATAATCGCCCAAACTCCAGTGCGTCATGTTCATGACAAAGACGTCACCAACTTTGGTGATAATCGAGTTGCCATCAGCGCTCTGTGCCATTCCGGTGCCGTCAATATATGGATGCATCGCCGGATTCGCCAGCAATCCGAAAATCACCTCAGCGGGAGCGGGGATGTCGCGTGAAACCGATACTGAAGGGACGACCGCGTCACTCACGTCTCGGATATTGGCGGCGGCATTACTGTGGTGCACTGCGCAAGAACGCCAGGAACGAATCACAAGTCCTTCAAAAAATTGCAATCCTGGGAAATGATGGCGTACTTTTCGTGCGCTCGTTAATACGGAACGTCGTCGAATTAGGCGGGCGGACCAAGCGAATGGCCACCATCAACGTGAATGACGTTTCCTGTCGCCCACGACGCCTCCTTTGACGTGACGAACCAAATCCACTCCGCCACTTCCTGCGAGGAGCCCATGCGACCCAGAGGCACCCGACTCGAAAGATCTCTGTACGTCGCCTCGAGATCATCGCTATAGGTCTCGTGAATCGGCGTGTCAATGACACCCGGCGCCACACAGTTCACACGAATCGAATACGTCGCGAGTTCATGCGCCCAGGCTTTCGTCATGTAGTCGAGCGCCGCCTTGGTGGAACCGTACAGCATCGTCGTGGGCATAAGTATCGAACCCAATGACGAGCCTACGTTGACGATCGAGGCATCCGGCGATATACGTAGATGCGGCAGGGAGGCTTTGGCCAATAACAATGGGGCGCGAACATTCAACGCAAAATGATCGTCAATTAGTTCGGTCGTCATTTCTTCCAGACTTCCCGTTTGAATCATGGCAGCGTTGTTGACGAGAACATCGAGTCGCCCAAAGGACTGGATTGAGGTGGCAACCACCCGTTCGCACGCCAACGGATCGGCCAAATCTGCGACGATATTTAGCGCGACTCCCCCACTGGATTGGATGTCGTCGCTTACTTCAGCAAGCTTCTGTTCGCGACGTCCCACGAGTACTACTCGATGATTCTTTTGCGCGAAGAGACGAGCAGTAGCAGCACCAATGCCACTGCCCGCCCCAGTGATGACGGCGACACGTGGAGATTGATTGTTCGCCATCACAGAAATCTAACCTCGGCGCCTCGCCACCGATGTCAAAAGGGAGATCGAAGATGGGCATCAGCCCGTGTGCGACCTCACGACAATTTACGAGACTTCAATTTTGGCAAAGCGAATTCTAGGCGTCACCGGTGTGCGAGGTCCGATACAACAGACATGCGCCGTCGCACGTACGACTAGGGTCCTCGACAGATGAACTCGGGTCAGATGACGCCTCCGTCTCTGTAGGACAGGATGATGACAAGATACTCAGCTGGTTGCCGGCGTTGGTTCGAAAACGCTCCAATGACCTTCTGAGACAACCTCGACGCTGTCGCCCGACACCTTGATCGCAGTCTCGTCGTCGAGAGCGTACGTTGGAACGGGCACACCAGCCGCCCAGGTTTTGACGTTCGCCAGAGTGTGTTCTTCGAAAATCGGATCCGGGTTGCCCACGTGCACCCACGTCGTGAAGTTGACCAACCCCAGCGCGCGGTCCGCCTCCAGACCCATGTCGCTGCCGGGAGGTACGAACCGCCTGTTCGAGTCGGCATCGCAGTTGTAGGGAGTCATGACGATGCTTCCGGCGCTGACTCCCACGTAGACCAGGTGCTCGAGCGACGGCATCAATTCAGCGAGCCCTGATTCGCGCATCCAATGGCACAAGTACGTGACATTGCCACCCCAAACAAGAAGCGCGTCCGTTTCTTGGAGTGCGGGGACCCAACTCGCTCGCTGGATAGTCGGAAGCGCCGTGAGTTCCAAAAGGCCCAGCGACTTCCAGCCCAGGCCACACAGCGGGCTTTTCCCCACTCCGCTAAAGGCATCAGCCGCCCTTTGCCCGCCCCCGGGAAACGGGTAGATCGCGGTAGGAATGAAGAGAGCGCTCGATTCGGCGATGGGTTTTCCGAGAAGTCCGACCAGCGCGTCATTGATGCTCTGATTCGCGATGCCACTCGAAGTGAGCAGAAGCTTCGCGGCGTCACCAAACTTTCTGTTTCATCTTGTCAAACTGCTCAGTACCCGGCGAAAAGTTGCACGCTACTCCACTTCCTACTCGTCAATTGACTGTCCTGGCCAAAGTTCGAAGGACCTATCGAGTCGTTCTACAACGTTGCCTTGGCGGCTTCAAATGGAAGGCTTCTCGTGGGGGTCGCGGGCCCGACGCTCTCCACGAACTTCGGCGAAGCGCCACGACATGTGGCTGAGGCAGTTCAAAACCGAAGGCGAGTCAGGCCACCAGGTTCCGTACCTAAGAGTACGGTCGCCGAATGCGGAGTGATGCGATAGACATGCCACGGAGGTGGTCCTTGCGACGGCGCATTGAAAGGGGCGGTGATCCCGGCCCCGGACTCATCCACTTCGGCGGGCCAACCCTGGTCCGCCCAGGCCCTGACGAGGCGCGTCAATGTGGCGAGACGAGACTCCTGCAGCGCCTCACCTTCGACGACCACGTCAGCATCGCGGATAGAAACTGCGATCGAGCAGCGTGGGTCGCGCGCGACGTTACGGCTCTTCCTAGTGCCCGATCCCGATTGGAACCAGAAGCTTCCTTCCAACCAAAGTGCGCCGACCGCAGTCACGTGCGGGCTTCCGTCTTCGTTCACTGTCGAGAGCCAGGTTGTACGGGCGTTGCGGGCGTCCGAGGCTGGCGACGATCCGGCGTCAAGCTTTTCGACAACTTCCGCCCAGTTAACGGGAGGCAGGCCGTCCGACGCACCCAAATTGATGATGTCCATTGCGTCTCCTCGATGATGGACTCACCAAACTGCTCAGAGTGAACAGAGAAGTGCCTCCTTCTGGATGCATGCTACTGAGCGGATTGCAACACAATGGTGTCGGAAGCCCGACGCTACAGTTCTGCACCCCTCAACTGGGACTGACAAACATTGGACACTCGGAATGAACCCGCAGTAAATTGGCAATCCACACCTCATTTACGAGGTCTCGGCGGAACAGGACCAACGGAGCGAACACGTGCGCACACTGATTTCGATGAGCTACGTGTACGCCGTGAACGCCGCGTGCATCGAGGGCGACGCCGAAGAGTTTGGCTTCATCAATAGTCTCCCGGACGACCCAGCCCAAGAAGAGGCCATCCTCACGTTCTTGGCCGGAGCCGAGATGTACATCATGGGTCGGACCGTCTACGAAAGGTTCGCCGAGAATTTCCAGGGTAAGACCGCGACCGATCACCCTTTCGCCCCCATCTACGCGGCAACGGACAAAGTCGTATTTTCTCGGACCCTTACCTCGGTGGGCTGGGAGCGAACGACGATTAATCGAGGCGACCTCGTGGCGGAAGTTGAAAAGTTGAAACGCGAGGGCGATGGCTACATCATTGTGACTGGTCGCAGTGGCATCACTCGAACACTCATGCAACACGACCTAATCGACGAGTTCCGCCTGTCCATGTTTCCGATGCTGTTAGGTCAGGGATCGCGAATGTTCGAATTTGAAGACGTTGGCAAGACCAAGGAGCTTGAACTCGTCTCATGCGAGTCAGGCACCAACGGCATCGTTGTTCTGCACTACCGTAGGCGCCGCTAGCAGCCACGTACGTCGCAGTACGAAAGCCTGAAGGATCCCACCACCGGTTCAGTAGTCCTGGATCGTTGTCGGAAGGCCGACATCAACGATCTCCGACTGGCGGTTGGCTTCGTGGGGTCTCATTAATCTCGACAATTTTCGGTACGACGCTCAAATTCACAGGGATTTGAGTACATCGCACGAGATGGTAGAAACGTCCAATGAGTGATCTTGAGGCGTCTTGGCTCAATGGACTGTCACACCAACAGTTAAATGGGTGTGACTCTCGCGTGTGTCACGGTTTTGACGGTTCATGAGAGCCGTGATCTTTGAACGTTACGGTCCGCCAGAGGTCCTGCGAGTCGGGGATGTTGAACGACCGGTGCCGAACGAGCAGGAAGTCCTGGTAAAAGTTCACGCGTCCACGGTAACCCGCGGTGAAGCAATGAGTGTGCGCAGCGATGAACTTCGAATCACCCGCCTCTTGACTGGTATTCGCCGTCCAAGAAAAACGATCTTCGGATCCGAGTTCGCTGGCCGTGTCGAGAAAGTCGGCTCGAAAACAAGTGAGTTCAAGGTTGGTGACGACGTGTTTGGATTCAGGTCAGGTGCTCTCGCAGAGTACGTAGCGGTCCCGGAAACGGGTGCGATCGATCGAAAGCCCAGTGGCCTCTCCTTTGAAGAGGCGGCGGCAATCCCTGACGGCTCGCTACTGGCACTCTCGTGTTTGCGACAGGCCAATCCCAAAGGAAAACGAGTTCTCGTCTACGGGGCAGCGGGATCGGTTGGTTCGTCCGCGATACAACTCCTTGCGCACTATTTCGAGGCTGACGTCACCGCTGTGTGTGATACCAAGGACGTCGAGCTCGTACGCTCTCTCGGCGCGAGCGAGGTCATCGATCGCTTCAACAAGGACTTCACAAAGAGTGGTGCAACATACGACGTGATCTTCGATGCCGTAGGGAAGCAATCTTTTCGAGGTTGTCGACGGTCGCTGGACCCAGCGGGTCTCTACCTCACAATGGACCTCGGCTTCATGTATCACGTTCCCTTGTTGGCGATCGTGACAAAGATTCTCGGGAACAAGCGGGCGAAACTCGGAGTGGGCCGGTATCGCAAAGCGGACCTCGGTGTCGTGAGGGAACTCATCGAGAACGGGGAATTCCGGGCCGTGATCGATCGACAATACACACTCAACGAAATCGTGGCGGCGACCGAGTACGTGGAGAGTGGCCAAAAAACCGGGAGTGTTGTTCTCACCATTCCTTGACCGCCGGGAAAGGCACTCGTTTCGGAGGTCCCGCGTACACAATCCACGACTGGCGCCTTCGATTGAGATAAGACCCGTGCGATCACGAGGACGGCACCTGGGCACCGTCGCAAGAAACTCAGTCGGTGATTCGAGTTAGGTGAAGCCTGCTCGCGATTGTAGTGAGGTCCTCATGCTCTGTGCTAGCAATATCCCAGACGAGCTGAAACGCATCATCGTTCTGGAGGTCTGGCGTAAAGCCGTTCAAGTCGCAAAAGACGACGGTGCTGAGCCACGCAAGTCTTTTATTCCCATCGACAAGCGCATGATTCTTGGTCATCGAATGGAGAAGCGCCGCCGCCTTCAGTTCTACCGATTCGTAAGCGTCTTCACCAAACGCGCTCGACCGCGGTCTATTGACGGCTGAGTCCAATAGACCGAGATCACGGATTGGGCCGATGCCAAGCATCCGAATCATCGCGACGATGTCTTCAAGTTCTAGATACTCGAAATCAATCATTCAGAGCCGAGACGCTCCAACACATCGGCCCACCGAACTGCCATCCGTCGTGTCGCGTCGGTCACTCTAGCGTCGTGGCCCGAACGCTCATATCGTTCGATAACCGCACGTCGAATGATCTCTTGACGCGAGATACCTTCCATCCGCGTAAGGGAGTCGAGTGCCTGCTCGAGCGCGGCGTCGGTTCGAACTGTAAATGCCATCAATTAATGATACCACTTCGGTATCACATTGGTGTCGGAGGCGGGACTTGAACCCGCACGCCCCTAAGGGCACCAGCCCCTCAAGCTGGCGCGTCTGCCTATTCCGCCACTCCGACGCGAATTTCCACTTTAGCCGCTTCGAATGAGCACCTTTTTCTACTCTTTAGCCTTGAGAATTGACAGGTATTTCTGTCCAGCTCGGAACTTCATCGACGAGCCCTGAAACGGATATTCCGCCATACACGCTGCTTACAGTGTTGGACCATTCAACAAGCGACGGCGCCGTGAAGAGTGGTCGCACCCAGAAGTCATAAATGATGTCTTGATCCAGGTTCAACCATGTCGCTTCCGCGGTGACCGGATTGAAGATATCGATGCCTTTCGCGTAAAGAGCGTTAAACGCGTTATTTCGCACGCCACTCGGATAACTATCAAGGTACGCGGGTCCGGCGAAGGAACGCGCCGTGTATGCAGCGGTCGTCGATGTCGGTCTCGTAAAAATTGCGACGTCAACACTGTTGTCCGCTGCCGCAAGGGACGCCGCAGCGTCGCTTGACGCATAAGTGACGTAAGCGGCGATACCGTCCTTCGCCCACTGATCCTCAATTTGGGTGGCCACTTCATGGTCCAGTCCGGACGGACCAACAATGACTCGTAACGCCAGCCGTTGGCCCGTTGACGTATACCAATGCGATGACACGAAATGAAACTTCAACTTATGAAACAGTGCAATCGCGCAGGCTCGACAGTCCACGAGTGCGTTGGTTTGATTCGTTGAAGTAATAGTCGTGGTCGTTGACTGCGCCGAAGGTCCGTTTCCGCTTCCTCCGGGATAGGCGTCCTGTCCTTGCGAATACAAAGCGGACTGCGCCGGCGACGGAGAGAACGTCACCGAACCGAAGATATTGTCGATTATCTCCTGGCGATTCAAAATAAGACTTAGTCCTTCGCGGACGTCGCTGCGCTTCGTGAGAAGACGGTGGGGCCCAAAGGTCAGTTCCAAAAGCGAGCTCGACGTGCCGATGTGACTCAAGATATTCCCGCGTGAACTTACGGCTTCAAGAGCTTGACGTGACACGTTGAGTGAATAACTCACGTAGTCGCCAATCGGATTGGACGGTGCTGCATTCGAATCGGTGATCACGACGCGGGCAAAGCGGGCAGGATTGAGGGTCCAGTTTGGATTCGATACCAGGACAAATTTGTGCGACGATGCGCTTGTCACACTGTAGGGCCCGAGCGAAGGGCGGGCGTTAAAGTCAGCCCACGTGCATCCAAGCGGGACTTGCGTCGCTTCAACATCTCGAAACAACAGATTCCATTCGGCGTAGGGTTTCGCGAACGTGGCAGTGAGTGTGAGCTCCGAATTGCCCGCGATCAATGAACCGATGTCGCGATAGCCGTCACTTTGCACGCTCGCACGTTGTCGTTCCAAGTTCCACCAATTAATGAGTGTCGTAGCGTCAAACACCTCACCATTGCTCCAGTGTTGATTTGGCGCAATCGTGTACACGATTGTCTCGGGATTGAGTGACGTCAGTTCTGCGGACGCTATCGCGCCGCCTTCGCCCACCAAATTGTCACCCGGCGTCGTCTGGAATGCGGAAGGGCGAACGAGGTCCAGAATCGCGCTCGTCGTGGCTGTGGCATTGGGATCCAGCACGGTGCATGGGTTAAAGGGGCCCGGCAACGACAGATTCAGCGTATTAACGACCTGCGTCGTCGTCGCCGAGGCGACCGATACCATGAGCGACGCCGACAACAGCAGAATCGTGCCCGCGACGCGGAAACTCGACCCGCGCGGGATCATTGCGCTACTGCAAACGGAGGTCGAGCGTCAGTGTCGCAAAGGTGAAGATCAACGCCACGGCGATCGTAATACGGTCGAGGTTGCGCTCAACGACGGTCGATCCCGACGCCACGGCACCCATACTTCCACCCAAGAGGTCCGAGATTCCGCCACCGCGTCCCGAGTGCAACAGGACGAGGAAAATGAGCCCGACGGCCGACAACGCTTCAATTACGACGAATGCCCAGGTGAACATCGATTCCTCCGATTAGCGCTTGCCATCGTAGCAGTCGTCACAGGACTGGACGATCGAGAGGAACGATTCAGCCTTCAAACTGGCCCCACCCACCAAGAAACCGTCCACGAGACCTTCGCGCACGATCGTCGCCGCATTTTCCGTGTTCACGGATCCTCCGTAAAGCACTCGCGCAGCATCGACACCCAGGGATGAAAGGACGTTGCGAATATGCGCCGTCATGGACGCCACTTGCTCACTCGTCGCGGTGCGGCCCGTACCAATCGCCCAGATTGGCTCATAGGCGACGCTCAGAAGTTCATGAAACCGAGCGTCAATGCCCTTGAGCGCACTCACGAGTTGGGTCCGCACGAATTCGTCTTGATCATCTGCTTCTCGGATCTCGAGTGCCTCGCCGACGCACAGTACGACGCGCAATCCTCCTCGAAGGGCGTGACGAAGGGTCGCCGAAACGGTCGCGTCGTCCATTGCGTACATCGAGCGACGCTCGGAGTGTCCGACCAAGACCCAGGTGACGTTGAGCCGTTTTAACATCGAGACACTGACCTCGCCCGTATGGGCGCCGTTTTCATTGGCGTTGACGTGCTGCGCCGCCACCTCGACGGGGATCTTCTCTGACTCAACAATCGACGTCACACTTCGAATGTCGACGAAGGGAGGCGCCAGAACTATGTCCACGTGTTCAACCGGTTTGTTCTTCAGCATCACGCCAATTTGTTGACCAAGGTGTAACGCTTCGACGTAATCGAGGTTCATCTTCCAGTTGCCAATGACGAGTGGTTGGTGGCGCATCAGTTAAAGGGACTCTCTCGTAGGGCGCGAAGTCCGGGTAAGTCGCCGAGTTCGACCAGTTCGAGTGACGCACCCCCGCCGGTCGAGACAAAGCTCACTTGATCCTCGAGTCCGTAGGACTGCAGCGCCGACACAGAATCACCACCGCCAATCACCGATACCGCGTCCGATGACGCAACGGCACGCGCCACTGCTTCGGTACCGGCACTAAGACGCGGGTCTTCGAACACACCCATTGGTCCGTTCCAAAGAATCGTTCTCGCCTTCGCAATTACCTCACAGAACTCGTCGATCGCTTTGGGGCCAATGTCGAGTCCGACGAAGCCGTCAGGAATATTAGCGCCAAAGTCGATCACGTCACCCCGGCACGACGCGTCACCGAAGGGCTGTCCGTCAGCGAGACCACGTGAGTCAGCGGGGATGAGGACGTTCGCACCCGCGAGAAGTGACGCGCACTCATCGAGATGACTCTCGTCGAAAAGCGAAGAGCCAATGGAGCGACCCTGGTCGACTTCGAACGTGAACGCCATGCCCCCGCCGACGATGACCGTGTCCGCCTTCTCGCTCAATACTCTCACGATGCCCAATTTGTCAGCGACCTTGGCGCCCCCGACGATGGCGACGAACGGACGCGCCGGACTCGTCAACAGTGCCCTGATGGTCGTCACTTCGCGCTGCAGGTTCGGACCCGCCGCGCTCGGCAGCAACGTGGGTGGAATCATGATCGACGCATGTTCGCGATGCGAGGCGCTAAAGGCTTCGTTGATGTAGTAGTCGAAACCTTCGACGAGTGACGCACCGAAGGCGGGATCGTTGCTCTCCTCGCCAGGGTTGAAGCGAAGGTTCTCCATGAGCTCGACCTCAGGGCACAACTGCGCCAAGCGGCGGCGTACGGGCTCGACACTGTACTTTGCTACGACCTGACCCTTCGGTCGCCCAAAGTGCGTGCAGGCAACGACGGTCGCGCCGAGGCCCAGGAGTTCTTCGAACAACGGCAACGTTGAGCGAATACGAAAGTCGTCGGTCACGGTGAGAACCCCGTCGACGTCGAGGACGGGCGTGTTGAAGTCGACCCGTACCAGCACACGCTTGCCCACGAGGTTTCCCCAACGAAGGTACGACGGCAGTAGGGACACGACTAGTTTCCGATGTAGCGAGTGAGATCGACCAGACGATTCGAATAGCCCCACTCGTTGTCGTACCATCCGAACACCTTGACGAGACTCTTCGCGTCGTCGACCTTGATCACCATCGTCATCAGTGAGTCAAAGGTGCACGACACCGGTGAACCGACGATGTCCGACGAGACGATTGGATCGTCAGTGTAGGCGAGGATCCCTTTCAGTGGGCCCTCCGACGCCGCCTTCTCGAATGCCGCGTTGATCTCCTCGACGGTCGTCGAACGCACAATCGCCGTGAAGTCAGTGATGCTCCCCACCGGAATTGGTACGCGAAGCGACGTTCCATCGAGGCGACCCTTCATGGAAGCCAAGACCAAACTCGTCGCGCGTGCCGCGCCAGTCGAGGTCGGCACGATATTGATCGCGGCGGCGCGTGATCGACGAAGGTCCTTGTGCGGCAAATCCAAGAGATTCTGATCGTTGGTATACGCGTGCACCGTCGTCATGAGACCCACGTCAATTCCGAAAGCGTCGTCGAGGACCTTGACCATTGGCACGAAGCAGTTGGTCGTGCACGACGCGTTAGAGATGACGTGCTGAGTCCGTGCGTCGTAACTTGATTCGTTGACGCCCATCACGATGGTGGCGTCAGCGTCACCCGAAGGAGCCGAGATGATCACCTTCTTCGCCCCCGCACTGAGGTGCTGCCCAGCCGCTTCTCGCGACGTGAACAAGCCCGTTGCCTCGATGACGACG
>Ga0302319_10002656_pt1 | contig 38131 bp, 32 predicted proteins | sample Bog_T0_2_FD_203319 | JGI IMG/M metagenome (GOLD analysis project Ga0302319, IMG submission 203319) | Peat permafrost microbial communities from Stordalen Mire near Abisko, Sweden - Bog_T0_2 | ecosystem: Environmental > Terrestrial > Soil > Wetlands > Peat | place: Sweden: Abisko, Stordalen Mire... | reverse complement strand
TCCAGGTTGGCAGCGGCATGTCATCGCTACTGGGCTCTCGCACATGATCAATTTGGCGGCCGTGGATAATGATGGCGACGGCATACCGGAGATCGCACTGGCTTCTGGATTCTCTCCGAATGCCGCGCAGAGCATTGGCGACCTCGCCATCCTCCACCATAAGGGCGATCCACGCGAGCCTTGGGAGATGAAAGAGATTGATCAACTCCCAACTTCCCATAGGTTGCGATGGGCTGATATTGATGGTAGTGGCCATAAAGTGCTGATCAACTCGCCACTGTCAGCCGCTGATGCCACCGCGCCGAACTATCACGGACACGTTCCTTTGGTCTATTACAAGCCAGGTGAGTGGAAGCGTACCTTAATTAGCACGGCGGAAGAGGGCATCGTTCACGGTATTTTTGTCACCGACTGGGACAAGAATGGGCGGGACGCACTCTTGATCGGTGGATTCTTGGGTATTCATCTTTATCGCTATGGGAAAGACTCTCAGTGGACTCGCACGGAGATTGCTAAAGGAGATCCTACGCCGTGGCCCAAGGGAGGAAACAGTGATGTGGCGGTGGGAACACTGAAACGCGAAGGATTTGTTGCCGCCATTGAACCTTGGCATGGGAATCAGGTTGTTGTTTATCGCGAAGCTCGCGGCGAATGGAATCGGGAGGTGATTGACGCTTCACTTCTGGATGCGCACGCTGTGGTGACGGGAGATTTTGACGGGAGTGGTTCAGATGAGATCGTGGCCGGCTTTCGCGGCAAGCCCTACGGCGTATATCTTTACAAGTTCGATGGAAAACACTGGAACCGGCAGATTGTCGATACGGGAGACATGGCGGCCGCCGCTTGTACCGTGGCCGATCTGGATGGCGATGGCCGCCCCGACATAGCCTGTATTGGCTCAGCTACTCACAATCTGAAGTGGTATCGCAATGTCAGTTCGCGCTAGTTGATAATCTTTTCCTATGGACTGGTCCGTCAACGGCGTGAAGATTGTTCGTTCGAACGAGCTAGACTCGAACACACCACAAACTCCCGGCATGACGCGCGCGGCTGCCATCACTCACGCGCGCACCGGAGCTTCGAAACTTTGGGCGGGGACAGTGGTGGTTCAGCCTGATGCGAAAACAGGGCCGCATCATCATGGCGACCTCGAAACGGTTCTTTACATCATCAAAGGCCGTGCACGCATGCGGTGGGGTGAGCAGCTGGAATTCACGGGCGAAGCGGGGCCGGGTGATTTTATCTATGTTCCGCCGTTTGTGCCGCACCAGGAAATCAACGCCCAGCCTGACGAAGCGTGCGAAGCCGTGGTGGTTCGCAGCGGGCAGGATCCGATTGTGGTGAATCTGGATATGCCCAGCCCTGAACCCGCCAGTTCGGGCAAGCCGACACCTTTTCATCCGGAGAAACATCAATGAAATTATTTGCGTTATTGCTGGCGTTTGGTCTATTCGATGGTGCGACCGACCCATGGAGCGCACAAGAGATTGTGCAACCGAAAGTGTTGGCCGACCGTTTGCAGGCGAAGGAGAAACTGCCGGTGTTTTACGTGGGCTTTCCCACGCTTTATCGGAACGGGGCACACGTAGCGGGAGCCGCGCTGGCCGGACCCTGCTCAAAGGCGGAAGGATTGGAGGCACTCAAGAAGGCAGTCACTGAACTGCCACGCGACAAGGAGTTGTTCATCTATTGCGGCTGTTGCCCATTCGTGAAATGTCCAAACATCCGGCCAGCGTATTCGGCGCTGCACGACTTGGGGTTTTCAAAAATAAGGGTAGTGATGATCGAAACCAACCTGCACACCGATTGGATTGAGAAGGGTTATCCATCGGAAAAGCCAGCCCCAGTAACCCAATAAGAGGCCTAACTGGGCTACCATCAAAGTGTCGTGAGAAAGCACCCTCTCGCATTCATCGGCCTGCTGGCACTCTTTCTCGTATTGCTTGCGCTGCTCGTGTGGCAGGGGTCTTTTAGCTTTCCTTTCCACCCCGCTGACTCACACGAGATCATTCTTCTTTCCGCCGTCTCCATCATTCTTTTCATACTGCTGGCGACGCTGGCTTTTATTCTCTTCCGCGACACTATCAAGCTTTATATCGATCGGCAGAATCAGCGCGAAGGTTCGCGCATCCGTTCAAAGCTTTTAGTAGGCGCTATCTTGCTTACCGTTGCACCCACTCTCTTCTCGGCGCTGTTTAACTACATGGTTCTCAACCGCACGCTGGAGAAATGGTTTACCGACCCGGCGCGTGGAATTCAATTGAACCTGCAGGATTTGGACAAGGCTTATCGCGACGAGGCACAGGCGCGGGTGCAAGCTCAGGTTAATTGGCTTAGCCTGCTGCCCGAGACTCGGGAGGCCGCGCTCACTGGACACGTAGACGCAGCCTTTTTCAAATCGCTGTGCGAAAAAAATGGCATTCGTCAGCTTGTGCTGACACGAAGCACGGGCGTGCCACTGCTTCTTTACCAGCTTTTTAAAGCTCCGGCAGCGACTGTTCTGCGAGCAGAGGCAGATGTGAAGAGCCTTACTGAAAATGTCGGGCGGCTGACTGTGCTGGCCGCCATGACTGATGACCCTTCGCAAAAAGAGGAGGACATTCAGCGCTACATGAACGACCAGAAACAGTTAAGCAGCCGTCAGAAGTTTTATCACAATACCTATTTCCTGCTTATCTGCCTTCTTACCTTGTTCGTGTTGTTCTTCGCTGCTTGGACAGCGCAGATTCTTTCTCGCCAGCTGAGTGTGCCGATTGCCGGTTTGTTGGAAGGCGCGCGCGAGGTGAGCCGCGGAAACCTTTCTTATCGCGTGCGCGTGGGCGCGATTGATGAACTGGCGACGCTGGTGCGCGCCTTTAATGAGATGGCTGGTGAATTGGAAGGGAACGCGAAGGAGTTGGAACTGCGCCGCCGTTTTACCGAAGCGATTCTGGAAAGTATTCCCACGGGCGTGATTTCTGTTTCTTCGGACGAGCGCATTGAGCGCGTGAATCGTGCGCTAGCGGGCATTTTTCCAGCGGAAACCGTGGCTAATGCCAAGCGGTTGGCAGATCTCTTCGCAGCGGATGACTTGGCGGAGATTCGTTACTTGCTCAAGCAAGCGAGACGGCGCGGCGCAGCTGCTTGTCAATTGGAAGTGCCACGCGGTTCCAGCACACTTCATCTGGCGGTAACTGCGGCCTCACTCGAGGAACGCCGCGGTTTTGTAATGGTGATTGAAGATACCAGCGACCTTTTGCGCGCTCAGAAGGCTGCGGCGTGGCAGGAGGTGGCGCGGCGTATTGCGCACGAAATCAAGAATCCGCTGACACCCATTTCTCTGTGCGCCGACCGAATTGCGCGTCAACTCTTGCGCATCCCCCTGCCCCCAGAGAGCCGTGCCATTCTTGAGGAATGTACGCTCATTATTCAACAGGAAGTGCAGACCGTTAAGACGCTGGTGGATGAATTCTCGCAGTTCTCGCGCTTTCCGACAGCGCAGCCGGCCCCTGTTGACTTGAACGAGATTGTTGAAAGTGCGCGCCACGTCTTTGCGGGAAGGCTTGATTCGATTGATGTTTCGGTGTCGCTGGACCGCAATATTTCACCGGTGCTCGCTGACCGCGAGTTATTGAAGCGGGTGATTGTGAACCTAATTGATAACGCCGCCGAGGCGATGACGGATTCAGCGGTGCGGAGGCTGGAGATCGCTACGTCTCAACCTTCGCAGGACGTGGTGGAAGTCTCCGTGACTGACACAGGCTGTGGAGTTTCCTCCGCGGATAAAGAGAAGTTATTCCTTCCCTATTTCTCTACTAAGGCGCGCGGCACCGGGCTGGGGCTGGCGATTGTCAGTCACATTGTGACGGAGCATCGTGGACGCGTGCGCGTGGAAGATAATCAACCGAATGGCGCTCGTTTCGTGGTTGAGTTAAATCCGCTGCAGCAAGCGGATAATCAACCGTCCGGTTACTCTGAGATAGTCGAATCGAATGCCCAATAGTGGTCCGAAAGTCCTAATTGTCGATGATGAAGCGAACATCCGGCAGTCGTTGAGCGGTGTGCTTGCTGATGAAGGCTATCAATGTACTGCCGTGGCCAGCGGTGAAGCGTGCTTGGAGGCGCTAGCGCGCGAATCATATGAGGCGATTTTTCTGGATATCTGGCTGCCGGGAATGGATGGGCTCGCCGCGCTTGCGCGAATTCAGGAATGGCCCAGCGGTGCACGGCCCGCGGTGATCATGATCTCGGGCCACGGCAATATTGAAACTGCCGTAAAGGCGACGAAGTTGGGCGCTTTTGATTTTGTGGAGAAGCCGCTGACGATTGAGAAGGTCAGCGTGGTGCTGAAGAATGCGGTAGAACAGCGGCGCATGGATTTGGAATTGCGGCGCTTGCGCGAAGATTCCGTTTGGCCCGAAATCATTGGCGATAGCGTGGCAGTGAAGGCGCTGCGGCAACAACTGAACTTGATGGCGGCGACGAACGGGCGCGTGCTGATTTACGGAGAAAGCGGCACGGGCAAGGAATTGGTGGCGCGCGCCATTCACCGCGCGAGCCCGCGTGTGAACGGTCCGTTTGTGGAAGTGAACTGTGCGGCGATTCCGGAAGATTTGATCGAAAGCGAGCTGTTCGGCCACCGGCGGACGAACCTGGATGGCGCGACGGATCACAAAATAGGCAAGCTGCAGAAGGCGCATGGCGGCACGTTCTTTTTGGACGAAGTGGGCGACATGAGTCTCAAAACGCAAGCCAAGGTTCTGCGGGCGTTGGATGAGCATCGCTTTGAGCCGGTGGGTGCGCCGCAATCGATCCAAGTGGATGCGCGGGTGATTGCGGCGACGAATAAGAACCTGGAGAAGGAAATTGAGCGCGGCAATTTTCGCGAGGATCTTTTCTACCGCTTGAATGTGATTCCTTTTACCGTGCCGCCGCTGCGCGATCGTGCTGAAGACATCCCAGCGTTGGCGAATCACTTTCTGGAAGAGTTTTCCAAGGCTTATGGACGCAAGCCCAAGGAATTAGCGGAAGAGACGGTGGAAGCGCTGATGAATTACGCGTGGCCAGGGAACGTGCGTGAGCTGCGCAATTTGATGGAGCGGCTGGTGATTCTGCATCCGCAGCGGCGGATCGAAGCGCGGCATCTGGCGCTGGACGGCAACCGGAAGAACCAAGGGCCGAAGAGTTGGGAATCGTTCGGCAGTCTGCATGAAGTGCGGGAAGCGGCCGAGCGCGACTATATTTTACACAAGCTGGATGAAACCGGCGGTAACGTGTCGCGCGCATCTGAATTGCTTGGCTTAGAACGCAGCAATCTCTATCGCAAGATGAAGGCCCTCGGTATCGCGCCGAAAGAATAGGTCGGCAAGTTGTCGGCTAGACACTTCGGTAGACTTGTTTCAATGAAAACCTTTACCGTTCCATTTTCCTTCGTACTTTTGGCCGTCTCCGCTGTCGCCCAAACGCCCAGCCAACGGACCGTGATTCATGACAAATCAAACGCTTGTCAAGTTTCCGTACCAGCGGATTGGAAGCCCACCGCAGGAATTCCGGGCAGCGCTTCCGCCCCTGCCGATCAGGGCGATCTGCAATTATCCAGCCAGCCCGGTAAAACCGTTAAGCCCTTTAACGAGATGACGCAAAAGGCTCTGATGGTAAACAAGATGATCGAAAATACACCTAAGATGGTGCTCTATTCGAACGAGCCCACGAAAAGCGACCATCCTATTACGCCTTATCGCGCAATCGTACCTGGTAAGGATGGAACGTGCTCGGTCATGATCTCAGTGCGTGCCGGCGTCAACGAAGACATGGTCAAAAAAATTGCCGCGACGTTGTCCGCAAGCCACTAAGGAAATCGTTGGCGGATTCTAACGGTGCGGTCCAGATCATCCACGACTTGCAGAACTTTGAGTTTTAAATCAGCGTCTATTTCCGCGCTGGTGAGCCAGTCGTGTACTAACTGATCGGATTCTCTGGAATGTTGGCCGCCGATGAACGCGTTGAGCCAAGCAAGCGTGAAGAAGATCTTCCGTTCCTGTTTTACGCGAGGGAGCGCTTCGAGCGAAGGCTTCAGGTACGGCGCGGTCAGTTCGGCGGCATTCCATGAGTTGAAATTGCCCAAGCTGTCTTGAACCCAGTCTTCCTGGCGGGCACTGTTGTGCATGTAATCGTCGAAATAGCGTTGCTTGGTGGCGGCTTCCGGTTTGGCCGCGGCCGCCATGTAAGCATATTTCAGGCCGATGCCGGTGGTGTCGCGTTTGCTTTCGGCGGTGAAAAGAATGTCTGCTTCAGGAGAATTTTGGGCGAGTAGGGTGCTCACGATGCGCCAGCGGTCGAGCGCACGAAGTTCAACGTCCGGAATTGCGAGTTCGCCTTTGAGAAATTGGCGAAGGGGTTGTAGCGCGGTTTCCGTGGTGGCGACAGAGAGAAGCGTTCGGAACCAGAGAATGCGCAGGCCTTTGTCGGGAGAGTGAATCATCTTATCCGCAGCCAGCGCCTCGAATTGGGGAGCCCACTGCTTTTGTGCGGCTTCGCTCAGGTAATCGTGCACAGCGGCGGACGATCGCGCGCCCAACGAGCGCACCAGCGTTTCGTTTGTTTCGTTCGGCAGCTCGCGCAGCGCGGACTCTATATATTCGGTGGGAGACATCTCCGCGGCTCGAACGGAATCCCATAGCGCGCCCCAAAGCAGAGTACGCTCGAAAACGTCATCAACTTGGCCAATGTGCTGGCGTACATAGTCACGGCTTTTACCGTCTAAGAGGAACAATCCGTATGCGTTGTCTTCGTCATTGGCAAACACGTAGGCCGGACATGCCTTGCCTGTGGCTTCTGGCACAGTCGCGCTTTGGCCGCTGAGTGTGGCGCGCAAGCGCACGGGCGGAGCGTTGGCATAGCCCAATAAAACCTGGGTCGCGAGAGGCCAAGTCGCTTTTTCGTCCAGCACGTTTTTCTGGGTGAGCAGGAGACCAACCAGTTCACCTTGCGCATCGCACTTCCAGAGAGTGCGCACTTCGGGCATGGCGCGGCGCGTGATCCAAGCGGAGGCCCAAGGCTTCAGGTCTTGGCCCGAAGAGCGCTCAAATGCGTAAACCAAGTCGCCCCACTCTGCGTTGCCATAAAGATGTTCGCTGAGATAGATACGCAGACCGTCACGAAAGTGAGTATCGCCAATTAGATAGGAAAGCTGCTTGAGGAGCGCAGGCGCTTTCGAATAGACAATGGCGCCATAGGCGGATTTGGCGTCTTTCAGATTGGCAATGTTCTGATAGATGGGCGTCGTTCCGGCGGTAACATCAATGCCGTAAGCGGCAGGTTTGATCTGCTGATAGAAGTGAGCCCAAACGTTTTGCTCGGGCTTCAGTTCCGATAGCGCGCGATAGGCCATGTATTGCGCGAAGCCTTCTTTGAGCCACAGATCGTCAAACCATTTCATGGTGGTGAGATCGCCAAACCATTGATGGGCGAGTTCGTGAAGCAGCAGAGTCATGCGCCCAAAGCGGTCGTCTTCTGTGGGTGCGGTGCGAAACAGAACGCTGTCTTCATTGAGAAACGTTGCGCCTGCATGCTCCATGCCGCCGAAGGGAAAGCCGGGGATGAGGACCATGTCGTACTTCGGAAACCGGAAAGGTTGGCCGAAGTAGTTGCTGAAGAATTTGATGCCATCGGCCGTGATTTGTTGAACGGCGGAGATCTCGGGTTGGGCGCGCGAGAGTTGGGAACGGCGGACGTAAACATCGGGCATGCCTAATAAGTGATGGACGGGTTCGAACGGTCCGACGGCGAAGGCAAAGAGGTAGGTGCTGATGGGTTCAGTCTCAGCGAAATTCTGCAAATTCAAACCTACGTTCGCGGAGTCCAGCTCGGTTGGCTTGGCGTTAGCGATCACCCTTCCTGAAGCGAAACGTACCGCCAAAGTAAAACGGCCCTTCAAGTCCGGCTGATCAAAACACGGGAATGCGGCGCTGGCATCCATCGGAACGAAGAGCGAATAAAAGTATTCGCGTCCATCCTCTTTGTCTTCATATCGAGTAATGGCTTTGCCGGAGGGTCCCACGGGCGCGTCGAATTTGATACTGACCGTGTTCTCACCAATTCGCAGAAGATTCGCGGGCAAAACGATGTGGCCATTATCAGCAACAACCGTCGTTGGCCGATTATTGACAACCAAATCGCGCGCATTGTCGCCGCGAAAATCGAGCAACAGCGGTCCGTCTTTCGACAATTTAAAGCGCAGTTTCTCGCTGCCTGGGGCGGAGTCAGCGTGAGGCCGAATCTCAAACGAAAGTCCGTAGCGAATATTTGAAACGGCCGCCGCGCGCTCTTCCGCCATCTCCCGCGGAATCCCAACCGGCGCACTCGCCCAAGCCGACACAGCAAAACCTCCCACAACCAAAGCCGTACGCAGCCACATGTCTAGGAGTGTAGCTTGCGAATAGCGGCCAGCAGCACGGCGAGATCATCTTCGTTGTTGTAAAAGTGCGGTGAAATTCGCAGATAGGCGCGGCGCGCCGAGATATTGATATTCTGTTCTGCCAACTTTTTGGCGAGCATTGCCGAATCGACGCCAGGCAAACTAGCCGTCACAATCTGCGAGGGCAAACAGTCGCCCTTCGAGCGGAAAAACTCGGCGCCCATGGCTGCCAATTCCGTGCGCAACGTATCGGCCAATTGCAGGACACGTTGTTCAATCTGAGTAATGCCTATCTCCTCTATCAAACCGAGAGAGGCCTCCATGCCGTACAACGAAGCAAATGCCATCATGCCCGGCTCATACTTCTCAGCGCTTTCGCCAAAGCGCGGCGTGCCATGGTGCAGATGCGTGACGTTGCGCCAATCCTTGTCGCTCCGCCAGCCGAGCACGTTCGGCGATAAACGTCTGCACATCTCGGGATGTACATAAATAAATGTGGCGCCATTCGGCGAAATCATCCACTTGTAGGCGTCTACCGCAAAGAAATCAGGGGCAATAGCGGTGCAATTGAACGCCAGCGCACCGCAACTCTGCGTCCCATCCAAATAGACCACGATCCCGCGTCCGCGCAGTTCCTTGACGAGCCGCTCCAAATTCGGGCGTAGGCCGGTGGTGTAGTTCACGGTGCTCAACGCGACCATACGCGTGCGTGCGGTTACGTGCGAATCGAATTCGTGCCAATCGCACTCAACGCTGTGGGCGTTTACACTCGCATGTCCGTAAAGCTGATTGGGAAATTCATGATGCAGCGTGAGCATTTCATCGCCGTCTTCCCAATCGACGGCACTCATAGCTAGCCCCAGCGCATAGCCGGCGTTTGGCAGAAAGGCAATGTCTTCTTTGGTGCCATGAATCAGTCGCGCCACTCGCGCGCGTGTTTGATCCAGATCATCAAACCATTCCAGAAAATCCAGCGCCGCGGTTTGGTCACGACGGTCAAAGTGCGCCATCGCCGCTTCCTTCGTGCAAGTAGGCAACTGGCCAAAGGTGGCCGTGTTCAAGAACGTTCGACCCTGCAGCGAAGGAAATTCCGCACGAATGGCGGCCCAATCGCTCATTTCGTGGCGGCGATCTTTTGCCGCAAATGCCCGATGACCTCGCTAACAACAACGTCCGACGAGGCCTTAGTGCGCCGTTCAACGAACTCCACTTTGCCATCGGTTAATTTCTTGCCAATGGTAATGCGAAACGGGATGCCAATCAGTTCGGCATCTTTAAATTTCACGCCCGGACGTTCATCCCGGTCATCCAACAATGCATCAATCCCCGCTTGCGCGCATTCGGCATAAAGCTTATCGGCCGCTTCGTGCGTCGCCGCGTCTGCATAATTCACGGGGGTGATGACTACGGTGAACGGCGCAATGGAAACTGGCAGACTCATGCCATCTTTGTCGTTGAACAACTCAATGGCGCAGGTGAGCACGCGCTCAATGCCGATGCCATAGGAACCCATAATGGGCGTCAGTTCCTTGCCATCTTCACCGAGCACGCGCAGGCCCATCGACTCCGAATACTTATAGCCAAGCTTGAAAATGTGACCAATTTCAATCGATTTTGCGACATCCAACGCTCCGCCGCACGTGGCGCAGGTGTCCGCTTCCGCCACTTGCCGCAAGTCAAAATATTCGGGCTGAAAGTCTTTTCCAGGCGTGACATTCTTTAAGTGATAATCATCTTTATTCGCCCCGGCGATCATGTTCTTGCGCCCTTCTAGCGCTGTATCCGCCAGCACGCGCATATTCTTCACGCCCACCGGACCCAGCGATCCCGCACTCGCCTTAAACCAATCGGCAATTTCCGCCGGGTGCGCAGGCCGTACGTCTTTAGCCTTCATCACCCCACTGAATTTCGTCTCGCTCAATTGATGATCGCCGCGCACCATCACCAGCACCGGCTTGCCATCCGCCACCATCACCAAACTCTTCATTTGCGATGTTTCCGGCAGCTTGGTAAAGGCAGACACTTCCGCAATCGTCTTGAACCCTGGAGTATGAAACTCTTCCGGCGTAAACGAACCTTCTGGATCGGCACCTAAAAGAGTGCTCGGTTTCGCGACCGCCTTCTCCAAATTGGCGGCATACCCGCAGCCCTTACAGCGCACTACTAAGTCTTCACCCGCATCCGACCGCACCATGAACTCGTGCGATTGGCTGCCACCCATCGCGCCGGAATCCGCTTCCACCACGCTGTATTCCAAACCGCAACGGTCGAAAATTTTGCGATACGCAACGTAGTGCTTTTGATAGGCCACATCCAACGCGGCGGCATCCAGATCGAAGGTATACGAATCTTTCATGATGAACTGCCGCACGCGCAGCAAGCCGGATTTCGGCCTAGGCTCATCGCGAAACTTGGTTTGAATCTGATACCAGATCTGCGGCAGTTGCTTATAACTGCGCAATTCGCCGCGCGCGATAAACGTCATGACCTCTTCATGAGTCATTCCCAGACAGAGATCGCGGCCAAAGCGATCTTTCAGCCGGAACATGTTGTCGCCCATGCCGTCCCAGCGGCCCGATTCCTGCCAAACCTCAGCCGGATTCAAAGCCGGCAGCAGCATTTCCTGGCCGCCAATGGCGTTCATTTCTTCGCGCACAATCTGCTGAATTTTAAGCAAAGAGCGCTGCGCCAGCATCAGATAGTTATAAATCCCGGCGGAAAGCTGCCGAATATATCCGGCGCGCAACAATAGTTTATGGCTGACAACTTCCGCTTCAGCCGGGTTGTCGCGTAGGGTGGGTATGAAAAGAGTGCTCCAGCGCATTAGGTTGTAATAGACAATTAGAACAGACGGTAGAAATAAATCTCATGAACGAACAGCAAAGAATGGCACGGAGTCTCGCCCAAGTAGACCCGGAAATTTTCGAACAGATCCAGCATGAAGTCGACCGGCAGAATACCAGGCTAGAACTGATTGCCAGCGAGAACTTCACGTCGGAAGCCGTTCTCGAAGCGACGTCTAGTGTATTCACCAACAAATATGCCGAGGGGTATCCCGGCAAGCGCTACTACGGCGGATGTGAGTTTACCGACGTTGTGGAGAACTTGGCGCGCGAACGGGGCAAGAAGCTGTTTAAGGCTGAGTACATCAATGTCCAGCCGCACTCGGGCTCTACCGCGAACGAAGCGGCGTACTCGGCCGTGCTGCAGCCGGGCGACACCATTCTGGGGATGGATCTCAACCACGGTGGCCACCTCACGCACGGACACCCGTTGAACTTCTCTGGCAAGCTCTATAAGGTTGTGGCTTATGGCGTTCGCAAAGAAGACGAGATCATCGATTACGACACCTTGGCCAAACTCGCCGAAGAACACAAGCCGAAGTTGATCATTGCCGGTGCCAGCGCCTATTCGCGTGTCATTGATTTCGCACGGTTCCGGCAAATTGCCGATTCCGTGGGCGCGATTTTCCTGGTCGATATGGCACATTATTCGGGCCTCATCGCCGCAGGCGTTTATCCAAACCCTTGTGAACATGCCGATATTGTTACGTCCACCACGCACAAAACGCTGCGCGGTCCGCGGGCTGGCATCATTTTGGCCAAGGAGAAATTTGGCGAAGCAATCGACAAAGCGGTGTTCCCGGGTGCACAAGGCGGACCGCTGGTGCATGTCATCGCAGCTAAGGCCGTTTGCTTCCTGGAAGCGCTCCAGCCCGAATTCCGCGAGTATCAAACGCAAGTGCTGAAGAACGCCAAGGCCTTAGCCGCCTCATTGCAAGCGGAAGGCTTCCGCGTTGTGAGCGGCGGTACCGATTCCCACATGATGCTCATTGACGTCTTCGCAAAAGGCGTAAAAGGCAAAGAAGCGGAGAAGGCGCTTGATGAAGCCTACATCACCGCGAACAAGAACACCATCCCCTTCGATACAAACAAACCATTTAATCCGAGCGGCATTCGACTGGGCAGCCCGGCTGTGACTACTCGTGGTTTTACGGAAGAACAAATGAAGGAAGTGGGCCGGTTAATCGCGCTCGTGTTGGGCGATGTTAAATCGGAACAGGCGCTTAGCGAAGCACGGCGCGGCGTCAAGGCTCTAACAGAGAAATTTCCTTTGTACGCCTGGAAACAACAAACTGTGGGAACTCGCTAAAAATACCCAGAACTCTACCAGCCTTTCGGCACTCATCGCTTAGATGACTGCTGCAACTTGCGAAGCACCTCTTCAAACGAGGCGAATTTATAGCGAAACGCCGGGACTATCCGTAAAGCCGAAGAAATTACGCGTGGTCCAATTGGGTTCCTACCCGGCTCCCAATAGAGGCGCTCGCTCCAACTTGTTCACCATTCATGAACGGCTGCAAGCCAGAGGTCACGAAAGCATTGTGATCGATTTGACGCCGCATCATCGCGTCAAACAGCCCGACGTTCACTATCCACGCACCACGTTTGAGCTCGCGCGGCTCTTGCTCGAAATTCCGACCGATATCGTTCATCTCCACATCGGCAGCGCTCTAACGCTGCCCAAATTGGCTCTCGCTGCGCTGGTCAGTAAACTGCCGGCCGCTAAGAAAGTGTGCAGCCTCCATCTGGGTGGCCATTTTCAACCGAAGAAGAGCTTGCGCGCTTGGCGCTGGGGAGCGAAGGGACTGATTTTCCGCCGCTTCGATAGCCTGATTGCCAATAGCCCAGAGATCGCCAACTTCTTCGAAGATGCGGGCGTACCCTCCGACAGGTTACAACTGATTACGCCGTTTCCGCGCCTACGTGTAGCCGATAGCGTCAATCTGTCTGACGACATTGAAGCGTTCTGCCGGCAACACACGCCGCTGATTACGAGTGTTGGTGAGTTTGAGCCAGGCTACGACTTACCAAAGCAATTTGACATTTTGAACAAGGTTCGCGAACGCTACCCCAGTGCCGGTTTGCTGGCGATTGGCAGCGGCAACTTGAATCTTAAGTTCAGCTACGACCGCGCGCTGCATCAGGATTGTAATCATATCGAGTTGACCGGTACCCTTTCCGAAGCGGCGGCAAGCGAGTTGATTCATCGCGCCAATGTTGTATTGCATCCCAATCTCCACGATACGGATTCGTTCGCCGTTCAAGAAGCGCGTAAGGCGCGAACGCCTGTGGTCAGCACCGATAACGGTCCCCGCCGCGCTGCCGCGTATTTGTCGGCCATGGGCGATGTTGAAACCGCTTCGCTTGAAGTTCTACGCAGTCTACAGATCGCGCGCCCGCAATATGAAGATGCACCAGCCGCTCTGAGCGATGGCGTGGATGACATTATTCGCCTTTACAAACAACTGGCACCGACGCAAATAGAAGCAACGCCCATGCAGGCCGCTTACGAATGGCCGAGTATTGGGTGGGGTCTGTAAGCCTGTTCGAGCTGCCTGATTTCATCCTCGCTAAGCTTGACGCTCAGTGCGGCTAGCGCATCTTCCAAGTGCGCCATTTTGCTCGCTCCGATAATGGGCGCGGTGATGCCAGGCTTGGCCAGAACCCAAGCCAGCGCCACTTTCATGTTTGGCAAGCCGCGCGCCTCGGCGACTTGTGTCAAACGATCCAAGACGGCGAAATCATCATCCTGGTAGTACATATCTTTCGCGTATTGATCGGTCTTCGCGCGCGAGGTCGGGCCGCCGGTCTTACTCCGATTGCCGGCCAGAAAACCGCGAGCCAAGGGCGACCACGGGATCAAACCAATTCCCTGATCGCGGCATAACGGATTCATCTCGCGTTCTTCTTCCCGATAAACCAGATTGTAATGATTCTGCATGCTTACAAACTTTGTCCAGCCGTTTATCTCGCTGACATGCAGCGATTGCGCCAGTTGCCAGGCGAACATCGACGAAGCACCGATATAGCGCGCTTTCCCGGCCTTCACGACGTCGTGCAGCGCCTCCATGGTTTCGGCGATAGGTGTTTCGTAATCCCACCGGTGAATTTGATACAGGTCAACGTAATCCATTCCCAAACGCCGCAGGCTGTGATCAATCTCTGTCATGATCGCCTTGCGCGAGAGCCCTTGGCCGTTAGGGTCGGGCCTCATCCGGTTGAATACTTTGGTGGCAATTACTAATTCATCGCGCTTGCCGAAATCGCGTAACGCGCGGCCAGTGACTTCTTCGCTCACGCCGTCGGAGTACATGTTGGCGGTGTCGAAAAAGTTGATGCCCTCTTCGATTGCGCGCTTGAAGAAAGGCCGGCTTTCTTCTTCGTTCAGTACCCATTCGCGCCAATCGCTTGAGCCATAAGTCATGCAGCCCAAGCATAGCCGCGACACTTTCATCCCCGTTTTGCCCAGATTTACATATTCCATCTTGGTTGACTCAGTTCATGATAGAAGAATGCGGACGAAGCGAATTTGTGCGGCGATGGTTCTTGCTCTCAGCGTTGGCGGCGAAACACTGGGTTACCTGGAACAGAAGTTCAATTCCATCAATTTCGAAAGGGGCAAGTGGAGCAGGAGCGATAAGGCTGCGTGTTGGGTTTACACGGCGAAAGAGATAAACGCAACTGTGGAGATTATGCGCTTTGGAACTAGTAATCTGGTGCCGTTCCGGGCGACAAAGGAAGGCCTCACCGTGACGGTGTGCGGTTCAACGGCGGCGTTTGAAGAAGGGTTTGAAGCGCGGGCAAAGCCATAAGGCGTTTACTCACCGCCACCGCGCGCGCCTACAGCGCTAACGCACTTTCACCGCATACAGCGAATGATGCGCGAGAATAAACAAGGTTCGATGCTCCGAGCCTCCAAAGACAATATCGATCGGGCGTTCCGGCACGTCAATCCTCCCAATTTGCCGCCCCGCAGGGCTATATACGAAGATCTGCCCGTTCGCCACATAAACGTTTCCATGGCCGTCAACAGCGACGCTCTCACCGCCGCGTTGCACAAAGGGTTTTAGGTCTTTGAGTGTGCCGTCATCACCGGTCACGGCACGGTAGGTGACATCTTCCGACTCGCTGCTCACATAAACTCGCTGGCCTGGCACTGCGGTGATGAAACCATAGGTGTCCAGGTTGTCGGAGAATCGCCAGCTCGTAAAATCAGACGCCGGCCCTTGCTGGAACACGCGGCCCGCTGGTAGAATCAGGCTTCCATCAGGTGACACATATTCTCTAGCCTTAGGCATAGAGACATCCTGTTTGAACATGTCAGCCAGCGTAGTGTAAGTGAACGTGTCAAGGTTGAGTTGGTCATGAAACTCGCCGTTGTTCCAGTAATTGCCCGCGAATAACGCCATGGCACCTGGACGCGGCGTGGTCGGTTCTGGCGCAATTGCAAGCAGCTGGTCTTTAGGCGATCCCGGACGGAAAGAATACACCGTCCCTTCGGGCCCAGCCGACGACACAACCAGCAGATTGCCGGCCTTATCGATCGCCAAGCTGACCGGGTCGTGCGCATTGTCGCGCTCAATCGTGAGTCCTTTTTTGGCCGACCAGCCGTAAATCTTTTGTTCGTGGTGATCTACAAAATAAAGCTTGCCGTTGACATCCACGGCTGCGCCTGAAATAGAAAAGAACCCATTTTCCAGCTTTTCGACACGCGAACCTGGTGCCACGATTGCCGAAGCACTTCCAACGGCGCGACGCACCACTTCCACGGGAATATCAAGCAAAGCAAATTCGCGTTCACGCACCTCCAAATGATGGGTCACGTCAACAATAGCGTTCTCGTAAGGAAACTTACTAACTCGCAAATAAGTGCCGCAGCCATTTTGATCGCAGGTGGCAAAACCCACTTTCAGCATTCACATGCACATTGCGGAAATGGATATCGCCGGAATGGTAGAGACGAACCGCGGCGGGAAACGGAGCTCGCGAGCGGGTCACTCGATAGGCGTGGTAGTTGGCAATCGTGATATTTCGTGACCAATCAAGTTCCAGCGATAACGCATCGGGGCTTTCACCGGCTTCCTCTTCCGTTTGTGGCGCGTTGAGATCCCAATTCTCAACGTGATCGAACTTAATCTCCGTACGCACATGGTGTTCGCTCGACAGTTCATAGACGTGCCCGGGCGTTTTGGTATCGGATACATAGAATCCGGCTTGGGCAAAAGTGTCGGGCGTCCAAATATCAGCAAAAGTGCCACCGCCGCCGTCCGTCACCCAAAGACTCGGATACTGGCTGTCCCAGCGCTTATGAACATCGGGGTCGGCCGTGTGGTTGTTGTTGTAAGGATTGATGCCGCTGCCATGACCGCCCAGAAAGCGCACATCATCAATCAGGGAACTGACGCCCGCACACCACAGCACGCCCACAGCGCGTGGGTTGATACCGCCGGTCATCACACCCAAACCGCTCATGATGTTCGACCCGCCTTCCGGAGCATAAATCAACGCGCGCGGCGCACCCACCCCTTGAAAGGCCGGAGTGTTATCAGCCAAATCGAACTGGGTCAGCGTTGGATGTAGGCCGATCAATACGGTGTCCGGTCTCAGCGTTAGTGTGTTAGTGAGGCTGTAATGACCGCTCGGAAAATAGAGCACGCGGTGACCGTCAATCGCCTTTTGAATCGCCGCCGTGTCATCTGTGGTGCCGTTTCCCGTAACGCCTAACGTAAGCACGTTTACCCAATCTTCAACGGCAGGGAGAGCCGGGATAGCCGCTGGCATCGGAGCAGGTGGCGCAGCAATGCTTTCTGCTTTATACAGCATGCCAATCGTCCCCATGCTCCCTTCGCCCGGCACAATCAATCCGTAGTTGAAATTCGCAACCTTATATACGGCACCTTTGCCGGCAACCTTTCTCCCACTTCCGCGGAGCAGCGCGAAAACCGGCACATTTTTCAAGACCGCGTTCTCGAAGCCGATCTCCGTCAGCGGGCTCTGCTCATTGCTGATGATCAAGGCAGGCCCGGAAATGTCTTCAAAACGGCTATCCTTCACCCAAAGCTGGTCGGAATAGTGCGGATCAATATCAATAGCTGTGGGCACATCGCGGAATGTGTCGCGAACCAGAGTGAGTCCTGCTTCGTGCTCCCTAATGGCCGCCTCACGCTGCCCTTCGAAAGTTGAATCAAGCAACGTGAATTGCCATGCCGGCGAAGTCTTCTCCGCGATGATCCCGTAGCGCCCGCTATAGAAATGCAGATCCTCCGCTTCGTTGCCGACCTGCGTTAACGCTGCCAGCCCCGAACCAATGTGAAAATCCATGTGGCTGAGAAAGGCATGCTGCGCGACATGGAAGCGAATGGCCACGGCTGCTGGGTTACCGTCTCCAATTTCGAAATCGATATTACTCATGGCCGAATAGAAAGTGCCGGAGTTGGCGTCGGCGATGTTTGGGTCGGGCGGGACACTGCCGGGCGGCGGGAAGGGAACGCGAAAGCGCGGCGGCGTACCATTGTTCGCTCGCCGAAAACCGGTGAACATCACCATGACGCCGATGCCTTTTTGAAAGCCGGGCGTATTCTCGGCAAGTAGGAAGACCGGCCGTTGTTGGCCGTAACCAATAATCCGGACACCGGGCCAAACATATACAGTGCGCGTGAGCCGGTACCGGCCCGGCCCTACGAAAACGAGACCTTCGCGCGCGCCGCCTTCGGCCTTGTCGATGGCTGCTTGGATGGCGTCGGTGTCGTCGGAATGTCCGTCGCGGCCATCCAGATATACCGCTTTTGGGTCTTCAAGCCGCGCGGTTATTGCGGACGATGAGGCCGGCAAAACCATAGCTGCGCACAGTAGATAAAGAGTTGCGATAGCACATTGTCTTAAACCGATGGTCATTTCGGCCTATGATTGTATACCTAATCTCCGCTCTTCGGCAACGCAGGCGGCAAAAATGCATTCCTGAAGGTTCTCCAAGCCATTCATTTATTGTGACTTAAGACCGGCATCTAATCCGGCAATTTTCACCCCATTTCAGGCTCTAATTTCGCGGCATTCCATCCGGCAATTTGAGGACTCTTGCCACCGTTCAACCCATTGATTACAATAGCTTTTGATCCGGCAGGAGATCCGGCAAATGGAACCGCTTATCAAAGACCCCGCGCAAATGGACCCTATGATGCCTCCAGAGGGTCAGCGCGAGTTGGAAGACCTCGCTTTTGAACTCGTTTCCAAAGCCAGTTCCCTGGCTGGCCGCATGAGTCCTATCGTCACCACGGCTGTTGGCGAACTTGTGCGTTCGATGAACTGTTACTACTCGAACCTCATCGAAGGCCATAGCACCCGCCTGCGCGACATCAATCGCGCGTTGCGCCAGGAATACGCTTCCGAACCCGAGCGTCGCAAGCTCCAAGTGGAAGCGGTTGCGCATATCGAAGTGCAGCAGGCCATCGACGAAGGCCGCGACGAACCGGCGGAACCGACTTCGCGCGCCTACACGATGTGGCTGCATGGCGAGTTCTGCAAACGACTGCCCGAAGACACACTCTGGCTGGAGGACAAAGGGACCAACCGTATCATCCGCATCTCGCCCGGCGAGTTCCGCGATGGCGAAGTAGCGGTCGGCCGCCATCTTCCGCCACCGTTCGAGGTTCTGCCTGATTTCTTCGCGAAGTTTGAGAACGCCTATCGGTCGGATGGACTTTCGCGGGTGCGCCAAGTGATCGCTATTGCCGCCGCGCACCACCGCTTTGTTTGGATCCACCCGTTCTATGACGTCAACGGCCGCGTGGCGCGCCTCATGTCGCATGCCATCTTGAAGCGTCTTGGCATTGGCAGTGCGCTTTGGTCGGTTTCTCGCGGACTTGCTCGGAATGTGGATCGCTACAAGGCGTTGCTCATGGCAGCCGACCAACCCGAAAAACGCGGCGCCACTACGCTTTCTACCGAAGGCCTTACGAATTTCTGCCAGTTCTTTCTGGATGTTTGCCTGGATCAAATCGAGTTTATGGGCTCCGTCCTCGCCCCATCAGAACTGGCGCGCCGGATGGAGATTTACACGGAAGACGAAGTCCGTGCCAACCGCCTGCCTAAGGGGAGTTTCCCGCTTTTACGAGAAGCCTTACTCGCCGGCGAATTCGAACGCGGCGCGGCGCCTTCTATTACTGGCTACAAAGAACGCATGGCGCGCAACGTACTTTCCAAACTACTGGAGCTGGGCCTGCTCACCTCGGCGGGTCCTAAATCGCCCGTTCGGTTAGGGTTTCCGGTCGCGGTCATCGAACGTTGGTTCCCCTCGCTGTTTCCGGCGAATGCCATCTAGCTGACTGAACCGTACTCCAGGCCACGGAACAAAATTTCGCGGTGCATGAAACGCTTTGCACCTCATGCCCACTAAGTCAGACAAAGCGTTCCGCACTGCACTAAGTCAGCTCTAAAATAGTTAAACAAAAGCCGGAACTGTTTAACGACTTACACGTCCTATCATCAACTACGACCCAGCAGGTTGTCGCATGACATCATCAGAGGCTGCACTAAACCAAAGTTCCAGACCAAGTTCCAAAGCAGATTATCAACCGGCGCTCGACGGAATTCGCGCCCTCGCCATCATCGCTGTTCTCCTTTTCCATGGGGGACTGAGCTGGTTGCCAGGCGGCTTTCTCGGCGTTGACGTTTTTTTCGTTCTCAGCGGATATCTCATCACTGGCCTGCTTATGGATGAACGCAAGTCAAAGGGCACAATCGCGGTTTTTAGCTTCTATTTGCGACGAATTCGGCGTCTTCTGCCGGCGCTGGTGGTGATGTTGGTCGCCACCCTGACCGGTGCCGCGCTTTTTATGAAAGACGTTGCTCTCTCAACGGCGCGCGATTTCCCCTGGGCCCTTTTAGGATTGAGCAACTGGTGGTTCATCTTTCATCAGCAGTCCTACTTTGAGTCCATGGGTCGTGCTCCGCTATTGCAGCACACATGGTCACTCGCCGTGGAGTTTCAGTTTTACTGGGTTTGGCCCGTGCTTTTGCTGCTTTTTCTGCCGATAATCGGTGAGGTTGGTATCTACTGGCTGGCGCTGCTTTGTGGCTCGCTCTCCGCCACTGCCCTTTTTTTCGTAACTTCCAGCAGTCATGCGTACTTTGGTACTGATACTCATTCACTTGGTCTCTTCGTCGGCGCAGCACTTGCCGCCAGCCGTTTCTCGTTAAAGAACCAATTTCAGCCGCGCCGCCGTTCCACCCGCCTGGCAGTCGGATTGATCGGAATTCTGTCCGTCGCGGGCCTGATTGCTCTTTTCCACTTCGTTGGTGAAAGGATCGATGGGCTCTATCGGGCCGGTTTGTTGCTGGCAGATGTCAGTTCCGCCGTTCTCATCATCGTTTCAACCTATTCACCGGGCTTCACGCAAAGGCTACTGGCAATCAAGCCATTGTCGTGGATGGGAGAACGTTCATACAGTATCTATGTTTGGCACTGGCCGGTATTTCAAGCAACCCGGCCCGGCATAGACGTGACCCTGCAGGGCGTTCCGAACTTTCTCTTTCGCCTTGCCGTCACCATGATCATTGCGGAATTCTCATATCGGTTTGTTGAAATGCCTGTCCGCCGCGGTGCCCTGGGAAGAGCGTTCCACACCAGTCGCAACTGGGGTGCAATCAGATTGAGTTTGCTGTCTACCGTGGCTGTGGGTTGCCTTGCTGTGCTGGTTTTCGGCGAGACTCAGTTAGTGGAGGGCGCCATCCGCGCTAACGCCGATTCGCTTAAGACATTCGGTACTGTCGCTGACATCCCTAAACTGCCCACTCCCGAGATGCCGGATGCCCGTACCCAGCCTGCCAGCAGCACCGATCTGCCCGCCATCTTGCTGGGCGATTCCGTACTTCTGGGCGTAAGCCCCGCCATCAAACAGCAACTGAACGTGGTAAAAGTAGACGCCGTGATTGGCAGACAGGCCAAAGAACTGCGCACGCTGGTTGACGGGATGACCCAGACTGACCAGTTGCAACCCGTAGTCATCTTGAACATAGGCAACAACGGGACGGTAGAAGAACCAACCCTCCGCGGGATTTTGGATGATCTGAAGAGTTGCCAGCGAGTGGTGATTGTGAACGCCCACGTCCCGCGCCGTTGGCAAGACGACAATGACGCTTTGCTGGCGCGCATTGTGCCCACGTATCCTAACGCTGTTTTGGCGGATTGGCGCGCCGCCGCCGAAGGCCATCCCGAATATTTTCGGCCCGACGGTGTTCACGCCAACGGTCACGGCATGAAAGCCTACGCCGATACAGTGTTGGCTGCACTGCGTTCACCCAAGCCTCCGCAGTAGAGCCATTAGCAAGTTCTAAACTTAAGTGGGAAGAGGAATGCCCAACTATACTCGCTTAGGAATTAGATGACGCGTTTGACCATTCGGATTGCAGCCCTGCTGTTGGTGCTGCCTTTTGGGATAGCGGCACAACCCATCGAAGGCAAATCGCCCGGCCCGGCAGCTGCTAAGGCGAAGGGCCACAAGCGAGTCACTCCAAAGAAAATCGTCTCTTCGATCAAAACTCGGGTTCGCCTATACTCGGCCAAGGCAAGCCTCCGAACCCGCAGGACCAATCCGGCGCGGAACTTTCGTGCCATTGCCTACAGCCAACAAACACAAGAGCGGGCGCTGAACTTCGTCGGCGAGCGTTTTGCCGCGAAATCCGATGATTTTGAAAATCCGCAAGCGCTCAACTCGTTCTTTACGCGACTCAGCACGGCGCAGGCTGAAAGCAAACCGGTTCACATTCTCCAATATGGTGATTCCCACACTGCCTCCGACGATTGGGTGGACGAAATGCGCAAGAAGTTCCAGGAACGGTGGGGCGACGGCGGGCCCGGTTTCGCAATTCCCGGACATCCCAAAGGCTACCGCCGCTTCGATTTGACGAGTACGAATTCCGCGGGCTGGAACATCGAAGGCGGTGTAGGGAAAACGGGTGATGAGCGAAATGGCCTAGCCGGACTGAGCATCAGCACGAACCGCGCGGGCGAAACCGTTAGCCTGACCACCTCCGGCGATCATTTGGAACTCCTATTCCTGATGCAGCCCCAAGGCGGAAACTTTACCATTAGCTGCGACGGAGACACTATCGAAAGCGTGAGCAGCGATGGCCCGCTCAACACGGGTGTCCATGACATTCCTACCCGGCCGGGCGAACACACATACTCCATCACCACAACTTCCGCTTCGCCGGTCCGCCTCTTTGGCTGGGTTTCCGAGAAGAATGAAGGGGTGACCTGGGAGACCCTGGGCATCAACGGCGCGCAACTTCGCATGATGCTCGCCTGGGATCAGGATCTCTGGATAAGACAACTCCAAGCCCGCGATCCCGCGCTAGTCGTTCTCGCCTACGGGACGAATGAAGCCTTGTATCCGCTGTTTAACCCGGTCAGCTATCGCGCCGACCTGTTTGCGGCCATTCGACTCATCCACCAAGCTGTTCCGCAAGCATCCATACTACTGATTGGCCCACCGGATTGCGACCGCCGCAGACCCTTTCCTTATCTTCCGGACGTGATCAAAATTCAGCGAGAGGTGGCCCAGCAGACTAACTGCGCTTTCTGGAACTGGGCTGCGCATATGAACGCCTCAGGCGGCCGAGAGCTGTGGGCCGAAGCTGGTTTGTCTCAAACGGATTTGGTCCATCTGACCGGCAAAGGGTATCGGATGTTAGGCGATGTTCTGGCGAACGAACTGTTGGCGCAATCCCACTAGTTTACGGTTCCGGATTGCCCGGATTGGGCGGAAGCTCATGATCCGGCAACTGACTGTCCGGAAATCCGCGCACCAGCATAAACGTTCGATTCCAGCGGGTTCTTGAAAAGAAGTGCTGGCCTAGATCCACAAAGTGATTCCAGATCGAACCGGCGGAATCACCCATCAGGTCCTCGGTTGTCGCCTTGTAAGACCAATACACCAACACCGGTTTGCCGACAATATTCTCCCGCGGTACAAAACCCCAATAGCGGCTGTCTTCGGAATTATCTCGGTTATCGCCCATCGCAAAATAATTGCCGGGCGGTACCACCACTTCGCCATTCACCACGTTCTTTTCAAGCATCCGCCGCTGTAACTGCAGCGCAAGTTCTTGCCGCACGTTTTCCCGCAAGGCTCCTGGGAAGTTATCCCGCTCCGCATTATATGAAAATTTCTGGAATGCGTACGGCTCGTTGAGCCGCGCGCCATTACGAAAAACCACCCCGTTCACCAGCTTGATTCGATCGCCCGGCGCGCCAATCAAGCGTTTCACGTAGGTCTGCGTAACATCGCCCGGATAGCGAAACACAATAACATCGCCATGTTTAGGTTCCTGGTAGGGCAGAAAATACTTGCTGAATGAGCCGGAAGGTGCGTAGGCCAGTTTGTCGACAATTAAGTGATCGCCCACCAGGAGGTTATCTTCCATGGAACTGGTGGGAATGACAAACGGCTGCGCCAAAGACGACGTTCCAAACACTAAGAGAAGAATGGTGACAGCCCATTCGGCAATCGTATTGCGGGGTTTGGGGTCTGCTGCCGCCTTCGGCTTCGGGGCCTCGTCGTTCTCGCTCATCGCTCTATCATCTCAAGCAATGGATTCCTTAGGCTGCGGCTTGAACAGCTTGCGCATCATGCGGAAAATCCAACGGATCAAGATGACTGAAAATAGAACGGCCAGCACTACCAAGACCGCCATCACAATTGGATGCGACGTCATCAACACGCTGCCACCCACCGTAGCTGCATCGGCCGCCAGACCGAGCACCACATTTGAGACAGGTTCGGGCGATGCATTTGCCGCCAATTTGGTGGCTGTTTTGGCGCTATGTGAACTCAGCGCAATGCCGCCGCCTATCAGCAAAGCCATGATTCGCACGCTTGGATCCAGGTGCGCAAACGCCGCCGCTGCCATAATCGCGCCTGCCGGAATCCGGATGAACGTGTGAATCACATCCCATACCGAATCCACCGCTGGAATCTTATCTGCGATAAACTGCACGGCAGCCAGTGAGCCCGCGACAACCAAAATCCACGTGTGAGCCAAATAGCTGAGGTCACCCGGCAAGTTAGCCAAATGGAAGCGTTGCAGCAAGCCCAAACTGAGAACTGTCATGTATAGGTTAATGCCCGAAAGCCAAGCCGAACCCATAGCAATGCCAAGCGTAGAGAAATCCATAACACCTATGTAGACAATAACGCACTCGTGAAAGTTCGCGAAATCGGTTGTTCTGAAGGAAGATTAATCAGTATGCGCATTCCTAGGTTATTCGTGTTGGCTACAACGGTGGTCTTGACCTCTAGCATGGCCCAGGTAGGCGATGTCTTGAAATATCCGTTGCCCGATTTGCGCGTTACCGACGCGAAGAATTGGCAAAAACGCCGTGCCGAAATTCTACAGTTGTTCACCGACGAAGTCTACGGCCGAACGCCCGCTTCTACCGCGGGAGTCCGCTTCCGGGTGGATTCGGTCGACAAGAATGCCCTCAATGGCTTGGCTATTCGCAAGCAAATCACCGTTTTCTTCAGCCGCGATGAAACCGCGCCACGCATGCATATCCTCTTATATCTGCCCGCCAGAATTCACGGGCGGGTACCGGCCTTCATCGGCCTCAATTTCTTTGGCAACGAAACGGTGAGCACCGATCCTGGCATTGATCTGCCGGAAGTTTGGGCGAAAAATGCGCCTGACGCCAAACTCACTTACGGCGGTGAGCTGCTGAGCCATCACAAAGAGCGCGCCCCCGAAAGTGCCCGCGGCCTAAGCGCTCATCTGTGGCAAGTGGAGAAAATCTTGCAGCACGGCTTCGGCCTGGCCACTGCCTACTGCGGCGACCTCGAACCCGATTTCGCAGGAGGCATGCCCTATGGCATCCGCCAAACATTCTTGCACGACGGCCGAACCAAACCCGCACCGAATGAATGGGGTGCGTTAGGCGCCTGGGCCTGGGGCTTGAGCCGTATAGTCGACTATCTGGAAACGGACAAAAATGTCGACGCCAAGCAAGTTATCCTCACTGGCTTTTCGCGCCTCGGCAAAGCCGCCATGTGGAGCGCCGTGCAAGATCCGCGCTATGCCGTAGTTATTTCGTGCGAATCCGGTGTCGGCGGTGTGTCGCTTTATCGCGCGACCACAGCGGAAACAATCGAGCATCTCAACACCGCCTTTCCTTACTGGTTCTCTGAGAACTTTCACAAATACACCGGCCACCCTGATCAAGTGCCCGTCGATGGCCACATGCTCATCGCTCTGATTGCGCCGCGTCCGCTGTACGTTTCCAGCGCCGATCAAGACAGCTCGTCCGATCCACCCGCCGAACATCTGTCGCTGGTCGAAGGCAGCGCCGTATATCGCTTGTTAGGAAAGGAAGCGCTCACTGACACCACCATGCCTCCGCTCGATCAACCCGTTATGCAAGGGATCGTTGGCTATCATGTGCGCTCTGGAAAACACGACGTTACGGAATACGATTGGGATCAGTATCTGGCTTTCGCGGAGCGTCACCTTCGGACGAAAAAAGAGTAGCGAAAAAGCGCAGCACGGGCATCTTGGCCAATCGATCCAAAGCCGCCAGCGTACCGCCGCGCCACAATTGCGCAGTCGCCAGGGTGAGCATCGCAGCCAGAATCACCAGATCCAAACGCTCCGTCGCTACTTCTAAGCGATGGTCATCTCCGTAAAGACAAGCTGCAAAACCTGTCCAAGCCGTACCCACGGCCAGCACTGCGGTAACCCAGGCCAGCAAGTGCGAAAACGCGCTCGGCCGCACATCCGCTTGGTTGCTTTTTCCTGCCCAGAACGCAAATGCCGGAGCGGCGGCCCCAATTGCTAAGAACAAGAACTTCCACTTCTGATAGGCGAAATCGCGCATCAATGGTACCGGTCCTGCCGTCAAATGCAACTCGCGCAACGCTTCCAGAATATGGTCGTTCTCATGCCAGTCTTTCAACGCGCCCCAACTACCGGCTGCCATCGTGACCGCGCCGCTCACTTTCCCGAGCACTTGCGTGAACATCGGAAAACGTCCCCAATAACAGAACTGCCAGTTCACCACTCCCAGGTACACAAAGAAGAGCCAGTAAATAAGGATGAAAAGATAATCCTGATATTGCTCCGACGCTAGCGCCGCCACCTTATCCGGACAGATTGGTTTGCATCCGGCATCCACGCGACAAGCAGTCTGGCCGTCGCTTTGTCCGCAATGCGTTGCCTGGCACGGACCCACGATAGCCGCTACATCATCCCAAGTTCCCGCTAGCTCGATGGCCAACGTAGGTGTCGTCAGCTGATTCGGCAAACCGCACTGTCCAACATGTCGCGCTAACAAAGCCACCATAACGGCACCGGCCACCAAAGACGCCAAGCCTAACAACGCTCCGCCACGCGTCCACCAAGGGGAGCGGCCCCAAAACGGGGGTAGCCCTTCGTCGTCTCCGTCTACTGCGGACATGCGCCTCCGGTCATAAACGTCTGCACCCGCTCGATATTTTTCCGAATGTCGGCGCTATTGTTCCAGGCTTCGTCTAGCGCGTTCTTATCGTCCGCGGTCAGATGCCAGTTCAGCGGCTCAGTACGCGGACAGCCGAGCACATCCACGTTGCTGAACTCAAACGTAGCTTCGCAAAGCTGTGACGAATAAATCCGATTCATCAGGTTCTCGTCTAACGCGTTGTGCGAAAGCTGCCCGGTGCCGCGCACGTTGGAAATGGTTTGCAACGGGTTAGTCAATTGAAACAAGGCGCCAAAGGAAGAGGAACGTGGCCGCGCCTCTTGCCCGGTGGGTGCCGCGCGAATTTCAATAATCATAATCTTTGGGTGTAACGCCGGCACGGTTTGCAAGCCGTTATTTAACCAATCCAACAGGCTCACCATGCCGTAGTTATCGTAATAACCCCCGTCTACGGCGTGTGGCTCGGGCCGAAAGAAACGCCCTTCTTCGCTATGGCCGGCATCATTCCGCAAAATGCGCGCCGCTGGCGTCACATAAGGGAAGGTGGCCGATAAGCGTGCCGCTGTCCGCACTCGCAAATCCGATTCCGGATAGAGTTTAGAAAATTCCCAGCGCCCTTGATACTGCTCAACCTTGGCCTTGTTGTCCGTTGTCGGTTCAGTGAAGCCTGTCGACGAAAGCAAATATCGGTCGCCCGTTTCAACCAATGTCGAGTTAAAGATTACAGCGGGCCGAATACCCTTTGCGGCGTCGTTCTCCCAGCCGAGCAAAGTGGAATCCGCCTGTGTGGCCGGCAACCGTTTGCGCCAGCTTGCTTCTAACATGCGCCCACGGTCCATGAAAATGAAGCCGCTATCGGAAAGATGGACTTCGCCACCTTTCACGCCCACTCCTTTAAGCCCGGGCAGCAAACCAAAAACCAGATCGGGATAAGCCAAGCCCCAAGTCACTTGATCCAGACTCGATTCCTCAGCGCTCGCGACAATCTTCGCCGCTTCGCTCTGCGCTACCTCGCCATTTTGATACGAAGCCGTGAAGTACATTGCACCCACTGAACCTCCGGACACCGCGCTGATCAGCCGAACATTGCGGGAAAAACCTCCATTGCTCAACGCAATCTGTTCATTTAGCCCGGTGAGCACGCGCGCCGTCCAGGCAGCCGACTGAATGCCGCCCCCGGTAGTAGCCACCAGAATCATGGGTCTGTTCGCATCAACGCCTTTTTCGTGCGCCGTGATGATATCTGCTGCCGTCAAGGGCGTTCGTACCGGAATGTTGGCGGGCTGGGGCAACCCTTGATAGAAGTAATCACCCTGTGGCAGACTCCCGCTCGAAAAAACGAGTAACGCCAATGGCGCCAGCAGCGGAACGCGGTAGTGATCGAGAAAGAAAGCAATCCCCGCCAAACCCCAGCAGCCCAGCGTCAACATCACTAACACCAAGCTGAGCGTCGGCACTAGAAAATGCCCGCCTAAAAACTCTAGATCTATGAAGGAGGCAATGCAGTACAAGATATACGCCGTCAACGCCAGCAAGAGCTGGTAAGTGGCAAATAGATGCCGCGCTTGAACGGTGCCCCGTTCCCAATCCAGGTAGCCTAATTCAGTCCGTGGTATCCAACCGCCCGCCTGAAATCGGGCCACCAAGCGCAAGTGCAACGAATTTACAAAACCCTTCGCCCCTACTGTGACCACGTACCAGACACCCGCGCCTAAAACCAAGCCCGGCAATTTCCCCGCCCATGGCGCTTCCGAACGAACCAACACCGTTCCCACTACTGCCACAAAAGAGACAAAGGGCACGAAGCGGAAAAGCAGTTCCAGTCCCGGCGTCAATTCAACCGGCGTTGCCCGAAAGCGTAGGTGCGCATTGCAGACTGTTAACCGCGCGGAAACACCCATGCTGGTGCCCGCCAGCAAAGCGGCCAGAGTCACCGTCCCTATTTCCGCAGCGGTGGCAAATACCGAAGATTGCCGCGACGCAACGTCGAAGATGCCGCGCAGTATCGGCTCTGCTCCCGAACCACTGAACGATCCTAGCCACAGCGTTACCATGAGCGCCCACGTCAGCAGCGGCACCCGCACCAGGTAGACATAGCCGAGAAATCGTAATCCGCGCCCAAAGAAAGACATTCCGAAGCTCTTAGAGTAGCCTCTTTGCAATGGCCCAAAATAATGTTGACATTGTCAACATAACTAAGCTATAATTTTCTCAGAATCAAATATTCAGAAGTGAGCAGCCGCAAATGATTTCTACCCTGTGGAACCAAAGTCGAATCCTGACGGCCACCGCCGCCGTCATGTGCCTCGCATTCGTCCTCTCGCTGGCCGGTTTGCTAATCGATCCACGTATCATCTCTGGTGCGCCCGCCTGGATGAAGCCCGCTAAATTCGCCCTTTCCAGCGCCATCTTCGCCGCTTCCATCGCTTGGCTCTTTCAATATCTGCCGAGCTTTCGCAAAACTGCTCGCTGGATCGGACCGGCGCTCGCGTTGATTCTCGTCTTGGAAGTAGGCATCATCGATTTTCAAGCGGTGCGCGGAACTACCAGCCACTTCAATGTAAGTACGGCGGAAAACTCGCTTATGTACGCGGTGATGGGTATTTCCATCGGCATTCTTTGGTTGCTCAGTATTTGGCTGCTCATTGCTCTCTGCAAACAGACGTTTCAAGATCCCGCCTGGGGTTGGGCGCTGCGCCTTGGCATGTTGATCAGCGTACTCGGTTCAGCCTCCGGCGGATTGATGACCATGCCCACCAGTGAGCAACGCGCCGCCATGCACCGTCACGAACGGCCAACCGCAGTGGGCGGTCACACTGTGGGAGCGCCCGACGGTGGACCAGGCATAGTGGCTGTTGGCTGGAGCAAAGAACACGGCGATATCAGAATCCCGCACTTCCTGGGGTTGCACGCACTGCAACTGGTTCCCCTGCTGGTCTGGTGGCGCGGACGCAAGCGGAACAAGCGCTTCGTGTTTGCCATCTCAGGCAGTTACCTGGCCCTTTATTTCATCCTGCTCTGGCAAGCCTTGCGCGGCGAGTCAATTATCGAACCCAGCTCACTGACGTTAGGAGTTTTGGCGCTCTGGCTTATTGCCACCGTTATCGCTCTCAACCCATTTGAACGCGGTAGTTATCATATGGAAGCTGTTCATGAGCGCTGACCAAATCTTCTCCATCTGCAATTCCGCTGCGTTACTTGGCTGGCTCGTCTTGGCTATTTTCGGACGCAAGCGCTGGGCATCTTACCTGGCGACGGGCGTCATCCTGCCGCTTCTGCTCGCGATTGCCTACCTGACGCTGCTCCTTGCCCACTGGGGTGAAACCAAGGGCGGCTTCGCTACACTCGACGGCGTCGCCGCGTTGTTCGCTAATCGCTGGGTTCTGCTCGCCGGCTGGATTCATTACCTTTGCTTCGATCTCTTTATCGGTTCGTGGCAAGTGCGCGATGCGGCGGCCCGCGGCATTTCCCACTGGCTGGTGGTTCCGTGTTTATTTTTTACATTTATGTTCGGCCCCGTGGGTTTGCTACTGTACTTCGTTTTACGTTTCTCCGTCACACGCAAATTAACTTTGCTGGAAGCGTAGTACCAGCTTGACGCCGCGCGCTACCGATTTCCAATGCTTGCGCACTTCCGCTAGGCGCGTTCTGCCGGCGGCTGTAATCGAATACAACTTCGCCTTGCGGCCATTCTCCGTTGTCTGCCAAGTACCCGCCACGAGCTTCTGCTTTTCCATCCGATGCAGCGCAGGGTAGAGCGATCCCTCCTCAACCCGCAACAAATTCTCTGAAGCGGTTTGAACATGCGCCACAATACCGAAGCCATGTTGCGGCGAATAATCCAGGGTTTCGAGTATTAACAACTCCAAACTGCCATTCAGATTATCGACGCGCTTCGGCATGCCGCCTCCGATGGCACTTCAGGCAGAGCGTCCGCATGTTGCTCAAATCGCATTCACCGCCGCCTTCCACGACGGGTACAATGTGGTCGGCGTCCCACAAAGATTTGCGCCCTTTCAAACCCCACGCCGCCATCGCCTTTAAGCGCGCGCCGCCCCGCAACCGCCGAATGTGCGCATACTCCGCCACGCAATTCGTCCCGCATACCGCGCAAATTCCATTATCCCGTTCCAACACGCGGTCGCGTAAGTGGCTGGGGTTGCTGCGCAGCCGCCACTCTTCCACGCAGAAAGCCGAACAGAACGTTTGCCGCCCTGCCGGCACTTCCAATTGGCACCAACGGCAGAGACAGCGTCCGTTCGGTCCTTTGGCTAGCGCGCTTTTATCCGCCCAGCCGCCTGGCATGGTGCGTTCAGTGCTCACAAAAACAGGATAACCAACAAATGTTTAAGCCGCTATGAGCTTGCGCAAGATTCGCAGTGCTCCCTCTTTGCCGCGCCGGCCAATTTCCGTATGTGGTCCCACGCAACTGGGACAGCCCGCTTCGCATGGACAAGCAGCTGCTAGTTCCAAAGCCGCCTGCAGCAATTCGTCGCGCCGCCGGTAAAGAGGATCGCTCTGTCCAATCCCACCTGGGTAGTTATCATAGAGCAAAACGTCCGGTTCAAAGGCCGTCTGCTTCTCCGCCGAATCATCCAGCACGGCCGCTGCCAAATCGCGCGGATCGCTTAGCAGAAGAAGCGCCCCCACCGTCTTCAAAAGATTCCCCAACCCGTGCAGCGCATCCTGCAAATCCGCCATCGAAAAACCTTCAAACTCAGCAAAGAAGCCATTGGCAAAATGCAGCCAGAAAGCCGTTGTGTGCATCTCCTGCTCCGGCAATGATAACTGCCCTGCGCCTATATTTTCGAGCGTGTAAAACTTGATCTTCTTGAATCCAACCACCTGCCGTTTCACCCGTACTTCGCCCTGCGCTGCTAGTCCTTCTTGTTCGAAGCGCGCCAGTTCGCTCACCTGCGTATAGACAATGGCATCGGTGAAGTAATCCGAATCCACCTCGCGTACAAACGCTTTGCGCCCGTTAAAATCCAGCTTCTCCACTTGGTACTGCCGCGCATCATGCAGATAAATCGCCTTCTCATGCAACGTTGTCAGCGCCGAAGGAAAATCCACTTCGCCAATAATCTGGTGATCCCGGGTAATATCGACTATCAAGAAGTTATCGCTCGTCACCGCGCGCAAGCTTACAGAATCGGCGGGGTAACTATCGCTTACCCAGTGCCAGCAATCGCCCGACTTATGCAATAACTGCAGATCCTCGCACAAAAAACGGCATAGCCGCGCCAAATCCTGCTTGCCGAATTTCTCATCCTCGCGCACAGGCAGTTCAAAGGCTGCGCATTTCAGATGGCTTAAAAAAATCTCCAGATTATCCGCGTTGATATGCGCTTCTTCTGGCGACGAATTGAAGAAGTAATCCGGATGCTCCACAATGTATTGATCCAACGGCGCGCTCGAAGCCACCAACACCGCAATGGAACCTGCCTGCCTACGTCCGGCACGACCAGCGCGCTGCCATGTTGACGCAATATTTCCCGGATACCCCGCCATCACGACCGCATCTAGCGAACCAATATCCACGCCCAATTCCAGTGCATTGGTGGCAATCACCGTGCGAATCTCCCCGCTCCGCAACCCCTGTTCGATATGCCGACGCTCCTTCGGCAGGTAGCCACCCCGATAGCCGCGCACCGCTTCATGCGAAAACGGTAACTGCGAACAGGCGTCCTTTAAATAGGTGGTGAGCACTTCGGTCGCTAGCCGGTTATTCGTAAACACCAGCGTCTGCTGCTTCTGCCGGATAAACTCCAACGCAATACGGCGCGTCTCATGCAAGTAACTGCGCCGAATGCCCAACTGCGGATTCACCACCGGCGGATTGTAAAAAATAAGATGCTTCTCACCTGACGGCGCGCCGTTATCGTCGACAGTTTCAAAAGGCTGTTCCGTCAAAGCCACGGCCAAGTCTTTTGGATTCGCAATGGTCGCCGAACAACAAATAAAGCGCGGGTTCGTCCCATAGAAATCGCAAATCCGTTTGAGGCGCCGCAGAATGTTCGCCAGGTGACTTCCATAAACACCGCGGTACATGTGCAGTTCATCAATCACCACATAACGCAAACTCTCAAACAGCTTGGCCCACTTCGTATGGTGCGGCAGAATACCGGTGTGCAACATGTCCGGATTCGTCATCACAATATTCGCTTTATCGCGAATCGTTCGCCGCGCATCGCTGGGCGTGTCACCATCATAGGTATGGCAACACAATGGCCCGCCCAGCGCATCGTTAACGCGCTGCAATTCCAAACGCTGATCTTCCGCCAGCGCCTTCGTCGGAAATAGAAAAATCGCCCTCGCGGCCGGCGTCGCCAGAACTTCGTGAACCACCGGCAAGTTGTAGCAAAGCGTTTTGCCACTCGCGGTGGGCGTCACCACCACCACATTTTTACCCGCCAACGACAACTCCACGGCCGCCGCTTGATGCGTGTACAAGTTTTCAATGCCGCGGTCCGCCAGAGCGCCGCGCAGCCTGGGATTCAGCGCTTCCGGAAACGCTCCATAACGCGCTGCCCGCGCTGGTTGATGCCGCACCGCTCTGACCGGTGACCCATCCTGCTTCATTGCCTCCACAAACTTGGTGGCTAGCGGTGCCCCTGAGGTTCCTGATGGGCCGAGCGGCTCCAAAGCTTTGAAATCGAGAGTCAAATTCATAGTTCGCCTTTTGTTCTAGCCTATAGAGAACAAGAGGCGAATTCAAGACAAAACGGAACACGCAAATCCCAAAACGGGATTAATCCCAAATTGGCAACTGGCATAGCCAATTGCTTTCAATGGTTTAGGGTTGGCCACCCGCATGCTTTCCCATAGACATGAACTTCTGGATGATTCTTCTCGCCGCCCAAGTGATCGTCACCGTACTCGCCTTCGCTCGCGGCACCAAGCAAGATACTCGCTTCCAGGAAGACAAGCTGGATTTCCGCAGCTAGTTCAAAGGTTCAGCATGATGGCGCGTGACGTAGCCGCCAATCAAATACCCCAACGCGCTACCCACGACCACATCTGAAGGAAAGTGCGCCTTGCCGGTAATTCGGCACACACTAATCGCCGTCGCAAACGCATACACCGCCACCCGTAAAGGCTTGTTCTTCGGATACTCGCTGGCAATCACCCGTGCCAGCGCCCAACTCGCCGCCGCATGGCCTGAGGGAAACGAGCTGTTCACCACAAACGAACTCGCCCCATTCGGCCAAAAGCTAGACTGCCCATTATTGAGACGCTCGCGGTCCGTTGCCAGTTTCAGGGCACCCACCACCAGGGAAGCATCAATTAACGCTTCGACCCCAAGCCGCCCAGTTTCAGCGAGATGCTTATCTTTCAACCCGATTCCGACGAGATAAAGCGCGGCACCCCCGCCAGCCGTCGCATAAGGAGAGCCAAAGCGGGCCACTTCCATACTGCACTTCGTCAGCTTTGCATTATTCCCCAAAGCATTCTCGGCCTGTGTATCGAAATGAAACGCCAATGCTGTCGACAACGCCAAAGGAACAAGCCACGTCGCATCCTTCTTTTTCACCTGCAATGGACTGGTCCAAATCCCCGCCTGATCGTTCACGACATCCTTTAAACACTCGCCGGGATGCGCCAGCCCACACCCCTCCTTCTGCCCAAACCCTAGCGCTGCCGCGAAAAACAAACCCAATACCGGTCTCATTGTGAGATTTAGTGCCGTAACCACCCGATTCGTCTTACTTACTACGCTTCGAACCCACCGACCACATCGCTCTACGATCCTGCGGTTTCTCGGCTACCATATTCTTCATGGCTCGCAGATTGTCGCTCGTCCTCCTTGCCGCCCTAATCTGCCTCGTTCAGGCCCTTGCACAAACGACCCCAATCGACCCACTTACCCCCGGTACTATCGTCGTCGCCAGCGAAAAACTGACCGACCCCCACTTCGCCTACACCGTCGTCCTCATCACCCGCCACGAACCCAACGGCGAGATCATGGGCGTCATCCTCAACCGACCCATGGACCTATCCATCGCCAAGGCCTTCCCCCAAATGCACGGTTCAAACGACCCCGTGTTCGATGGCGGCCCCGTTTCCGAAGAAGCGGTCCAAGCACTCCTCCGCACCTCCGACAAACCGGACACCGCCCAACACATCCTCGCCGATGTCTACTCCGTCGCCCGCAAAGCCTTGCTCGAAAAATCCATCAACGACAAGATCCCTGTATCCAAATTCCGCGTCTATCTCGGGTACGCTGGCTGGGGTCCGAGCCAGCTCGAAAACGAACTGCGTCTCGGTGCCTGGACCGTCGTTCACGGGTCCAAGTACATTTTCGACGCCAAGCCTTCTACCCTCTGGGATCGCCTAAACGCCGAAACCCACAGCTTGCTAGCCCTGAACCGCACGCTACGATGAAGGGGTGCCGTTGTTCCGTGCTGCCCTTTTAGCGTTTCTAATCTGCGCGTCGCTCTGCGCCCAATCCGTCACCGTTTTGGTGCTCCGCTTCCAGAACAATTCCTCTTACTCTGAATTGAACTGGGTCGGGGAAAGCATCGCCGAAACGCTGCGCGCCGATCTCGCCCAATCCAACCAAATCGTTCTCGACCGCGCCACCGCCCTGGCCGGCATGAAAAAGCTTGATCTCCGTCCCGAAGCCAACTTCACCAAAGCCTCCATCATTCGCCTCTCGCAAACTCTCGAAGCCGACATGGTCATCTACGGCAACTACGAAGTCAAACTGCCGCCCGGCGTCACTCAACTTAAAAGCGGCAACATCGTGATCACCGCGCAGATGATCGACCTCCGCAAGCTGCAAAACGCCCCCGAGGTTTCGGAAGCCGGCAAACTCTCCGATCTTTCTAGGTACAAAGAGCACCTCGCCTGGCAATCTCTGTCGTACATGGATCCCACGCACCACACGGTTTTCGAACAATTCATGGGGAACCGTAAGTTGCCGCGCCTCGAAGCCGAGGAGAGTTACGTGCATGGCCTCCTGGCTGGCGACAAGGAACAGCAGAAAAAGTGGTTCTTGCAAGCCGCTAACTTAGATCCGCAGTTTGTAAGTCCAGCCTATGAGTTAGGCCAGTACTATCTCGAACACCAAGACCCAAAGCAAGCCGTCAAATGGTTACAGCGTGTACCTGCGGCCGACCCTCGTTATCTAGAGGCGCGTTTCCGCCTCGGAATCGCCGCCTACCAAGACCACGATTACAATACCGCTGTCGCCTATTTTAGAGAAGTTGTCAGCGTGATGCCTCTGCACGAGGTGTATAACAATCTCGGCGCTGCTGAAGATGAACTCAACTTGCCGCCGGCTGTTGACGATTTCCGCCATGCTGTCGACGGCGATCCTTCCGATGTCTCGTATCTCTTCAACCTCGGCGCTGCCCTCCTTCGCCGCAATCTCTTCGAAGAAGCCCAACAAAAACTGCAAGGCGTCGTCGATCACTCTCCAGACGATGCCGAAGCCGATGCGCTGCTCGCCGCTGCCGAAGACAAAAAGATCACTCCGCCAAACAGTAAGCCCCTGGCCCCGGCCCGTCTGAAAATGTCGATGGATTCCACGGCCTTCCGCCAATTGAAAGCGATGCTACAACCCAAAACGAAGTAGTTTCCCATCAACCGGTCGGATACACCACATACGCTACTTTCGTCTCTGGCCTCGCGGCCATTTCCTCCGTCAACGGTTCCTCGTCCATCTGCCGCAGCTTGTACTCGTCTGTGAACGAATCAAGAATCGCTTGATCCCGCTCCCACTGCGCCATCGACCGTTTTGCTGGATTCTGCCGGTTAAACTGCACCCTCGGCCGCCCCATCACCATCCCGTAGCTGATGCCAGTGCCCTCTAATTCACTCCGATACCAACGTTCAGTGACGTTATAGGGAATGAAAAATCCAGCGCCAATGATGCTGTCTTCTATCACGTTTCGTAAACTCCCTTGCACGTTCATCGTGTCAACCACCAGGACGCCGTTCGGCCGCAACACCGCATAGAAATTCTTCGCCGCAGTTGCCATCGCCGATGTCGAAAGTCCTTGAAACGCCCGGCAGTTCAGAACCACGTCGAATTCACCTTCCGGTGCCCGCGAGGTGAAATCATGTTCGACCACGTCTAGTCGTCCACCCTCCTCCACAGGCGGATCACCATGTTTCAGGAAAGTTGACCAATCCGCAAACAGCCGCTCGGGCGTCATCTGCGCAAAGTTACGCTGGACCTTCACAGCCGTCTGCGAAAAATCCGTCGCCAGTACCTGGCACCCCACGCTCGCATAAAACCGGGGACCCACATCTACGCCACATCCAGGAAACCAAACTCGGCCTCCATTCTTTTTCACTAGCCCAAAGAAACGCACGGCCGCCCAGCCCGCCGCGCCGACCATCGTCGGTACAGCGAACGGTCCCTTCGGAGACTTGGCCGCATGATACCGATCCCAGCCTTTCCGGTCACTCCAGTCAGCGGGAGTTCCATTCGATTCACTGACATTCTCTTTTTCAATAACTGCACTCTTACCCATTTTCTTTTCCTTTCATTTTTTGGCGAGCGCGAAATTGCTGGACATACATCCGTGTCCGCTCGCGGATTAATTGTTGGTGATCGGCACGCCACTCCTGCACCAGCGCGTCTCCGCCGCCATAGACGCGGCGACTCTTCGCGGCTTCAGCTTGGCCGTGCCGTCTACAGTACTTGGCATGTCGTGCCCGGTCTTCCTCAATTGGCAAACCGCACAGCGGATGCGCGCAGAGGCGCACGCGCGCACCTTCTTCTTCGCACATAACAATGAACTCCAGTTTTTTGTTTGTCTTAGGTTTTTGGAAAACTGACGCTGTTCATCGCGGCCACACCGGTAAGGGCGTTGGGCCGCGGCACGCTGCGCTCCCGTAAGAACTGCAAAAGCCTTACGAAAGTCGCATTAACGCGTCAACTGAGTCGTTTGATGGAGGAGAGGAAGGAGGAGCAGGGGTGCACACACGCGCAGGTAGTGGCGGCCAGAGACAGCAGGTTCGAATTGTTCGCTACGCCAGGCACTATCGATTTCCCTTTCCGTAAATCAGTCTAACCGGAAATCGCCAGGAAAACAAGTGTAAGCAATCAGCTGGTCGGGGCAAAGTAGAAACATACGCCTGCTGAAGACTCTCAATGGCGGGTGAGTCCGCCCCGCGACGGCCCTCGCCCTGTTGGCTGCTGCTCTCAATATCAGGTTACGCTTCCGTCTATCACAACGTCCTAGCCACAGCGAGCGGCAGTAACCCGTCCATCCACCCCTCCGAACCAAACTACATCTGGTCTGAGGCGGGCGATAACCTAAGCGTCCTCAACGACAACGACCCTTTTAGCGCTTCCGGTCCCACGAATCAGTCCACCACCCAGCACCTCTCCACTCTCCTCCGAAAGGCCGGTAAGAGTTGGAAGTTCTATCAGGAAGACATCGACTTACAAACAGACAGCGATGGCAAACCGACTAACCTACCACTGCCCGA
>Ga0302319_10002654_pt1 | contig 38146 bp, 29 predicted proteins | sample Bog_T0_2_FD_203319 | JGI IMG/M metagenome (GOLD analysis project Ga0302319, IMG submission 203319) | Peat permafrost microbial communities from Stordalen Mire near Abisko, Sweden - Bog_T0_2 | ecosystem: Environmental > Terrestrial > Soil > Wetlands > Peat | place: Sweden: Abisko, Stordalen Mire... | reverse complement strand
TTCCAATTCATGTTGCAGGACCAGGGCAAAAACACCCTCAGCGATCTGGACCGCATTGCGCACCAGATTGCGGGCGCGGCCGGTGGCAACAAGAGCCTGGCAAGACTGACCACAACCTTCTCGGCGAACGACCCACAGGTGCTGGTTACGATCGATCGGCAGAAGGCGAAGGCGATGAATATTCCGCTTTCGCAGGTAACAAGCACACTGAATGTCTTTATGGGCTCCGAGTATGTGAACGATTTCGACTATAACAACCGCACGTATCGTGTCTACGTGCAGGCCGATCAGCCTTTCCGGATGACCCGGAGGGACCTGCACGACTACTATGTGCGTTCCGACTCTGGGCAGATGGTGCCGCTGGATAATCTAACGGCGATTACGGACAGCTCCGGCCCGCCGGTAATTTCGCATTACAATCTATTCCGCGCGGTTGAGATCGATGGATCGCCGGCGCCTGGGTTCAGTTCAGGCCAGGGAATTGCAGCAATGGAAAGCTTGGCGAAGGCGAATATGATGCCGGGGATGACCTATCAGTGGACGGGGTTGACGCTGGATGAACTTGAATCCGGCGGTAAGGCGATGATCATCTTTGGCCTAGGCCTGCTGGTTGTTTACCTTACGCTTTCGGCGCAGTATGAGAGCTTTGCGCTGCCGTTTATCATCTTGCTCGCGGTGCCGATGGCGATACTTGGTGCGCTTGGATTTATGTTGCTGCGCGGCTTGGTGAACGACGTTTACTGCCAAATTGGGCTGGTAATGCTGATCGGCCTTTCGTCGAAGAATGCAATTCTGATTGTGGAGTTTGCCGAGCAACTGCGACGCAAGGGGCGCTCGATTGCGGAGGCCGCCATTGAAGCCGCGGAGTTGCGCTTGCGGCCGATTCTGATGACTTCTTTCGCGTTCATTCTGGGCGTGCTGCCGCTGGTGTTTGCCACTGGCGCGGGCGCGATTGGAAGGCGCTCAGTGGGGACGACGATTGTGGGCGGAATGCTGGTTTCAACGATGCTGAACCTGATCTTCATTCCGGCGTTGTATGTGATTTTGAGCAAGGTCCTGCGGCGCGGAGACAAGCCGGCCGGTGCGCTGGTCACTGCGTAGACCATCCTGTCCAGTTTCGTCAGGGCTTGTCACGGTGAGCGATGATGAAGTCCTTGATGCGGTCGTAGACTGCCAGACTGACGACGCCCTTGTCGATCAGGTCCTGCTTGGTTCGATAGGGCCGGAAGCGCACGATACGACCTGCCCAACTCGCGGTGAGACCAGGGATTCTTTGGAGGTCTTCAAGTTTTGCGTGGTTGATGTCGACACGCTGGTCGCCCGGCGGTGCTAAGGCGGATGTGGGTGGAGCGCCGGAACGGTCGCGGTCTTGGAATTGGGCATAGCCGAGAGTGCAAATGCAGAGGCACATGATTGCCATTACCAGGGCGCTGAGTCTTGCGGTACCTTGCATTGCTTTATTCTGCGTCCCGTTCCAAGCAATAGCAAGGCGCCAACAAAATCATGGTTGATTCGTAATCGGTTCACGGCATTGATTGCACCTTGTGCTTGAGTCATTCGTTGTTTATTCGCCGAAAATCCCATTCCAGGAACATTCATTCGCATCCAACAAAGGTCCCGCGGTCATTTTTGAGCCTCGGAAATGCCGATCGACCTGCCACAATTGATTCATGGCACACTCGTCTGGAGAATCCGTTTCAAAGAGCGCGCCGAATCGCGCTTTTAGCCGACCGAGCCTTATCTTTCTTCTCTCCATGATTGCCGTGCTGGTTCTATGCGTCGCCTTCTCATGGACGACTCGCGACGCCATGGCGCATCTTCCATTCCTCTCGGGGCGGGGCAACCAGGCAAGCCCCGTTGACAAGCAGAAGACTCTCGTTGATCTACGTCCCTGGCAGACTGCGGAGGCCCTTGCGGCGCTTGCTGTCACGGCTGAGGAAAAGGAGCATGCGCGCGAGGCCGAACGCCTGGCCGATCACGAAGTCGACCAGGCTTTTGGCTCAGCGATGCGGCTGGCCAGCATCCGGGCGCAGCATCTAAACTTGACAGGCGAAGCGCTTGCTCTCTCTCAAAAGGTCGAGCAGCTTCAGCAAATCGTCAAGCAAGACCAGACGGCCGTCGAAAGCCTCACCCGCGCATCTCATCCTCCAGCCGCTCCGGCTCAAGACGCCGCGCAGACCCCTGCCAGTGATGACGACCTTGAAATTGCCAAGGCGCAGTTGGGTCTTGATTCCGATCAGTTGGCGGATGCGCAGCAGGAGTTGGATCGTGCCTCGGGCGATGACCGCGCCCAGATCCAAAGTGAACTGTCCGCGCATGAAGCCGCGATGAAAAAGTACGACAGCGAACCACATAGCCCAGAGGAGGGGGCGGTCACTTCCGCCAAGCACCACAGCACGCTGGCGACGAGGGTTACGGCATGGAACAATCAACTCGACCGCTACAAATTGATCGAGCAGGCCATTGAGCAGGCACAAACCGATATAGCCACACTCAATGCAGAACACAAGACGTTTGAGGCGATGGGCCAGACAAACGCAGCAACGATAGATAGTGGCCCGTCGGGCGGTGGATCGCGGCTGGCCAGCATAAAGGAAAAGGCGGAGCGAACGCAGCTCCTCTCCATCTGTAATGATCGCATTCAAACGGAGCAGCAGCTTGCTGCTGAATACGGCAAGTGGTCTGTGCAGGTTCTTTTGCAGCATCGCATTGTGCTCCATATGATTTTGCAATCGCTAGCGCTGATTGCTTTGATCCTCATTTGCGTCGTGCTGTGCGATGCGCTGGTTCGGCGGCTGATGGCCGATCGGGCGCTCGACGGGAAGCAGATGCAAACCCTGCGCTCCGTTCTGCAATTGGCGTTGCAGTGCATTGGCGGTCTGCTCATTCTGTTGGTTGTGTTTGGGTGGCCGCGGCAAATGTCCACGATCCTCGGACTGACAACGGCCGGCCTTACGATTGCGATGCAGGATTTCATTCTCGCATTTTTTGGCTGGTTCGTCCTTATGGGCAAGAACGGCATTCGCATTGGCGATTGGGTTGAGATCGACGGTGTGGGCGGCGAGGTCACCGAGATAGGCTTGATGAGCACCACCCTGCTCGAGACGGGGGATTTGGCGGACAGAGGCCATCCAACAGGGCGTCGCATCACGTTCATCAACAGCTTCGCGATTCGCGGCAAGTACTTCAATTTCTCTACGGCAGGACAGTGGATGTGGGATGAGATCTCCGTCAACCTGCCCCTATCGGACGAGACGGAGGCGATGGTGGAACGCATCCGCAAGGCGGTGCAGGAGGAGACGCAAGACAATTCCCGGATTGCGGAAAGCGAATGGAAACGCGGCACGCGCGACGATGGCTTGAGCCGGTTTAACGCGGCTCCGAAGGTGAGCCTGCGCCCGTCCGGATCGGGCATCGAAATCCTGGTACGCTATGTGACCCGCGCATCCGAACGGTTCGGAGTGCGCAATCGCCTGTACCAGCGCGTCATCGATTTGCTTCATACGGAGATGAACGCGACGCCGAAAGCTCCGGCGGTCGAGAACGCCTAGCAAGCCAGATTCGCGGAATGAAGACAAATGAGTATTTGACACTGCACCGGGTCCTCCCTTATGGTTTGAAAGAGATGCAAAGCCACCGCCATCACGGTCACCACCATCATCATGGGACCTCCATGCCGGCGGACTGCTATGGCCTGATGTAAACTGGCCAGACAGATCGAGAGATTCAAGAGCCCGCCGGCGACTAACGCCAGCGGGCTTTTTGCTGCGCACTCAAGATTGAAAGACAGGAAGAGCAATGATCAACGACACACACGCAATTGACTTTGAAAAGATGGATGGCCTTGTGCCCGGGATCGTGCAGGATGCCACAACTGGCGAAGTGCTGATGCTGGGTTTTCTCAACTCAGTCAGCTATGCCAGGACACTTGAATCCGGCTTTGTTACTTTCTGGAGCCGCACACGGCAGAAGCTCTGGATGAAGGGGGAGACGAGCGGAAACCGGCTGCGCATTGTTTCCGCGGCGACCGATTGCGACAACGACGCGCTGCTGTTCCGCGTGGTGGTTGAGGGCGATGGGCTGGTTTGTCACGAAGGAACGGTGAGCTGCTTTACGCGGGCCATCGCGATTGGCGATAACTGTGAACCAACAGAGAAAGAGGAATCCCGTGGCTAACAAGCTTCGACTTGGAATACCGAAGGGCAGCTTGCAGGATGCAACAATCGCATTGTTTAAACGGGCCGGCTGGAATATCTACGCAGACGGGCGCTCGTACTTTCCTTCCATTGATGACAGCGAGATTGAGTGCATGCTGATTCGCGCGCAGGAGATGGCGCGCTATGTGGATCATGGCGTGCTGGACGCCGGGCTCACGGGCATTGACTGGGTGAAGGAGAGCGGCCTTGACGTGACGAGCGTGACCGCGCTGACCTATGCGAAGCAGAGCAGGCGCAAGGTACGGTGGGTGCTTGCGGTGCCGGAGGGGAGCGGTTTCGAAAAGGCCGAAGACCTTGAGGGGAAGATCATTGCCACCGAATTGGTGGAGACCAGCAAGCGCTATTTCGCTGCCAAGGGCGTGAACGTGAAGGTGGAGTTCAGCTGGGGCGCGACGGAAGTGAAGCCGCCAATGTTGGCCGATGCGATTGTTGAAGTGACGGAGACGGGCAGTTCGCTGAAGGCGAACCACCTGAAGATTATCGACACGGTGATGGAGAGCGAGACGCACCTGATCGCGGGGCGTGCCACGCTGGCTGATGAGTGGAAGCGCACCAAGCTGGACCAGATTGCGATGATGCTGCGCGGGGCGATCGATGCGCAATCGCAAGTGGGGCTGATGCTCAATGTAAAGCGCGAGGATCTGGAGGCGGTGCTAGGTGTTCTGCCTGCCTTGAATTCGCCGACGGTATCGCAGTTGAGCGATCCGGAGTGGGTAGCGGTCAATACGATTGTGGAAGAGCGTGTTGCGCGCGATGTGATTCCGCGTTTGAAGGCGGCGAAGGCGACAGGCATTGTGGAGTATCCGCTTAACAAGGTTGTGTTGTAAGCCGGAGAGATGCGATGAAAATGATCCGGACAAAGGGACGTGGGGCACGGCAGGCGGAAGAGACGCTTGCCGCGCTGGAACGGCGTGGAGGCGAAGCGTTGGATGCGGTGCTTCCCGCGGTGCGGCGTATTGTGGCAAGTGTGCGCAGGCGAGGGGATCGCGCGCTGTTTCGTTACGCAGCTGAATTTGATGGGATGCAGGATAAGGATGCGGTGCGAATTTCAGCAGAGGAGATGGCAGCGGCGTGGGACGCGGTGAGTTCGGATTTGCGTGTTGCATTGTCGACTGCTGCGATGCAGATTCGCGGATTTGCGGTGAACCAGCTTCCGGCATCGTGGAGCGAGTCGCCGATTGAAGGGCTGATGACCGGGCAACTGGTGAGGTCGCTGAACTCGGTTGGTTGTTATGTGCCGAGCGGGCGGCACCCGCTGCCGTCAACGCTGCTGATGACGGCGATTCCCGCGCAGGTGGCGGGCGTTAGGCGGATAGTGGTTGTATCGCCCAGGCCTGCGCCAGAGACTCTGGCTGCGGCGCACCTGCTGGGTATCACGGAGTTTTACCGGCTGGGCGGCGCACATGCGATTGCCGCGCTGGCTTACGGGACTGCGACTGTTGCGCGCGTCGATAAAATCGTCGGGCCGGGCAATTTGTATGTGACTGCGGCGAAGAGATTGGTTGCATTCGATTGTGCGATTGACATGCTCGCGGGGCCGACGGAGATTGTTGTCACCAGCGAGCGGGGACGCGCAGAAGACATTGCCGGCGACCTGGTTGCGCAGGCGGAGCACGACCCGGAGGCGCTTGCGATTTTCATCACGACACGCGCTGATCTCGCAAAGGAAGTGATCGCGGAGACGAAGGCGCAGAGCCGGACGAATGCGGTTGCGCGCGAGGCTTTGGCGCGCAATGGACTGGTGATTCTTGCGTCAAATATTGAGGAGGCCCGCAGCATTACGAACTGCCTGGCGCCAGAGCACTTGACCGTTGATGCGGCCAGCGATCTTGACTGGGTTTGGAATGCGGGTTCGGTGTTTATTGGACGGTGGTCGCCACAGCCAATGGGAGATTATATCTCCGGCCCGAATCACACATTGCCCACGGGCGGTATGGCGCGGGTGCGGGGCGGGCTGAGTGTGAACGATTTTGTGAAGCTGATTACGGTGCAGAAGTACTCCGCGCAGGCGCTTCGTGAACTTGGACCACAGGCAGCGCTGCTGGCGGATGCGGAAGGGCTGAGCGGGCATGCAGAGGCGATCCGGATGCGGCTCAGAAAAAGGAGGCCGGCGTGACGGAGACAGGTTCTGCTTCGATCTCTTTTGTGAGCCCTGCACCACGGCGGCGGGTGCAGGCGATGAAGGAGTATCACCCGCCGTTGGGCAACCGCGATCTATTGCGTCTGGACTTCAATGAGAACACATTTGCGTGTTCGCCGAAGGTGCGCGAGGTGCTTGGCGGCTTCTCGGCAGGAGCGCTGACGCACTATCCGGAGCGCGAATCGGTGGAGGCTTCGGTTGCCGCGCACCTTGGAGTCGCGGCCCAGCAGGTGGCTCTCACCAATGGAGTGGACGAAGCGATCCACTTACTGTTTGAGGCGTTTCTAGAGGCTGATGACGAATTGCTGCTGCCTGTGCCGACGTACACGATGTACGAGGTTTATGCGTCGGCGACGGACGCGCGAGTGATTGCAGTGCAGGCCGAGGATGACTTGCGGTTTCCCTTTGAGCGGCTGCTTGCGGCTGTGACCGCGAAGACGAAGATCATTGCAATTGCGAATCCCAACAGCCCCTCCGGGTCGGTTGCTTCGCGGGCGAAGCTGTTTGAGCTGGCGCGGCGCGCACCGCACGCGGTGGTGCTGGTGGACGAGGCGTATTTTCATTTTTGCGGCGAGACGGTGATCGATCTGGTGGGCAACGTACCGAATCTGATGGTCGCGCGCACATTCTCAAAAGCATATGGGCTTGCGGGGCTTCGGATTGGAGTGCTTGCCGGGGCAGTGGGGATGATGCGCTGGGTGAGGCGGGTGCTTTCACCTTACAGTGTGAACTCGGTCGCTCTTGCTTGCTTGCCCGCGGCGCTTGAGGATGTGAGCTACCTCGACTGGTATGTAGGCGAAGTGCTTGCGGCGCGAGGGGAGTTTGAAGCAGCGCTGGATGCGGTGGGGATGAGATGGTGGTCGAGCCGGGCGAATTTTATCCTGGTGGATATTGGCGCGCGGCATGCAGACTTCGTGCAGGCGATGCGGGGTACGGGCATACTGGTGCGAGACCGGTCGAGCGATCCAGGGTGCGATGGGCGGGTTCGGATCACGATTGGAACGCGGGAACAGATGCGACTGGCTGTGGATGCGTTGAGCAAAGCAGCGGAAGATTTGAAACTGGGAGTACACGCGAAATGACAACAGGAAAGAGGCGAGAAGTCGGTGCAACGGCGGGCAAGCGCACTGCCATTGTGGAGCGGAATACGGCAGAGACACGTATTGCGCTTGAACTCACGATTGAAGGGCGCGGGCAATACACAGTTTCGACGGGAATTCGGTTCTTCGACCATATGCTGGAGTTGTTTACGCGGCACGGCGCGTTCGATCTGGAACTGAAATGCGACGGCGATCTCGATGTGGATCAGCACCACACAGTGGAGGATGTCGGCATTGCGCTGGGAGAGGCGTTTGACCGTGCGCTGGGAGATAGGCGAGGCATTTTGCGCGCGGGGTATTTCCTGATGCCGATGGATGAGACGCTGGCGATTGCTGCAGTGGACATGAGCGGGCGCGCGGCATTTGCGGTGGACACAAAGGTGCGGACGCGTCTGGTGGGCGATCTGCAGACCGAACTGGTGACGGATTTCTTTGAGGGATTTGCACGCGGGGCGCGGGCCAACGTGCATGTGAAGACGATGTACGGGCGGTCAAACCATCACAAAATTGAAGCGATCTTCAAAGCGTTTGCACGGGCGTTGCGCGTGGCCTGCTCGCGTGACAAGCAACTGGGCGACATGCTGCCATCGACCAAGGGATTGCTCTGATGCGGGTGACGGTTGTCGACTACAAAGCGGGGAATCTGACGTCGGTGCTGAAGGCGCTGCGGCACCTTGGCGCTGAGGCAGAGGTGACGGACAGCGATGTTGGCATGGTTGAGAATGCGGAGCGGATTGTGCTGCCGGGGGTGGGGCACTTTGCGGCGACGGAGCGGCTGGACGCGACGCGACTGACCGGTGCGATTCGGAATGCGATTGGGCGTGGCGTGCCATTCCTGGGGATTTGCGTGGGAATGCAGTGGCTTTACGGAGGATCTAGCGAGGCACCGATTCAGCCGGGACTTGGCCATTTCTCGGAGCAGGTTGTGCGGTTTTCTGAGGGCTCCGAAAAAGTTCCGCACGTGGGGTGGAATTCGCTTGAGTTGCGGACTGGGTCGCGTCTGCTTGCGGACGTTGAGGCTGGGGAGTTTGTTTATTTCACGCACTCTTACAAGGCGCCGGTCACTGCGGATACGGCGGCGACTACGGAATACATCGAGACCTTTGCTGCGGCAGTGGAACGGGGCAATGTGATGGGGGTGCAGTTTCATCCGGAGAAGTCGGGGGAGACGGGGCTGAAGATTCTGCGGAATTTTCTGGGGATCAGTGGATGAAATTCGCCTACACGATTACGCTGGCGGACCTACAAAATGCGCAGTGGCTGCATTGGCACCTCACACTTCGTCGTCGTGCCATCTACTATTCCATGCACTGGCTTATTCCAGTTCTATTCAGCTCATTGGTGATTCTGTTCCTGAGCCATTTGGGTGTGTTTTTCGTCCATCTGTCTGCCATTTATACGTTCGCGCTTGGATTTTTCATTTCCGCTGCTGTGACAACTCTCGGATTCTTTCGTAAGCAATCGAAGATGTATCGTAAGCTGTTCGATAAGAATTTCCCACCCCAGAAGCGAACAACATGGTGCGTAGTCGATGACGACGGGATAATGTCTGCCATGACCGAGACTGATGAAGAAAAGAGGTCATGGCGGGAGTTTGTTCACTTCGTACAAAATGAAGAAATCATGTTGTTGTATTTGAGCGAAGAGAAATTCATGTTTATACCGACGAATTCACTGAGTGTGGAACTGCGCACGGAATTGCTCGGTTATGTAGATCGATTTGTGGGGAAGCCGAGATGATCACCAAGCGAATTATTGCCTGTCTTGATGTGCATGCGGGTCGTGTGGTCAAGGGCGTGCAGTTTGTGGACATTATCGATGCGGGAGACCCGGCGGCGCTGGCGGCGCGGCATGCACGCGAAGGCGCGGACGAGATTGTGCTGCTGGACATAACGGCGACGCACGAGGGGCGCGCAACGCTGCTGGATACGGTGCGGCGGACGGCGCGCGAGCTGTTTGTGCCGTTCTGCGTGGGCGGAGGGATTCGCTCGGCGGACGATGCGGCGCAGGTGTTTGAGGCAGGGGCGGACAAGGTGAGTGTGAACTCGGCTGCATTGGTTGACCCGATGCTGATTGATGCGATTGGGCGCAGCTTTGGCGCGCAGGCGGTGGTGGTGGCGATTGATGCTCGGCGCGATCCGAAGGCGGCTGACCCGGTGCGGGATGCGCAGGTGTTTGTGCAGGGCGGACGCAGGCTTGCGGGGCGGCGCGTTGTCGAATGGGCGCGTGAGGCGGAGGCACGCGGGGCGGGCGAGATTCTCCTCACTTCAATGGACTCCGACGGGATGCGGACGGGCTTCGATTGCGAACTGACCGCGGCGGTGAGCGAGGCGGTGAGTATTCCCGTGATTGCCTCCGGCGGTGCCGGAACGGTGGATCATTTCGTGGATGTCTTTGGACGCGGCAGGGCGGATGCGGCTCTGGCGGCGAGTATTTTTCATTTTGGTGTTTCGAGCGCGCGGTCGCTCAAAGAGGAGTTGGCGCGCGCTGGGGTTTCCGTGAGGCTTCCATGCTGATTCCTTCGATTGATTTGCTGGGCGGGCGCATCGTTCAGCTGGTACAGGGCGAGAAGCTTCGCCTGGCGTTTGATGATTTCGATTACTGGATCGAGAAGTTCGCACGGTTTCCGCTGGTGCAGCTGATCGATCTGGATGCAGCGATGCGGCAAGGGGAGAACCAAGACCTTGTGGCGCAGATTGCGAAGCGGCTGCCGGTGCAGGTGGGGGGGGGGATTCACTCGATTGGGCGAGCGCGTGAGGTGCTGGACGCAGGGGCGAAACGCGTGATTATCGGGTCCGCGCTGTTCTCGGCAGAAGGGACCGTCAACACGGGGTTTGCGGCGGAGTTGACTGCAAGTGTGGGCGCGGAGCGCTTGGTTGCGGGGATCGATACGAAGAACGGGCGGATTGCCGTGAAGGGATGGAAGGCCGAGGTGGCGCTGACGCCGGACGAGGCGATTCCCGCGCTTGAGCCGCTTGTGGCGGCGTTTCTCTATACGCATGTGGACGGAGAGGGCATGCTGGAGGGGTTTCCCATTGAGACTGCGGCGCGCCTTCGCCGGTTGACTGCGCGGCAGCTCATTGTGGCGGGCGGGATTCGCAGCCAGCAGGAGGTGGATGCGCTGGAAGCAGTGGGCGCGGACGCGGTGGTGGGGATGGCCATCTATACGGAATTGCTCGCAGTTTGAGACGGCGCTAGCGATTCTGAGATGGGGACGCAAATTCGGCAGGGGTCAAAAGTGCAATCGGATATGCTGGAATCAGTAACTTCCCCGCTCTTCAGAGCGGATTTCGATTCACATGTTGCAATCAAGAGTGCGTGGCAGGTGGCATTTTCTTGAGGAAAATACCAGTTGCGATCGAGGCTTCTGTGAAGACCAGAATCGAAACCGCTGTAATCGAAAGGATGCGCGATCATGACGACGAAGCAGAGTGGAATCAGGCTGGCGAGGCGGTTGGACGAGGTTGGATTTTCCGACATCGTGCAAATCCGCAACAAGGTGATGGAATTGCGCGGCCAGGGTGTTGCGGTGCACATGCTGCATGGGGGAGAACCATTTTTCGAGACGCCGCCCGCGATCAAATACGCAGCGATTGAGGCGCTGGTTGAAAATCAAACTCACTATGCGCCGTCTTCCGGCGTGTTGCCGCTACGCAAGGCACTGGTGGAGAAGTTGGCGGCCAAGAACGGCCTGAAGGTGACAATCGACGAGGTGATTGCTACGGTGGGCGGATCGCAGGCGCTGTATGGGGCATTTCAGAGTGTGTTGGATCCGGGCGACGACGTGCTGGTGTTCTCGCCGTATTGGACGCCGATTGCCGACCTGATTACGGGGGCGCAGGCGCGGCCGCTGCGGGTGCCGACGAAAATGGCGCGGCGCGACGGGATTCACAAAACGCTGGAGCAGTTTTCCACGCCGCAGACCCGGGCCATCTACTACAACACTCCGCAGAACCCGAGCGGGCTGGTGTTTACGCGTGCTGAAGCAGAGGAGGTTGCCGCATTTGCCATTGAGCGTGACCTGATTGTGATTGCGGATGAGGCTTACGAAGACCTGGTTTACGACGGGGAGCATGTGTCGATTGCGTCGCTGCCCGGCATGGCGGAGCGAACGATTACCTGCTTTACGTTCTCCAAGACCTATGCGATGACGGGATGGCGTGCGGGGTACGCCGTGGCCCAGGAGCCGTTTATGACGGCCCTGCGCAAGATTGTTCTCTATTCGACAAACGGAGTTGCGACGCCTGTGCAGTACGCAATGATTCAAGCCTTGAAGACGCCCGAAGCAGAGATTGCCTCTACTCGCGAGGAATATCGCAAGCGTCGCGACCTGCTGGTTGCGGGGTTGAACAATGTGGGTCTTGAGTGCGAATCGCCGGCGGGCGCGTTCTATGCGTTTCCGAACGTGGAGAAGATACATAAGATCAGCCGCACGGCAGCGCAGATCCTGCTGGACCAGGCGCATATCGCAACGATACCCGGATCCGTATTTGGCGCACAGGGCGAGGGCCATCTTCGCTTTGGTTACGCGATTACGATCAAGGAGATTGAGGACTGCGTGGAGGCGCTGCGCAAGTTCCTCAAGTAGGCGTCGAGCCTAGAGCCTACGACTCGCCGATGGCGCGGCTGGTTTCAACGCGGGAGGCGCGGAGCAGCAGCGCAATCTGCTTGAGATGCAGCTGCATGGCATAGGCGCGGAGAATCTCTGCCTGCGAAAAACGGAGCCCCGTATGGCGAACCTGGTTCATACGGGTTTCCAGGTGGGCAATGTCTTCTTCGAGATTCATGTGCGGGGGCGGCACATCGAAACGCCAGGCGTAAATGCGGCCCGCAACGTGGTGGAAGCCGTTGCGGATGTCGACGGCTAGTTTGCCGAGTTCAGGCTCTAATCGCTGAGCGTAGGCATCGTGATGGCTGTCTTTGACGGAGATCTCGAGGGCCACGAGGGCGTCAAAGAGCGAGCGGCCGAACTGCGAGAGCATGTTGAGGCCTTCGCGCCATCCGGGGCCTCCGGAGGGTTCGTTGCGTGCGGCAAGCAAGAGCTGGTTGTTGCTGCGCAGATAGGCGAGCGCATCTTCGTGAAGGGTTGCAAGGTTTTCGGCGGGGGCACCGCGAAAGCCCTGCAGGATTGCCTCAAAGAAGGACCCGAGGACGAGGAACTCCTGTGCGAGGCCATCGCGAAGGCGCAGGCGGGCGCGATCCGGAAGGACCAGGGTGCTGACGGCCAGTGCGATGACGATGCCCAATAGAACCTCGCTGACGCGGTCGAGTGCAAGGGTCCAGCGCGGGCCAGTTTTCTGAACCAGCATGATGATGGTGATGGTGACACCGGCGAGGCGGGAACTGCTGCGCAGGCCAAGCAGGCCGCAAATGAGGATGGCGGCGAGGATGGCGAGGATGTAATTCCAGGGCAGCGCACCAAAAAGTGAGAAGGAAAAACCGAGAGCGGCGCCGATGAGTGTGCCGAGGATGCGATCGCGGGAAGCGGTGACGGTGGAACCGACGTTCGATTGAAGGACGATGATGGCGCTGATAGAGCCCCAGTATCCGTCGTGCAAGCCGAACCACTGCGCGAGCCACCAGCAAAGAGTCGCAGCGAGTGCGGTTTTTGCAGCAAGGATCAGCAGACGCTGATGCTCCCAGGAGAGCAGGCCGGAGTCTTGCACGCGCAGCTTCAGGGCCAGTTGCTGCTGGGACTTCGTTTTGTTGGTTTGCAGGCGCATGGATCTGAGCTGTCTTCGACGGTTCCTCAGGTTAATGATCGCATTGCCAGCCGGCTCCGCGGGTGACCGGCCTCACGGGTGAAGATTGAATCAGATTGCGAAACGACGCGGGACGTAGCGTGAGCATGGACACATTTGAGCCAAATCGTTCCATTTAGCATCAGAGTGAGAAACGACTGCAATCAGAGGGCTAAGCGAGAAAATGTTAAGAGTTGGATATCCGGCAATTTTAAGCAGCGATTTGTTTCATGGCTTTCCGGCGGAGGTGGAACTTGTGCCTCTGGCTGATGGACCTGGGCCCGAAGTGGACATTGACGTGTGGCTGCCCGATCCTTACCCGGCACGGGCAATGAAGGTGTGGCCGCGGCTGCGTGGCGTGAAGCTGGTGTTGTCATTGATGGCGGGGACAGAGTGGATTCCGCGAACGGTGGGGCCGCATGTAACGATTTGCAATGCGCGCGGCGCGCACAATGTTTCAACGGCGGAGTGGACCGTGTCGTCGATCCTGGCTATGCTGAAGTATTTTCCGTTTTACCTCGAAGTTCAGCGCGGGGGCGAATGGAAGAAGCGGTTTGAGGCTAGCGCGCATTACGCGGCGATCAGCGGCGACAAGCGGCCGTTGTATCCACCGGTGATGCTGGAAGAACTGACGGGCAAGACCGTGTTGATGGTTGGCTACGGCGCCATTGGACAGGAGATTGAGCGGATGCTCGAGCCTTTCAGGGTGGAGTTGATTCGGGTAGCACGGAGCCCCCGCACGGAGCCTGAAGTTCATGCGGTGATCGAGCTTGATGGTTTGCTGCCGCAGGCGCAGGTGGTGGTGCTGATACTGCCGGCGACTCCGGAGTCGACCGGGCTGATTGGAGCAAAGCAGCTTGGGCTGCTACCGCAAGGCGCGTTGCTGGTGAACGCGGCGCGTGGGCCGATTGTGGACACTGACGCCCTGGTTGACGCGCTGAATTCAGGGCGGATTCGCGCGGCGCTCGACGTGACCAACCCGGAGCCGCTGCCTGTTGGGCATCCATTGTGGAAGTGCCCGAATCTGTTATTGACGCCGCATGTTGCCGGGTCGACGCCTCAGTTTGCGCCGCGAGCTGTGCAGACGGCGGTGGAAGAATTGCGCCGCTATATCGCAGGCGAGCCGCTGCACAACGTGGTGCAGGCGGCTGTTTAGGCGGTTTTCGCGGCGCGCTGCCAGTCGCGCAAGCCGAGCACGGCCAGCACGACCAGGCCGGCGGAAAGCACGGCTGTGAGCCAGAGAGATTTGTAGGCATATTCGCCGATATAGATGCCGTCGATGGCGATCCATAGCCACCAGTTGCCAGTGTGCTTGCGTGCCTGCCACCAGCTTGCGACGAGGCTGAAGCTGGTCAGTGCGGCGTCGAGATGCGGCAATGCGGCGCCGATGCGAACCATGAGCCAACCAAGAGCGAAGGAACCAACTGCGCCGGCGAGCAGGCCCACAATCCATCCGCGCAGGCTGAGTGGGACTACACGGACCTGGCCTTCTTCGCGTACGCCGCGCCACCAATGCCACCAGCCGTAAAGCGTGAAGGCAATGAAAAAGACCTGGAGCAGTGCGTCGGAGTAGAGACGCGATTGATAGAAGACGATCAAATAAAAGATATCGGCGGCAAGGATGATGGGCCAGCAGATAAGAAGGCGCTTGGTGGTGAGCCAGATGCCGACCCATGTGGTTATGAAGCCTGCCAGTTCTACCCAGTGGGCGGAAAGATAGTTTTGGATTATGGCTGTGATCATTGGGTCCCCGCTCTCTGCGGACGCGGGGATTGTGACCATTGCCGCAGGAAGTCGAGAAGCCGCGTGCCGGCTGCGCTATGGAACCAGCGAGCATGGCCGACGAGCCATCCGTCGTGAGCCATGGCAGCCTTTTCTGGAGAGTGAAGTACGCCGAGGAAATAGTCGGCTTCCGAGAGAGCGAACTCGGCGTGGCAGAGGGCAGTCATAGGCGCGAGCGCGGAGGCTTCTTCGTGGCTGAGCGTGCGGATTGACTCGTAGCCGTCTAGGAGGCCGCGCAAGTGGTCGAAGTGCACAGGGACGTTGTTGGGATGTGATGGATTGTCGACGAGAGTGAGCCACTCGACGATGTTTCGATCGATGGCGTGGGCCAGGTCGTGTACGGCATTTGTGCGGTCAGCGAGACCGAAGTCGATGATGGCCGCGGCCTGGGCGTCGTTTGCCGCGCTGGTCCAGAGCAGGTTGGATGCGTGCAGATCGTTGTGAGTCCAGAGCAGCGTGAGCGCGGGCAGGTGCGGAAGCAGTTCCGCGTGAAAGGGGGCGAGCAGGTCGAGGGCTTGCTCGGCGTGTGCGCAGGCGGCTGGATTGTTGGAAAGGACTGGCCGTGCGGAAAGATAGCTTCGTAATTCCGGTCTCGGGTTTTGTGCGGCGAAGATGGTGAAGCCGGCTACGAGTGGGCGAGGCTTGCGGGCTGGAGCACTGAAGCCTGCCGCCGCCTGGTGCAACCGCGCCAGGGCCTGGCCTGCGGCGCGTGCATGGGCAGAGGTCTTGAACGGGGTCCATGAGAGTGCGGTGCTGTAAAGGTCGATACCGGTGGGAACATTGTGCGCTTCAAATACCCACTCTCCGATGGCGATTGCCGTTTCGCCGGACTCGCTAACGAGCACGCGGGGAACCGAAGCTCCGCGGGCTTGAAGGTGGTTGAGGAAGCGATGCTCTTCGAGCAATCCTCCGCGATCGCGCACGGATTGGTGATGGCGCTTGATGAAGACTGGTCCGGTCTGCGTGGCCACCACGCCGGCTGCTGAAAAGGGCCGCGGGCTCACGCTGAGAATCTCAAGCGGGCTGCCGTACTGCGGGAAGTGCATAAGCAAGGCGCGGATTTCCGGCATGGCCAGCGGAGCCCAGTCGGGTTCCACCAGAGAGCCATCCATTCCGTGCGCTTTGGTTGCTGTACTCATTGGAGTATCGACTTTCAAATCAGAACGTGTAATGAGCGGAGAGCCGGACTGTGGTGGGCGCGCCAAGGTGGATGAAGGTGTCACCGTAACTTGCGCCGGTATCTTTCCAGTAGCGCTTGTCGGCGATGTTATCGGCATAGAGACGGAGCGTGACACGGCCCTGCTCGCCGCCGGGGGTATAGCGCGCGCCGAGGTTGAAGAGGTTATAGCCGGGCACGGAGACCTGGTCGTCGCGGGTGGCTTCTTTGCGCCCGGTGTAACCCCAGCCGGGCATCAGGTGCAGTCCGTGCGCGTGCGGTACCGCGATGTCGGCAAAGACGGCTGTGCGCAAATGCGGCACGTTCAGCACCTGCTTTCGATCGAAGGCCGGCGTGCCGGTGTTGTCGGAAATGGCGCGAATGGCGGAGGCGGAAGCCGATAGGCGGAGCCAGTTGGCGGCTTTGCCCTCTGCATTGATTTCAATGCCGTCGTGGGTTTCTCGGCCTTCTGAGAGAAACTCCTGGTCTCCCTGATCGTCAATTTGTTTGGGATAGAAGAACGGCGCACGCATGCGATAGAGCGCGGTCGTCAGCAGGATATGTTGGCCAGGTTCATACTTTGCGCCTAATTCCGCCTGGCGGTTGAGGTAGGGCGCGAGATACAAGCCACCCGCCCAGAAAGGAGCTTGCGGGCCTAGCGATAACAACACGCTGTAGTTGCCATAGAGCATTAAAGTCGAGGAGGGGTTATAAGTGGCTGCGTATTGCGGGAGCCAGAGACCGCGGGTTCCTGTGTAGTTGAAGTCGCGCAGGGAAGTGTAGCGGCCGCCGGCAATCAGGCGAATTCCTCCCGGGATGCTCACGCGGTCCTGGACTACCGCAGCGGTTTGATGATTAAAATCGGCGAGTTGAACTGGCCCGGCCGACTGCAGCGGGCTCTCGATCGGGACCGGTGCGATTGGCTCGAAGATATTCTCCGAGCCCACGTAGGTATACACCGCACCGTTTTGAACTGTGGATGGCGCGTCCGCTGGAGGGGCGCCAGGAAGATCAACATTCCGATGGAACAATTCGCCGCCGAAAGCCAGATCTTGCGTAACTCTTCCGGTCTTCACGGTCCCTATCGTCAATGCCTGGCCCAACGCATCGACGCGTAATTCACCTGGATCGCGATAGTCATACAAGTCATACGTCCCATCGGGCGCGAAGAACCAGGGCGCAGGGCCGCCTGGCACATTGCACTCCGCCTCGTAATAGCAGCCATATGCATAAATCACATTGTCGTCAATCTTGGACCGGCTATAACTGCCCTCCGCGAATGCACGCCATGAGGAGTGGATTGTGTAATCCAGTCGTGCGCCGGCGTTCATTGTGTCGAACGTATTTGGGAGGGCCCAAGGCTGCTCGCCGAGCATGGTGGAGGGATGAACTTCGCTCAGGCCGGGAACGGTGGTTCCACCGAGTAACTGGTAGCCGCAGACTGAGCGCTCGACTTTGTGCTGGTACTCAAAGTCGCCTTTGAGTATGGTTTTCGGGGTGAGCTTCCAGTCGGCCGCACCTGTGCCGGCGGCGCGCCATCCGTTGGCGTCGTTGACGTAGCTCTCAATTTTCTCGCCGGCCAGGTTGACGCGAGCGCCGACCTGTTTCGTTCTGCCAAAGAGGGTGCCTAGATCGACCGCACCGTAGCTGCTGCCGCGATGATCGGTGGCGATGTCGAGCGCCTTCACGACTGCGGGCCGTTTGGTGACGTAGTTGATGAGTCCGCCGGCTGCGGCTACCCCGCTCTCCACGCCCGCGATGCCTTTGAGAAACTCGACGCGCTCCTTGTTCTCCAGCGGCACATCCTGTTCGCCGGCAATCGTCATGCCGTTGATCTCGAGGCCTGTGGCGAGATCGATGGGGAAGCCGCGGATCTCATAGTCGCCGTAGTAACCGACGGGTGCGTAGTCTTCGCCTATTGAAGCGTCGTTTTTGACGACGTCGGAAAGCAGACGTGCGGCCTGGTCGTTGAGCAGACCGCGGGTGACGATGGTCGCGGAGGCGGGTGTCTCTTTTAGCTGGGCGCCATCCAGGGTGCCAACTGAGACAGTGTCGGGGAGGTAGTTGTCCTTAGCGTCGCCGTGCACAATGACGGTGGTAGTAACGGTCGGCTGCTGCGATACCGGCTTACCCGCTGGAGCGGGTTGCGGCATCTGCGCATGAGAACTGACGGAAGCGCAGACCAGGGCGGTCACCAGCAGTTTTGAAGATCGAATCGAGATACGCAGCGCAGTATCAGACATAGGTCCACCTTGTTTCCAGCGGCATGAAACAAGGGAACTTGTGTTGAGTTTCGGGGAGGCCAAACGGGCCAGGGAAACTTCCCACGCCGGCATTATCCGGATCGGGTTCTAGGGTATCTTCTCAGCCCCACTGCGTGGAGCACCCCTGTTTCAATAATCAAATTGAAACATTTCGTGAAGGTTTTGGCAAATAGCAGGGTTATGGAATGAATCGGAGATGTACGCAAAATGGCTGCCGCGGGGTCTCTCAACGCCAGAAAGACTCAAGGATTGAGCGATAGGCATCGAGCTGCGGTACGGCGAGGCCTTGGACCTTCGCGGCATCGTCGGCACGGCGCAGCGCGAGAGCTTCGCGGGCATGCGGGAGGGCGAGAAATGCCTCGGCTTCCGCAGTGCTCATTGGTCCGCCCTGCAGCTCCAGGCTCTCAACGGAGGCATAGGAGAGCGAAGAGAGATATTCCGGTTCTGCGTGACAAAGGAATCGCTTGGCTGCAACATGAAGGCGGATGGGGTCGAGCACGGAGGCGGGGAAATGATCGCCGAGCAGGCTGAAGCCGAGTTCTTCATGGCGTGTGTCGAGTCCGCGGGCGGCTGCGTCTTCGCCCTCCGCATGCATCAGGTGGCCGATATCGTGCAGCAACGCAGCAGCGACCCGGGAGTTGTCGCCACCGCCCTGCTGGGCAAACCATGCGGCTTGCAGCGAGTGTTCGAGCACGGTGACCGGTTCACCGAAATAGGCGGAGCCGCCGCCGTCAGCCAGCAGTGCCAGGACCTCATCGACTGTATTGATCGCGGCCATTTAGAATCAGGCCTCCACGACGGCGACTGCCCGCTTGTGTTGATGCACTGCGAGCACAAGCGCGACGAGAGCAGTGAGCAATGCAACGCCTGCCATGGAAAAGAAAGCATTTTTCCAGCCGTAGGCGACGGTGATGCGGGCGACCGTATCGCCGGAGAGCCAGCCGGCGAGGTAGCCGACGCCGTCAATGATGCCGGCCGCGGTGGCGCTGCCACGCTTGCCGCCGAAGTCGAGGCTCATGGCGCCGGCGAGATAGGAGTACGGCCCGAGCAGGAGGAAGCCGACCAGCGTTACGAGGATGACTGGCGTCCACTGGTTGGCGTGTCCAGGAGTGCGGGCGAGGAAGATGAGGCAGACGGTGCTGGCGGCCATGCCAAAGACGATGACCACATTGCGGCCGTTGAGGCCCAGCTTGTCGCTGACGACGCCGGCGAGAATTACGGCGATGCCGCCGAATAGGGGAAACAGCGCGCTGCGAGCCGCGGCCTGGCTGTCAGTGAGTCCTACAAATTGAACGAAGTAAGTGGGAGTCCAGAAGTTGAAGGTTTCACGCAGGAGGGTGGTGCCCAGGGAAAGGAGGCAGACGAGCCAGAAAGGGAAGCTACTGAAGAGGGGGCGAACGATGGCCAGAAGGCCGGGATGCTGCTCGTTCTTGTGCTCGCCGTCGGCGCCGTAGACGTTGAGCGGGTTGGCTTCGGGAGCAGGCAGGCCGCGCTCTTCAGGGCTCTCGCGCAGCAGAATCAGGTTGGCAAGCAGCAGGGCTGCGAGCGATCCCGCCCCGGCGATGAAAACTCCGTGCCAGCCGACGCCGTGGGCGAGCAACTCACTCATCACCCATCGGCAGGCAGCGTCGCCAAACAGGAAGCTGAGGCTCAGCACCGCCATAACAGTGCCATAGGTGGAGTAAGAGAACCAGCGCGAAGCAACCTTGACCAGGCCCACCCAGCCATTGGATTGGAAGAGGCGGTTGCCGACCCAGGACAGGGTGAAAAGAGGGAAGCCGCCGCTCAACACAAAGAGCAGGGTAAAGAGGATGGAGCCGGCCATGCCGCCAAGGAAAAGGCGGCGGCCGCCGAAGAGGTCGGCCATGGAGCCGGAGATGAATTTGCCTACAGCGTAAGCCATTGTGCCGGCCGAAGCGATGAATCCGAGGCGCACCTGCGCTTCGTTCGCGGTGATGCCGTGCCGGGCCAGGTCACGGATGAGGTCGGGCAGCACGACGGAGAGGTTGGAGCGGCAAAAATAGTATCCGGAGTAGCCCACGCCGAGCAGCAGGATCGTTGCGAAATGCCAGGCAGTGAAGCGGGAATCCTCGGAGGGGCCGCCGAGGGGAGACTGCAAAGTTGCTGCGTCAGTTTTGCTCTGCACATCGGCAGACTATCACGATGCTTCCTTGAGACTTGCGAATCCAGTGTCTGGGAGCATCCGGCGGGGTCCGCATCGAGCCACGCAGCGTGAATTTTCCGTAAAAAATCCGCCGTTTCGCTCGCTCGCAGGCGCTACATTTGAATTGAACTCAAATTATCGGTGCACGCGCAGCTGTTCTTCTGCCAATTCCCCTTGAAAGGTTTCCTCATGCGCAGCTATTTATTTTCGCTTGGCGCCGGTCGCCGTGTGTTCAAGCACTTGCTTGCTGGCTGTTGTCTGTTCTTGCTCGGTGCTTTGCCTGTGTTGGGTCAATCCACATTCGGCGAGATTCTTGGCACAGTGCATGACCCCAGCGGCGCGGTGATCCAGGGGGTACAGGTGACGCTGGTAAACACCGACACGACTGCGGCAAGGTCTTCGGTTACGGACGCGAGTGGCAACTACGCATTCAAGAACATGGATGTGGGGACTTATTCGCTTACGCTGTCAGCACCTGGGTTCCAAAAGGAGTCTCTGCCTGCAATTGCGCTGACGGCGCGCGAAACGCGCCGCATGGATGCGACGCTCAAGGCAGGTGCGGAGACGCAGACGGTGGTGGTTGAGGATAATCCACTGCCGGTGATTACGACAGACGTGTCGAACCTTGCCGAGACCAAGGTGGGCGAGGAACTGGTGGAACTTCCGGTGGCGATTTACTCGCGTTCGACCGGATCGACAAGCCCAATATCGACGCTTACCACCGAGGCCGGCGTGCAGACGGATGACAGCGGGCAACTGGCGGTGGATGGCACGACGGCCGCGCTGTTGAGCGTGACAATCGACGGCATCTCGTCAGTGGGTGTGGAGTACTCGGGGCCGGTGAACGAGATGTTTCCGTCGTTTAATTCGATTGAAGAGATTCGCGTGTCGGAGTCGAACAACGGAGCGGAGTTTGGCGGCGTGGCGGACATCACGACCGTCTCCAAGGCGGGAACGATTCACTATCATGGCGGAGTCTTCGAGAATAACGAGAATACGGCCTATAACTCCAACGACATTTTTGCGTTGTCGAAGCCGAAGATTATCATGAACGATTTCGGCGGTACGCTCGGTGGGCCGGTAAAGATTGCGCACCTGATCAACGGTGGGGAGAGCACGTTCTTCTTCGTCAGCTATGAAGGATTGCGGTTGCCGCGCGAGACGCCTATTGTGCTGTCTGTGCCTTCGGTGGCCATGCGCGGCGGCAACCTGACCAGCTATCTCGCCGGGCAAGGCGTTGCGGCGATCTACGAGCCCGATGGAGTTACACCGCTTGACCCATCGAACGTTCCCGTGAATTCGATTTCCGCAAGCCTGCTGCAGGTGCTGATGCCGACTCCAAACCTGGGCAGTCCGGATTCCTACGCGAACAACTACCAGATCAACTTCCCTTCACCCATCTCTTCGAACCAGGGTGATGCGCGCGTGGATCGCACGATCTCATCACGGCAGAATGTTTTTGCGCGCTTCAGCTACAAGAACCGGCAGGTTACGACGGCGCCCTCGGCGGCTTGTACATTCACGTATTGCGCGGAGGCGGGCAGTCCGCTGCAGGGCGCGTACAACACGCCTGAGATTGATGAGGGCCTGACGTTTGCGCACAACCTTGTGCTCACATCGCACCTGCTCAACGAGTTTCGTGGCGGCTATAACGCGCAGCACACATCGGAGACGCAGAGCTATTCGACGGCGACGATATTGAACCAGACCGGGCTTACGGTTCCGCAACCAGACACGGAATGGTCTGAAGCGCCGCAAGTGCTGATCAACGGATTCCTGTCGACTGGCGCGGGTAATCCGGGAGTCCAGCGGGGGCAGATTATTGAGGCGCTCGACAACGTAACGTGGTCGCATGGCAATCATTCGTTCAAGTTTGGCGCGGATTTCAAGCGCATCACCGACCATGACGATAATGTGTTCGGGAATTATCGTTCGGGGTGGTATGTATTCGACGGCTCATCGGCAGTGGGCGCGGCCATCGGCGACTCTTACACCGCGTTCCTGCTTGGTGATCCGGACTATACCGAGGTGAGCTCGACCAACAATCCCACGATGAATGGGATTGGGTATTCCTATGCGATGTTCGGGCAGGACGATTGGAAGGTGACGCAGCACCTGACGTTGAATCTTGGCTTGCGATACGAGTTGCATCCGCCGCTGAAGGAGCAGGACTACAACACGGCAACGTTTGATCCGAATTACTCGTCGACGTCGTCGGGGCTGCCGGAAAGCGGAGCGGTCGTTGTGTCGAATGCGCAGGCAGAGGCGCAGGCTTCGTCCGCGCTGCAGGCGGCCATTGCGCCGACACCTGTTCTGACAGCTTCCGAGGTGGGTGCACCCTCTGGGTTGCGGTTTACTGACAAGACGGACTGGGGGCCGCGGATCGGCTTTGCATGGCAGCCCTACTCCGGCGGCAAGACAGTGGTGCGGGGCGGGTGGGGGCGGTACATTGAATCACCGCTGGGGTTTGCGCTCGTGTCCGGATGGGCAGTGCACTCGAGCTATGTGGGCACTTATAACCAGGCGTACGCGGCGGATGGAGTGACGCCGCTGGTGACGCTTGCAAATCCCTTCAACACTGCCGCGGGGAGTTCGACGGGAACGGCAGGCTTCTATTACGCATTTCCGATTCACTATCACGATCCCAATGTGCAGCAGTGGAATCTGACGCTGGAGCAGGAGATCAGCCACTCGATCGGCGCGCGGTTCTCTTACGTTGCGAGCCATGGACAGAATCTTGAGGCGATGGTCGATCTGAACCAGGTGCAAGCGAACCCTTACGGCTACTTCAATGCGGAGCCTGACGCGCCCTCCACTTCGGCCTGCGTTACAGATGGCGGAACGTATGTGGACGACCATCGGCCTTATCCATGCTGGAGTGTGGTGCAGAGTGTGAGCAACCTGGCGGAGAGCAACTACTCAAGCGGTGCGGTGGAGATCTCGAAGCACAGCGGCAAGGGAATCACCTTTGACGCGAGCTACACCTATACACGAGATCTTTCGAATGCGGGCGGTGCAACTCCGAACGCGTTTGCGGTCGCAGGAGGCACCTATCTGACCGACCGCTTTCATCCGCGACTGGACTACGGCAACGTGATCTACGATCGACGGCACCGGTTTCTCGTGACTTATTTGTACGATCTCCCGTTTGGTAAAGGGCAGCATTGGCTGAGCACTGGCAGCATCCTTGACGGGGTTGTAGGCGGTTGGCAGTTGGCCGGTGTGACCATCCTGCAGAGCGGGCCGTTTCTGACGCCGTACCAGGCATCGGTGGACCCGGCGAATACGAACATATTGACAACAGTTGGACAGGCGCGACCGGACCAGTTGCAGAACGTTTCGCCCTATGCGGCGCAGCGCACTACGACGCAGTGGCTCAACCCAAATGCGTTTCCGTATATGAATCTGCAGACGGCGGCAGGCAACGGCATTGGCCGCTTCGGCAATGCGCCGGTAGGCGGCGTAATCGGGCCGGGGACGGCGAACTTCTCCATGTCGCTGATGAAGAACATCGCGTTCACTGAGAAGAGCCGGTTTCAGTTCGGCGTGGAAGGTGCGAACGTGTTCAACCATCGCAACTACGAACCGCCGAACATGCAGGTGGATTCGTCGGCATTCGGGTCGATCACAGCGCTGCAAACGGCGGAGGGAGCGGGACCGCGCAGCCTGGAACTGTCCGGGAGGATTACGTTCTAAGCTGCGCGGGCATCGGGTCTGGCGGAGACGGTGCTGAGGGCCGGATTGCGCTCAAAAAATGCTGCATTTGCGGTGCAGAATGGGGGTTTTGCGACAGGCCCCCTACCGTAAGTCGTTTGTTTTCAGGGGTTGTTTTGAAGGCATGCTCGTAAGTTGCTTTGTTTGCAACAAAAGGGCGCAGGGGGGTAGGGTGTGCGCATGTTTTTGCCGGTTTCGGGCCGGTTTCTCCCGTCCTGGGTTCCTGTGGGTGGAGGGTGTGCATAGGATGATTGTGCGCTTTTCGGAGTTAATTGCATGCAAAGTTTGGCGAACTTTTTTGGGGAAGATTCCCGCCGGCCCACCCTTCGATAGAAAGAATCGAAGGATGGGGCACCCGGCGCCCAAAGGACACCCCGCAGGGGCTAGACAGGCTGCGGAAAAAGGGCTGGTATTGATTCGAAGTTCCGGTAAAGCATCCCTCAGGGGCTAAAGCCAAGCTTTATTTTCAGCCACTTACGGCACGACTGAAGTCGTGCCCTCTCAAAGCAGATGAATGCGCTGGGTTCCATGGTGCGCTGGGTTCTAGGCTTCGGCGATGCTGTTTTGTTCGCCTCTATCTGGGTTGAGAAGCAGCTCAGTTTTGTTATCGAAGATCATGGTGGGCACGGTGTCGGCGGAGAAGGGCTTCCAGATGGGAATGCCGGGATGGCTGGGATTGCCGGTGCGGGCAAAGTGGATCCAGGCGTCGCTCATTTTGGCGCCGAGCGCGCGGGCATCGGGTCCGCCGCCGGTCATGTTTTCGCAGCGGCCGGTGTTGTTGAAGACGAAGGCGATCTCAGAGCAGTGGAATGCACGAGGGCGGCCATCGAGCACCGGCGCCTGCCAGGTGAACCAGTAGAGATACGCGGGAGCCTTGCCGAGCGCGGCCTTGGCCTTCGACTGCTTGATCGCGTTTTCGCGGACGGTGGACGCGGCAATGTGCGACCACAGGTCGAACGGTTTGGCGTGCGGAGTGCGCCCGCGGAATGCGGCGAGGATCTGCGGGGTCTGGTCGGCAAACATGCCACGCACGTGCGTTTCCAGCTCAGCGTCCGTCATCAGTTCGACCTCGGGGTGATTGATGCCGCTGACAAACTCATTCAGCGTGGTGCCGATGATCATGGGCACATCAGCGGAGAGCTCGGAAGCCCGCGGATCGAAGGGATGGGCGGGGAGAATCTTGTCGTCCAGCGTTGGAGAAAGTCCGAGCATATCCGCCATTCTGCGGAAGTTGGGCACGCCGCCTGCTGGAGCGGGATTGTGCTTGCGCATGACATCCGTGCTCGCTTTCAGCAGCTGCGCGTAGGGCATGGATTGGATCTGGTCGATGGTGGCTGAGGTGAGGCCGAGTTCGGCGACGATCAGGTCTGCCAGCTTCTGCGAAGACTCCTGCGTGCGCACTTTCAGGGTGGAGCCGCTCTCCACAATGGCGCGGTGGAAGAGGCCTTTGGCAGCGGGCATGCCCATAAGGACGCTGACTTTGCCGCCGCCGCCGGACTGGCCGAAGATGGTGACGCTGCCGGGATCGCCACCGAAGGCGGCTATGTTGTCGCGCACCCATTCAAGGGCTGCGACGATGTCGAGCATGCCGACGTTGGCCGAGGCGGCATACTTGTCGCCGTATTTTGAGAGGTCGAGATAGCCGAGCACATTGAGGCGGTGATTGAGCGAGACAACGACCACGTCACCGCGCCGCGCCAGGTTTTCACCGTCGTAGGAGAGCAGCTCCTGGCCGGAACCGGCAGCGTATCCGCCGCCGTGCAGCCAGACCATGACAGGACGCTTGCCGCCTGCGTTGATCTTCGGCGTCCAGATGTTCAGGTGCAGGCAATCTTCGTTTTGAATGCCGTCGTCCCAGGTGAACAGGAAGGATTCCTCATCGTTTGCCCAGCCTGCGCGTGCGGCCTGTGGCGCGACATAGCCGTAGTGGCGGGAGCTGCGCACGCCCGTCCATGGCGCACGCTTGACGGGAGGCTGGAAGCGGGCGGCGCTCTCGGTGGTGGCGGCGTAGGGGATGCCTTTGAAGGTGAAGATGCCCTTGCGGATGTAGCCGGCGACCTTGCCGGAGCCTGTTTCCACGATAGCGGTTTCAGCGGAGGCGACGATTGTGGGAGCCAAGGCAGCGGACATGGAGACTGGGGCCTTCTCTTCCGTCTGGGCGTTGGCAACCGAGGGCAAAGCCGCGGCCGTCGCGGAGCCGCCGAGCAGGGTTGCTGCACCAAGCAGCATCGTGCGCCGGTCCATTTTTGGGACCAAGAGTTTTGGGGTCAGGTCAGGGGCTTCGGCAGGCGCTACATCTTTATCGAGGATCATCAAGCCTCCAAAGGCTTTTCGGTCGGAATTTTGACAGCGGTTTTCAAACGCCAGCAAGTATACGCTGCGAGAGACCCGCGGACCCGATTTGGCCAGGTATTCTGCACCATTGCTGGTGCAGAATAGGGGGAACGCAACGCCAACCCCCGTTGTAAGTCCTTTGTGTCGATAGTGTTTTTGCGTAAGTCCTTTGCCATCAACAAAGGGCAAAGGGGGTAGGGGGGTAAGGCTCAAGGGGTACGGACCGGGCGCATCTCCGACGAAACTGACCGGGGCATCTTTCGTGCACCCGCTGAGGCATATTTCGATTGTGCGCGTTTGAAGAGAATTAAACTGCAAATCCCGGGAAAGAATTTGCAGCCCATCGGAGAATGATTTTTTGGCGGCCTATTTGCCGGATCCTTCGGTCAGGGTGACGATGCGATCGACGCCGGGAACGGTGAAGTGCTCGACGCCGCCACTGGGCCAGTGGACTTCAATCGCGTCCACGGTGGTGGAGGCGCCGAGTCCGAAGTGGGGGCGGAAGTCGCTGGAGGAGAGGTAGCTTCCGCCGCTGATCACGTCTCCGCGCTGCTTGATGCCATCGGCGGTGACATAGACCGTTGCTCCGACGGCGTCGCGGGGGCTTTTCGGGCCGCCTGCAAGCTTTAGTTCCAGCCAGTGGTTGTGGTCGGGGTTGACGTTGCGGAGCAGGACTGGATGGCCATCCATGACGTTGATGACGGCGTCGATTTTGCCATCGTTGAAGAGATCGCCGACGGCCATGCCGCGGCCGGCAATGACATCGGCGAGGCCGGTGCCTTCCACGGCGGGAACCACTTCGAACTTCTTGCCTTCCAGGTTATGGAAGAGCATGGGGCGCTCTTTCCAGCTGGTGCCCCAGTTGTATTTATCGGCCTCCGGGTACACATGGCCGTCAGACATGAGCAGGTCTTTGAAGCCGTCGTTGTCGTAGTCGAAGAAGGCGTCGCCCCAGCTGAGGAAGGGCACTGACGCTTCGGCGATTCCGAGCTGATAGCTGATGTCGGTAAGGTTGCCGTCGCCCTCGTTGCGGTAGAAGGGCTTGTAGTCGTCAGAGAAGGTGGTGTCAAAGATGGCGAGCTGGCCGTTGTTCTGGTAGTCGCCGACTGCGATTCCCATGGATGCGGTTTCGCGGCCGGCTTCGTTGAGGGCAAAACCTGAGGCGTAGCTCACGTCGTCAAATGTGCCGTCGCCTTTGTTGAGGTACATGTAGTTTGGCGTGGAGTCGTTGCCGACCAGCAGATCGACCTTGCCGTCGTTGTTGATGTCGACGAAGACAGCGCCGAGGCCGTAGTAGCCGGGCTTGTCGGCCACGCCGGCCTTCTCGCTTACGTCGGTGAATGTTCCGTCTCCATTGTTGTGGAACAGATGATCGGGTTCGCCCTTTAGGCCTCGCGGGCCGCAGGCGACCGACTCACCGCGAAAGGTGCAGAAGGCGTTGTTGCTGCCGTTGCCCTTGCTGTCGGGAAGGTTGTTCCAGTCCCAGTGAACGTAGCCGGCAACGAACAGGTCGAGACGGCCATCGCCATCGTAGTCGCCCCAGGTGGCTCCGCTGGACCAGTTGCCGAGTTGCACGCCGGCCTTCTCTGCCACGTCGGTAAAGGTTCCGTTGTGGTTGTTGTGGTAGAGGCGGTTTTTGCCGACGTTGGAGACGAAGATATCGGGCCAGCCGTCGTTATCGAAGTCAGCAATGGCTACGCCGGTGCCCCAGCGGTCGTTGGTGACGCCGGCCTTCTCTGCGACATCGGTAAAGGTTCCGTCGTGATTGTTGTGGAAGAGTGCCGCGTGCGGCGGGGTGGCCTTGCCGCTGAGCGCGTCGACCGTGGAGCCGTTGACGAAGTAGATGTCGAGCCAGCCGTCGTTGTCGAAGTCGATGAGGCCGACGCCGGAGCCCTTGGTCTCAATGATGTAGTTCTTGGCCGGCGTTCCCATCTTGTGGGTCCACTGGTTCAGGCCGGCTTTCTCGCTGATGTCTTCAAAGACGATGGGGCCGGTCTTCACGAAGCCGCCGGCGGTGATGGGCCGGTGCTGGGCGTCGAGGATAGGGGTATGTGGGCCGGCGGCGTCCTGACTGGCGATGGGCGCGGATTGCGCGCTGCTTTGACCCTGCGGAAGGGCGACCGTGGCTGTGCTTTGAGCTGAGAGGAGCGAGGGAATTCCTGCCGCCAGCAGTCCCAAAAGGGTGGTTGCGCGAAGAGCCGTAAACATGGCAGCAAGTATACGGGGCGGGGTGGGCGCCAGTATCGGCCAAAAGGTTGAGGGGCTGATGCTGTCCATTTGTTCTACTCTTCGCCGAGTTCGTAGGGAATGGAAAAGCGGCCGATCTGGACGATGGACTTGTCTGCCGGGGGCCAGATGCGCAGGCTTTCCACGCGGGTTGTTCCTACCATCTTTTGCGCCTCGCAGTTGCCTACGAGCGCTCCCGTTGCTGCTTCATTGAAGTGAAAGCTTAGCGCGTCGTGGGTTCTGGCGCGCTCCCATCCGAAGACGTATTCGCCGGGCTTGAGCGCGACGCCGCCGATCTTGATGGGGGCCTGAACGATGAGGTAGTGCGAGTACTTACCGTCGGCAGAGTAGCCCGCCGTGAGCAGCACCACACCGGCGATGTAGTGGCCCTTGCTGTTGACGATGCCTGAGGCTGTGCGCAACTCCGTCTCAATGTGTTCTTTTTCAACGGGAGCGCGGGCGGGCAACAGCGATGCTAGCTCGCTGTCCGTGGCCTGTCGCCACGCCGACTTTTGCGCCGCCGCGAATGTGCAGGATACGGCCAGAATAAGTGCGAGAAAAATGGTTCGTTTCATGATTTAGGTTTCCTCAAAGATTCAAGCGGAACAATGCCGCGCTGGATGGCGGCCGTGGCTGCCTGGGTGCGATCGGTGACGCCAAGCTTGCCCAGCAGGCTGTTGATGTGGGTCTTCACCGTGGCCTCGCTGATCTCGAGCTCGGTGGCAATTTCCTTGTTGCTCTTACCGTGGACAATCTGCTCCAGCACGTCAAACTCGCGCGGCGTCAGCTCTTCGGTACCCATGCGTTCGGCGAGCTTTTCGGCGATGGCAGGGGGAATATGCGACTTGCCGGCGTGCACGGCGTGGATGGTCGCGATGAGCTCTTCGGAGGTCATGCCCTTGAGCAGATAGGCGCGTGCGCCGGCCTGCAGGGCGCGATAGATGTCCTCGTCGCCGTCATAGGTGGTGAGGACGATGAAGCGGGCGTTGGGTGTTTCCATGCGCAGGCGCTGAATGACGTCGACGCCGCCCATGCGGGGAAGGCGGAGGTCCATCAGGGTGATGTCCGGCAGGTGCTTGCGAAACAGCGTAATGGCCTCAACGCCGTCAGCAGCCTGGGCCACCACTTCAAGGCCTTCGACCACGTTCAAAAGCGCCACCAGCCCCTGGCGGACAACGTGGTGGTCTTCGACAACCATGACGCGAATCGTCTCTTTGCTCACTGTTGCTCCTTTTCTGGTTCTCGAGGCTCTGGTTCTCGCTCTCGTGTCTCTTTGCGTGCCGGGACGCGCAGTCTTACGGTGGTGCCCGCGCCCGCTTCGCTGGTTACTTCAAGCGTTGCGCCGATGGTAGCCGCGCGCTCGCGCATGCCGGTTAATCCGTAGTGGCCAGGAGTTGGAGCTTCGACGACAGTGAATCCCTGCCCGTCGTCGCGGACTTCGAGAGCGATTTCGGCCGGTCTGTATTCGAGTTGAACAAACAGCTTTTGCGCATTGGCGTGCTTATTTACATTGTGGATGGCTTCCTGTGCGATGCGCAGGATTTCCCGTTCGGTGCCGGGTGGGAGCGGCCGGAATGCTCCGAAGATGCTGAAGCTGGATTCCAAGCCAGGATTGCCGCCTTGATTGCTTTCCGATTCAACCATGCGGCGCAGTTTTACCGGCAGCGTGGTCTCGCCCGAGTCCTGAGAACGCAGCGCCCAGATGGATTGGCGGGCATCGGCAAGGCCTTCACGGACATAGCCGCGGGTCACGTCCAGATGCTTTGCCGCAGCTTCCACCTTGCTCATCCGAAGCAACTCGGCTAGGACCTCCAGTTGCACGCTGATGCCGACGTAGCCTTGCGCGAGCGTGTCGTGGATTTCGCGCGCGATGCGGTTGCGCTCGCCAAGGACTGCATTGAATTCGCGCTGCGCACGGTTGAGGCGGAGACGCTGGACCAGCAGTACCAGGGCGACGAGCAGTAGCACAAGCAAGGCATAAAACCAGAGAGTCTGATAGAAGTGCGGGTGCAGGTCAAAGACCAATGCGGCGCCGTCGGAGTTCCAGAGACCGTCGTTGTTGGCAGCCTGCACGCGGAAGGTATAGTGCCCTGCGGGGATGTTGGTGTAGTAAGCGGTGCGGCGTGCGCCGGCTTCGGTCCAGTCGTGATCGAAGCCTTCGAGCATGTAGCGGTAGCGGACTTTTTGCGGCGCCACAAAGCTCAGGCCGGCGTAGTCGAATTCAAAGTGGACATGGCCTGCAGGGATGCGCAAGACAAAATCTGCTGCATGCAATGCCAGGGCCTGGGGAACATCGTCGACGGTGAAGCGTTCGAGATCGACGCCCGGGGGCACCGTGTTGACGGGGAAATGCGCAGGGTCTACTTCGACCAGGCCTTTTGGCGTTGCGAACCAGAGGTGGCCGTCGTGCGAGCGCCAGGCGGAGGGGTGGCTGTTGGTCGCGGTCTCGCGGCTGCGCAGGCCGTCGGCGGGGCCGAACTCGATCCAGTTGGTGCAGGCGGCGGCGCTTTTAGTTTGCCGGTCACAACGGGCTATGCCGTTGCCCGTGGCGAACCAAAGGTGTCCTGCCTGGTCATCGAGGATGGCGTGGATGGTGGTATTGTCGAGGCCGTTGTGGGTGGCGGCGGTAAACTGCCTGCCGTCCCACTGGTTCCAGCCGTGGTCCTGGGTGCCGATGAGCAGGGTGCCGTCGCTCAGCGGCAGCAGAGCGGTGATTACGTTACTGGAGAGGCCGTTGGCGGTGGTGTAATTCGAGATTTGCGGGTATTTCTCAAGGTTTCCAGCGTGCAGCCGGGAAAGGCCGGCAAAGGTGGCTATCCAGAGATCGCCGTTCTTGTCGCGGGCCATGGCACCGACGAGGTCGCTGCCGAGGCCGTTGACGCGGGTGTAGGTGTCCATTTTTCCGATGGCGCTGCCGGCGTTGGTCCAGTGGGTGAGGCCGCGGCGGGTGCCGATCCACAGGGAGCCGTCCTGGTCGACGAGAAGAGAGCGGATGAAGTCGTCGGGCAGGCCGTCGGCGGAGGTGAAGGCGTCCACTGCGCCGCCGCGGATTCGGTTGAGGCCGTCGGGAGTGCCTACCCACAGGTCGCCGTTGGGGACGGGGGCGAGTGAGAGGATGACGTCGCTGAGCAGCACGTCGCGAACCGAGTAAGGGATTGCAGTGTTGGACGTGCTTCCGCTGCGCGGCAGAGCATTCAGGCCGCCGCCGCTGGTTCCGACCCAGAGCTTGCCTGCCGCGCCTTCGACCACGGTGGTGGCGGCGTCGGAGCTAAGGCCTTCACGAGACCCGATTGTGCGGAAGCGCTGATCGCGAAGGATGTGGAGACCGTCCGCTTCAGTGCCTACCCAGAGGTTGCTTTCGCGGTCTTCCATGAGGGTAAGAATGGAGGCTTTGGCGAGTGGGTCGGTGACGGGGAACTGATGGAGCTTGCCGTCGAGCCAGCGGACCAGGCCGCCGTTGGTGCCGATCCAGAGGGCGCCTTCGCGGTCGGTGAAAAGAGCTTGGACTTTCGTCCCCGGCAACTGACTTCCGACCTTTACTCCCGTATCCATGAACGGCGTCATACTTGTAATGTGGACGCTGCCCGGGTAGCCGGTTGCCACGCCGCCGTTCGGCAGCCTCGCGAACAATTCGGATGCGTCCCAGGGTAGACCGTGGACCGGAGCAGTCTGATTCCAGTCGTTGGACGCGTCCGGCCCAGGATCGAGCCAAGCGAAGGATTGGCCGTTTTCAGATCCGATGGTGATGTGCGAACCCGGCGACCAGAAACTCTTCAATGCGAACCGATTGCCGGTTTGACGGGCTAGACCGGCGTCAGTGTAAGCCCAGACTGCTCCATCACTGGCGACTGTCAGGCCGCGAATCGTGTTCCCAGGTAGCCCCTCTTTCGTCGTGAATACGGTAATTGCCCCATCCTTCCACCGCGCCAGGCCTTCGCTTGTGCCGATCCAGAGGGTACCGTCTTTGGCAGCGAGCAGACAGCGTATATCGTTGCCGGGAAGGGCTGGGCTGGTGTTCTTGTCGAAGACCTGAAAGTTGTTGCCGTCGAAGCGGACCAGGCCGACCTCAGTTCCAAGCCATATAAATCCGTCTTTTGTCTGGACCATGGCCTGGATCGTGTTTTGCGGGAGACCATTTTCCATGCCCCAGGCTTGTCGGCCGTAACTGGCGAGAGGCGTTGAAGGCTCAAGGGCTTGGGTGACGGGTGCTAAAGCGAGCAGGGAGATTGCGAGAGCGATGCAGAGTGTGTGCGCTTGGGGAAGAACTTGGAGGGTCGGCAAGACAAGAAAGCGCGTTGAGAGTTGTGCTCTCCCACCCTTGCGACCAAAAGCGTGTCGCAAGAATGGGGCACCCGGCATTGTCGGCAGGTTGGGCCGGAATCCGGACCAGGCTCCAGCGAGATTCGAATTGGAGTGATTTTGGGCCACTGAGTGAGCGTGGAACTTGTGCTGGAGCGAATGTGGCCTGCGCGGAAGACGCGGCCATTCACAGGGATAGACTCCGCAGCCCGGCAGGTGAGTGAAACCAGATTACAGCAGAAAGACTTAGCCCGCTCTCCACCTATTGATTGAGGCTACTCTCACCCTATTGGATCAAGACAGGAAATTGTATTCTGGCTACTCTGTACATGACTCCTGAATTGGTCCTCCTGACCAGGTCAACTAAGATTTAATTTTCGGGTGGCAGCTCACACAGATGAGCGGCCACCCGATTTCCTTTTTGGGGCACCCCACCAGACACGTGCAAGCGGAAGGCCGCAAAAAGACTGAGGCTGGCATCCACTGATTGATTGAGTGAATCCTCACCCTAATGGCTCAAGACATGCAGTTGCATTCTGTCTACTCTGTACATGACTCCTGAATGGTCCTCCTGACCAGGCTTTTAGATTCACTTTTCGGGTGGCAGCTCACACAGATGAGCGGCCACCCGATTTTCTTTTTGAGTGCTATTCGACTTTGATCGTGGTGGCGTGGTTCTTGACATAAGTGATGGTGTATTTTTTGCCGAGCATCTCGTAAGTCACCGTCCGGTCGCCTTCCGTGGCGCCGTCTGGATGCTCTTTCATGCCGATGGCCATGCGCGTCTGGAGTTCGCTGAAGCCAGGCTTCACCTGATGCGCATCCACAGCGGTCCAGACATCTTTCGGCCAATGGTTGTAAATGGTGTGCGGATCGTCGTAGTAGAAGAGCCGGTCTGTAAAGTACTTCTCGTTCGTACCTTCCATTGCTCCAATCGGAGTGGCGTAAGTGTCTGTGGACCCGGGCAGGGTGAAGACCGCGAGAGCCTGTCGGGTGCCGTGGGCCAGGCGATCGTCCAGATCTGCGGGGACGGCAGCCTTGATGATCTTTTTCACATCCATGGGCTGGGCAGCGGGAATGAGGCCAGCCGGCTTGGAAAACTGAACCTGGCCTTTTTCGTAGGCGAAGTATGGCATCGAATAACCGGCCTGCATCCAGACGCGGGTGCCCTCAAGCCGCTTGAGATCTTCGAAATACGAAGGAAAGAACTGCCGCAGCACGGCCAGGTCATCCTGGCTGAGCCCCTGGTTTGGATCGGCCTGCGAGACGACGCCAGGATTCTGGCGCTGGTGGAATACGTAGAGCAAATAGCCGCCGCCGATGGCCAGCGAAATGACGGTTGGAATCAGGACCTTCTGCCAGATTTTCACGCCTTTATCCTCTCAATGTTGGATCGGGTCTCGCATTTTCGATCGCGGTCTTGCGGTATTACGTTGTGGTGCGGGCCGGGAGCGGTTTTACTGGTTCTGCTTTGGGGCGCAGCGCTTCGGAGGTAAGCTCGTCGGCCTGGCGAAGGCGCGGAAACAACACAGACCAAAGCCCTGCAACGGCTAACGCTCCGATGCCTCCGAAGACAGTTGCTCGCACGGCGCCCCACCATTGCGCCGTCAGCCCGCTCTCGAACTCGCCCAGTTCATTGGATGCACCAATGAAGAGCGAGTTTACGGCGCTCACGCGGCCGCGCATCTCGGGTGGGGTGCCTAACTGGAGCAATGAACCCCGGATGATGACGCTGATGGTGTCCGCTGCGCCGGCGATGGCCAGGGCGACGAGGGAGAGCCAGAGACTGTGCGAGAGGCCGAAGACGATGGTCCCCACTCCAAAGATTGCGACGCAGACGAACAGGCGCAGGCCGGCTCGGCGACGGAGGGGAAAGCGGGTCATGGTGAGCGACATCATGAGCGCACCGGCGGCAGGGGCGGCGCGGAGCAGGCCTAGCCCGCGCGGACCCTGGTGGAGGATGTCATGGGCGAAGATGGGCATCAGGGCGGTTGCTCCTCCGAGCAGGACGACGAAGAGATCCAGTGAGCTGGCGCCCAGCAGCAGCGGGGAGTGGAGCACGTACTGGAAGCCGGCCATGACGACTTTGAGGGAGGCGGCACGGTGCTCCATGCGGCCGGGGCGGACGTGGAGACTGGCCACCAGCACCAGGAACCAGCCCAGCGAGCCGAGGGTAAAGACGTAGACGATTCCCGCACCCTCGAGCGACGTGTCGGGAATCCAATGGGCCAGCGGAATGGTGAAGAGGAGGCCGCCGAGAGCGGGGCCGGTGATGTTGGAGAACTGCCAGATGGCACCGCCCCAGGTGACGGCGTTGACGAAGTGCTGCTCGGGGACCAGGTGAGGGATGAGCGCGGAACTGGCCGGGCCGGAGAAAGCGCGGGCCGTCCCGATGAAGAACAGAATGATATAGATGGGCAGGACGGTGTGGACGCCGGCCCGGGTGAGCAGGAGCAGCGCGGTGGTGCAGAAGACCTGCATTCCGTAGCAGACCAGGATGACCTGGCGGCGGTCGAAGCGGTCGGCGACGTGGCCGGCGGGGAGCAGGAAGAGCAGGCCGGGCAGGAAGAGCGCGAGGCCGGTATATCCGAGGTCGATGGCGCGGTGGGTGATGGAGTAGACCTGCCAGGCGACGGCGACCGACTGCGCCTCGGCACCCAGGATGGCCATGATGCGCGCCAGCTGGTAGCGGCGGAAGTCGCGGAAGGCGAAGGCTTCCATACCGCGTGCCGGCGGTTTTGGGGGAAGGGAACTCATTGTCTCCCATAGCTTAAATGCCGGTGGGGGCCAGGGTGCAGCGTTGTTGATCCATGCCGCGTCAGCGTTCCCGTGCATCCAACCGTCCAACCAGTGTGAATCTCTTTGCCCCAGTCGCGTCTGCGGCAGCGCATCAGCACCACTCGCTGATTCCGGCGTGGCTGCGGCATCTGGGTCCGCTGGGCCTTTTCGCCGTTGCAGTGGTGGATTCCTCGCCCATTCCGCTGCCGATCCCGGGCAGCACAGACCTGCTGCTGTTGTGGATGGTCTCAAACAAAGGCAACCCCTGGCTGCTGGTTTTGTGCTCCGTCGCGGGCAGCCTGTTGGGCGGAGCGATCTGTTGGCAGGTTGGCCGCAAGGGGGGCGAGATCGCCTTGCGGAAGTACGTTCACGCGCGGATCCATAATCGTGTGGTTGCCTGGGTTGGGAAGCGGCCCATGCTGGCGGTGTTTTTGCCGGCGATGCTGCCGCCGCCGATTCCGTTGTCGCCGTTCGTACTTGCCGCGGGTGCACTGGGCGTGTCGCGCAACCGGTTTCTGGCGGCGTTCGGGGCGGCGCGTACCGTTCGCTATGGGCTCATGGCCTGGCTCGGTGTGACCTACGGTCGCGGTGTTGTGCGCATGTGGTCAAACGAGTTGGAGAAGTGGTCTACGCCGCTGATTTCGGTGTTTCTGGGGCTGTTGGCTGCCGGCATTTGCTATGGCGTGTGGCAATTCAGGAAGCATCGCAATGACGGCTCAGCGGCAGAAGTGGCGACCGAACCGGTTGCTGGAAAAATGTGGTGAATTGCCTGGCCTTTTCAGTGTAGAAAAGTGGAATGCAAGCATACATCGCACTTCTCCGCGCTGTGAATGTGGTTGGAACCGGCAAGCTGCCCATGGCGGAACTGAAAGTCATGTGCGAAAAGGCGGGCTTCAAGCAAGTGAAGACTTACATCGCCAGCGGCAACGTGGTCTTCAAGTCTGCCAAGAGTGAAGCCGCGGTGAAGGCCGTGTTCGAGGCGATGCTGGAGGCTTACATGGGCAAGCCGGTGGGGGTGATGGTGCGGACTGCGGCGGAGATGGCGGCGGTGCGCGACGCGAATCCGTTTCCGCACCTGCACAATTCGAGCGTGCTGGCGATCTTCCTGGACGAGACGCCGCCGGCGGATGCACTGGAGAAAGTGGGCGGGCGGATGAATGAGCAGCTCAGCCTTGGTGCGCGGGAGGTTTATGTCTTTTACGCGGACGGTGTTGGAGAGTCGAAGCTGAAGATTCCCTGCGCGAAGAAGGGCACGGGACGGAATATGAACACGGTTGCGAAGCTGGCGGAGATGGCTGCGGGGCTGTGACGGGAGGGTTCCTGCCGCGGCCCGTAAGTCCTTTGTTTTGACAGGCAAAATTGGGTTTTTTCGACGTAATCCTTTTGGGTTGAAGGGGTTGCTGGCAAAGTGCCGGGGGGGCAGGGTGCAAATCGGCGAAGCGGACCGGGGGAATGCCTGACAGAGGGAGGCTTGGGGTTGCTGGGAGGGTCCGAGACTTGGACGGCATGGCGGTCATGATTTGATTGTGCGCGTTTCCGCGAAATAAACTGCAAATCGCGGAAGGTATTTTTGGGGATGGAAATGGGCAGACTGTGCCCATTTCTGCCATCCTGACAGCCTTGATGGCTAACACTGTTAGTTCTCATCTCTGTCAAGGCGTACGCTGTAAGCTATGCCGACGCCTGCGAAGATTACACGCGAGCAGCTTTACCAGGGGGCGACTGAGATTGTGAGTCAAAAAGGGGCCGGGTGACGGCGGGCGGATGGGGTTGGTGGGTTTCGAGCGAATGCCTGGGGGGTTGGCGACCGCGATCTAGTTACGCGTGTTTCGGCGAAATAGACTGCAAATCTCGAAGAAGTATTTTGGGTAGTGGGATATGGGTATGCTGTCCGCCCTGCCAAACTGGCGCACCGGTTTGAACAGAGCGCGCCAGTGGGGCGCGATTTGAAGTCGAACTCTTGACACCGCCCGGAATGCGGGCTAGTTTCGAATTGTCAAATCTATGACCGTGTCCGCACCCTCTCCCCTCGCGGGCTTTGCAGTAACGGGCCATCCAAGACAGAACGTTACGATCCGGAGGTAATTGAGGCCATGCGCAAAGTTCACGGCGTGATTTGCGGTTGTTTGTTCGTTTGTCTTGGAGCGGTAGCCCCAACCCAATCGCAGACGGTCAATCCTCCTTCCCGATTGATTTCTACCATTGCCGGCAATGGGATCCAGGGCTTTGAG